>Ga0209737_10000274_pt1 | contig 45175 bp, 32 predicted proteins | sample TergutCu122P3_FD_187284 | JGI IMG/M metagenome (GOLD analysis project Ga0209737, IMG submission 187284) | Cubitermes ugandensis P3 segment gut microbial communities from Kakamega Forest, Kenya - Cu122 P3 (SPAdes) (version 2) | ecosystem: Host-associated > Arthropoda: Insects > Digestive system...
CCCCCGCCACATTCATTCTGCCATAAACCAAGCAAAGCGGCGGGGGGTGCCTCCCACCACGCATTGCCCCTCCCCCGCCACAGTCGCCGCACCCCCAACAAAACCGTGCGGCGGGGGCCACAACATTTTTATTTCCTCGCAACAACGCTGTATTTTTCCCCCCAGCCCCCAGGGGCGAGGCGCTTTGCGGCCCCGCTGAGCAGCGAAATAAAAACAACCTGTCACCCAAAAAACATTTCCCCTGAATGTCTGAAGCATGCTATATTTCTCCCCGCTGCAAGAGTCTTGTGGCTGGGCCCACGAAGCCCATTACATATTGCTGTAGAACGAGAAGTGCCCGTGTAGTGCCCGGCGGCCTACGTCTTCTCGTTTTAAAGTCTCCAGCTCGCTGGCGGCTTAAACGTGGAGCCGTCTGGCTCGCCGGTTTTTCAGCAATATGTGCCGGTCTTCGTGGCTCGTTTGAGCCGCCTTTTGACTCAACCGAAACTGCCTGGTCTTCGTTCGCAGCACTGGAGGCCGGACATGCACGAAGGAGGCGAAGAGAAGCATGAAACACCGCAGCGAATCAATTCAAACCTAAACCAGTTTACCATTCAGGGGCCAGCGGAAGCGGCGCAGGCTTTTGGAATAGAGGCGCAGGCCTGGCGGGGCTTGGTGCCACTTGTGTTGGTTTGAAAACACAAGTTTTTGTATTCTCCTCACCTCCTCACCCAAAGCTTCGCTGCTCATTTCAGGGAAATGCTCCTTCGCAAAACCCAACAAACCCTCCCCCACAAGTCCCTCACCCAACAAACCCTCCAGCAACCTATCCAACAAGCTGAAAGGCAACAGCTCCGCCTCTGTCGTCTGGCCCGTGGTCAACTCAGGGCTCGCCGGTTGGGCCAACACTTGACGCAGCCCTTCCAAATTCATGCGGCTTTGAATGTGCTCCAACAAACGAATCACCCACGTTTTGGGCAAGTCTGCCAAAGGGGAAAAACCGCCCGAAAAGTCTCCTCCCAAGGTGGTGTAGCCTACGGCTTTTTCGCTGTGGTTGCCTGTCTGCAAAAACAAAGCTTGTGCGCTGTTGGCCCAATTCCACAGGCGCATGGCGCGAATGCGCGCTTGAATGTTTTGCAAAGTGACGGGAGTGGCTTTGTGCCCCAACATGCGCTCCACCACTTCGCACTCGCGCTCACAAGCCTCTTCAATGGAATGCACGGAAAATGAAACACCCAATTCCTCGGCCAAAGTTTGCGCGGCTTTCTGCGTTTGAGGGGCAGAATGCAAAGAAGGCATTGAAAAAGCATGCACCCGCTTTGGAGACACGCCCTTGGTTTTTGCCCAGCGCCAGGCAACCAGCAAACCCAAAGCAGAATCTCTCCCCCCGGACAGCCCAAGCCCCACGCATTGGAAACACCCCGCCGCTTCTATGTATGCGCCCAGCCCCAAAGCCAAAGCCTCCCAAAGCAACTCGAGTGTTTCCGCTTCGTTTGAGAAATCCGCTGAGTTTGTCTGCAACACATTCGCAGGTGGCACATTCTCATGCGGCATGTCCGCTTCAACCTTCCTCCAGGCGGACTCAAACTCTATGCGAATGTTTTCAATGCAGACACCTTGAGGTTTAAAAGAAGCAGCTTCTTTGAGGTTGAGGGAGGGGGTGAATTCCTGGGGTGCGAAAGGAAGCTCCACCCATGCAGCCGTGGGGTAGGGTGGAGCGCAGGGCTCACCCAGCAACTGGCCTTGAATGACGGAGGGCTTCAGCAGCGGCGTCCTGGCACAACGGCCGCGTTGGGCAAGCACAGCATGTCCGGAAAACAACCATTCCCCTCCTCCTCCACACAAATTGGCCCGCGCAAAAGCAAAGTCGAAACCAGGCTCCGCTTGTTGTTTTGCACCCGCACGCCAGGCACAATCCGCATCCACATACCAAGGGCAAGGGCAACCCACGTCGAAATGCCAGGGGAATGCCTGACACAAACCTTGAAACACCATTCCCTGCCCGGTGGGAATGAGTGTCTGCACTTCGTTAATGCCAAAAATTAAATTCCAAACACCCAAGCGAAACAGGAGTGGGCCCATGGGCACGGCTGTTAACGAAGACGCATTTAACTGCGAAGGAGGTGTCCACGTCGTCATGTGGTGGCTTGGGAAATGGGTTTGTATGCCTTCTTCCAGCTCCGGCCAGGGCCCTGGCGTCGTCTGTGGCACCAACCCCCAAAGTCGCCCGTTGGCACAGACGGCGACAGCGTTGCGCAAAACACCCGCATGCATAATGCGTACGCCCAAAGCACAAACCAAATGCCACTGACGTGTGGCATGCACCAGTGTCGCCAGCGCTTGTGCTTCGGCTTCTACAAAAGAAGCCATGTGCGCCAGGCCTCCTATGGGAAGGCCACCCAATACACCCAAAGGCAAAATGACAACGTCTGTTTTTGAAGCGTGCGCGCTTTCGAGGTAGGCAAAAAGTTTTTGAAGGTTGTCCTCAAAACCACCCACAACAGCGGGACAAGCAACGGCGGCAACATTCAAAGAAAACATGGCACTCATTTAGCACGCCCTTCGGTGGCGCTGCCACTTGGGACTGCAAAAACGAAAAGCTTTGTGCAAAGCTTTTTAGGCCCCCGCCTCTTCTCAACACACATGCTCCCTCTCGAAAAAAGTCTTTCTCTAAGAGGAGGGGGAGGCGGTGCGTCTCCATCGCTTGAATGCTGCCCACAAACCTGGAGAAATGGACAAAAACACCACAAGCACAATCAACTTCTCAATGTGGTTGCCAATGTCGGGCACCAGGTTGCCCAAAAAAAATCCAAGCAAAGTCATCGACGAAATCCATCCTATGCCGCCTACAATGTTGTAGGTGGCAAAACGTTTGTAGGGCATTTGGGCCATGCCGGCGACGACGGGCACAAAGGTGCGCACCAGGGGCATAAAGCGCGCCAGCACAATGGCCTTGCCGCCATGTTTGTCATAGAAGGCTCGGGCTGCTTCCAAATAACGTGGTTTTAAAAACCGCGCGTTGGGGTTTTGGAAAAGCCGGGCACCTCCACGCTGGCCTATGGTATAACTCACCGCATCCCCCAATATGGCCATGGGGGCAAGCAGCAAATTCAAAATCCAAATGTTCAAATCGCCCTTGGCGGCATAAAGCCCTGCCGTCACAAGCAAAGAATCTCCCGGCAAAAAAAACACCAAAGCCCCGGTTTCCGCAAAAATCACCAAAGCCAGTCCAGGGTAGCCACCCCACCGAATCAAATCCCCTGGGTCTCTCAACCACTGTATTATTTGCTCAAACGCCGCAACAATCCAATCCAACATGCGCCTTGCCCTAACACAGCCCCCAAGGAAAGGATACTGCCGCGTCACAAAAACAGCGGCCCTGGGGCCTTTGCCTAAAGGGAGACTTCTGGGGCGCTTGCTTTGGCTTCTTCTTCGGACAAAACAGCAAAGTTGATGTTGTAATAGCCAGCGGCCGCGCAGGTGTACATGACGCGTTTAATGACGGAGAAAGGAATGTTCTGGTCCGCCTGAATATTAATTTCCGCCAGGCCCTCTCCCATGAAGCCTCCTCCTCCCAGACGCGCTTCGAGTCCTTTGCGTTGCGTCATGAGTTCTTCCTCAAGCAAACGAATGCTCGGATCGTCGGAGTTTTGCAAATCTCCCACCGTCGCCACCACTTTGGTTTCAAAAATAATGTCGGTGGGCGAAACAATGACGGCAGGCACATCCAAATTCTGCATTTCCACCGGATTGGCAGCTTCAGGCAAACGAATGTCAGGCCGCATGGACAAGACTTCGCCGGTTGCAGAAAAGTTCGCCATCAAAAACAAAACAACAATGACGAACATGTCCACCAAAGGCGTCAAAAAAAGCTCCACATTGGAAGGCCTGCTCGTCTGCATGCTCAACTTGCCAAAAACACGTGACTTGGCGAGTCGTTTCCCATAGCGCTTTCCTGGAATTTGAATAGGCATTGTTTCCCTCAGGAAGCAGGTGCAATTGAAATGGCCGTCAGTTTGGCACCTACGGCCGTGTCCACAATTCGAACCAAGTCAGAATATTTCACCGAGTCTTCAGGCACCAACGTCAAGTCATTCTGGTCCTGGTGCAGACGGCTGATTTCTTCAAAGGCGCGTTTAAACTCGTCGATGACGAGCAGCCCTTTGTCGTTGCGTGTCAGTGGAATGACTTTGTATTCGGCAATGCCCACGGTGATGCGCGCTTCCCGCTCCGTAATGAGCATGCTTACCGGCGTCTTTTGCATGTCCTGCGGGCCAATGGAGCCTTCTTCTTCCGTGCCCATTTGCGCCACTGGCAAACGGCCAATTTGCGTCCACACCGCCGTCATAATCAAAAACGAGATGGTGATGGCCATCAAGTCAATGAAGGGAATGAGGTTGATGGTCGTATCCAACGGCTTGCGCTTGCGGCCGCGAATAGCAAATCCAGAATCCAATCCATCGCTTGACATAGAAGCTCCCGAGCTGTCGCTCGAACTGACTTATTCGTCGGCGTAACTTTGAACGTTGGTGTTCTTAAACTTCTCTTTGTTGTTAACGACGAGATTCAGCACAGCGACGGAAGTCTCATTGACATCGTTAATCAACGCCTGTGTTCGTCCCATAAAAGCCGAAAATGCAATCAGCGCCGGAATGGCCACAGCCAGACCGAAATAAGTGCAGTTCATCGCCTTGGAAATTTCTGTCGCAAGCAAGGTAGCCCGCTCCTGAGCAGAAGCCGTTCCCACGGCGGCAAAAGCACCAATCAAACCGCTCACTGTGCCCAACAAGCCCAGCAACATGGCCGCGTTTCCAAGCATGGCCAAATAACCACTGCGGGCTTCCACTTTGGGCATTTCACGCAAAGCCGCTTCATCCAACGCAGCCTGCACATCTTCTTCTCCGCGTGGAACATTCAGCAGCCCGGCTTTGACAACCGCTGTCAACGGTGTCGACTTCTGGCCCGTGACATAGTGAATGGCTTTGTCCAGGTCTCCTGCGTAGAGGTGTTTTCTAAGCCCTCGCAAGAAAGCATCCTTGTTGATGTTGAAGCGGGCATACAGCGCAATGCCCCGCTCCACCACAATGAAAAGCACCACAATCAGGCAGGCGAAAATGGGGATGAGATCGTAACCTCCTCCCTTTACACGCCAAGCAAATTCCTCAAATAAGCCCCTGGAACCACCGGCTACCTCAACAGCGAAAACCAGCCCAACGTTCGCCAAATTCATTGCAGCGATGCCTCCAAAAAAAAATGCCAATCAAAAAACCCCTTCAAGCTCATCCAAGCTTCAGGGGATATCCTACAAGCTTTGTCTGCGGCAGACTCTATGCGTTATGAGAAAAAGCTGTCAAGAAAAGCTCTTGCTTGCTTACAAAACGCACATTGTTGTGGGCAAAGAGAAAACCCCTCCTCCCCCCCTTTTTTTTGTCTTCTGAAATGGCCGTATAAAGCCATCTGGCTCTTGCAACGCCTTGTTTTTACTGTTTGTTTTAATGTGTTTTCCGCCGGTTTTGCCTGCGAAAAAGGCTTGAGCCCACCGGCTCCCCCCCCTCCTCCTCCACGAAGTCTTGTTGTCACTCTTTGTTGTCACCTCGTCGCTGTTGTGAATTTCAACTTCCGCTTCCAAAGCGCTTTTGTATCAACGCAGTGAAACAAGCTCGTAATACCCGGGTCTCCACACATTCTCATAGCGGCCGGCATAGCAAATCTGCTCATGAGCGTTTGAAAACTCACACCTGCCCTCCACCCACACCATCTCATAATGTCCTTCCACCCAGCGTTTTTGGGCATGAGTCATGGGAGGCTGCACATAAACCACGGGAGGGGGAAGGTAGACGAGGGGAAGCGGAATATGGGCTCTTGGAGGTGAAACATGGGCTCTTGGAGGCGAAACATGGGCTCTGGGAGCTGCCGTCCTGGGGGCGGGGGCGCGCCTCATGGTGGGGGCGGAAGCCTGCCCTCTGGAAGGGCGGGAAGCGTGGCCGTTGGCAAAGGCGCCTAAGGGAAGTATGGCAAGCAAAACCATTAAAATTGAAGAAATTTTTGGATTCATGCCCCATAGACGTCCAAGCCAGCCCTTTTATTCACTCAAAAAATTTTTCTTCTCAGAAAAAGGCTTGTCATTGGGTGCAGCGAGGTTGACGTTGGCTCATTTCGTCGCTAGGTTGCCTGCGGCTATGGCTTCTCTTCGCGACATTCGAAAACGCATCCGCTCCGTCAAAAACACACGGCAAATCACCAAGGCCATGAAAATGGTGGCTGCGGCCAAGCTGCGCAGAGCTCAAAACGCTGCTGTCGCTGCACGCCCCTATGCGCGCACGCTGGACAACATGGTTGCCGGCATTTTGGGGCGCACAGGGCAGCAAGCCTTTCAGCACCCTTTGCTGGAGTCCAGGCCTGACAAAAAGCGTGTCGCGGTTTTCGCCGTCACTTCGGACCGAGGTTTGGCAGGTGGTTTCAACCACAGCATTTCTCGTCGCGTGCTGCGTTTTCTCAAGGAGCAAAGCGAGCAACAAGAGGTGCTTTTGTTTACCATGGGCCGCAAGGGGAATGAGTTTTTCAAAAACCGCGGGACGCCCATTGCCAAAGACTATCCCGGCCTCATGTCGAATGTCAGCCATGCCGCTGCACAGGAAATTGCCAAAGAAGTCATGCAGCGGTTTTTGGACAAAGAGGTGGACGCTGTTTTTGTCTGCTTCAACGAATTTGTTTCTGCCATCAGCCAAAAAGTTCGAATGGTGCAATTGCTGCCTTTTGAGCCGCCCACCGCGGAAACTCAAGACAGCGGCGCCATGGACCCTCTCTATGAGCCTTCGCGCAAGGAAGTTTTGAACCATTTGGTTCCGCGGGCATTGTCCGTGCGTCTCTACCGCGCCTTGCTCGAAAGCATTGCCTCTGAGCATGGCGCTCGCATGACGGCCATGGAAAGCGCCACCAACAACGCAGGCGAAATGCTCGACAAACTCTCTCTCTTTTATAACCGTACGCGACAAGCCGCCATTACGAGAGAGTTGGTTGAAATTGTTTCCGGAGCGCAGGCGCTCAGCGGGTGAGAGCTCTGGCGCTTACGCTTAGCGACACCCCAAGCAGATAAAAAACCCCTGAAGGCCCCTCAGGGAATTCCCAACGTTTTCCCGAGGCGGTTTTCAACCACTGCCAAGTCTATTCTGGCAATTTCCAGTTGTGTGCGGGCCTGGGCTGCATGGCTTGCCGCAAAAAAACGGCCGTTGTCCGCCGTGGACAACTCAAGGGAAGTGGCCATTCCTGCTTTGAACAAGGACTCCACCTGCTGTTGTACGCGAGAGGCCATTTCAGCCTGGGTTTGTGCTTGAAGCGCAGCCATGCGTGCAGACTCCAATGTCTTTTTTGCGCTTATCCATTGAGCTCGCGTTTCGGAGCGAGCACCTCGAAGCTGAGCCCTTGCCGCGGCCATGTTGGCGCGGTTTTCGCGCGTGGTGGCTTCGCGCACGCCCTGATCGTACAAGTGCCAACTTAAGCCCAACGTCACGTCGAAGGTGACGTTCTTCCCTGAAAACCCCTTGTTGGAGTTATAAAGCCCTCTGGCCGTCGCTGCTGCACTCGGCAACCATGTAAAAGAGTCCGTGTTTGAAAAGCGCTGCATGACTTCGAGATTTTTTTCGGCAGCCAAAATGCCGAAACTGGTTTCCCACGGAGAATTCTCCTCCTCCTTGGGCTCTCCAAACTCCATAAAAGCTGCCTCCACTGCAGGGATGGGCCGAATGGGCTCGCCTGTCATGGACTCCAACATGGCCAACATGGCCTCACGTTGCCCTTCCAGTTGAGCCAGTTGGCTGCGGGCTTGAGCTGTGTCCGTCAATGCACGAAGCAACTCTGTCTCCACGGCTTTTCCAACGCGAATTCTGGCCCTCGCGTCTTTCTCGCGCCGCAAGGCCACGGCCTCTGCGTCTTTGGCTGCCTCTTCCATGGAAGAAATGCCGAGAATGGCCAAATAGGTTTTGGCGACGCCTCCGAGAATTTGCTCAATGGCATCTCTGGTTCCAAGGCGCGCAGCCTCTGTCCCCGCAGCAGCATTTTTGATGAGAAACATTTGCGGCGTGAAGAGGATTTGGGTGAATTGCAAAGAGGCATAATAGGAGTTTCTGGAAACAATGTCTGTGACAGGAAGAGGAATGGTATTCACCGGTGAGATGCCGAAGGTGTGGCCAATCAACGCAATGAAGGGATTCATGTCGAATTGTTGAGCGACACTCGAATGCACATAACTGCCTGAAGCTTTAATGTCGGGAAGCACCGCTGCCCAGACACGACTGGCTTGTGCAGCAACCGTGTCCGCTTTTGAATGGGCCGTTTTAATGGTTGCGTTGTTGGCATAAGCCAGGCGCAAGGCTTCTTCAAGCCCCACAGGCCGCCTGGAAACAGCTTCTTCCGCGGGTGACAACAGCGTTGTTTGCGCTGCTGTCTGAGGTGCTGTTTCAGGCGCTGGTTGAGACGCTGTTTGAAGCGTTGCTTCAGGCGTTGTTGGAGGTGTCGCCGCTTCCACTTGCGCAAATGCGGGCATTCCCAAAATTCCGAAAACCGCTAGGACGAATGGCTTATGCATGTTCAGTTGCCCTCTTTTCTTCCGCCTGCCCTGCTTGCCCCTCTATGTTTTTCAGCGTTTGCAAAATGGTTTTTTGGGCATGCGCAAGCTTCGCAGCCTCCTCCTCGCTGGGCAACACAACCAGCATTTGACTGGGCGGCTTCATGCCAAACCACTTGCGCAGCTTCGCTTCAGCCCCTTCAAAAACGATGAAGGCAATGGGCACAATAAACAGCGTCAAAAAAGTGGACATGAGGACGCCGCCAATGACGGACATGCCCATGGGCGCACGAAACTCGGAGCCCAGGCCACGGCCTAGGGCCAGGGGCACCATGCCGATGGCCATGGCCGCCGACGTCATCAAAATGGGACGCAGCCTCCTCGGCCCCGCCTTCAGCATGGCTGTGTAGACGTCGTCACCCGCCCGCATGTTTTGCAAGGCGCCATCCACCAACAAAATGGCATTCTTCGCCACCAGGCCAATCAACAAAATGAAACCAATCATCGCCGACATGGAAATATGGCTTCCGGTAAGCCACAAAGTCAAAAGCGAGCCCACAATGGCCAAGGGCACCGACAAGAGGATGGTGAAGGGGTGTTTGAAACTCTCAAACTGAGAAGCGAGCACCATATAAATGAAGACGATGGCCAATATCAGCGCCACAGCGAAGGCCGACATCTGGTCCGCCATGGTTTTGAGCTGACCATCAAAAACGACGCTATAGCCAAGCGGAAGCTTGTTCTCCTCAGCTTGAAAATATTGTTTGAGTTTCGCGTCGATGTCTCCCAAAGCTGCGCCGGGTTTCACGCCGGCATTAATGGCAATTTGTCGCTCGCGGTTGTGCCTTTCAATTTGCGAAGGGCCGTCTCGACGCTCAACGTCTGCCAAGTTTTTGATGGGCACAGCGCCATAGGGCGTAAAAATGTCAATGCGCTCCACATGCTCAGGTGTCGCGCGGTTTTTCTCATCCAGGCGCACCACAATTTCCGGCTCCTCTTTGCCCTGACGCAGCTTGCCTACAATTTGCCCATCCATGGCCAGGCGCATTTGCATGGCGACACTGGAGACGGGGACATTCATGTCCTGCAGTTGTTGGCGGTTGGGTTTGAGTTGCATTTCCGGCTTCGGAGGGTTGCTCTCCAGGCGTATGTCCTGCGCGCCAATGCTGTCCATATAGGCAACCAGCTTTTGGCCAATTTCACCCAGCTTCTCCAAGTCCGGCCCAATGAGACGCACCATAATGGGGAAGAAGTCTCCCCCCAGGCCTTCAATGGGCGTGGGGTCCAAAAAGGCCACCTCGGTTGCCGGCAACACAGGCACCAACAGTTTTCTAAACTCCTCTTTGAAGTCGTTGTGCGTTTTTTTGCGCTCCTGCTTGCCCGTCAACAGGACGCGAATGCGTGCACGGTTGACGTTGTTGTGTCCAACAATGGAATAAATATTTTCAACTTCCGGAAACCGCTGCTTGTCCAGAAGCAAGGCTTCCACTTCTGCAACACGTTTGCCCGTCTCTTCCAGGCTGGCACTGGTCGGCAATTTCAAGTCAATGCCCACCATGCCGGTGTCCTGCACGGGCATGAATTCAAAACCGGAGCCGGTGAATGCTACATAACCGGAGACAAAAACAAATGCCGTCACCAAAAACGTCGTGAGGGTTTTGTTTTTGAGTGTCCACTGCAGGGCCTTTCCATAAAACCTGTCGTTGGCAGCAAAGAGAGCGCGAAAAAACCGGGCGACAAAGTTTTCTTTTCTGGGTTTGGACAAGTCCCTTTGCTTCACGAGGTAGGCAGAAAGCGAAGGGTCCATGGTAAATGCAATAAAGAGGGAAATCAGCACCGCCGCAGAGATGGTGACGCCAAATTGTTTGAAGAATTGCCCCACCATGCCGGGCATGAAGGCCACGGGAATAAAGACGGAAACCAGGGACAAGGTGGTGGCCATCACAGCCAGCATGACGTCATGTGTTCCGTGAGAGGCCGCGGCGACGGGGGCTTCGCCTTTGTCTAAGCGGTGCGTAATGGCTTCTCGCACCACCACCGCATCGTCAATGAGCAAACCGATGGCCAAAGTGAGCGCCAGCAAAGTCATCATGTTGATGGAGTAGCCCAGTGCATACATGAAGAAGAAGGTGCCAATGACGGAGGTGGGCAAAGCCAGGGCTGAAATGAGGGTGCCTCGAAGGTCCAGCAAGAAAATGAGGATGATGAGGATGGCCATGCCGCCGCCGAAGAAGAGGGCAATCCACACCTCATTGGCATTTTCCTTGATGTCTCTTGACTGGTCAAACACCAAAGCCAGCTTGAAGTCATGGCCGATGAGCTGTGGCATCATCTTCATTTTTTCTTTCACCTCATCGGTGATGGCGATGGTATTGGAGCCTGCTTGTTTCACCACATCAATGAGAATGGTGTCCTCTGCGTTTAATTTGGCAAACGTTCGCCTGTCTTCTGCGCCGTCTGTGACGGTGGCAATTTCTTCGAGACGCACCTGCGCACCGGTTTGGCTTTTGGCAATGGGCAGTTTTCGAATTTCGTTAACGGTGGTAAATTGGCCCAGGCTTCGCACCGTCAGCTCTTCAGGGCCCAAATAGAGTCTTCCTGCAGGCAAGTCCAAATTTTCAGAACCGATGATTTGAGCAATTTGAATGGGGGACATGTGGAGCTGTTTGACTTTTTCCAAGTCCAAATCCACGCGTATTTCACGCTTGTCTCCGCCCGTAATTCGCACTTCCGCGACACCACCTATTTGCGCAAGCACAGGCTCCAGCTTGTCTCGGATGGCTTCGCGCAGCGCGGTGGGTTTGAGGCTGGAGGAAGCGGCATACGTCATAACGGGGATGGCGCCCAAGTCCACGCGGCTGACGCGGGGAGGGTCCACGTCCCGTGGAAGCAGGTGGGTAATGTTGGCCACTTTGTCGCGCACGTCCTGCACGGCTTCTTCGAGGTTTTTGTCAAAAAGAAACTGGGCGATAACAAGGCCATAGTTTTCACGCGAATAGGAGTGAACGAAGTCCAGGCCTGAAATACCGGCGATGGCATCTTCAATGGGTTTTGTCACCTGGGTTTCAATTTCAGAAGGTCCCGCCCCCCGGTAGGTGGTGGAGACAACGACGACAGGGAAAGAAATGTCCGGAAACAAGTCCGTCCCCAGGCGGCTTAATCCAAGCAAGCCCAGAACAATGAGCGCAACGCTCATCATGACGGTAAACACCGGACGCTTAATAGCTAAGTCTGAAATGGTCATTTTGAAATTCCTGTGGAGACTGGAAACTCAGGCGGCTTCAGTTTTCTGGAACGGGCGTGCCATCCTTCAGCTGCGGACTTGGATGGTTGACAAGTTTTGAAATGGGCTCTGAAGCCACAATTGTCACCTCATCGCCCTCCGTTCCAATGACACGCACAGCCACGCGTCTGGTTTTTCCTGCTTCCACAGCAAGCACATGCTCGCCGCCAATGCGCGCAAGCGCTGTTGTCGGAATAATTTGAGCTTCCACTGTTTTGCCCAGAGGCAAGCGGACCGAGGCCAAACTGTTGGCCAAAAACCGAGCGTCCTTGTTGGGGACAGAAATTTCCACGGGAATGCGCCGCGTCACCGGGTCCGCCGAAGGCAACACCAATGTCACCAACGCTTCATCCGTTGAAGCATTCGAGCCCACAGCACTCACACTCACTTTGCTTCCAAGTTTCACCAAGTCTCTCACTTCTTCAGAGACGGTGGTTTTCAAAACCAAAGTGTCAATTTGCTGCAGCGAAAAAACAGGCATGCCCGGGGCGATGGTGCCGCCTATTTGCGTGGGCGCGTTCACAACCGTCGCATCAAACGGCGCACGCAAGTCATGGCGCTTGCGCGCAGCAAGGGCCTGCGACAGCTGTGCCTTGGCCATCAGCACCTGAGCAGAGGCCTGCCTTGAAGTCGTCTGCGAAGACAAATTCTCCACTTCAGAAATGGTGCCATCCGCTTTGAGCTCCGTGTTGCGTTTGGCCATTTCTTCTGCCAAACCCGAAGCCGCTTCAGCAGCAGCAAGTCCTGCCTGTGCCTGAGCTACCTGGGCATCGGCAATTTCCGGGTCCAACTGGCCCAAAACCTGCCCCGTCTTCACCTTCTCGCCTTTTTTGGCGCGAATGGCTTGGAGTTTGCCGCCCACCTCAAACCCCAAATCCAAAGACATGACGGGCGTCAAGGTGCCTGTCACCACATCCGTGGGGGAGGAGGTGGTTGTCTTTGGGGCGACGGTGGAAATGCGAGGTTGAAGTGTCGAGGACTCAACAAAAGTTTTGTGTGTTTCCGCTTTTGTCTCTTCACAACCCATAACACCCCATGCGAAGGCCAAGCCTATCGCGCTTAAAACCACTCTCTTGTCGACGCTTCTCACGAATTTCTCCTCTTGGTTTTCCCCGCCCCCAAACCACAACTTTTTGTCGCAGTCAGCAACGGTGTTTCTAAAATTTCCTTGTGCCCGGGTGTTGACACACGAAGGCTGGAAGCTTCTTGCAACACGCAGCCTTCGCCCTCATGCAAAAGCAGCGCGCAGCCTTCGTGCAAAAGCCGGTTAATGCCATAGGCCCAGGCATTTAAATCCGGCTTCTTTTTCATGTCCACCATTTGAAAGCACAGCATAAAATAAGTCCCTACCAGCATGGCGGGCACCAGGCCATCGGCCACCCCCCTCCTGAAACTTCCTCCCTTGGGCAACATCTGCTTCTGGCGCTCCAACTGCGTCAGCGTCTGCCCAAGCACATTCCAGGCTTTCCCTTCGAAGGCTGTGCCCTGTACACCTCGAATGGTGACGTACACCACGTCCCTGTATTCCCAGCAAAGCTCCAAAACGGCCAAGTCATATTCTTTGTTCAGCTCAATAAATTGGAGGTAGCGCGGCGTCTGCTGGCGTATGTCGGCGGCTGTCGGAATGCCCTCCGCCTGCAAAAAGGCTTTCACCCCCGTATGGCGCGTCAACACCACCGCCTTCATCTTCCGCTGAAATTCCCGCAGCAACTCTTCAAACACAGCTTCCTTGGACTTAAAATGCAGGTAGAAAGCACCCTTCGACAGGCCACAGGCTTTGGTAATGTCTTCAATGCGTGCACCCTTGAGGCCGTGCCGGGCAAACCTCTCCCGCGCTGCGCGGATGAGAGCATTTCTTGCTTTGGGGTCTGCAGGCCTTGCCATGGGGAGAGGGTTGGTAACCCGCGAGTCAGTTATCGTCAAGCATTTTTGACTCGTCAGTCAAAAATTTTCATATCCCCTTCTTCTGGAAGAAAAATTTCAACGTTTTTGTGTGCGCCCCTTCTTCTCTTCGCCGGCTTGAGGCGGCAAGGGTGCGGCCGCTGCCCCTGTGGACGCCTGTGGACGTACAATGCCGTGTTTCTGCAAAAGCTGCTCTTCCAACTCCCTGGCCAACTCCGGGTGCTCTCTTAAATATTCCTTCGCGCTGTCGCGGCCCTGGCCTATGCGCTCGTTGCGGCAGGAATACCAGGCACCGCTCTTTTCGACAAACCCCTCCTCCACCGCCAAATCCAAAATGTCCCCCTCCCGCGAAATGCCCTGGCCGTACATAATGTCAAACTCCACTTCCTTAAATGGAGGCGCCACTTTGTTTTTCACCACCTTCACGCGCGTGCGGTTGCCCACCACCTGCTCGCCGTTTTTCAGGGCGCCTATGCGGCGTATGTCCAGGCGCTGTGAAGCATAAAATTTGAGTGCGTTTCCGCCCGTCGTGGTTTCGGGGTTTCCAAACATGACGCCAATTTTCATGCGTATCTGGTTAATGAAAATGACGCAGGTTTGGCTTTTTGCAATGGTGCCTGTCAGCTTGCGCAGGGCCTGGCTCATTAAGCGCGCCTGCACCCCCATGTGGGCGTCCCCCATCTCCCCCTCCAGCTCCGCCTTCGGCACCAATGCCGCCACCGAGTCCACCACCAAAACATCCATGGCGCCGGAGCGCACCAGCATGTCCGCTATTTCCAAGGCCTGCTCGCCCGTGTCGGGCTGGGACAAAAGCAAGTCGTCTGTGCGCACCCCCAGCTTGCGCGCATAGGCAATGTCCATGGCGTGCTCCGCGTCTATGTAGCTGCAGACGCCGCCGGCCTTCTGCGCTTCGGCAACAATGTGCAGACACAGCGTGGTTTTGCCGGAGGACTCCGGGCCATAAATTTCCACAATGCGCCCGCGCGGCACACCGCCTACGCCCAGGGCAATGTCCAGAGAAATGGAGCCTGTAGAAATGGCTTGTATGTCCCTGGCCAGAGGCTCCTCGTTGCCCAGGCGCATAATGGAGCCTTTGCCAAATTGTTTCTCAACCGCAGCCAACGCCAACTCAATGGCTTTCTCTTTTTCCGGGTTTAATGCCATAGCCGCCTCTCCTTTGGTATGAAGGCACCTTTTTTAGTTGCCTGCTGTCCACTTGTAAACCGAAAGCTTGGGCCGTGGGGGAGAGGGGGTTTCAACCCACCCAACCCCAAGCTGCTTTTGCCTAAACGGCCTTCAGTCCCGGCATGGGTTGTGGAGGGTTTTCGGCCTCGCTTTCCTCTTTCATGGGAATTTCCATTTGCAAACCGTCGTTGGCCACCTCAACCCAGCCTTTGAAGGCGGCTTTGGCCTGGGAGGCGAGGGGGGAGGTGGCGGTATGAAAGCGAGAGGAGAGGTGGGTGAGGAGGAGGCGTCCGGCGTTGGCCAGCTGAGCGACTTCCCCGGCCTCGCGTGCGGTAGAGTGGCGGGTTTCCAGGGCGCGCTCTTTTTCTTCGTCGGAGAAGGTGGCTTCGTGAATGAGGACGTCTGCGCCAAAGGCAGCCTGTGCGAAGAGGGGGTTGGGGCGTGTGTCCCCGGAGAGGGCGAGAATGCGTCCCTGACGTTTTTCACCAATCACCTGGCTTGGCAAAATGGTTTCGCCGTTTTGGTTTTTAACGGGCTGCCCTTGTTGAAGGCGCCCGAAGTCCGGCCCGGGCCTTATGCCCAGGCGCAAAGCGGCTTCGAGGTCAAACCGTCCGGCGCGCGCATTCTCTTTGAGTACAAAACTCAAAGCGGGGACGCGGTGGTCCGCGCGCACAACACTCACCGACACGCCTGGAAACGAGAGGCACTCGTCGCCGCAAAGCTCCACAATGTCGACGGGGAAAGGCAGTTTTTCGATGCCCAAATGCAAAGCGGCGAGGAGAATACGCTTAGCGCCCACGGGCCCAAACAGCTGCAGGCTTTCGGTGCGCCCGCCCATGCCCAGCGTACGCAGAAAGCCGATAATTCCCAAATAATGGTCCGCGTGGAAGTGCGTAAAAAAAACGCGGGAGACGGAAAAGCCGGTGCCATAGCGAATCATCTGCCGCTGGGAGCCTTCTCCGCAGTCAAACAGAAACACCTCCGAGTCCGCCTTTATAACGAGCCCCGACACATTGCGCTGCAGCGTAGGGGCTGCAGCGGAGGTACCGAGGAAGGTAAGCCGGAGGAGAGAGAGGCCGTTGCTAGCCATGGGGGGAGGATTCAGGGGGCGGTATTTTCCTTGGGGGCGTCCTTAATGCGCATGCCGTAGAAGGATTGGTAAATGAAGAAGCAGGCGGCGACAAAGAAGGAGGCGGAGAGGGCGAGGGTGGTGGGGGTAGCGACAAACCATTTACCTTCGGGTTGAGCCCCCAGGGAGATGGCCAGCTCGACGGCGAGGAGGCCGAAGAGGGTGGTAAACTTAATGATGGGGTTAAGTGCGACGGAGGAAGTGTCTTTGAAAGGGTCGCCCACGGTGTCCCCAATAACGGTGGCGGCATGCAACTCGGTGCCTTTGGCTTGCAGCTCCGTTTCGACGAGTTTTTTGGCATTGTCCCAGGCGCCGCCGGCATTGGCCATAAAGAGGGCCTGGAAGAGGCCGAAGAGGGCGATGGAGATGAGGTAGCCGATGAAGAAGGCGGGCTCAAAGCAGGCGAAGGCGAGGGTAGCGAAGAAGACGGCGAAGAAAATATTCCGCATGCCTTTTTGTGCATAGAGGGTGCAGATTTCGACGACGCGCTTGGAGTCTTTGACAGAGGCTTTGGTGGTGCCATCGAGTTTAATGTTGCGTTTAATAAACTCCACGGCGCGATAGGCGCCGGTGGCCACGGCCTGCATGGAGGCGCCCGTAAACCAATAAATGACGGCGCCGCCGGTGACAAGCCCAAGCAAAAAAGGTGCATTCACGAGAGACAAATATTGCAAACCTTCTTTGAGGCCGTCGGTGACGGAAAAGAGGATGGAAAAAATCATCGTCGTTGCGCCGACGACGGCAGTTCCAATCAGCACCGGTTTGGCGGTGGCCTTAAAGGTGTTGCCTGCGCCGTCATTTTCTTCGAGGAAGAGTTTGGCTTTGTCGAAGTCCGGCTCAAAGCCGAAGTCTTTTTTCACCTCTTCTTTGACGTTGGGGACTTCTTCAATGAGGGACAACTCATAAATGGACTGGGCGTTGTCGGTGACGGGGCCATAGGAGTCGACGGCGATGGTGACGGGGCCCATGCCGAGGAAGCCGAAGGCAACGAGGCCGAAGGCAAAAATGGGAGAAGGGTCTATGCTGGTACCGGTGAGGGGGAACAAAACCACAAGCCCTTGCAAGGAAGTCCAATAGGCCAGCCCCATGAGGCCCACCATCACCATACCCAACCAATAAGCGCTGAAGTTACCGGCGACAAGTCCCGAAATAATGTTGAGAGAAGCGCCGCCCTCTTTGGAGGCGGTGACAACTTCACGCACATGGCGGGAGGAGGTGGAGGTGAAGGTTTTCACCATTTCGGGAATAACGGCGCCGGCAATGGTCCCACAGGTAATAATGAGAGAGAGTTTCCACCACAAAGAGGTGTCGCCGGCAATGTTGGGAATCAGCAACAAGGAAACCAGAAAAGTCATGCCGATGGAGACAGCGGAAGTAATATAAACAAGCTGCGTCAACGGTTTTTCAAAATCCATTTTGGCCGCGTTTTTATATTTGGCTTTTTGGATGGCGGCGTTGAGGAGGTAGGAGAGGAAACTCGTCAAAATCATCGTCACGCGGACTGCAAAAATCCACACGAGCAATTGAATTTGGACAGAAGGCGCGCCCGCCGCCGCAAGCAGAATAAACGTAATGAGAGCGACGCCTGTGACGCCGTAGGTTTCGAAGCCGTCTGCGGAGGGCCCGACGGAGTCACCGGCGTTGTCGCCCGTGCAGTCGGCAATGACGCCGGGGTTACGCGCATCGTCCTCTTTTATTTTGAAGACAATTTTCATCAAGTCCGAGCCGATGTCGGCAATTTTGGTGAAAATGCCGCCGGCGATGCGCAGGGCGGAAGCGCCGAGGGACTCGCCAATGGCAAAACCGATGAAGCATGGCCCGGCGAGGTAACCGGGGACAAAGCAGAGGATGGCGAGCATTAAAATAAGCTCCACCGAAATCAGCATCATCCCGATGCTCATGCCTGCTTTGAGGGGAATGTCATAGGTGAGGAAGGGGCGGCCGCGAAGGCTGGCGAAGGCGGTGCGGGAGTTGGCGAAGGTGTTGACGCGGATGCCAAACCACGCGACACAAAAGCTGCCCGCGATGCCCAGCAAAGAGAAGAAGAGAATAATGAGCACACGCATGGCCGTGGAAATTTGGTGAGCGGACTCGCCCTCGGCGGGAGCCAGAAACCCGAAATACCAAACCATGATGGCGCCGATGAAGAGTTGGAGGAAGAGGATAAACTTCCCTTGCGTCAGCAAATAGGTTTTGCAGGTTTCATAAATGAGCTCTGAAATTTCTTTCATCGCCCGGTGGACGGGCATTTTTTTGAGTTGGGAATATTGGATGAAACCAAAAACAACGCCGATGAAAGACAGGGCGATGCCCAGCATGAGCAGCGTTTTTCCATCCATGTTTCCCAGAAATGTCTCTTGGGACAAGTCCGGCAAAACCAGGTTGGCTTCTGAAGCGAAAGCGAAGCCTGGAAGCAAAGCCACCAGAAAGCTCCAAAACTTTTTGTATTTCGACATGGCCTCTCCTTTGGGGATACGGCGGCGCATAGCATGATAGGGCGCCAAGCCGAACGAGAAATAGAATTATTTTGAATGGGGCGCGCAAAAAAAGCGCCCCGGCTGCTTTTTTGGAAGCAAACCCGGGGCGCTTTGAGAGGGAAAGAGAGGTTTATTTCCGAGATTTTGCAGGCAGCACCGTCACATGGGCGGTGGAGCCGGGGACACGCTCGCCCTGCAAAGGCTCCACGCGGCCTTTGAGGAGGGGGGCCAAAAAAGCCTCTGCCCTGGCATAAAAATCCGTACGGTTTTCAGGGCGCGCAAAACCGTGCCCCTCATCCGAATAGAGGACATAAGTGACAGGCAAGCCATTTTTTCGCATGGCGTCCACAATTTGTTGAGACTCGGCTTCTTTGACTCTGGGGTCATTTTTGCCCTGGGCGATGAGGAGGGGGATTTTAATTTTGTCAGCGGAGAAGAGGGGGGAGACTTTTTGGAGGAGCTCCCTGTCTTTGGGGTCATCAATGTTGCCCATGCGTTTGTCGAAGGTAGCGCGCATGGGTTTCCAGTAGGGGGGGATGGATTGAACCAGCGTCATGAGGTTAGAGGGCCCGACAATGCTGATGGCGCAGGCAAAAATGTCGGAGCTGAAGGCGGCACCGGAGAGAGCTGCATAACCGCCGTAGCTGCCGCCCATAATGCACACCTTTTTAGGGTCCGCGGTTTGGCGGCCCACGGCCCATTTAACGGCGTCCAGCAAGTCCTCGTGCATTTTGAGGCCCCATTGTTTGGCACCGGCATTGAGGAAGTCCTTCCCAAAACCCGAGGAGCCTCTGTAGTTGACTTGCAAGACGGCATAACCGCGGTTGGCAAGCAACTGGACTTCCGCATGGTAGCCCCAGCTGTCGCGCGCCCAGGGCCCGCCGTGCACAAGCAGCACCATGGGGAGGTTTTTCCCGGAGGATTCGGGCGGCAGACTCAAATAAGAAAGCATGCTGAGGCCGTCCCGCGTGGGAATGTTAAAAAATTCCATTCTGGAGAGTTTGGCGCCTTCCAGTTTGGGGCGGTTGGAGAAGAGGAAGGTGGGGGTTTTGCTTTCGCGGTTATAGAGGTAATATTTGACAGGGCCATCGGAGCGCTCCGTGGCAACCACCCAGAGTTTGTCGTCCAGGGTGCGGCTTACAAGGCCAAAGACACCGTCTTCGAGTTTTTTGAGGACTTCAAAGTCCGTCCAAATTTCTTTGTCCTTGACGTCCCAGACGGGTTTGCCCGCATCATAAGAAACGGCTTGAATGTGAAGTCGGGTGGGGTGCACCAGAATGCCATGGCTGTCCACACGCGGGTTGTGTGCAATTAAGGTTTCGGTGCCCTTCTCCAAGTCCCACTCCACAATGCGCTCCGTGTTGCTGCCCAGAGTGGTGGAGAGGTAGGCGGAGTTGCCCGCCTCACTAAACCCCACAATGCCCACCTCCTCCTCCCAGCCGATTTTAAACAAAGTCCTCCAGGGCGTTTGCGCGGAAGTGCGAATGCGAATTTCTTTTTCACCCGTGGGCAGCTGCGCATAGGCACCCCGCACGACGAGGTTGTTGTCCACGTCCCAGCCGATGACGTCCCCCGGGTTTTGGGTGTCGGGCGTGAGGGCACCTGTCGTTAAGTCCAGGCGGTAAATGTCAAAGAGGCTTCTGTTGCGAAGGTTAAGCGTAATAAGCACCTCGTTGGGTTTTTTGTGGCTTAAGCCCACCACCCCCGTGCGTATGTCCGCAAAAGCCGTATAAGCGCGGATGTGTTTGGTACCCATATGGACACCAAACAATTGCCAGTCCTCGTTGCCGTCCACGTCCTGCATATAAAGCAGGTGCTGGTTGTCATAGGCCCAGAAGAAAACGCGGATGCCGCGTTTTTTGTCTTGAGTGAGGACGCGGTCGTCCTGTTTGTCAATGCTGCGCACCCAGACTTGAAGGACATTGTCCTTGTCCGGAGCGAGGTAGGCAAGCCACTTTCCATCCGGAGAAATTCTCGGTGCCGCCCGCTCAGGGTTTCCAAGGAGTACGTCGCGAGGGAGGAGGGGAACTTCTGCCCATGCCGCGGAAAAACCAACCAAAGCTGTCATCATCATCACTTTCAAATTCAAGAGGGACTCCTTCTCCTGCGCATGTTTTGTTTATACCTTATGCACGTCCTGCTTGTGTTTTGCCCGTGTTTTGCAAAACTCATAATGGAATGTATGCGAAACCGCATCCCCCTTTTTCAACGCTTCCTCTCCTGAAGCAGGAGCAACTGCAGACGCCCATTTCCCTGTGTCCTTTCATTGAGCACACCCTGCTGAAGCCCGACGCAACGAAGGAGGAAATAATACGCCTCGCCAACGAGGCCATAAGCTGTGGTTTTGCGGGGGCATGCGTCCATGTGTACCAGCTTGAGACTTTGGTAAAAGCCCTGGGCACAGCCCCCGTCAAAGCGGTGGCCGTCGTCGGTTTTCCCCTGGGCGCAACGTTGCCGGAAGTCAAAGCCTTTGAAACGCGGGAAGCGGTGAAGGCGGGGGCGCAGGAGGTGGACATGACACTCAACATAGGCGCACTCAAAGACAGGGACCATGCCTGGGTGTGCCGCGACATTCGCGCCGTTGTTGAAGCTGCTGAAGGTGCGTGGGTGAAAGTCATTCTGGAAACCGGTTTGTTGACACAGGAGGAGAAGGAGGTGGCCTGCGTGTTGTCCAAGTCCTCCGGGGCGCAGTTTGTAAAAACCTGCACGGGTTTTGCGGAAGGCAAAGCGACAGAGGCCGACGTGGCGCTGATGCGCCGTGTGGTGGGAAGCGGCATGGGCGTCAAAGCTTCCGGAGGCATAAGGACAGTGGAGGGGGCGGTGGCGTTGTTGTTGGCGGGGGCCAACCGGCTGGGTACCTCTGCTGGGGTGGAACTCTCCAGGGGTTTTCCGCCCCCCCTCCCCCACCCCAGCAAATAACACCTGGCCCTTTTGTTTTTTTTGAAGCCGTGTATTTGAGAGAAAACATGGACGACAAAGCGTTGTGCGAGCGCGCGCTGGCTTGGGCAGCAGAGGACGCGGACTTGGCGGATGCGGCGCAGCTTGAAGCGTGGGTAAACCAGGGCGACATGGAGGCTTTGCGTGCCTGCATGTCCGGGCATTTGCGCTTTGGGACAGCGGGGCTGCGCGGCGTGGTGGGCCCCGGAAGCCAGGGCATGAATACCTCCGTGGTGAGAAAGGCAAGCCTTGGACTTGCGCGCTACCTCAAAAAACAAGTGAAGGACGCACAAACCCGCGGCATTGTGCTTGGCAGGGATGTGCGAAAGCGAAGTGAGACTTTTGTCATGGAGGCGGCGGGGGTTTTTTTGGCGGAGGGCTTTCATGTCTTTTTTTGGGAGGAGCCTTGCCCGACTCCCCTGGTGCCCTTTGCTTTGCTGCAAGTGAAAGCGGCCGCGGGTGTTATGGTGACAGCCAGCCACAACCCCGCCGCCTACAACGGCTACAAAGTATACTGGGAAAACGGCGCGCAGATGATTCCTCCCCACGAGGAAGGCATTGCCGCGGAAATGCTTGAGACAGGCCCCGCAAAGGAGATTCGCACGAAGCTGCCGGGAGGAGAAAGGTGGACCCTCCTCGGGACACCCATGAAGGAAGCCTATATAAAGAAGGCTTTGGACTTGCGCTTGTGCAAACACCCCGCCCCCTTGAAAATAGCCTACACCGCCATGCACGGTGTAGGAGCGCCCTGGGTGCAGACATTGCTGCGCGAAGCCGGCTACACCTCCATACACCCCCTGCCCTCCCAATGCCGCCCCGACACCTCCTTCCCTACTGTTTCTTCCCCCAACCCTGAGGAGCCTCAAGCTTTGAGTTTGGCCACCGCTTTTGTGGAGGAAACTCAGGCGGACTTGCTTTTGGCGAATGACCCGGACGCGGACAGGCTGGCTGCGGGCGCCAGAGACGCCCGGGGAAAGTTTCGCCTGTTTTCGGGCAATGAGTTGGGCGTCATGTTGGGGCACTATTTGCTGAGCCAGAAACCATGGCAAAAGCCCCTGCTGCTGAGCACCGTGGTGTCGACTTCTTTGCTGAAGCGGATTTGTGAAGCGTTGGGTGCGAGGCACGAAGAGACGCTGACGGGTTTTAAGTGGATTGCAAACCGTGCGCTTGAATTAAATGCCTGCGAGTTTGTTTTTGGTTTTGAAGAGGCCATTGGCTATGGCGCGGGCGATGTTGTGCGGGACAAAGACGGCATTTCCATGGCTTTGCTGGTGGCGGATTTGGCTTCACATTGCGTCGCACGAGGTATGACATTGGTGGATTATTTGGAGCAGATTTTTCGGCGCTTTGGTTTTTATGCGTTTAGGCAGAAGACGCTGCATTTTTCCGGGGTGGAGGCGGAGCAGAAAAGGCTTGCCCTCATGAATGCTTTACGCAAGAATCCGCCGCGAAGATTGGGAGGGCTGGATGTCGTGTCGACCAGCGATTACCGAGCGGGAGTGTGTATGGAGACATTGTGTTTGGAAGGCTCAGAAAGCAAGCGACTTGGGTTGCCGTCTGCCGAGCTGTTGTCCTTTGCGTTGGAGCGAGGGCACCGTGTGCTGGTGCGTCCCTCGGGAACAGAGCCGAAGCTAAAAATATACATGGAATGGTGTGAGCCTCTGCAAAAAACAGAGGCGTTGGAGAAGGCGGCCTTGCGAGCGCAGGAAAGTCTTTGTTGTTTGGAAGAGGATTGTTTGCGTCAATGGTTTTCCCCTAATTGGAGTGTGTGACTATGTTGAAAAAGCATTGGGTTGTTTTGGGATTTTTCTTGTTGGCCCCCGCTGCGTTTGCTCAGGAAGACGGTGGTGGGAAGACTTTTGATGTATTGGGAGGGTTTGCGGCAGGAGCAGGCAACTCTGCCCTCCGGGTGGGCATTGGCCAGCCAGGACTTGAAACCGTATTTTTATACGGCATCACCTCCCACTTCACCATAGGAGGTTTGCTTGCGTTAAACTGGGGCGAAGGTTTTGACTTTGCGGTCCGCTTCCAAATTCCCGTTCGCTACACTTTCTATGACTCCGGCAGGCTGGGCATAACGGGTGGCTTCACTCCAGGCGTCGCCATTTTAGCTGGCGGCGGCTCAGCAGCGGTAAGCATTCCTTTGCCTTTTGATTTGACCACCGGTTTTCGAATAACCCGCGAGCTGTCCTTGATGGTGGGTTTTGAGATTCCGCTGGAGATTTGGACCAAAGGCAAAGCTGCAGCCATCATTCCTCTGGTGGCAGCGTCAGGTTTTGAATATCGCATCGCTTCTTCTGTGAAGCTTTGGTCGCGCATTCGTGTAGGCCATGCCTTCACCGCAGGAGGAGGCGATGGGGGTGGCGGCTACGACTTCGACGGCGACTACGACTTCAGCGGCGCCGGCAGCATGCTCAGCAGGTTGGGGGGAGGCGTCTCCGGCCACGTTGGCATTGCGATTGGCTTCTAGAAATTTCCACGAAGGCCCTGCCTTTGGCCACAGCCGTTTGACTTTGGCCAAAGGCAGTTTTTTTTGAAGTCCTTTTTGAAGTAAGAAGTGCGTGCAGTGTGGGCGGTGGTTTTTCACCCATTTTTTTTGGACGTCTTATGAACAAGAAAGCGCTTTGGGTGGTGGGGCTTTTTTTGTGGCAAGCAGAAGTGCTGGCTGAAGGACATTCCTGGTCCACCGTGGGAGGAAAAACGGTGGGGCGCGGTGCTGCGGCCATAGATGCCGGGGTGGGTTGGCCCGGGCTTCATGCGGGTGTGGCCTATGGTGTTTTTCCAGCCATAGACTTTGGGCTTCGTTTTTCTTTTAACTGGGGTGTGGAGGGCTCCGTAAGAAGTGTGCACCCCGGAATAAAATTCCAAGGGTTGATGAAGGCCAAGCTATACGACAATGGTTTTTTGTCTTTTGCGCTGAAGTTTGAGCCGGGCTTTCTGACTTATTTCTCTTCGGGAAGCTCCATGTTGGGGTTTGCTTTTCCTGTGGGAGCGCAGCTGGGTTTGGCGGTGGGGGGCCCCCTGGCTTTGGGCATACACCTGGATGTCCCCATGTTTCTCACCTTTGGAGAGGGCAGCCACTTTCAAATTCCCCTCCTGATGGGTGGGGGTGTGGAATATTTTTTCAACTCCAGATTTTTGGCGAATTTTGTTTTGAAGATGGGCCCTTCATTCAGCACAGGGGGAGGGGGAGCCATTTTTGTGATGGAGGCCAAAATAGGTGTGGCCTATCGTTTTTAGGGCGGCAACACTTTGCCTGGGTTGAGGATGTTGGAAGGATCAAAAACTTTTTTGAGCGCATGCATGAGTTTTAACTCTTCGGCTGTGCGCGAGTGGTGCAGGTAGGGGCGCTTTAAAAGTCCAATGCCATGTTCCGCGCTGATGCTGCCCTGGTGTTTTTTCACGAGGGCAAAAACGTCATTGTCCACTTCGCTGGTTTTGGCAAGGAAGGTGGCCTTGTCCATGTGCTCCGGTTTGAGGATATTGACGTGGAGGTTGCCGTCGCCAATGTGGCCGAAGAGGCAAATTTCCCAGCCGGGGTATTTGTCGGCAAAAAAAGCCTCCAGGCCTTTGCAGAAGTCCAGGAGTTTGGCGACGGGCAGGGCGATGTCGTTTTTGTGAGGCATGCCGGTGGCGGAGAGGCTTTCGCTGATGGACTCGCGAAGCTCCCAAAGCTCTCTGGCTTGTTTTCCGCCTTGGGCCAGTGTGCCATCCACCACCACCTCCTCCATGCACTGTCCAACCCATTCTTCGAGGGACTCCAGGTTTTCTGTTTCGACTTCAAGCAAAGCATAGTGGCTGGTGGTTGTTTCGAGGGGCATGCGCAGCTTGCGGTGTGCCTGCACATGCGCCAAACACTTGTCGGTGAAAAATTCAAAGGCGCACAAAGTGAAGGGGCCTCGGCGTGCGCGGAGGAACAACTGAAGAATGTCTTCCAGGCTGCGTGTGGCCAGCAAGAGGATTTGAGGCTTGGGTGGAATGCACACCAGTTTGAGGGTGGCTTTGGAAATAATTCCCAAAATGCCTTCGCTGCCGATGAAGAGTTGTCGCAAGTCAATGCCTGTGTTGTTTTTTTCGAGTGCGCCGTTTAACTGCAGGACGGTGCCGTCCGGAAGCACCACTTCAAGCCCCAGCACCCACTGGCGCGTCAACCCATAACGAATGACACGCACGCCACCCGCGTTGGTGGCGATGTTGCCGCCAATTTGGCTGGAGCCTTTGGCGGCCAAGTCCACAGGCCAGAAGAGGCCATAGGGGGCACAATGCTCATGCACCGCCTCTGTGGGGACACCGGCTTCCACCTCGAGTGTTTGTCCAAGCAAGTCCACCGTGCCCATGGCGCGCATTTTGTCGAGCGACAAAAGGGTTTCACCCTGAGTGGCCACAGCGCCACCGGCAAGCCCTGTGCGTCCTCCTGAAGGCACCACGGGGACAACAAAACGTGTGCACAGCGCCATATAGCGGGAAATTTCCTGCGTCGTGCGAGGAAAAACCACCAGGGAGGCGTTGGGTGAGAAAACGGTGGTCCAATCCACGCTGTGGCTTTGCAGGAGTGCTTCTTCCGTGCTGAAAAAACCTGCGGGGAATTCTGCAGAGAGGGCATTTAAAAATTCAGGCTTGAGAGACATACAGCAAGTTTAACTTGCCCTTGGGTGGAAGCAAAAGAGAAAGGCCGCCCAAATGTGGACGGCCTTTGGAAAGCAGGCTTGAAGCCCAGGGCTTCAAGCCTTAGGTGCTATTGCTCAACCGTTTCGACTCTGTCAGCGGGTTGGACAATGACGAATTCAACGCGTCGGTTGGCCTCACGTCCAGCAGCGGTGTCGTTGGATGCGACAGGCCTGTCAGGTCCAAAGCCCTTGGCTTCGAGGCGGTCAGCCTGGACGCCTTTCTTGACGAGGTAGGTGCGGACAGCCTCTGCGCGGCGCTCAGAGAGTTTGACGTTGCTCTCATATTTGCCCGTAGAGTCGGTGTGTCCTTCAACAACCACCTTTGGAATTTCCGGTCGCTCTTTAATGATGCGGGCAACCTCATCCAGGAGGATGTTGGAGCGTTTCTGAATGGTGGCCTGTCCGGTGTTGAAATACACCTTGTCTTTAATGACGAGTTTCTCGCGCGTAATGACGACGAGGCTCTTCTTCTTCAGAGGACAGCCGTTGTTTTCAGGTGGCCCTGGCTCTGTCGGACAGCTGTCGAAGCGGTCAGGAATGCCGTCACCATCGGTGTCTTTGTCGGGGCAGCCCTTCAACTCAGGAATGCCTGGCTCAAAGGGACAAGCATCCTGGTCATCCGGAATGCCGTCGCCGTCGGAGTCCTTAATGGGGCAACCTCTGTTGGAGGCAGGTCCCGGCTCATAGGGGCACTCGTCCTGATGGTCAGGAATGCCGTCACCGTCGGTGTCAGGCGGCGGGCAACCGTCGAATTCGGGCAAGCCCGGCACGTCGGGGCACTTGTCGAGGCGGTCCACAACACCGTCACCGTCGGTGTCTACGTCTGGACAGCCGTTGTTTTCAACAGGTCCTGGCTCACTGGGGCATTTGTCTTTGCCGTTGGGGACGCCGTCGCCGTCAAAGTCCAAATTGGGGCACTGGCTGATTTCATAAGGTTTGCCTTCCACGCAAGGAGGCAGCCCCGGTGTAGTCAACGCAATGCCACCCAGGACACGCCAGTTGGGTGTGCCTGGAGCTTTGCCAAAGCCTTTGGCACCCAGCGCAAAAATTTCAAAAACGTTGCACGGAGTCCCCCAGCGCAGGCCGGCAAAAGCCTCACCGGAAAACGGTGCCTCCACGAGTGGGTATAAAGCGCGGCCACCCACCTCAAAGCGCAAGCCTTTGTTGGTGGTGGACAAGGCCGCACCCACCGTGAGGTAGTTGCCCACTTCGCTGTCTTGGTCCGCCAACACTTGTCTGTGGCGCAAAAGAGCGCCCACTTCTGCGCCTATGCGGAAATAATCTCCTAGGTTTTTGCCAAACCCGATGCGGGGGTTGAAGCCATAATCAACGTCACGCGTCAACGCCAGTGCGGAGCCCAAAGGCAGTGTGGCGCCCAAGTGCAAACCCAAGTCCACAGCGTCGCCATAATATTCGGACATAAGCCCAAAGCGAAATTGGAAATAGGGTGTGCCCAGGGCTTCTTTACCCACGGCCGGAAATTGGGTTCGCTCCGGGGAGTCTCCTGTCTGACTGAAGACATAAGGCACCTGCGCACCAATTTCCAACCACTTCGCTACAGAAATGGCCATGGTGACGTGCCCTGTCGTGCGCGCGTCTACAATATAACCAAGCTTTTCATCATCGGTCGATTTATACACCGCCAGAGGTTGGCTTTGATAATGACCAACTAAACTGATGCGGAATGAGCGTTCCGGCAGCAAATCACCTGTGCTGAGCAGCAAGTTGCTTCGAGCTCCAGGGTTAAGCGTTAGCTGCTCGAGCTCAAACGACTTCATGGTGTTCTGGCCAAAGGCTGTAAGCCCTATACAGCCAGCCAACAATAACAATAAACGTTTGTGCTTCATGCGTTCTCCTTGTCGCCGGTCCCTTGCTGCTGGCCGGAGGTGCTTCAGTGAAACATAGGTAAAAAAAGGAATCAATGCTCAACTTTTCGAACTAGCGAATGCCGAGAGTTAGACTAGCGCCATAGTCCCCCCATTGGCTTCTCCCTTCTGAGGTAAGTCCTGCGTGGCCCGTCAACCCCATTTCTACCGGCCCAACCAAAAACCGAAAACCCGCTGCTGCAGCCGAAGCAAACCCCTTGCTGGCTGTTTTTTGACCGTCCACTTGAGCGGCCAAGAGAAATTTTGGCAAAATGCACCATGACGCCGAAATAGAACCAATCCAAGCCGCACGCAAGGAATTGGCATATTCTCCTGCAATACCTTGAGTGGTGGACACAGAAAAAGCCCCTGCCTGGTAGCCCAGAACACCCATGGCACGCAACCGCAAGAGAGACTCTTGCCGACTGCGATGGATGTTGAGGTTGCCAGAAAAGTCTGAAGCAAAACCTGCTGTCCATTGCTTTGTGAGAGGAAATTGCATTTGCGCACCCGCGGCCAATTCTGGATATACCCAAGAATCGTTCGGCCCAATATAATTTACAAGCGCCAAGTTTGCAAAATAACTACCTTGTCTAAAAGGGCCGTCCAGGCGTGCCGAAAGCCGCAGCGCATTGCCCCTCTCTTTTTCTTTGAAAAAATCCATATCCAAGGCTGTGTTAAGCTGAAATTCCTGGGGCAGGAAGGGGGTGGGCAAAGCCATGCTTCCCAGCCGGCGCTCGCGCAAAATGGCCACAGGCTGAGCATGTGAAGGGAACACCGGCTCCCTCTTGACGGTTGGAACCGGGGTGGGCGGCTCCACCCTCTCTTCCTGGAGGCGGCTTAAGAGAAACTCTCCCCAGAAGACATGGAGATGATAGGGACGCTGGCCGAAGAGGTTTGCCTTGAATGTCTGCTCGTCCTGGCGGCTGAAGGAGCCGACAATGGTTTTGTCCAGGCCCTGGGCCCAAATCTTTGCATCCGGAGGAATGGCCGCTTCGAAGTGCAGCTGCAATTCAGGCTTTCCCTCCTGGTTTTGGCCTATCTCCAAGGTGAATTTCGGGGGAAAGACTTCCACCTCTGTCTGTGTGGAATGTTGGGAGTCCAGGGTTTTAAATTCAACGAGGTATTTTCCCGGGTGCTGAATCATCAGCGGCGAGGGCACCTGTTGCCCATTGACAAAAATGAGGATGTCTTCAGGCAGCTCCTGGCTCATCTGCAGGGGCGCTTCCCCCTGCAGCCCGTCTGTTGTCTCCTGAGCAGAGGAAGCCTCCCCCACTTTGAAAACGTCCAGACGCCTGGTGGAAGAAGGCGCGCTGACAAGTCCGGTTTCGTTAACGGTGCGTGTACGCACATAAAATGTGCCGGGCTCCAACTCCGAAAGGGGAATTTGCGTGTCCTCGGTGGTTGTTTCCAGCAAGGGGTTTTGGAAGAGGGCGTCCTTGGCCACTTCAACGCGATAGCGGACAGGTGAAAGAGGTTTTTCCCATTGCAACTGGGCAGTGGCTTTGTGAGTGCCGTGGACAACATAAAGCTCATGCGGTGGAGCATTCTCCCAGGCGGGGGGCTCCGGAAGCGAGCTTGGCGGCTCAGGGGCGGCGTCTTTGGGGACACGCGTGCCCTGGCCGGACTTAAGGCTGACAGACTTGCCTTTGGCTGTTATTTTGGCTTCACCTTGTTGAATGCTGACACGGCTGGTTTGGGTGGCATCAACGTTGATGAGGGCTGCATTTGCGCGCACGGAAATTTCTGCTGAAGGTGTGACAATGGCGGCGGGAGGTTTGCGCAAATCCGCAAGAGAAACCCCCAACTCTCCTTCCAGCAGCTGGACACCGCCTGTTTTGCTCAAGCGAACTTTTGAGCTGCTCCCTCCATAGATAATGATGAGAGCGTTTTGCTTCATTTGCAAAGTGGAATGGTCTTGAAAAAGGATGTTTGCAAAAGCCTTGGAAAGCGTGTGGACTTCGTCGAGACGGAACAAGGGTTGATTGGGTTTGGCAGGTTGCCATTCGCTCATTTTGGCGCCACGGGTGTTAACGGTGGCACCAAAAGTTGTGAGCACGGCATCGGACTCCAGTGCCGCCTTGTCTTTGTCCTGTGTGCGCACCTTGTCCTGTGGGGCCTTGTCTTGTGTGTCGACTTTGTCTGTGCCTGCACGCAGGCGGACGATGGAGCCTGGCTTCAAGTTGTGTGGCAAAGGGCCCATGTCATTGTGTACATGGAGGCGTGGGTATTCAGAGGCGCTGCCAAAAAACTTTTTGGCGATGTCCATGCAGGTGTCGCCTGGTTGCACCACATAGGTTTCAGGAATTTCTTCGCCTGGTTTTTGAGCGAAAACGGCTGTGTTTAAGAAAAAACCAAGCAAAAAAACATGCGTCATTCTAAAACCTCATAGACAAGTGTCGTGGTAGACTTGCCGCGTAAGGTTTTGTCGCCGACACGCTTGAAGGAGGAGGAGGTGTCTTCTTTGATAAGCGAGCGCGTGGCTTCGCTCAACAAAATTTGCCCTGCCTGAGCAGAGTCTTCAAGACGAGCCGCAATATTGACGGTATCTCCAATGACGGTGTAGTCCATACGTTTTTCGCTGCCAATGTTGCCCGCAACTGCCATCCCTGAGTGCATCCCCATCGCAAGCTGTATTTCCACTCCCCATTTTTGACGCCACCGCCTATTGCCCACTTCCAACCAGCGCCGCAAATCCTCAGCTGCCAATAAAGCCATTTCCGCATCGTCCGGATGAGACTCTGGCACTCCCCAAACAGCCATGATGCAATCTCCGATGAATTTATCGATGATTCCCTTCCGCTTATGGATAATCTCCGTAGCTATACTGAAAAGCTCATTAAGCAAAGAGACAATTGTTTCCGGGGGAAAAGCTTCAGAAATATACGTAAATCCAACAACATCGCAAAACAGCACCGTCACAAAACGCCGCTCCCCTCCCAACTTGAGAGCTTCGGGGTTTTCAATGAGGGTTTCCACAATGTCCAAAGGGAGATAGCGAGAGAGTGCTGCGCGGACTTGGGTTTCCTGGATAAGCTTCAGCTCATAGGCTTTTAATTCCTGAAACATTTGATTGAAAGAGATGGCAAGCTGTCCAAATTCGTCTGAGCGCGCGCTGAGTGCGGGCTCGACTTCTTCAAACTCGCGCCTGGCCAGAAGTTGTGTCGCCTGAGTCAACGACCGCAAGGGTTGACTGATGCGTCTGGCCAGGAGAATGCCGACCGTGAGCACAACCAGCAGGCCGGCAACAATGCTGCCGAAAGTCCACTTCAAAGCGGCATTCAAATCTCTAAAAGCATCCTCGCTGGGGTGCGTCACCACCACCCCCCAGCCAAGCTCAGGAATGGGCAAAACAGCTCCCAACATGGGGACACCCTTCTCTTCAAACTCGGCCACTCCGCTGTAGTTGGCAATGCTTGAGAAACCTCCGAGGATTTCAAACAAATTGCCGGCCTCAAAGGTTTCTTTGGAGTCCAGCAGCCGAACCTCGGGGTGAGCAATGAGGTGCCCTTCCTTGTCGATGATAAAAACCAGGCTTTGGCGGAAGGGGAGCTTTTCTTGCAATTCTGCAACGAGGCTGCAAAACACATTCAGGTTGATTTGGGAATAAAGCCAGGCGCGGGCCTGGTTTTCTGCCTGCTCAGAAACCCTCAAAACCACTTCCAGCATGGGGCCTTCGGGGCCGGCAACGGTTTTGCCGATGCCGAGACGGTCCGCCTTGTTTTCGATGAAGCGGAACTCCGGTAGTTTTTCCGGAAGGCGGAAGGGGTCCATGGCGCCCTGGGCTTTGGCGACAAAGCGGCGGCTCATGTCGGGGCCATAGACGGCGATGAAGTCAAGCAACCTGGAGTTGGACAACACATGCCCTGCAAGCTCCAACCTGTCTTCATCCAAAGCGTCGCCTCCCTCCAGCAAGGCAATGCCAATGGCTGTGAGTTGGCTTTGTGCCTGCTCGAGGTGATGGATGACTTCGGAAGATGCGCGTTCCGACAAGGCACCGTCCAGGCGATATACATAAAGTTTGATTCTGTCCCAAAAACCTGTGGCATTCAGCCAGGCAAGTCCCAGCGCCAATGGCAAAGCAATGAGGAAAACAAGCGCGACAAGACGATGAAAAAGCCTTGGAAATAGAATTTGGATGAGCTTGTGAAGAGAAGACATGAAGGCTCCTTAAGAGTTTTCGCTGGTCCCGGGCAAGGTTTCATACATAAGCTGTCAACGTGATTGGTGAGGTTATTTCAGGCAAGTTTCAAGTGGAACGCGTTATTGCCCAGGGAGGCATGGGTGTCGTCTATGAGGGTACCCACCTTCATTTGAAGCGCAAAGTGGCATTAAAAATTCTGCATGCACACCTGGTGAGAAAAGATGGCACCATGGAGCGTTTCCGTCGGGAAGCCATTGTGCTGGCCAAGCTGGACAGCCCACATGCCGTGCGCATTCATGACTTCGGTATTCACCATGGCATGCCTTATATTGCTATGGAGTTTATTGATGGCATCGAGTTGGCCGACGTACTGGCTACGCAAGGGGTTTTGTCGCTCCCTCGAATTGTCAACATGGCAGACCAAATTTTGGATGTGCTTTCTTCCGCACACCAATTGGGCATCATTCACAGAGACTTAAAACCAGCCAACATTATGCTTTGCCAGACAGAGTCCAAGGAAGATTTTGTGAAGGTGGTGGACTTTGGCATTGCCATTTTTTCCGACAGAGATGAGCCACGCGTGACGCAGCTGGGCCATGTGCACGGCACAGCCGCTTATATGTCTCCGGAGCAATGTCGCGGCATAGACGTGGATGCGCGCAGCGATTTATATTCTCTGGGTTGTGTCATTTATGAATTAATTTCTGGCAAGCCCCCCTTTGTCTCTGATGGCAGCATTGAGATATTGTCGGCACACCTTTATCGTGAGCCCATGTCCTTGCGACAAGCTTTCCCTGAGCGAGACATACCGATTGCCATGGAGGCGTTTGTCATGCGAGCGCTTGCCAAACAAAGGGAGGCGCGTTTTTCTTCAGCGGACGAAATGCGCAAGGAGTTGGCCAGGGCGCACAAAGAAAGTGGGTTGAGAGTCGCCCGCCCTCCCAGGACACCCACTCCCGGACAGACTTTTGAATGGTGGATGGGGGATGCGGATTCACCACCCATTGCCCTTTTGGAGTTGGGCATAGACACCTCTTCGCGCGATGTTTTGCTGACAACACTTGGAGCTTCCGCTGTGAGGAGTGTCCACATTGGACAAGAAGACAGTGTCGTTGGCTATGGGCTGGTGATGGTGCTTGCGCAAGAGGGTCAGCAAGGTTTGGCCGTTTGCAAGAAGTTGCTGAAAATTCCCCAAGCCCCCCCCATCGTCCTCTGCGGGCCCGAGGATGATTTGGAGTTGATGACCACATCCATCGGCATTGGTGTACACGACTATGTTCCCCTGCCCCTGGACCCTTCGGATGTGGCGCGCAAAGTGGTACGCATTCTGCGCCGCCACGGGAAAACGCCCAGGGAAGGCTTATAAAAAAACAGGTGAAGCTCTTGTGTGTCCATGCGCAAATGGAATAGAAACAAAAACCCAGGGAGAGCTGTGCAGCGTTGGTTGTTTGCAGCCGCAAAGGAGGAGGGGGGGAAGGCGGTGAAGGCGGTGAAGGCGGTTTTCTCCGGGCCGATGAAGGGGTTTATGTGAGTGGAAATTCCATGAAAAAACCCACAGAAGCAGAAGCGACTTTGCCGTCATCGCCCAGGCTGAGGCGCGGGCGGGTTCTGGTGGTGGACGATGATGTGCACCTGTGCAGACTCATGCAGCTACATTTGGAGCAACGTGGGTTTCAGGTGGACTGGCGCTCTTTAGCAAAGCAGGCGCTTGAGTTAATAAGCGCTGTGGACAAAAAGTTTGACGTGGTGGTGACGGACCTGAACCTGAATCAAAGCTCCGGCATCGACTTGTGCCTTGAAATCGGCAAAACAAAACCTGAATTGCCCGTCATTATTATTACCGCATTTGGAAGCATTGAGACGGCCATTTCTTCCGTACGGGCAGGTGCCTACGACTTTATTACCAAGCCTCTTGAGTTTGACGCCCTGGCATTAACGCTGGACAGAGCTGTACAACACTACCGCATGCGCGAAGAGTTGACGCATTTGCGCAAAGCCATGGCAACCACTCAAAGCTTTGGGGAGCTGATTGGCGAAAGTGCTGCCATGAGGGAAGTGTTTCGCCTCATTGAGCGTGTGGCTGCTTTGTCTTCTTCTGTGCTGATTGCGGGGGAAAGTGGGACAGGCAAAGAGTTGGTTGCACGTGCATTGCATCGCCTAAGCGAATTCCAGGACGGGCCTTTTGCTGCCATCAACTGTGGAGCCATTCCCGAGACGTTGATGGAGAGCGAGTTGTTTGGCCATATGAAGGGTGCATTCACCGATGCGCACTCTGACCGGATGGGTGTTTTTCGGGAGGCGGATGGGGGGACTCTTTTTTTGGATGAAATAGGAGAGCTTCCCTTAAGCGTCCAGCCCAAGTTGTTGCGGGCCATTCAGGAAAGAAAAGTGCGCCCGGTGGGAGGCAACCGCGAGGTGGGTTTTGAAACACGCATTGTTGCGGCAACCAACGTGAATTTAGAAGAGGCGGTAAAGGCAAAGAAGTTCAGGGAAGACCTCTACTACCGCCTCAACGTCATTCCCATGGAGTTGCCTCCGCTTCGTGCGCGGGGAAATGACGTTTTGTTGCTTGCGCAGCATTTTGTCGAGCACTTTGGAAAACGCAAAGGCCAAAAAACCGTCCGGGGATTCAGCCCTGAAGTCATGGAATGTCTGTTGGCATACCCGTGGCCCGGCAACATCCGCGAGCTGCAAAATTGCATTGAGCGCGCCGTGGCCATCAGCCAGAAGGAAGTGTTGTCCCTCGAGGACTTTCCAGAGAGGATTCGCCACAAAGACAAACATGAAGCCATGGATGTTGCTGAGCCGGCAACCTGGCTTCCCATGAATGAGTTGGAGCGCCGCTATATACTCAAGGTGTTGGAATATGCAGGTGGGAACAAACGACGCGCAGCCCAAATTCTGGGTTTTAACCGCACGACACTTTATCGCAAGCTGCAACAATATTTGCCCGAGTAAGTTTTTATGGGGGGCTTTCGCAAAAACCACCCCCCAACCATTTTTTTTCAAATGAAAGAAGCCAGGTTTTTTCTTCCTTGTTGAGAAAGGACGTTGTCTATGTGGATTGGAGCTGTTGTTGTCGTTTTGCTTTATTCTCAAGTCCCTCAGGAAGTGGCACAAGCGCTTGCTGAGCAGGAAAATGCCGAAGCCGTCACCGCTGCACAAGCCGCTCAACAAGCTGCGCAAGCCGCACAAAAAGCCGCTGAGGCAGCTTGGCAAGCGGTTGAGCTTTTAACTGCGCAACAGAAGGCAACCCTGCAGGTTGCGCAGCAGAAGGAAGCGGAGGAAGAAACCCCTCCCCCGCCTTCTCCCTGGACGACTTCTGCCAACTTAAGCCTCATTTTCCTTGCCGGGAATTCAAGCAGCATCACCTTGAGTGGGAATGTGGCTGTCTCCTACAAAACAACAAATTGGACTTTTGGAAGTCGCGTATATGGCGCCTATGGGCGAGCACGTCTGGTGGACGCCGACGAATTCTCGAACATTGCGATGCAGGGCGGCTTCCAGCTGCGCGCGGACAGGCGGTTTAATTCCATGCTGAGCGCTTATGCGCTGGGTGGCATTGACTTTGACCACATTAAATCCATCGAAGCGCGGCCTTTTATAGAGCTTGGTACGGGCGTTGTGTGGATAGACAACAAAGTCGGCAATGCGCAGAAGGTGCTGTTAAGCTCAGACTTCGGTCTCCGCTATGCTTATGAGTCCCGCTTCCGCTACTATTTAACCGAAGAGGATGACCCGGATGAGCCGAGGAATTTGGAAGACGTCCAGGTGGTGGCGCCGCGCGCGGCGGTGAGTTTCCGCTATATGCTGACGGAGGGCGTCACCTTTGGAGAGGACTTTGAGGTTTTGTTAAACGTCATTGAGGTGAAACGCTTTTGGGTCAACTCAACCACCAAAATTCTGGTGCGCTTAACCAATGTTTTTTCGGTAAGCACCACTTTGGCATTTAAATATGACAGCGAGCCGGCCGAAGGCACCAAAAAACTCGACACCACTTTGTCCCTGGGCCTGGACGCGACGTTTTAACCTTCCGAAGCCTTGCCAAACAACGCAAGGTGCTCATACAGTTTGCGCCGCCTGGAAGCTTGCTCCTGCGCACGCGCAACCAGCACCTCATAACGCTCCGGGTGGGCCAGTTGCGTCATGCGGAAGCGGCCCTCGTTTTTGAGGTAGTCACTCATTTGCGCCTTCAAAGCGCCGCTGTCCAACTGCAAGGGCGCCTCACCTGCCTGGGTGCGCCTCGGGTCAAACCGGTAGAGCGGCCACGCGCCTGCCTCCACCGCGAGGCGCTGCTGGTCCAACGAGTGTGCCATGTCATAACCGTGGGCAATGCAGGGGCTGAATGCCAGAATGAGAGAAGGCCCCGCAAAACTTTCCGCCTCCTGGAAGGCCCGCACCGTTTGCGCATCCTTCGCACCCAAAGCAACACTGGCGACATAGGCCGTGCCATAGGCCATGGCCATGAGGCCCAAGTCCTTTTTGCTGGAAACTTTGCCCGCAGCCGCAAACTTGGCGGCAGCGCCCAGCGGCGTGGCCTTGGACTGTTGCCCACCTGTGTTGGAATACACTTCGGTGTCCAACACCAAAATGTTGACGTCCAGAGAGGAGGCCAGCACATGGTCCACCCCCCCATAACCAATGTCATAGGCCCACCCGTCCCCGCCCACTACCCACAGGGACTTTTTGACGAGGTTGTCGGCCAAAAGCCCCAAGCGTTTTGCTTCCGGCAAAGCCATACCGGACAAAAGTTTTTTTAGCTCGGCGACATGTTTGCGCTGCTGTTGAATGTCGGCTTCGTTGTTTTGTTTCGCACTTAAGAGGGCGTCCACAAGGCCTGCGGGGAGGAGGTTTGCGAGGCCAAGGAGCAGCATACGCGCCTGCTCCGCACGGCTGTCCAAGGCAAGGCGCATGCCCGCGCCAAACTCGGCATTGTCCTCAAACAGGGAGTTGGACCAGGCCGGCCCCAGGCCCTGCGCGTTGGTGCAATACGGAATGGTGGGCAAATTGGCCCCATAAATGGAGGAGCAGCCGGTGGCGTTGGCAATGAGGGCCCTGTCGCCAAACATTTGGGTGAGGAGTTTGACATAGGGCGTTTCGCCGCAACCCGTACAGGCGCCGGAAAACTCAAAGAGGGGCTCCAAAAATTGGGAGCCCTTCACGTCCATACGCAGGCGGCTTCTGTCAAATGGCGGAAGCTGCAAAAAGAAGTCAAAATTCTCCCGCTCCACCTCCCTATGCGCCTCCATGGGAGACATGTTGAGGGACTTATGTTGGGGGTTGGTTTTGTCCTTGGCGGGGCAAACAGCCACGCAGAGGCCACAACCCGTGCAGTCCTCCGGCGCCACCTGCACAACGTATTTCCACGGCTTGTCGCCCTCCGCTTTACCCAACTCATTGCCCTTATAGTCCTGGCTACGGAAAGCCGCCGGCGCGTTGTTGTTGTGCTGTGGAGCGTAGACTTTGACGCGAATGGCCGCATGCGGGCAGACGAGTGCGCACTTGTTGCACTGTATGCAGAGTTTGGTTTCCCAAATGGGAATTTCCAGCGCAATGGCGCGTTTTTCCCAGCGCGTAGAGCCCAGGGGCCATGTGCCGTCGACGGGAAAAACGCTGACAGGCAACAAGTCCCCGTTGCCCGCAAGCATGGCCGCCGTCACTTTCTGCACAAACTCAGGGGCGCAGGGGGAAACCACCGGAGGCCGTGGGGAAGCGGAGGGGGAGACAGAAGTGGGTACCTCCACCTCATACAGGTGCGCCAGAGAAGCGTCTATGGCGGCGAAGTTTTTCTGCACCACCTGCTCCCCGCGTTTGCCGTAGGTTTTGCGCACAGCATTTTTCATAGCGGCAATGGCTTCCTCTCTGGGCAAAACCCCCGAGAGGGCAAAAAAGCAGGACTGCATGACGGTGCTGATGCGTTTGTCCAGGCCAGCCTCCTGGGCCACTTTAAAGCCGTCGATGACATAAAAACGAAGCTGCTTCTCAATGAGTTGCTGCTGCACTTCCAGCGGCAGCTTCTCCCAAACCTCCTTCGGCCCCCAGGGGGTATTAAGCAAAAAAGTAGCCCCCTGCGCAGCCGTACCCAACACGTCCAGCGTATATATGAGTTGGGGTGCATGGCAGGCGACAAAGTTGGCCTGGCTGATGAGGTAAGAGGAGCGGATGGGTTTGGGCCCAAAACGCAAATGGGAAATGGTGACGGCGCCGGACTTTTTAGAGTCATAAACAAAATAGGCCTGCGCAAAGAGGGGGGTGGAGTCGCCAATAATTTTAATGGAGTTTTTGTTGCTGCCAACGGTGCCGTCGGAGCCTAAGCCAAAAAACAAGGCGCGGACAACTTCCTTAGGCTCTATGTCCAGGGTTTCGTCAAAGGGCAAGGAGAGGTGGGAAACGTCGTCATAAATGCCAACGGTGAAGTGTTTTTTGGGTTTGTCTTTTTTTAACTCGTCAAAAACGGCCTTGGCCATGGCGGGCCTGAATTTTTTGGAAGAAAGCCCGAAGCGCCCACCAATAACACGCGGGGGTTTGGGGAGAATGTCGGGGTTTTCGGCAAGCGAAGTTACAACGTCCTGCCACAAAGGCTCCCCAAGCGCGCCAGGCTCTTTGGTACGGTCCAACACGGCCAGCGCGCGGGTGGTTTTGGGAAGGGCTTCCAGCAGGGCTTTGGCGTCGAAGGGGCGGAAGAGGTGGACTTTCAAAACACCCACGCGCTCCCCTTTGGCACAAAGCCAGTCCACCATTTCATGCGTAGGCTCCGAGCCGGAGCCCATTACCACCACCACCCTCTCCGCCTCCGGGTGCCCCTCATACTGAAACAACCTATAGCTACGCCCCGTAAGCTTTGCAAACGCGTCCATGGTTTGCTGCACAATACGCGGGCAAACCGCATAGAAGGGGTTAATGGCCTCACGCGCCTGAAAAAAGCAGTCCGGGTTTTGCGCGGTGCCACGCACGACGGGGGCATCCGGCGACAAAGCGTGTTTGCGGAACGCGGCTATTTCCGACTCCGGCATGAGTTGCAGCAAAACCTCGTCGGGCAGAGGCGTTATTTTGGCGACTTCATGAGAGGTGCGAAAGCCGTCGAAGAAGTGGAGGAAGGGCACGCGGGACTTCAAGGTAGCGGCATGGGCAATGGCGGCAAAGTCCTGCGCCTGCTGCACAGAGTGAGAGGAAAGCAGGGCAAAGCCGGTTTGGCGGCAAGCCATAACGTCGGAATGGTCCCCAAAAATGGAGAGGGCGTGGGTGGCCAGCGTACGTGCGGCGACGTGCATACAAAAAGGCGTCAACTCCCCGGCAATTTTGTACAGGTTGGGCACCATTAACAAGAGTCCCTGAGAGGCCGTAAAGGTGGTGGTAAGGGCACCGGCCTGCAGCGCGCCATGCACCGCACCGGCAGCCCCCCCTTCGGACTGGAATTGGGCGACAGAAGGAATTTGCCCCCAAATGTTTTTATGCCCCGCGGCGGACCATTCATCCGCCAACTCCCCCATAGAGGAGGAAGGCGTAATGGGGTAAATGGCAATAACCTCAGACAAGCGATGGGCCACGGAAGCAACGGCTTCGTTGGCGTCGATGGTAACACTCGGAATAGACATTCCCTACCCTCTTAAAAAAATGCGTACACTGCTGACTTGCGGAATACAGACGCGTGAAATAGGAACGAGTAATGCCCCATACGGAAGGAGCGTTGTTGAACACTTATTTTTGGCGCCGGAGTTTTGCCACCAAACCCTTCAAATGCAAACTCCTTTTTAAAGAAGGCAAAAGAAACACATGAATACACGCAAGCACCTGTTGTTGGCCATATGTATGCTGGGGGCGGCGGAGGTGGGAGCGCAAACTTTAAGCGCAACCGAAATTGTCAAACGCGCCGACGAAAACAGCCGCGGAACAAGTGTCTACTCCGAGATGAAAATGACGATTGTGCGTCCGACATGGACGCGGGAGATAGGCATAAAGTCCTGGGGCAAGGGAAGGGAATATTCGCTGGCACTCATAACGTCGCCTGCCCGGGAGAAAGGGCAAGCCTTCTTAAAGCGCGGGAAGGACTTATGGAGCTGGCAGCCCAGCATAAGCCGGATGGTAAAAATGTCCTCGTCGATGATGGGCCAGTCCTGGATGGGCAGTGACTTCACCAATGACGACCTCATAAAAGAGTCCTCCATGGTAAACGACTATACGCACCATTTGGAGAAGACGGAGAAAATAAGGGAGGTGGATTGCTACAAGGTGGTATACACCCCCAAGGAGAAAGCCGCCGTGGTATGGGGGAAAGTGGTGGCATGGATTTCAACCGCAGACTTTGTCGAAATGAAGATGGAGTTTTATGACGAAGACAACAAGCTGGTGAACTCCCTGAGCAGTTATGACATAAAAACCTATGGCAGCCGCCGTTTGGCTGCGCGTGTGGAGATGCAACCGGCCGACAAACCCAACCAAAAAACCATCATGCTTTTTGAAAAGTATGACTTTGACACGGCCATTGAGGAGAGTTTCTTCTCACAACAAAACATGCAGAAAGTGAAATAGCGTGCTGAGACTGGCCTGGCGAAACCTATGGCGCAACCGCCGCCGCGCCCTCATTACCATCGCCTCGGTGTTTTTTGCGGTCTTCTTCTGCCTCCTCCTGCTGGGGCTTCAGAATGACTCCTGGCAAAGGATGGCGGACAATACCCTCAACACCCAGGCAGGCCACATACAAATACATGCCAAGGAATATTGGGAAGACAAAACCATTGAGCATTTTATGTCCATGGACGCGGCCACCCTGGCAAAACTGGAAAACCTCCCCCACGTCACCAATGTTTCGCCGCGTTTAGAAACTTTCGCCATGGCAGCCTCCAACACCCTCAGCAAAGGCGTCGCCGTCCTGGGGGTTTCGCCCACCAAGGAGGCCCAAAAGTCCGCCCTGCCTTCAAGGCTGATAAAGGGCGAATATTTGTCGGAAAACGACGAGGGCATTCTCATAGGCGAAGCCTTGAGCCAATATTTGAAAGTGGACGTAGGCGACAGCCTCGCGTTGATTGGTCAGGGCTACCAGGGCGCAAGTGCGGTGGGGTTGTTTCCCATACGCGGCATTGCAAAGCTGATGCTTCCTGAAATGGACAAGGGTTTGGTATACCTAAGCTTGCCTGCGGCCCAACAATTCATCGACATGCCCAACGGCTACAGCGGGGTGCTCATTTCCATAAAGGACAACAAGCATTTGGACAAAGTTATGCAGGAAGTGCAACAAAACGTCGATGTGCAAAAACTGGACGTCTATTCATGGCATTTCACCATGGAGCGCCTGCTGAAACAAGCCAAAACAGACAAAGCCTTCAGCAAACTGACGGCCTTTATTATGTATATTCTTGTGGGGTTTGGCATTTTGGGGACGGTTATTATGTTAACCAACGAGCGCAGGCGCGAGTTTTGCGTTTTGGTTTCTCTGGGAATGTCTCGTTTGAAATTGTCGGCCGTGGTTGTGTTGGAATTGCTGCTCATGAGTTTCATGGGGGTTGCGCTTGGGCTTGTGGCAAGTTTGCTCACAGGGCAATGGTTTTCCGCAAACCCCATAAAACTTTCGGGGGAGATGGCACAGTTGCTTCTTGAAGTCGGCATGGAACCCCTTTTGGGCGTGTCCATGTTTTGGACCGACTTTGGCGAGCAGGCACTGGCCATTTTTGTCATGGTGGCACTGGCCACCACTTACCCGGTGAGAAAAATTTTGAAACTAAAACCAAGGTAATTTGTAGGGGCGACAACCTGCCGCCCGTGCTGCATACAGAAAAGGCTGCCATGTTGAGAATTGCAAGCATTGCCTGGAAAAACATAGGCCGGAACAAAGTCCGCAGCGGTGTCATTTGGGGAGCCATTGCCATAGGCTTGTTTTCAGGGACTTTTTTATTGGCCTCTCTGGAAGGCTGGGTTTTGGGCGCCATCCACGACGACATTGCCAAAGAGCTTTCGCATGTGCAAATACACCACGTGGATTTTTTGGCCAATGAGGACATAAGCGCCCATTTTATTCGGGAAGAGGTGGAAAACAAACTGCAGGAGGCGCCGCTTCCGCCCCAAACAGCGGTGGCTTTTCGTTTGAAGCTTTTGGGAATGCTGGCCTCACCCCACGCCGCCCTGGGTGTTTCGGCCAAAGCCGTCTTTGCAGAAGAAGAGAAAAAGGTGTCCAACCTGTGGCAAAACATTCCCGAAAACCAAGGGGGGTTTCTCACGGACGACACCAAAAACGCCATTGTTTTAAGCCAGCGTATGGCCGACAAGCTGAAGGCCAAACTCAAGTCCAAGCTGGTATTTACCTTTCAGGACGCCCAAGGTGAAATGCAAAGCATCGCCTTTCGTGTGGGCGGCATTTATAAGACAACCAATGGCATGTTTGACGAGGTGAATGTTTTTGTACGCCATGCAGATGTTTTGGAATACACGGGTTTGCCCCCGGGTGCGGTGCACGAAGCGGCCCTCCTCCTTGCCGACATAGAGGCCTCCACCCCCACCGCCCTGCAACTCAAAGGCATATTCCCCGACAAAAGTGTGCAGGACTGGCTTGAGAAAAACCCACTCGTTGCGCTGCTTTTTGCGTACACAAAGTTTATGGGGCTGATTATTGTGGGGATTTTCCTGCTGGCGCTTTCTTTTGGCATTCTGAACACCATGCTGATGGCGGTTTTGGAAAGGACAAAGGAGCTGGGCATGCTGGGAGCCATCGGCATGAGCAAAGGAAAAATATTCAGTATGATTATGTTGGAAACGGTTTTCCTGACTTTGCTGGGCGGGGCCACCGGCATTGTTTTGGCGATAGCGGCGCTTTTGCCCACCATGAAAACGGGCATAGACTTAAGTTTTTTTATGGAGGACCAGTTTGAGGATTTTGGATTTTCCTCCATGTTCTATCCCGTGCTCCGGATGGAAATGCTGATTGAAATTGTGGGGATGGTGGTGGCGGCGGGGGTGCTGTCGGCCATATACCCGGCGTTGAAGGCGTTAAAACTCAAACCCCTGGAGGCGATAAGAAAGGATTCGTAGGGGCGGCAACCTGCCGCCCGTGCAGCATTTTAAATACCTCCCACGCCACATTCATTTTTACAAACGCCTATAAACGGGCGGCAGGTTGCCGCCCCTACCAAAACCCATGAATACCCTTATTGAAATGAAAAACCTGTGCAAAATTTTCAAAGACACCGCCCAGGAGGTGTGTGCCGTCAACAACGTCAGTTTGAGCATTTCGGCAGGAGAGTTTAGCGCCATTGTCGGCCCTTCAGGCTCCGGAAAAACCACCTTGTTAAACCTCATAGGTGGTTTGGACGCACCCACTTCAGGAAGCCTGCATGTGGATGGGAAAGACATTTCTTTGCTGAAAGAAAAAGAAATGACGGCCTTCAGGCTGCACCACATTGGCTTTGTTTTCCAGGCATACAACCTCATTCCGGTGTTGTCGGCCAAAGAAAATGTGGCCTTTGTCATGGAGTTGCAGGGCCGAAAAAAAGAGGAAATGCACAAAAGGGCCACTGAGCTTCTGGCTGCGGTGGGCCTGGGCGACCGTTTGCACAGCCTTCCTGCGCAACTTTCGGGTGGTCAGCAGCAACGTGTGGCCGTGGCACGCGCGCTCGCCTCCAAACCCAAGTTTGTGCTGGCCGATGAGCCCACAGCCAATTTGGACAGCAAGTCAGCGGAAAACCTCCTGGAAATTATGGAGCAGCTGAACAAACACGAAGGCGTGACATTTGTTTTTTCGACGCACGACCCGCGCGTTGTCGCCAAAGCGCGGCGCGTCATTTCGCTGGAGGATGGAAAAGTGGTCAGCGACAAATGAAAACCCTGCTTCGGACATGCCTCGTCTGTTGCGCATTGTTTTATTGCCCAACGCTTTGGGCACAGGAGCTTTCAGGTTATGTCAGCGGCATGCCCTCCTTCACCCTTTTGCACCCGGGAGAGCATAGGTGGGGGCAAATGCTTGCGCACAACAGGCTGACAGCCGGCTGGCAAATGGTTGAAACCCTGCGTGTGGACGTGGGCATGCGCAACCGCTTCCTCGTGGGCAGCGAAGCTTTAATAGAGCCCGGCAGCATAGGCAATGACTTGGGGTGGATGGGCCTCTCATGGAATTGGGTGGAAAGGAGGCGGGCCGTGGGCAACACCAGCTTCGACAGGCTTTTTGTAACCTTCGAAAAAAACAACTGGAAACTGCAAGTGGGCAGACAACGCATTAACTGGGGACACACTTTTGTTTGGAACCCCAACAACATTTTTAATACCCACTCCTACTTTGACTTTGACTACCCGGAGCGCCCCGGCGCGGATGCCCTGCGCCTCACCCGCTTCCACAACGAAACCTCCTCCTCTGAGTTGGCCCTTTCCGCAAACCACGACAACAAAGTGACAGCGGCCCTCCTGCACCGCTGGAATTGGAAAAACATGGACTTCCAGCTGATGGCGGGCGAATTAAACCAAAGCGACTTTGTCCTCGGCGGCGCCTGGACGGGCGACTTTAAGGGACTGAACATTCGAGGCGAATTGTCCTATTTCCACCCCTTTAAAAATGCGGCAGACACAAGCAGAATTGTGGCCGTTGCCGTCGGCGCTGACCATACGTTTGCCAATGCGCTGACACTCCAGGCCGAAGTCCTGTTTAACAACGCAAGCAAGGCGGTTTCAGCCAACAGCCTCATGCTGCTCTCTGCGGCACCGCTTTCGGCCAAACACCTCTCCCTCTCCCGTTGGAATGTGTTTGCTTTAGCCTCCGGCCCCTTGGCGCCGCGCCTGGACGCCAGCGTGTCCGCCATGTATTTGGTGGACATGAAGTCCTGGTATGCCGGTTTTTCCCTGGAGCATTCCATGAGCGAAAATTTGGAATTTTCTTTCCACATGCAGTTGTTTTCCGCTTCCACCTATATGCGCGCATTGTTGGGGTTTGCGCGGTTAAAATATTCATTTTAGCCCTAGGGACGCGCTGATTTAATCCCCCCTTGCCGAGCCGTGTTATCTGGTTATGTTGGGAGTTATTGGGGGCAGCGATGCAAGCAAGTTTTTCTGAATTGGAATACGCGGCGA
>Ga0209737_10000275_pt1 | contig 45056 bp, 39 predicted proteins | sample TergutCu122P3_FD_187284 | JGI IMG/M metagenome (GOLD analysis project Ga0209737, IMG submission 187284) | Cubitermes ugandensis P3 segment gut microbial communities from Kakamega Forest, Kenya - Cu122 P3 (SPAdes) (version 2) | ecosystem: Host-associated > Arthropoda: Insects > Digestive system...
GTTAGTAGTGCCAAATCCCACATTGTCGGAAACATACATGTCGCCACCGGTAAAATAACCTGCCCATCTTTTGTTCCCGCCTGTAACTGAAGAATATACACCATAAACCGTATTACTGTTTGAAGCATTGGTCTTAATTTCTGAGTAAACTCCGAATGTATTGGCTGTTGTTGACGTATTGTGGTTTTCAACGACAGTAACATTACCATAAATAGTACCTGCATTATAAGATGTTGCCGCTGTGCGTATTCCTTGTGTAATAGAAGTTGATGAGGTATTGTTGTTTGTTGCTGTATTCGATATACCGTGACAAGTTCCGGTATTGTTTGCTCCAAGAGAAGATGTCGAAAATACACCGACAGCATTTCCGGCACCGGAATAAGTATTGTTTGTTGTAGTATATAATCCATACAAGACGTTGGAAGTTGCCAGTGTATTGTCTATTCTGAGTTTCGATGAGGCTGCGGTAGATGACAAACCAAGCCACAGATTAGCAGTAGTAGGATTAAGATAGAGGTTGCTGCCGGAAGCTTGCCACGTGGGTGCTTGTGAAAATACTGTGGCGGTTGCGAAATTAAGAATTAAGAAAATTGCTGTTTTTTGAAAATGTTTGTTCATATTATTATGGTTTTAAAAATTTGGAGGGCAAAGAAATTATAAATCAATGTTATTTGCAAAAAATTACACGGTAGACTAAACCATAATCAACGGTAAAATTTACTTGGTTTTATGGTAAATTTTACCGTGAAGCAGTTCCGAATAACGGGCAAAAAAGTCTTCTTGCAGTATTTCCGATATGTGAAACAGCAAATCAATATCAAAAAACGCATACACCAATGTCTCATTTTTTATTATCTTTGCAATTCCTATTTCCTAACTCCTAATTCCTAACCCCTAAGAAAAAATGCTTCGCACCACTCGAATTATAATAGCCGCAACGTTTGCAACGCTTATCACACTTTTGTTTTTAGATTTTACAGGCACTTTGCACAAGTATTTTCATTGGCTTGCGCACTTGCAATTTATTCCGGCTTTGTTGGCTGTCAATATTGGAATTGTTGCCGGACTGCTCATTCTTACGCTTGTTTTGGGGCGTTGGTATTGCTCTGTAATTTGTCCACTTGGAGTGTTTCAAGATTTGGTTGGGCGCGTTGCAAAATTATTTAGCAAGAAAAAGAAAACCCGTTTTTCGTATTCAAAACCGTTACCTTGGTTGCGTTGGGGATTTGTGGTACTTATCATTGGTGCTTTTTTGTTGAGTATCAATTCCATTGTTTCCACCTTAGACCCTTATGCTGCGTATGGACGAATGGCGCACAATTTTTTGCAACCGCTGTATAAATACGCCAACAACTTTTTAGCCTACCTTGCCGAACGTGCCGGTAGTTATGCCTTTTATCGTGTTGAAATAATTATGCACGTGGGCTCGGCACTGGTTGTTGCCATTGTAACTTTTGTGGTGGTGGGTATTATGGCGTGGCGCAGCGGTCGGTCGTATTGCAACACAGTGTGTCCGGTGGGAACGGTTTTAGGATTTTTTTCACGATTTTCGGTTTTCAAAATTCGTATTGCTCCTGCAAGTTGCAACAAATGCGGATTGTGCGAACGAACCTGTAAATCTTCCTGCATTGACAGCGAAAATAAGAAAATTGACCATAGTCGTTGTGTTGCCTGTATGAATTGTTTGGGCATTTGCAACAAACAAGCTCTGACTTATTCTGCTCCGCAAAAAAATACAGTTTCGCTTGCTGAAGAAAATACCGATACCAATCGCCGTTCGTTTTTGAGCATCGCCGGATTGTTTGCCCTTACGAGCGTAGTAAAAGCCCAAGATATAAAAATGGATGGCGGCTTGGCTGTGATTGAAGACAAAAAAATTCCAAATCGTCAAACACCAATTTTTCCGGCAGGAGCGGAAAATGCACGGCAATTTTCGCAACGCTGCACGGCTTGTCAATTGTGCGTTTCGGTGTGCCCCAACCATGTGTTGCGTCCGTCGAACGAATTGAGTACTTTGATGCAACCGCACTTATCATTTGAGCGGGGTTACTGCCGTCCGGAATGTACAAAATGCAGCGAAGTGTGTCCTTCGAGAGCAATTCAACGAGTTACGAGAGAAGAAAAATCGTCAATAAAAATAGGTTCCGCCGTGTGGATTAAAGATAATTGCTTAGTGTTTGCCAATGGCATTCGCTGCAACAATTGCGCCCGCCACTGTCCAACGGGGGCTATTCAAATGGTGCCGGTTAACGGCAACGATGAAAAATCTCTTTCATTCCCAAGCATCAATAATGAACGCTGCATTGGTTGCGGAGCGTGCGAATTTGTATGTCCGTCGCGTCCGTTTAGCGCAATGTTTGTGAATGGGGTGGAAGTGCAGAGAGTGATATAAACCCCTCCCGACCTCCCCTCAAGGGGAGGAGTATGAAAAAAGATTACATCTTTTTTCCGAAGTCCCCCTTGAGGGGAACCGAGCTTGCGAGCTCAGCGTAGCTAATTTAGGGGGCTTTATAAAAAAACTATTTTTTCTTATACCCATACACCGCGTTTTCGCCCAATTCCTCTTCTATGCGAAGCAATTGATTGTATTTTGCCATACGGTCGGAGCGGCTCAGCGAACCGGTTTTTATTTGTCCGGCATTGCAGGCTACGGCAATATCGGCAATGGTGGCATCTTCGGTTTCGCCCGAACGGTGCGATACTACCGATGTGTAGCCGTGCCGGTGCGCCATTTCTATGGTATTCAACGTTTCGGTCAAAGTGCCAATTTGATTTACTTTTATCAAAATTGAATTGGCGCATTTTTCTTTAATGCCCCGTTCCAAAAATTCAACATTGGTAACAAATAAATCATCGCCCACAAGTTGGCAACGGTTGCCAATTTTTTCAGTCAGTAGTTTCCAGCCAGTCCAGTCATTTTCGCTCATGCCGTCTTCAATAGAATCAATGGGGTATTTTGCAAGCAATTCTTCCAAATAAGCTACTTGTTCTTGCGATGTCCGTTTTTTGCCGGCACTGCCTTCAAATTTACTGTAATCATACATACCGTTGGTGTAAAATTCCGAAGCTGCGCAATCCAAACTAATCATAATATCTGTGCCGGCTTTGTAACCAGCTGTTTCTATAGCTTTTACGATTGATTCCAAAGCATCTTCGGTTCCATTGAGAGTGGGTGCAAAACCACCTTCGTCGCCTACCGAAGTGCTCAATCCTCTATCGTGAAATAATTTTTTTAATGTGTGAAAAACCTCAGCACCCATGCGTAATCCTTCTTTAAACGAAGTGGCGCCAACCGGACGAATCATAAATTCTTGAAAGGCAATAGGCGCATCGGAATGAGAACCGCCATTGATAATATTCATCATTGGCACGGGCAACACATAAGTGTTTACGCCGCCAATATACCGGTATAAAGGAATTTGCAGGAAATTTGCCGCAGCTTTTGCAACAGCAAGCGACACTCCCAATAGTGCATTTGCCCCTAAATTCGATTTGGCTTTAGTACCGTCGAGTGCAAGCATTTTTGTATCAATGCCGATTTGCTGCAAAGCCGAACAGCCAATAAGCGCAGGTGCAATAATTTGGTTTATATTATCAACGGCTTTTTGTACGCCTTTTCCACCGTAGCGATTTGCGTTGCCGTCACGCAACTCCAATGCCTCGTGTTCGCCCGTTGAGGCTCCCGATGGTACCGAAGCTCGTCCCATTACGCCATTTTCTAACACTACATCAACTTCTACTGTTGGATTTCCACGAGAATCAAGTATTTCTCTGCCTATAATTTTTTGAATATTCATAATTGCTATTTTTTAATCAATGTCGTTTAGTTAAGTAATTTTTCAATCTTCGTGTCTTCATGCCGTCGTGTCTTCGTGTTCATTTTTTGCGCGCAAGCGCGTTTTTTTAGAGTAAACACGAAGGCACGAAGACAGAAAGACACGAAGAATATTTTCTTAACTAAACGACATTGATTTTTTAATTTTAATTTGTGCCAATTTTTCGACCCATGCAAATAAGTAACCGGTACATGCCGAAAGTGGAATTGCCAAAACAACAATTACAGTAAATGCGTACCACGAGTTATTGCCACCGCCAAACAACATTCGGCGAATTTCTGCAAGCAATAAAAACACAAATGGGTGGAACAAAAATATGGTTAGCCCATGTTTGGTGTATTGCTTGTAAACCCACGCAAATACTGAGTTTCGTTTGCAAAAATTAATTGCTCGAATAATATGGTTTGAAAAAATATACAGCAAACCAAGCAAACCAAGCGAAAATACCAAAAATATAAACGTTGGCGGAAATTTATTGTTTTGCATACTTGGCGAAATGTCGTAAAACACAATTGCCAGCACAACTGTAATTGCGCAACAGGCAACCACAATTATGGCATTGCGAATTTGTTGTTTTGAACGCTGCATAATTGTTGTAAAAAATAAACCTAAATAGGTAAAAAATCCGTAAAAAGCAGTCATTTTTGAGAAATGCAAGGTTCTACCGGTAATAGGAATTATTTTAATCTGCAACAACACAAGCAATGTGGCAAAAAACAATAAAGGCAAAATTTGCAGGAAAATTTTAGAATTTCGCTCGTAATACAAGCGCAAAAACGGAAAAAGCGCCATAACCAACAAATACACCGGTACAAACCACAATGCCCACATTAAAATATTGGGATTGCAAGATGAGGATTGCTCAAAATATAAAAACCAGTCGGCAAGCACTTTGCCGGTATTAAAAGTATCGGCAACGAAATACGTAATTATCAAACAAATAATTGCATACAACCAATACGGAAATAAAATGCGTTTGAAACGAATAGAATAAAATTCCCACAACGGTTTTTTCCTCGACATTCCGTTGCTTGCACCGGCTATCACAAAAAATAATTGAGTGCCGAGCAATAGATATGTTTTGAAAATACTTTCCGGAAAAAAGCCCATCCAAAATAAGCAGTGGTTAAACACTACCCATATCATAGCCAAGCCACGAAAGGTGTCTAAGCGTTCATCACGGAATTTTGATTGTTGGAGTTGTAATTGTTCCATTATGTAATTACATGGATTGCTTCGTTTACTTCGACTGCGCTCAGCAACCACCTCGCAATGACGCTTTTTTGTTGATTTGTGCTAACTCTCAAAAGAGCGTCATTGCGAACAAAGTGAAGCAATCCAATTTTTTTGTTTAGATATTAATTTATGTTACAAATGTACGATTTTTTTTCTTACTCAAACGCCCTAAAATAATTTTCATCGGCAAAGGCGAGTAATTCACGGTCGCCGCCACTATCGCCGTAAGCAATTAAGTAATACGTTTCACGTTCGGGAAATACTTCGAGCAGGCGATTGACCTTTTCTTGTCCGTAACAGTTTTTACCGAGCAAACGACCGGTAATAATTTGATTTTTATTGATTTCTAATTTTGTTGCTAACACAGTGGAAATTCCTGTTTTTTCAGCCCATGGAATAAGCCAATTTTCAATTGATGCACTTACAATGCAAATTTCGTAACCGTTTTGTTTGTATTTTTCGAGCGTTTCGGCAAACTTTGGTTGGAGCATTGTGTCAATTTTTGCACTAAACTTTTCGCAATATAAATTAAATTCCTGCAATGTCATACCTTTGAAAAAATACGAAATTACCCATTGTTTTACTTTCCAATTTGCCACTAAACGCAATTTCATGGCAACAAGCACAGGCGAAAAAAACAAAAATCCTGCGTAAAATTGAAATTTTCCTTTGCTGAATTTTATAAATTCTATAAAACTGTCTTTGTTGGTTATTGTGCCGTCGAAATCGAAGGCTACAATGGTGGGTTTATTGTGTTCGTTCATAGCGTATTAGGCTTAAAATATTTCCGACAAAGCAAGCAAAATATTGTATATCATGCTGCTTTTAATAATTGTGGTAAAATTAAAACCCATAACGGGAATTCCTACGAACAGCATAAGTAGCATCACGCTGGCTTTCGTCGGTTTCAAAAGGTAGGAAAAAGCATTGTTTATGTGCGAGGTGCAGGCACTAAAAAAAGCCGGAAATATGTGTTCCAATTTCTCTTTCGGTATCAGCAAAAATATGGCAAAAGAACTTGTAACCCAATAAAAAAATATTCGCCCCAAATCGCAAGAAAGAAACAAGGCAACAGGGATTAAACACAGGAATTGAAAGATTAAAACCGACGATAAAACGTGTTTATCGCGATAAGTGAAAATGTGTTCTTTTTTCCTAAAAACCAACAGCGCATTGCTTGCAATATAATACACCACAGGAATAATCATAAGCCAAAAAACGGTTGAATCGACACTCATACTTTTGCTTGAAAAATTCATTGTAGTGTGCGTTTGGAATGCGTAATCGCTCGTCCAGCCAATTGCACTTAAAGCACCGTGAGAGCTGGTGGTTAGTGTTGCGGCTTTTAAATTCGCCACCGGAACCCACGAATCCCAAATTGCTTGCGCCGTTTCTAAATTACCATGATAGTGCAAAGTAAGAAAAAATGCCGCAATGCTTGGCAATAAAAAAGCTGCCGATAAGACTATTGATTGCCATCGTCCTTTGTGTTTATAATCGTTGCAGAGCAGTAAAAATAACATTGGCAACGAAAAAAACGCTATAACTTCGTGAACCTGCAATGCAATAATAAGCACTGTGTTTGCAACAAAAAATTTGATTGCCAAACGATTGTTTTTAGCAAAAAACCAAAGAGTTGCAATCAAAAAAATAAGCATTAAATAGTCTCTTTTGTGCCAATACATGCCCCCAAACACGTGAGTACCAAAGAAAAAACACATGGGCAAAATATATAACGCATAGCCTTTTTTTACAAATGCCCACACGAAAAAAACAATAACAACAACAAGGCACACCAAACACAAAATCTTCATTGTCCATTCAACATTGATGGTAAAGTTTTTGGCTATAAAAAACAATAGTTCCCCTATAAGACCTCGTCGCACGAAACCGCCCTGATAGTTAACAAGCCATTCGGTATTAGTCCAACCTTCTTGACTGTGTTTCAAAAAAAATTGCTCTATAAAGCGTTGCACAAACGACACTACAAACAAGACAAAAGCCGTATTCAAAAGCAGTTGTTTGATGTCAATTTTGTTGAGTACCGGCACAAAACTGGTTTTTATTTGATTGAAAAATTTTTTCATACGTAAATAATAAACAAAAACGAAGCCACCCAACCCATAATACAAGCCTGCAAAAACCGGTCGCGAATGAGTACTTTCGTAGGACTGCCGCTTTTTAAATCAACAATGGTAATTTGCAAATAACGAATAATTCCCGTGAGTACAAAAATTGCCGTAACATACACATGCTTACTGCCAAACCGTTCAATCACAGTCGGCGAAAGCGTGTACATAATGTAGGCAAGAATGGTAATGGTTGAAATTATTGTCATCACTTGGTTTAAAAAATCAAGATTGTAGCGATTGGTGTGCGTGCGCGGCGCAACGCCGGTGCTTTCGTAGAGTACCACATCATCGCGGCGTTTGGCAAAAGCGAGAAACAATGCAAGCAAAAATGTCATGATAATAATCCATTCCGAAAGTTCTATGCCTGTGGCAACACCGCCTACGCAAATACGCAACACAAATCCGGTGGCTATAATCAGCACATCAATAATTGCAATATGCTTTAAACGAAGACAATAGGCTACGTTCATGCAAAAATAAAATCCGATTATTGCCATAAGTTCAAAACGTGCCAAACCTGAAAAAATAAACAACAGCAGCATTGAAACTGCTACACACGCCACCATTAGCGCGTGCGCCATTTGTTTGGAAATTGCTCCCGAAGCTATTGGGCGTTTCGATTTTTCGGGATGCAGTTTGTCCATTTCCACATCGCAAATATCATTCAAACAATAAATTGCGCTTGCCGCAAATGAAAATGCGAAAAATGCCACAACGCACTGCAACAACAAATCAAAATGAAGCAACTGTCCGCCAAAAAAAAGCGGAAGAAACACAAAACCGTTTTTGAGCCATTGCTGGGGGCGGAGGATTTTTAGTATGTTTTTCATGATAATTGATGTTAAGATATTTATTGTCTTATGTCTATTAGTCTTGTATCCTATATCTTAAAACTCTATTCTGTATTTCACACTGTGCAGTATCAAACAATACAGCAGGATTGAGCCCTATGCCAAATAGTTTATCTTCGTCATACGTTGCTTTTTCGTAGGGCAGTCCTGCCTTATCAGTTCTCAGTTTTAAGGCAAAATTCCCGCCAAAATACACTTTGATAGGTTTGGGCGACTGCGCCATTACTGAGTGTATATTATCAATTTTTGCCTTAAAATCGGTGTACATTCTGTTTACTGCAAGAGTTGTTGCTATTGCATTGATAATGAGCATGGCATATATAATATAGCATAGTATTTTGGTATGTTTTGTTTGATTTTCTTTTTCGAAATATAAACAAATAACAAGCGGAAATGCGTAAAAAAACGGCACATAGCGAGCCCACCAACCTGACGGTAATATAAATAATGCAATAAACAAAATGCTTGCAAAAATTGAATATGGCAGCCGCTTTTTATTACGTAGAAAATCTTTTTGCCGGATTGCTTCGGCAACTAACAAAGCAACAGAAATAAGCATTGTCCAAAGAAAAAATCCTCCAAAACCACCAAGGCGAGGAGTAGCTCTGCCAAGAAAATGATATTTATCGACTTGAAAGGCTGTTTTTCGCCATTCCAAATACCCGTTTGGTTGTGCTACAAGAGAAATTAACACTTGCGTAATTTGCGATTTATCGCGCAAACAAGTAGGCATATTACCTATCATTATATCCTCTTTCCCTTCGCCCATCAACGGATACAAGGGGTGTGCGTGGTCGATAGTATTGGTAATGTAAGGATTATAATTGATAAAACCTACCGCAACAATGCCACTTACGGCAGTGGCAATAAGCACTTTGCGCAGAGTTTGGAAATTTTTTGTAAAAATCCAATACACACAAAAGCACAAAACAGCAAAAGCGCACCAAAATAAAACATTGAATTTGATAGATACAGCAAGTATCACAACCGATACAATAATCAACAATGCTTTGCGTGATTGTGTTTTACCAAAAGTAATCAAGGCGGGAATGAGCATGAGCAATAAGGAATACATTGCAAAGTCGATAAGAAAGGAAAACGACTGCTGCAACACTACCGGGCAAAGCAAAAAAAGCAGAGTAAAAAACACTTGTTTGCGTACAGACAACATGTTGTAAAACCGCTGCAAAAACGAGAAAAACAGTAACCCCGATGCAGCAATAAGTATAAAATTAACGGCTTTGCCGCTTTCAATTTCGCCGGTAAGACTGTAAATTGTGGCGGCAACGGTTTCCAAACCTTTGCTGTAATGATTGACATACTTCCAACCTCCGGTATTAATATCAGATGCCGGTGCATGAGCCGCAAAGAAAGGATTCCAACCGTTGGCAAGTTTCCAAATCATTTCTTGATGATACCACTGTCCATCGAACGAATGATCGAGCACAAGCAACGATAAAAAACAAAACCCAACAATACTCAGCACAAGAATTGCACTCGAAAAAAGCCATTGTTTTATATTTTTTTGCGCCACAAAAAAAATCGCAACAATCGAAAAAACCACCGCAAGCGGAAACATAAACGCTTGAACGCGTCCGCCACACCAAAACACCACACTTGCAATAAGTAAGGTAAAAACCGGCGTGAGTAGTAAACCGATGCCCCAAAGCTCCATGAATCCCCTACAGGAAGACTTGCTGATGCTTAGATTATTTTGTTCGTTTTTCACGTGTTTATAATTTTATAAGTTGTTGAATTATAATTATTTCGTTTGGCATGACTTCCCCAAAAATCTTATGGAAATTTCATTTGTTTTCAGCTTTTTATCCTTTTATCGTGCGTAGCACATGTATCTATTTTTATCGTCCAAGTCTCCTTGCGGTCGCTGGGCATGGTGATTGCTGAGCGAAGTCGAAGTGTCGAAGTGGGGCGATTTAGGGTTTTTCCCCCATAATATGTATAACATCAACCGTATCGCATTGTATATCATCTATGTTGAGCGGCAACTGCATTCCCGGTACTTTCGCAACCGACAAAACTACGTCATCGCCTTGCGCCGATTGTTCCAAAAATATTATGTGAACAATTGTATCTTTATTTGAATAATCGGCATACAATTTTTTATAATCTTCATAGCCGGTTACAATCACGCCTTTTCGCGCAAAATATTTTTCCCAATGATTGTGAGGCACCACGTGCGGGGCAAATTTCGATGTTGTTTTGTGTAAATTTTTTAAGTAATACACATCGCCGGTTTTTATTTCGTATGTCGCTAAAAATTCATTTACAGCATCAAATTTACGGTTTGAACGTTTTAAATCGTTGGTAATGCCCACATTTGCCTCATGAACCACCACTGCAACAAAAAACAACGATAGTGCAATAACCAAAGTCGTAATTTTTCTCGCTATTTCGTTGAATGAAAGCAATTTATTGAGCGCAAAAATAATGGAAGCAAATAGCAAAAGTACTCCAAAAAACGAAACCCCGGTACTTACCCAGCCCGCAAAAAACGTTTTGGTAAATTGTACCGATAGAGCCAGCGGGAAATGAGGAATATACATAATTACCACACCGAGCAACGACGTGCAAATCAATTGTTTATACGTTAGTTTTGTGGAAAATTTTCGAAACAAAAACAAATAAAAATACAGAGCCGCCAAACCTTTCAGTATGCTTACAAAACCAACATGTTTTGGACTTGGAAACCCCCAATTTCTATAATCCCAAAACGTATTGGTAGGAATTGCATGACGATTTAATTTATTGATACATTTGAAAAATTTTTGAAGCGATAAATCGGGAGAAAACGAAGAACCGGGGTAGCGGGAAGGATAAAAATGCAGGAAAATAAAATAGGCGGCAACATAGAGCAATCCGAATATAACGAATGGCAGTAATTCAATAGTTATTTTTTTGATATTGTGAGATTTATGTATAGTTTTAATACTGTACTGCGAAACAATGAAAATAAAAATAACTATGTAAAGCATTACATAACTCTCATAAAAAAGTGTTGCAATGAAAAAAATAACAGACGCTACCAACAAATACAAATATTTAGCAGTTTTGAAATAACTGTAAATCAAATGAAATGCAACAAATATGAGCGACAACGAAAACGTGAAATAAAACGGGTGCGAAACCGTCATGGAATGCCACGGTATCATTTGATAAAAAACACAGGCAAATAAGGCTGCCAGCAGTGTAAATTTTCTATCGGCAAGCACCCTGTCGACCAACCACACAAACAGGAAGAATGAGGTAAACACCGGAAATATTTGCATAAAACAAAAATAAACATGACTGTCGATTACGTAGGGTAGCGAATACACCCATTGCATAAGAACAAAATAAAACCGTCCGTTATATGTCGCCATTTCGAAACCATTTGTAAAGTCGAATAACGGGTGTGCGCACATAAAATAATTAAAATCGTCGCCGGTTATCATTTTCACACCCCACATAGGGAGCATGGCAATAATAAATAAGCAAAACAAAAAGAACCATTGTTCTTTATGCATAGTCTCTAAAAACCCCCTAAATCCACCATAGGTGGACTTGCTGATACGCGGATTATTTTGTTCGTTTTTCATTCGTTTTCTGTTTTTTATGCTTTTATCGTGCGTAGCACATGTATCTATTTTTATCGTCCAAGTCTCCTTACGGTCGTTGAGTATAGTGGTTGCTGAGCGAAGTCGAAGTACGGTTGCTGAGCGAAGTCGAAGTATCGAAGTAGGGGACTTAGGGGGCTTCAATTAGTTATTCCCCGCAAAAATACCAAAAATTCCTCACACGCACGCGCTCTGTGGCTTATTTTATTTTTCTCGCTCATCTGCATTTGCGCAAATGATGTTTCGTAACCGGCAGGAATAAAAATAGGGTCGTAACCGAAACCTTCGTTGCCCATTTTTTCGGTGGCAATTACGCCGTGCACTTCGCCTTCAAATACATATTCTTCTTCGTCTATGATGCAGGCAATTACGGTACGAAACACCGCTTTGCGATTTTCTTTCCCCTGCATAAGCGAGAGTGTTTTGTTCATATTATCGTCGAACGAACAGCCTTCGCCGGCAAAACGTGCGGTGTACACACCCGGCGCACCGTCTAAGGCTTCGATTTCCAAACCGGTATCGTCGGCAAAGCAATTGCAACCAAATTTTTCGTGCACATAACGGGCTTTTTGCAGCGCATTCGCTTCAAGCGTTGCGCCTGTTTCGGGAATTTCGTCGAAACATTGAATGTCTTTTAAACTTTTGATTGTAAAAAAATTGCCTGCCATTGCAGTTATTTCTTGCAATTTGTGAGCGTTGTTGGTTGCAAATACGAGTTCCATATTTAGTTTTTTTGTAATTTTCAATTCTTTGTTTCCTTAGCAACTTGTTTCCTCGTCAACTTGTCAACTTGCTTACTAATAAAAAAAGCAATTCCCGCGCCAAGCAGCGTTCCGCCAATAATATCGGACGGGTAGTGCACGCCCAAATACATACGGCTGTAACACACCACCACTACCCACACGCAGGCAATTATAATAAATGTACGATTACGAATGAACAAACTTGTTGCCATACAAAAAGCCCACATATTGGCAGCGTGCGACGATACAAATCCGTACATTCCGCCACGATAGCCGTGTACTATGTGCAACATATCGCCAATTTCGGTGTTATGCGTTGGGCGATAGCGCATAAATACATTTTTAAAACAATGCACCGAAGCTAAATCGGCAAGAGCAACGGAAATAATAATTGTAAGTAAACAAAAACTTGCCTGTTTTACCGGAAATTTTTTATACAACAACCAAATTGCTGCCACATACAGCGGAATACTTGCCCATGGTTTACTCACAAACCAAAAAAACGCATCAGCCCATGGAGCGTGTGCTGCGTTGATTGCGAGCAAGATGTTCCGGTCGAGTAATTCAAGAGTTTCTAACATAGATTAACCATTAATTACCGATTTTCAACAATTCCACGTCGAAAATTAAGGTTGTGTAAGGAGCAATCCCCTGTTCCGCATCTCCTCTTTCTCCGGCTGCAATTTTCGATGGAGCTATAATAATTGCACGTCCGCCCCGTCTCATTTTTTGCAAACCTTCGGTTAAACAAGGGAATAATAAAGGGTTGTTTACCTTAACTTTCAATGGGTTAACTTTTTTGTAGGTTGAATAAATCGGCTCGCCATTAATGTAGCTTACGGTGTAATGTATGATTACTTTGTCGGTTGGTTTTGCAAAATTGCCGCTTCCCTGCCGTTCTTGTATAAAATACATCCCCGAAGCTGTGGGCACTGCCGCCGGATAATTGCGTTCAATGTATTCTGCCAGCAAAAATTCTTCTTCCAATTTCTTGTCAGCCATTCGTTTTGCTAAATTGGTTATGATTTCGTCTTCGGTAGCAATTTTTTCAAGTTTTATCTCAAAACGTAATTTTTCGTGTTCGGCAAAACTATCGATATACACCGAGTGTGGATTAATACGGCGATGATAATCCCGCGCATTGAACAAAAAACTCATACTATCGCCTTCCTGCATTATAGCAAACATGCTATGGAGCGGCATATCAGCCGGCACCGGCGTGAAAAACCAATCCTTAAATTGCGGTGCCACATCGCGAGAATCAAACAATACAGAATCACGTTCGTTGAACATACGGATTTGCAAAAAAAGCATAGTACTATCTTGTGGAAATTTCTGTGATTTTGATTCTATATGATATTTGTATTCAAAACCGACATCGCTTGTTTTGTAACTATTTTCGCTTTTTTTGTCGAAACATGATTGCAGCACATAAAATGCAAAAGCTATAATGTAAAAAAGATTTTTATTCATTTGTCAAATTTTATTGATTTTATTATTTCCGTCAATTCATTCTTTTGCTCATCATCAGCAAATGATAAAGTAAAAAGCAAACAAAACCCATCTCGAATTGTAGCATACCAAATTTGAGTTACGTTCCGTCCTAAATAAGTAAGCGATGAGTTTAACACATAAAACTCTTGATTACTTATTACTTTTCTTTCAAATTCTTCATCAATAGAATAGGGAAGTTGTACTTGTTGTAGCAATTTACGAAGATGAAATAGATAATCGCCACCTGTTTTAATGCCCGGCGAATCTTTTACATTTTCAGCAATTAACGATAAATTCGGATTAAAATTAACTGCCGCTCCCTGTTCGTATTTAGAAATTCCCAGCAAATTTGCATTTTTAATATCATTAGCATCAACAGTACTTATCAATGCTTTCATGTCTTCGTCGTTTCCGGCAATTATTTTTGCTCCTCTTTCTGATTGTTTTTGTAATTGTTCTTGTGTTTTAACAATCCAACCGGAAGGCAATGAAATTTTCATCTTGAAAAATGAATGATAATACACATCATTTTCAATCCGCCCATAATCGAACATTTGCGCATTGGTATTACACCCTAAAAGCAAAAATAACAAGACAACTTCTGTAAATCTCAAAATATCTTTCATGTGTTTAATTTTATAGATTGCTTCGTTCCTCGCAATGACGCTCTTTCGATGATTTGTGCTAACTCTCGAAAAAGCGTCAACAAGTCCCCCTTGAGGGGGATTTAGGGGGCTTTACTTATACATAGTCATATAATACTTCTCATAATCCCCCGAAACCACATTCTGCAACCATTCTTCGTTTGCCAAATACCAATCTACGGTCAGTTCCAAACCTTGCTCAAACGTTACCGACGGTTTCCAGCCAAGTTTCTGCATTAATTTCGATGAATCAATTGCATAGCGTTTGTCGTGTCCGGCACGGTCGGTTACGAAGGTTATCAATTGCGCCGATTCGCCTTCGGCTCTGCCTAATTTTTTGTCCATTACTGCGCACAAATATTTCACTAAATCAAGATTTGTCCATTCGTTATTGCCGCCAATGTTGTAAGTTTCACCATTTTCGGCATTATGGAAAATTACGTCAATCGCTCGTGCATGGTCTATTACGTAGAGCCAATCGCGAATATTGTCGCCTTTGCCGTAAATTGGGAGCGGTTTTTTATTTTTTATATTATTGATACACAGCGGAATTAATTTTTCGGGGAAATGATTTGGTCCGTAATTATTTGAGCAATTGCTCACAACTACCGGCATTCCGTAGGTATTGTGATAGGCTCGCACAAAATGGTCGGAACTTGCTTTTGCAGCAGAGTAGGGGCTTTGCGGGTCGTACGGCGTGGTTTCCACAAAATAACCTTCGTTGCCCAACGAGCCATACACTTCATCGGTGGAAATATGATAAAAGCGTTTACCAGAAAAATCGTTTTTCCACGTATTTTTTGCAACGTTCAAAAGCGTAACCGTGCCGAAAACATTGGTGCGCACAAACGAAAACGGGTCGGTTATAGACCTGTCGACGTGCGATTCGGCAGCAAGATGAATCACACCATCGAAATTATACTTTTCGAACAATGATGTTACAAAATCAATATCGGCAATATCGCCGTGTTCAAACACGTAATTTGGCTGCTGCTCAATATCTTTCAGATTTTCCAAATTTCCTGCATAAGTCAGCAAATCCAAATTTACAATTGTGTAATTTGGGTATTCGGTTACAAATCTACGAACTACGTGTGAGCCTATGAAACCGGCTCCGCCTGTGATTAAGATTTTTTTTGTCATAGTGATTTTTATTTCTTGTTAAAATTTATAGTTACTTATAATGTCCTCGTAACGAGTGTATTTTGATTTTTCCTAAATCTATACTATAAACAATCCTGTTTTCTCTATCTATTCTGCGCGACCATTTTCCCGAAAGTCCATATTTTAACGGTTCGGGTTTACCAATTCCAACAAATGGAGATTCCGTGATGGCACGTATTAATTCCGAAATGCGAAGTCTAATTTTTTCTGCGCCTTTCTTTTCTTTCCAATAAGCAATATCGTTTTGTGCAGTAGCAGAATAAATTATTTCCATAAATCATCGGTTTCTATGGATTGATAATTTCCCAAAGCAAATTCAAGTTCGCTATTTTTAATTTTCTCTACAAATTCGGGATTATACATATCTGTTTTCTCGGAAACAAAAAACAAACCCGATTGCAAAACCGAATTTAAAATACTTTTAGCCAACGAATTGCGATTGTCGTAGCTCAATGTTATCGTGTTCATAATTTCCACTTTTTAGAATTAAGATTTTACAAAGATACAATTTTTCAAAAAAATTGCAAAAGTTTGCGGAAAATAAAAAAATCCCTTTTGCTACGCTTGCACAAAGAGAATTGTTATTTTTTTTGTTTTTTATGATATGTTGATTTCATCGAAGTACGAAGGTACATTTTTTATTCTGATTGCAATGTTGACATCAATTAAAAAAAGAGTAGCCCATATACATGAACTACTCTTTGTTATTATACAACTCGTTTATTACCTTAATCTTTCAACTTAGCACAAAGAAACTCACGATTCAAGCGAGCAATATTCGCAATCGAAACATTTTTAGGACATTGCATTTCGCAAGCGGCAGTGTTGGTGCAATTTCCGAAACCAAGTTCGTCCATTTTTGCGACCATGTTTTTTGCACGGCGAGCAGCCTCAACACGTCCTTGTGGTAACAAGGCAAGTTGCGAAACTTTTGCCGCCACAAATAACATAGCCGAGCCGTTTTTACAGCTTGCCACGCACGCTCCGCAACCAATACACGATGCAGCGTCCATAGCTTCGTCGGCATCGTCTTTGGGAATTGGAATTGCATTACCGTCGGGAATACCGCCGGTGTTTACCGATACAAAACCGCCGGCTGCCATAATTTCGTCGAACGCGCCTCTATTTACAATTAAATCTTTGATTACCGGAAATCCGGCTGAACGCCACGGTTCAATTGTTATAGTTGCACCATCGTTAAATTTACGCATGTGCAATTGACAGGTTGTAATATCTTCATCGGGTCCGTGAGCATGACCATTGATATAAAGGCTACACATACCGCAAATACCTTCACGGCAGTCGTGGTCGAACGCCACAGGCTCTTTGCCTTCGGTTATGAGTTGCTCGTTTAGCACGTCCATCATTTCGAGGAACGAACTGTCGGGGGAAATATTTGTAACGCTGTACGTTTCAAACTGTCCTTTATCTTTTGGGCTTTTTTGACGCCACACTTTGAGTGTCAAATTCAAACTTTGTTTTTCGCTCATAATTTTATATTTTTTAGTGTTTGTTTAAAATTTATTTTTATTCTTCGTGTCTTTCTGCCTTCGTGTCTTCGTGTTTATTTTTTTTCATGCGCTTGCGCATTCTTAGTGAACACGAAGACACGAAGGCATGAAGACACGACGTTATTATTTATGATTAAAGTTTAAACAAACTTATTTATAATTACGTTGAACTAATTTACATTCTTCAAATGTAAGCGGCTCTTTGTGAAGTTCCGGAACGGCATTTTCGCCTTTATATTCCCATGCAGCCACGTAGGCGAATTTTGCGTCATCGCGTTTTGCCTCACCGTCTTCGGTTTGGTGTTCGGCGCGGAAGTGTCCGCCGCACGATTCTTCACGTACCAACGCATCGCGAGCCATCAATTCGCCCAATTCAAGGAAATCGGCTACACGGTTGGCTTTTTCAAGTTCCTGGTTCATTTCGTTTGCCGAACCCGGAATGCGAACATCTGCCCAAAACTCTTTGCGGATTTGCTGAATTTCTTCAATCGCTTTTTTCAAACCTGCTTCGCTTCGCTCCATACCCACTTCGTCCCACATTACTTTTCCAAGTTTTTTGTGGAAATAATCAACTGATTTTGTGCCTTTTACGTTCATCAATTTTTCAACGTGTGCATTTACATCGCTTACTGTTTTTGCAAATTCGCCTTCGGCAACATTCATACGCGGAGTGTGAAGTTCGTCAGCCAAATAATTTTGCAATGTGTAAGGAAGTACGAAATAACCATCAGCCAAACCTTGCATAAGAGCCGAAGCTCCCAAACGGTTCGCACCGTGGTCGGAGAAATTCGCTTCGCCGGCTGCAAATAAGCCCGGAATAGTTGTTTGTAATTCGTAATCAACCCAAATTCCACCCATAGTGTAGTGAATTGCGGGGTAAATCATCATTGGCGTTTCGTATGGATTTTGGTCGGTAATTTTTTCATACATTTGGAATAAGTTACCGTAACGAGCCTCAACCACATCGCGACCCAAACGCTCAATTGCATATTTAAAATCTAAGTAAACCGCTTCGCCTGCTTCCACGCCGTAACCGGCATCGCAACGTTCTTTTGCCGCACGTGATGCCACATCACGAGGTACCAAGTTACCAAACGCAGGGTAACGACGCTCCAAATAAAAATCACGATTTTCGTCGGCAATATTTTCGGGTTTTAATTTTCCTGCACGAATTGCTTCTGCATCTTCTTTGCGTTTTGGCGCCCAAATACGTCCGTCGTTTCTCAAACTTTCCGACATCAAAGTCAGTTTTGATTGAAATTCACCGTGAACAGGAATACAAGTTGGGTGGATTTGCACATAGCAAGGATTTGCAAAATATGCGCCTTTTTTATAGGCTTTCCACGCTGCGCTACCATTCGAGCCCATTGCATTGGTCGAAAGGAAGAATACGTTTCCGTAACCGCCGGTTGCAATCACTACAGCATGACCAAAGTGCGCTTCAATTTTTCCGGTTACCATATCGCGAGAAACAATGCCACGACATTTTCCGTCAACAACCACAATGTCCATCATTTCGGTACGAGTGTACATTTTTACGGTTTTTTTACCGATTTGCCGGCTTAGTGCCGAGTACGCACCCAACAATAATTGCTGTCCGGTTTGACCTTTTGCATAAAAAGTACGCGAAACTTGCGCACCGCCAAATGAACGATTGTCCAACAACCCTCCATAATCACGGGCAAAAGGTACTCCTTGCGCAACGCATTGGTCTATAATACTGTTGCTTACTTCTGCCAAACGATACACGTTTGCCTCACGAGCACGATAGTCGCCGCCTTTTACGGTGTCGTAAAACAAGCGGAATACGCTGTCGCCGTCGTTTTGATAATTTTTTGCCGCATTGATACCGCCTTGTGCAGCAATTGAGTGTGCACGGCGCGGACTATCTTGATATGCAAAACATTTTACATTGAAACCAAGTTCGCCAAGTGCTGCTGCTGCCGCACCGCCGGCTAATCCCGAGCCAACTACAATAACGTCTAATTTACGTTTGTTAGCAGGATTTACTAATTTTTGATGATTTTTATAATTTTGCCACTTTTGAGCTAACTGACCTTCGGGAATTCTATTTTCTAATGTTGCCATAATTCTTTGTCGTTTTTAAAATTTGTATTGATTTTTAAATTATGCTATGATAGATACTAAATAATATACTATCACTACCGATGCAAAACCTAAACAGATAATAGTAGCTACCACGTTTGAGATTTTTTGTAAACGTTTAATCCATATAAGGTTGTTCAAGCCTAAGGTTTGCAACGCACTCCAAAAACCGTGTGTTAAGTGAAACCACACAGCAACCAATGCTATTACATATAATAAGGTATTGATTGGACTTGTGAACGTGTATCGTATCCAATATACACCGTTGGTTGCCAAATTCATAGCCTCTTCGCTTACATGTATACCCATCATGTGTTGCAATTCCACCAATTGCATTTTTGCCCAAAAGTGGTATAAGTGCAAAATCAAAAATGCACCCATAGTAATACCAAGAACAAGCATATTCTGCGAAGCCCATTCTACACCTGCCGGTTTTGCTGTTACGGCATAGGCATCGTTACCACGAGCTTTACGGTTATTAAAAAACAATACAAATGCGTAGAGCATGTGAATAATCGCACCGGCTGCCAAAATCATTGTTCCCGCCAATGCGTACCAGTTTGCACCTAAAAATTCACATATTGCATTGTAGCCGTCTTCGGAAATAAGTGCTACCAAGTTCATGCTCATGTGAAAAAGCAAAAACAAAATTAGAAAAAGACCGGAAAGACTCATTATGAGTTTTTTGCCGATTGAAGAACAAAAAAGATTTGCCATAAAATAATTACGTTTTTAAAGTTTATGTGTAATAATCATGTTAATTGCCACAAAAATAGTAAAATTTGTAAACGTGCAACTCGATTTGTGATTATTTTTAGAGCAACCGCACGAAATTTTTGCTGTATTCTCTTACTTCTTCCAACACTGCCTTTTCTGTATCAACGCACAGCGAATATTTTTGTCCCACAATAAATGCCTCGTTATCGGCTCCGTGTCCCGAAGGAAAATTGAAAGCGATAGGAAAATCGTAATCTTTGCACACATCAAGAATAAGTTCTTCGATTGACGTGCCGTATGTGTCAACGCCTTGTTTCATATCAGTCATTCCACCTACGATTAATCCCGAAAGTTGCGAAAATATGCCCGATAGTTTGAAATTTTGCAACATTCTATCTATATGATACACATATTCGTTTAAATCTTCGATAAATAATATGGCATTGCGGTAATCGTATTCTAATGAAAGACCACGAATACTGTACAATACCGATAGATTTCCGCCGACTAATTTGCCTTGCGCAGAGCCTTGTTTGTTGCACATGGTTGCTGAGCCTGTCGAAGTATTTGCGTGCCATGCAATGGCTTTTTGTTCTCCAAAAATTATATTCTGCAATGATTGCAGCGATTGTGCATGAATAGTTTCAAAATTTTTCGGCATTGCGCCGTGAATACTTACCACGCCAAGTGTGTTTATTTTTGAATGAAAAATCGTAATGTCGCTAAAACCTACAATCCATTTCGGATTTTGTAAAAACGCAGTATAATCAAGTTTTTCCACAATACGAATTGCTCCATAACCACCTCGTGAACAGAATATTGCACAAATTTCGGGATTGTCGAGAGCGGTTTGCATATCGGCAGTGCGTTCTTCTTCGGTGCCGGCAAATACGCCGCTGTGAGCGCACACATGCGGAGCCGTCCACACCTGTAAACCCCAACTTTCGAGTATTTCTGTGCCTTTCTCTATGTATGAAATGTCAATTGGTCCCGACGGCGAAACTATGGCAACCAAATCGCCTGTTTGTAAAAATTTTGGAAATGCGGTCAAATTTATTTTGTTAGCTGATTATTGTATATCTTCTTTGAACTCAGGGAATTTCATTTTCTTAATTTTCGTTCCGGGTGTTGGCGTTGACAATACCTTTTTATCTCTTGAAACTAAATATTTAGCATTTCCTTGTATGGCAAGGTCGAAAAGAAAATTATCTTTTTTATCGGGGCAATCTTTGAATATTGCTTGTGTTTCTATGTGTTCAGCAATGGCAGTATATAACTGCGTCATTTTTTTCTGATTTACTCCATATTTTTGAAATTTATCATAAGCCAAAACTCTTTTAAACTCGTTGATTGACGGAGTGGAACGTAAATAAACAACCTCATTGTTTTCCATCAAGTCGGTCAATTCCAGCAATCTATTGCTAATAATAAAATCTACCCAAATATTTGTATCTAATACAGTTCTATTTCCCATTGCGACATTCCCTTATTATTTCATCAATTTCTTCGGGCGTAGCTTTTAGTCTTAGAGGATTGTTTATTCTATCTAATTCTTCTGCAAGCGCACGCATTTCCGCCATAGTCATTTTTCTGCCTTTGGTAGTTTTTATCGCTTTTGACGGAGTCGATACCCATTTGCGAATTTTTGCCAAATCGTCGAAAAAACCTAAATCAAACGCCGGTATTGTTACCACACGTTGGTAGCTTACTGCTGTTGTCATAACTGTATGTTGTTATTTGTTTTTGCAAATATACAATTTTTACAAAAAAAATCAAATAATGAATTACAAAAAAACCACCAAAACCTTTTTGCAAGGTTGTGGTAGTTTTATAAACTTTTCGTTAGTTTTTAATTTGGGCTTTGTGTTAGTAAGGCACAAGTTAAAAAAACTTGCGACAGACCTTAATATTCCCAATACTGCGTACCGGTTTTTGTATCCATAAAACCCATCCATTTACCTGCCATTTTTACTCTTACCCAACCTGCCCAATCATCGCTTTTGAATATCTCTATTTCATCACAATAGCAAGGAATAATCTCTTTTCCTGTTCTATCAAGAAGTCCATATGTGTACTCGTTGTTTTTCCCATAGATAGCTACTTTTATAAATCCATTCAAAATATATGCCTCATCGTAATTACAAGGTACAACTTGTTTTCCCGTTTTATCAATAACACCTGATTTGCCGTTTAACTTCACTACTGTCAAACCATCAGAAGACCAAACCCAATCGTAATCACAAGTAATAACTTGTTTTCCTGTTTTATCAATAACGCCCTCTTTCCCGTTTAACTTTACCTCAAAGCCATCAGAAAAAGACCATATGTAATCATATAGACAAGGAATAATTTGTTTACCTGTTTTATCAACAAATCCTCGTTTGCCATTTAACCACACCGCAAAGCCATCAGAAGACCAAGGAGATTTCCAAGCCCCATCATAATCATAAGGTATAACTTGTTTTCCTGTTTTATCAATAAATCCCCATTTGCCGTTTATCTGTACCGCGGTCACAGCAAAGCCTTTGGAAAAATCATACGCTTTGTCATACACGCAAGGAATAATTTGTTTTCCCGTTTTATCAATAAATCCCACTTTGTCGTTTAACTTCACTTTTGCCAATCCTTCGGAAAAATCCCAAGCAACATCATATATACAAGAAATAATTTGTTCTCCTGTTTTATCAATAAATCCTCTTTTGCCGTTTAAGTGTACTATTGCTAAGCCTTCAGAAAAATGTTCTTCTCCTCCATAATAGGGGGAGGCGTCATACATACAAGAAATAATTTGTTTTCCTGTTTTATCAATATACCCATATTTACCGTTTAATCCTACTTTTGCCAATCCTTCGGAAAAATCAGAAATATAATCATACACGCAAGGTACAATTGTTTTTCCTGTTTTATCAATAACTCCACATTTGCCGTTTAACGTTACTACGAGCAAGCCTTCGGAAAATCCTCTCCAAGTAATATTATATATGCAAGGTATAATTGCTTTCCCTGTTCTATCAATATAGCCATATTTATGGCTATACCAATCTTTACCGTTTAATCTCACTCTTGCCAAACCATCAGAAAAAGCCTCTACATCATCATACTCACAAGGCACTATTTGTTTCCCTGTTGTTATATCAACAACTCCCCATTTTTTGTTTAATGTCACTGCTGCCAATCCTTTGTAAGAATAATGAATTTGGTCATACTCGCAAGGCACAATTTGCTTTCCTGTCTTATCAATAGAACCCCATTTACCGTTTAATTTTACCAATGCCACTCCTTTATAAAATTTATTGGCGTTTTCATAAATACAAGGGATAACTTGTTTTCCTGTCTTATCCATATAGCCCCATTTGCTATTTAACATTACTAATGCCATTCCATCGGAAAAATTCCAAACGACATCATACACATTCTCGCAGGGAATTACCATTTTTTTGTCTTTGGTGCAAAATCCCCATTTATCGCCTTGGCGGTAGGGAATTAACAATGGGTCGGTTGTGGAGTGAGTTTGCGTTTGTGCTGCGGCATTGCACAGCAACAGAGCTGCTAATAGAAATAAAATTTTTGTTTTCATACGCTTTAGTTTTTTTAGTTAATTATTTGTTTTTATGTATTTTGTTTACACGCATAAAAAAAGCGTGAAACTTTTCAGTATCCCGCTTAATAGAGGTAATTTGGCGTAACCCGTTACAACAGAATAAGTAAAAGTTCACGCCGAACGTGAACATTTCAACTTAAACTTTCTGTAACTTCAAATTGCCAAATTTTTCTATTAAGAAAGGCATAAACTAAAATGTTTATTTTTAGTATTTTAATTGTGCGTATTGCTACGCCGGTTTTGTCATAGGCGGTTGTTTTTAATTGTACAAATATACTGATTTTTAAAATACTCAATTGCATTTTGCAAAATAAATTTTCAATTTTTGGGTTACTGAGCTTGTCGAAGTATCAATTAATTCGTACTTTTGTTTCCTAAAAATGATATGAGTACATAGATTTGAGACATGAGACAATGAATATCAATCGAATATCTACTGTATATCAATTGAATATCTAAAAATCTAAAAAAATGAAAAACTTTAAACGCACAACTATAACAACTGCTCTTCCCTACGCCAACGGACCGGTACACATCGGACACCTTGCCGGAGTGTATGTTCCTGCCGATATTTATGCTCGCTATTTGCGCCTGCAAGGCGAAGAAGTGCTTATGATTGGCGGCTCCGACGAACACGGCGTGCCGATTACCATAAAAGCTAAAAATGAGGGAATTACACCGCAAGATGTGGTTGATAGATACCATACTATAATCAAAAAATCGTTCGAGGATTTTGGAATTACTTTCGATGTGTATTCGCGTACAACTTCGGAAACGCACAAAAAAACAGCTTCGGATTATTTTAAAAAACTGTACGAAAAAGGCGAATTTGTTGAAAAAACTTCGGAGCAATATTACGATGAGGAGGCTAAACAATTCTTGGCAGACCGCTACATTACCGGCACTTGTCCGCATTGCAAAAACGAAGGTGCGTATGGCGACCAATGCGAAGCCTGCGGAACATCGCTTAATCCTTTGGATTTGATAAACCCAAAATCGACATTCACAGGCTCAACACCCGTTCTTAAAGAAACAAAACATTGGTATTTGCCTTTGGATAAACACGAAGATTGGCTTAAAGAATGGATTTTGAACGGACACAAAGAATGGAAATCGAACGTATATGGGCAATGTAAAAGTTGGTTGGATTCAGGGTTGCAACCTCGTGCAGTAACCAGAGATTTGGATTGGGGTGTTCCTGTTCCGGTAGAAAATGCTGAAGGGAAAGTGCTTTATGTGTGGTTTGATGCTCCGATTGGCTATATTTCCAACACAATAGAACTTCTGCCCGATACATGGGAAAAATGGTGGAAAGACCCCGAAACAAAATTGGTGCATTTTATAGGCAAAGACAATATTGTGTTTCATTGCATCATGTTTCCGGCAATGTTGAAAGCCGAAGGCTCATTTATTTTACCTGAAAATGTTCCGGCAAACGAATTTTTGAATTTGGAAGGCGATAAAATTTCAACATCAAAAAATTGGGCGGTGTGGTTGCACGAATATTTGATGGATTTTCCAAATAAACAAGATGTGTTGCGTTACGTTTTGACCGCAAATGCACCCGAAACCAAAGACAATGATTTTACGTGGAAAGATTTTCAAGCTCGCAATAATAATGAGTTGGTTGCAATTTTCGGCAATTTTGTAAATCGCGCTTTGGTGCTTACGCATAAATATTTTGAAGGAAAAATTCCAGCTCGTGGTGAATTGACCGACTACGACAAGGAAACTTTACAAGAATTTGAAAACGTAAAACAGGAAATGGAAAAACTTTTGACCGTTTATCGTTTCCGTGATGCGCTGAAAGAGGCTATGAATTTAGCTCGCATCGGCAACAAATATTTGGCAGATACCGAACCTTGGAAACTTGCCAAAACCGATATGGCGCGTGTGGCTACAATTATGAATGTGAGTTTGCAAATTACTGCAAATTTGGCAATTGCATTCGAGCCATTTTTACCGTTCTCGTCTGCGAAATTGCGTCAAATGTTGAATATGCAATCGTTTAAATGGAGCGATTTAGGAAATTTCGATGTATTGAAAGATGAACATCAATTAAACCAACCCGAATTACTTTTCGAAAAAATAGAAGATGAGGTAATTGAGGCACAAGTGCAAAAATTACTCGACACAAAAAAAGCAAATGAAGCAAGCAACTATAAACCAAATGTAATAAAAGAAACTATCGCTTTTGACGATTTCTTGAAATTAGACATTCGAGTAGGAACAGTGTTAGCCTGCCAAAAAGTACCGAAAGCCGACAAATTGCTCGAATTTAAAATTGATGACGGCATGGGCGGTCGCACCATAGTTTCGGGAATTGCAGCACATTACAGCCCTGAAGATTTGATTGGAAAACAAGTTTGTTTTATAGCCAACCTTGCGCCACGAAAACTAAAAGGCATAGAAAGTCAAGGAATGATTTTGAGTGCCGAAAATGCTGATGGACGTTTGGTTGTGATTAATCCTTTGAGTGAGGTTTTGGCGGGGAGTGAAGTGAAATAAAACACCCCCCAGCCCCCTAAAGGGGGAGTAGAGAAGAAATAAAAATTAGTGCAAACAAATGAAACAGTCAACAAATTAAACCACTGCGCCAAAGTCCCCTTTAGGGGATTTAGGGGTAAAAAATTATAACAATTATGGAACATTTTATTAAATATGTAGATATTCATAATTTCAAGTCGATTAAAGATTTGAGATTGGATGATTGCCGGCGGATTAATATTTTTCTCGGTTATCCGAATGTGGGGAAATCTAATGTCTTGGAGGCTTTGAGTTTGTTTTCTTTACCGTTTTTGAAAGACGGGGAAAGTTTGAATAAATTGGTTCGGGTTGAAAATAAAAATGAATTGTTTTATGATGTCTCAGAACAAATGTATTATGACATTATGGCAACTAATCAAGGTCGTATTACGTTTGGGAAAGAGCCCCAATTAATAATACAAATAGATAACAATTGGGGAGGGAATTTTTGGTTTTCTGATGATTTAAAATATGATTGTCCGAAATATTTTGGGTTGGAGCCTAAAGTTTTGTCAAAATTTCCATCAGGAAATATTAAACGCTATACTTTTCAAACAAATAATCAATGGAAATTCACAGGCGACAGTCAATTACTTCCACCTTTTGGCGAAAATATAGTTGAAACGCTATCATACAATCCTAATGTAAATGAAGTAAATGAATGGATAGCAAAAGAATGTGCTAAATATAATTTGGAATATGTTATGGATTTTGATAGCAACTCGGTAAAAGTCCAAAAAAGATTGAGCGAAAACAAGGTTAGACAGTTCCCCTATTCTTCCATTGCCGACACCCTACAAAGACTAATTTTCTACAAAACAGCAATAGCCTCAAACAAAAATTCAGTTTTACTTTTTGAAGAACCCGAAGCGCACGCATTTCCGCCTTATATACAAACAGTTATGCAAGACATAATTGATGCCGAAAGCAATCAATTTTTTATCGTTACGCACAGTCCGCTTGTGGTAAATGCGTTTTTGGAGTACGAAAAACTTCGCAAAGAAACCTCTATTTATGTGTTTGATTACAAAAATGACCAAACAACCGCCAAACGGCTTTCTGATGAAGAAATGGAATTGGCATACGAATATGGCAATGATTTGTTTTTTAATCTCGAAAATTTGTTGGTAGATGGACTTTGATTTGCTGATATTGCCCGAATGTTTTATTGATACAATTTTGGCGGAAACGCTTTCTTTTCCCCAAAGAGGCTATAAACACCTGAAAGGGTGCAATAATGTGCTTTTGGAAATGAAAAACAAATCGAACTATGCTGTGTTTGGCATTATTGACGACGATAAATGTATTCCGGCAGCATTTAATCCTTTTGAATTATTGAAAAAGCACAACGAAAATTTGGCAATTTATAAACACAACGAAAAACCTCATTATATTGTCAAAATCAGCAAAGCGGCAGAAGATTTTATCTTGAAAAATGCCGAAAAATGCGGTGTTTCTATGATTGATTATAATTTACCCGACAATTTGCCCGACTTGATAAAACGAACAAAAAGCATTGCCGTAAAAAATGACCCTAATTTAAAACGCTTATTTTCAGCCATCAAACAAAACCAAACCTCCGATTTCCACAAATTAGCACAATGGATTGAAATGTTCAAAGAAAATCCCTACGAATTGGAAACGAAGTTGAACAATTAAGCCTCGTATCTAAAACCTAAAAACCTCGTACCTAAAAAATGATTAACTACCAAGCCATAATACACGAAGGTTGGAACGCCTACAATTCCAAACGCACAATTGCAACGATTGACGATGTAAGCGCCAATGTTTCAACCAACAAAGTGTTTCGCATTGGTTTCGACGACAATACCGAAGTTTTGGTAAAAGTGTCAAACTTTGGCACGTACGAGAATTTCAAAGAAGACCATACTATTATAAATTGTATGGCGAATAATTTGGAATACCCCTACGATTTGTTTTTATCGAGTTCGTTGATGAAAAAAAACGAGTTGTTTTTGTACAAATACGAAGATGCAAGCATAGAAGTGTGGATGGTATTTTACCGCAAAGTGCGCATTGCGGGTAAGTTGCCCAAACGTCTGAACGAAGAGCAAATTACTACACTTGGTACGGAATTGGCAAAATTCCACAAAGTGTGTTATACTATGATGCCGGTGTTGCCGCAATCGTCGAAAACATTGCAAAAAGATATTATGAAACTGATGCGCCGTGTGGAAAAAGATAGTGATAACCGCCGGTTCCACAATCAGCATGGTTTGATAATGGAGCATTGCGAAACGTTTTTGCGGAAGTTACAAACGCTTGAATTTTACAATTTTATACAAATTCCCGTGTTTGTTGATTGGAATATTGGTAATTTTACGGTAACTGATGAAAGTACATTTTTCTCCCGTTGGGACTACGATTGGTTTCGCATGACTTCACGCATGATGGATTTTTACTCGTTTAGTCGTGTGGTTTCCGATATTGGCGACAAAACCGATTTCAGTTACACTTCTACGCAATTGTGCGAGGAGCGGTTTATACGATTTTTGCAAGCATATCACAAAGAATTTCCTTTAACAAGGAATGAAATATTGTTTTTGCCCGAAGCCTACCGCTTCTTTATTTTGCACTATGTAATCAGTTACGGAACCTACTTTTTTACCGAAAGTTACGCAAAAAAACTACAAACCGAAGCCTATCAATTATACCTGCCTCAGCTTGATAGTGAGTGGAATGCTGAACCTATTTTACAGGCTTTGGGGTTGTAAATAAAAATCGAAAACCTGTTAAGTTTTAAAAACTTAACAGGTTTAATTTTTTTTACATACGCTTATATCGCGGTCCCCCGCCGCCTTCGGGCACTGTCCATCGAATAGTATCGTACGGACATTTCCGTTGGCAAGTCTTACAATGCAAGCAGTTCGACGCATTGGCAGGTTTCAACACACCATGAATATCTTCGTACACACCTGCCGGACAAAATGTAATACAGGGCTGATTGAATTTTTTGGCACATTCCACACATTTTTGCGGGTCTAAAATTTTCAAATGCGACGGTTGTTCTTCACGGTGCTCAATTAATGCTAAGGCTGTGAAATTTGCCTTGTCAAATTCTTTGTTACCTTTATATTTATATGTTTTAGAAGTCGTTGCTTTATAATCGGCTTCAATGTTGTATTTTGGCAACAAGTTTCCTAAAACGCTCAACGGCATTCCTACAAAACTGCCGAATTTTGCTACGGTTTGACGGAAATTTTGAGCTGTTTTCATCTCTTTTATTACCGGCGATTGTTCCAATTCTTTGGTGTAGTTTCCGGCAAATGCGTTTGCTATTTCGCTATTAACTACGGCTGCTGCTGCTATCATTCCCGAACGGATTGCATTGTGCAACCCTTTGATTTTAATCATATTGACCAATCCGGCACTATCGCCAATAATAGCTACATTTCCGCAACCTATGGCGTTTGTTTCCGCATCGCGGGGAATTGCGCGGTAACCGCCTTCGGGTATCATTTTTGCGCCGGTTTCTATTACTGTGCCGCCGTCTATAAATTGTTTTACAAAACGGTGTTCTTTAAAAAGCGCCAAAGCATCTTGTGCGTTAAAATCTTTTTCTTTCCAGTCCAATCCCACAATCATGCCCACGGCAATGCAATTATCGTCGTACGGATACATAATGCCGCCGCCAAACATATCTAAACTCGAAAATGGTTTGAAAACCGGATAGCCCATAGCGTGCACCACTCTGCCTGCGGTAAATTTCGCATATTGTTCGGGCGTTACTTGTATCAGTTCTTTTACACCGATAGAAAACAACGGAGTAGCCTTCTGCGTTAAATTGGCTTTTTGTATCAAATCCCGTGTTACGGTTCCGTCAACGCCTTCTGCCAAAATAATGTATTTTGCCTGTATAATTTCGCCCTCTACAAAATTCTGCTGTTTTTCGTTTTCTTTGTTCCAACCTTGGTCAACTAATTTTACACCGGTAGCTGTTTTTGTGATTTTGTCCCACATAATTTCGTTTACGCTGAAACCGTACAACACTTCAACGCCCAAACCGGCGGCAATTTTTGCAAACCATTTCGAAAGTTGCGAAATCGAAACAATGTAATCGTCTTTGTGCAACATATCGCCAATATTGAACCCAAACAGTTTAGCCAGTTTAATCAGCGGCAACATCGACAACGTGCCCGACTGTGTGAAGAAAGTAATATTGTCTTTCAAAGTTTTTCGCTCCAAAATAGTTTTTGCTTCGTCCGATGCAAGTAAATTCGCATCAATATAATTTAAAAACTCGTGAATGGCTTTTTCTTCCAACACCGCCCCCGACAGGTTGTGATTGCCTGCTCCGTGAGCTTTATCGATTACGCAAACGCTTAATTCCGGTTTTTTCTTTTTCAATGTTGCGGCGGCTGCAAGTCCGGCGGGACCGGCGCCTACGATGAGAACATCGACTGTATTATAATTTTTATTTTCCATTGTCAAATTTTTTTAAGTTTAAATATCTGGATTGCTTCGTTCCTCGCAATGACGTTTATTCGAGCGTCATTGCGAGGAACGAAGCAATCCATTTTAATTATTATTAGCAATCGCCTCAACCAACTGCGGCACCACATCTTCCACATTCCCCACCAAATAATAATCGCATTGTTTAAAAATCGGCGCCGACGGGTCGCTGTTTATTGCAACAATTGTTTCAACGTTGGCAACGCCAATCATGTGTTGAATTGCGCCGCTAATTCCCATTGCTATATATAATTTTGGCGCAACGGCAGTTCCTGTTTGCCCAACTTGACGAACACGTTCGGTAAAACCTTGTTCTACGGCAGTGCGCGACGCACCTTTTTCAATCTCAATACCTAATTTATTTTTCAATCCGTCACTCAAAGAATTTAGTAATTTTTCAAAACCCGGTTGTGTTCTCAATCCTTTTCCTCCGGAAACTATCACCGGCACATCAAAATTAACTTTGCCATGTGCTTTTTCTTTTTTGATAATTTCCAAACTAATATCGTCTTTGGTAATATTTGCCGGACATGTAATAATTTCGCCCGTGCGGCTATCGTCGGCAGCTATTCGTTTCATAACGCCCGGACGCGCCGTAGCCATTTGAATAGAGGAATTTACGGTACAAATTGTTGCCATCACGTTGCCACCCAAAGCCGGACGAGTTTGCAACAATATGGCAATATCGCCTTTTTTGCTGCGGTCTTTTATATCGAGCGATGTGCAATCGGCTGTCAAACCGCAGCCTAAATTATACGAAACCATGGGGGCTAAGGCTCTGCCTTGCGGCGTGGCGGCATACAATACTATTTGCGGACTGTATTTTTTTATCGTTTCCGAAAATACTTTTTCATAGGCAATCGGGTCAAATTCTTTGAGCAAAGGATTTTCCAATGTGTAAATTTTGTCGGCTCCTGCTGCAATCAACTCTTTGCTGTGTTTTGCAACGCTTTCGCCGGCTATGATTACACCCACTTTTACTTCTAGCGAATCGGCTAAATCGCGTGCTTTACCTATCAATTCAAAGGTCGAGGGAATAACTGCGCCTTCGTCGCACTCAGCAGCTACCCACACATCACCGGTGTATTTTGGTGTGCGGATTTTCAATGCCGCCAACATTTCTTCAACCTGCTTTTTATTCAGCGATTTTTCTAATTCGGCAATTAATTTTTCTGTTAGTTCTTCGTTTATGCTTTGTATGTCGGTAATTCCGTGAGCCTGCAAAGCATTTTCCAAGGTTTTAAACGCCTCGCTATCGGCTACAAGTGCTTCGTAACTGCGGTCGAAAAGACTGTTTCTTCGTTCGGGTAATAAATATTGCGGCGTTTTTTCACTCCCTGCCTGCTCTTTGTGATGTTCTTGTTTGAACAGGTGTACAATAATTGCTGCCAACTCATTGACATCGACTTGCTGGCACAATCGAGTGGTTTTATCGGGTGGAAAAACCCTTGTTACCTGCGTTTTTGAACCTTTCACGCCTATTTGCGTAGCGTTAATATCGGCAGCTCCCCATGTGAGAATTTGTGTTTCGTTTGCTTTGCGGGTTAAGGCAAATTGCGCAAAGAGCGGGTATTCGTATTTGGCAACCGTTACCACCACCGGCATTTTCTTGGCAACCACCGTTTGGCTGCCGCCGGTAATAATAGAGGTAAACTCAAAACGACCATTTTTATAGGCAACATCGGTAGCGTAGGCAATGCAACTAATGTTCAATTCCTGTGCAATTTGTGCCGGCACTTGCGCCGTATCGCCGTCCACCGACTGCATGCCGGTAATAATATAATAGTCGTCGGAATTGTTCAAAAATTCTTTTACAATTTTGCGGATTGTAAACGCCAGCGGATTGGCTGTTGCCACAGTATCGGCGCCGCCCAAAAGACGGTCGGTAAGCAGTACAGCCAAATCGGAGCAACGGCTCAGGCTATAGCGCAACACTTCGTCAGCCATGGGCGGACCCATAGAAACTGCTATAATTTTACCTTTTTCGTCGTTTTTAATTTTCCGCATTTGGTGCGCAAAAGCCAGTGCCTGCGCATCTAAATCGTTAATCACATTGGCAAGTTTGCTTCGTATCAACGTGCCTGTTTCGGGGTTAAAAGCATTGTCCGTAATTTGAGAAATATCGGGCACTTGCTTTACTAATACAATGTAGTTACTCATGGTTTAAAAATACTTATTTCTGTAAAAATATATAAATTTTCTGATAATCAAGTGAAATTTTAAAAAGTTGTTTAATTTTTTATGATTGTCTGTAATTAATTTTTACTTTTGACGCCACATTTTTGAATTAAAAAAAACACAAAACAATGATTTTACAAACCTTAGATTTTATAGTAATTGCGCTCTATGTAGCCATAATTATTTTTATAGGAATTTATTTCAAACGCCGTGCCGAACAAAGCAAATCGGAATATTTGCTCGGCGGCAACAAACTGCCGTGGTATATGCTTGGTTTGAGCGATGCGTCGGGTATGTTCGATATTTCGGGTACTATGTGGCTTGTTACCTTATTATTTGTATATGGGTTAAAAAGTATCTGGATTCCGTGGCTGTGGCCTACCTTCAATCAAATATTTTTGATGATGTTCCTTTCGGCGTGGTTGCGCCGCTCGAATGTTACCACCGGCGCCGAATGGATTCAAACGCGCTTTGGACATGGCACAAGCAGCAAAATTTCACACGCAATTGTGGTTGTGTTTGCTTTGTTGATAGGGCTTTCCATGCTTGCCTACGGTTTTGTTGGTTTGGGTAAATTCCTTATGCTTTTTATGCCGTGGGACGTATTGAGTAATGCACTCGGCATTGCTTATGATGCGCTTCCTGCCGAATATATTCCTCATGCTTACGGAATATTTTTTACGCTTTTAGCAACGTTTTATGCAATTTTAGGCGGTATGGTAAGTATCGTGTGGGCAGATGTGGTGCAGTACGCCATAATGACCATAGCCTCGCTGCTTATTGGAATTATTGCCATGCAAAAAGTTAGTCCCGAATTGCTGGCGCAACTCACGCCCGACGGCTGGCACAGTCCGTTTTTTCAACATTTTTTAGATATAGATTGGACGGGGAAAATAAACGAAGTGAACATAAAAATCAAAGAAGACGGGTATAGTTTGTTTTCGTTATTTTTCGGATTTATGTTTACCAAAGGTGTATTGAGCAGTTTAGCCGGACCGGCGCCCACTTACGATATGCAAAAAATTCTTGCTACCAAAAGCCCTACCGAAGCGTTGAAAATGAGTGGTTCGGTGTCGGTTATTTTAAATCCTATACGTTATTTTATGATTACCGGATTTGCCATTCTTGGCATTGCGTTTTATTCCGATTTGAATTTATTGGTAGGAGGGGAGATTGATTTTGAACAAATTCTGCCGTCGGCTATGGTGCAATTTGTGCCTACGGGTTTGCTTGGCTTGTTGCTTGTGGGGCTTTTGGCAGCCTTTGTTTCTACCTTTGCCGGCACGCTCAATGCGGCGCAAGCCTACATTTCCAACGATATTTATTTGAAATATATAAACCCTGCCGCTTCGTCGAAACAAATAAAATGGTGTAATTACACTGTGGGAATTGTGGTGGTAATTTTCAGTACCATGTTTGGATTTGCGCTCAAAAATATCAACGAAATTTTGGTAATTGTAACCGCTGCATTTTATGCAAGTTACATGGCATCGAATGTGTTGAAATGGTATTGGTGGCGTTTCAACGGCGGCGGTTATTTTTGGGGAATGTTAACCGGAATTATGTCGGGCATGGTAGTCGGCTACATTCAGTTGTTTTCGCCCGAAACGGTAACTTCAATTCTTCCATTTATTCCTCATGAATTGATTTCTTTATATTTATTCCCCGTAACATTGGTTATTTCGCTTGCCGGTTGTGTGCTTGGTACTTATTTAACCGAGCCTACCGACGAAGCTACGCTTATGAAATTCTACAGCGAAGTGCGTCCGTGGGGCTTTTGGCAACCAATATATGAAAAAGTAAAAGCCGTAAATCCCGACTTTAAAAAGAATACCCGCTTTTGGAAAGATATGCGCAACGTAGCCGTAGGTATTGCCACACAAACATCGCTTGTGGCGCTCCCAATCTGTTTTATTATTGGCAATTGGACAGGATTTTTCGTAGCGCTTGCCGTAATTGCCGCCGGAGCAACTATTTTGAAATTTACTTGGTGGAATAAGCTTGATGAGATTTAATCAATGTGCCAATATGCTAATACGACAATGAAACAATTGGAAAATTAAACAATTTAATACATTTAATTGGCACATTGGCATATTATCTAATTGGCATATTCCTTAATTCTTAACTCCTATGAAACTCCTAAATTACTTCTCCCTCATAAAATTCAGCCACACCATATTCGCTATGCCATTTGCGGCAATAGGTTTTTGCTTGGCGGTTTTTGGTTCTGCCGAAACTGTATTTACATGGCAAGCATTTGTGTTAGTGCTTTTGTGCATGGTGTTTGCCCGCACGGCGGCTATGGCTTTCAATCGGTATATTGATTATGAATTCGATGCAAAAAATGCCCGTACGGCAGTTCGTGAAATTCCAAGCGGAAAAATTAGTCCACGTGCGGCGTTGGTGTTTTGTGTGGTCAATGCGCTGTGTTTTATGATGGCGGCGTATTTTCTCAATTTTCTTTGTTTTGTGCTTTCGCCGGTGGCGCTTGCGGTTATTTTAGGGTATTCGTATACCAAACGATTTACGGCGTGGTGTCATATTATTTTGGGTTTGGGCTTATCGCTTTCGCCTATTGGCGCTTATATTGCGGTAACGGGTGAATTTGCCCTGCTACCCATTATATTTTCATTCATAGTACTCACGTGGACAGGCGGTTTCGATATTTTGTACGCCCTGCAAGACGAAGATTTCGATAAATCACAGGCTTTACACAGTATTCCGGCTCGTTTTGGACGCGCCAAATCGCTCGGTATTTCAATCGCAATTCATAGCCTAACGCTTGTGTTGGTTATATTGGCAGGTTATGTTGGTAATTTTTCGGTATTCTATTGGATTGGAGCCGCTTTGTTTATTGCCTGTTTGGTGTTTCAGCATGCCATAGTTTCGCCGCAGAACATTTCACGAATCAATCTTGCATTTGCTACCACGAATGGTTGTGCAAGTATTGTGCTTGGGGTTTTTACAGTCGTAAGTTTAATTCCAATGTCGTTTAGTTAAGTAATTTTTCAATCTTCGTGTCTTCATGTCGTCGTGTCTTCGTGTTCATTTTTTGCGCGCAAGCGCGTTTTTTTAGAGTAAACACGAAGGCACGAAGACAGAAAGACACGAAGAATATTTTCTTAACTAAACGACATTGAGTTTAATTCCCTATTCCCTAATCCCTAACCACTAATCCATCTTCCATAACAATCACCCTATCAGAGAGCCGCGCAAGCGATTCGTCATGAGTTACAATCACAAAGGTTTGGTTAAAATTGTTGCGCAGGGTAAAAAACAATTCGTGCAGTTCGGTTTTATGTTTGAGGTCTAAATTGCCCGAAGGTTCGTCGGCAAAAATTATTGAAGGATTGTTGATAAGCGCACGGGCAACCGCCACCCGTTGTTGTTCGCCGCCCGAAAGTTCGTTTGGTTTGTGTTGCATACGTTCCGAAAGGTTCAAAAAATCCAACAATTCCTTTGCCCGTGTTTGCGCCTGTTTGTGCGATTTCCCTTGAATAAGAGCCGGCATGCACACATTTTCCAATGCGGTAAATTCGGGCAGTAATTGATGAAATTGAAACACAAACCCAATATGTTCGTTGCGGAATTTTGCCAATTGCCGTTCATTAAGTGTTTCAATAGCGGTGTTGCATATCGAAATGCTTCCCATATCGGCACCCAGAAGCGTACCCAGAATTTGCAGCAATGTGGTTTTTCCGGCGCCGCTTTTGCCCACAATCGACACCACTTCGGCTTCGTTGATAGCAATATCAATTCCTTTGAGCACGTTGAGCGTGCCGAATGATTTGTGTATATTGGTGGCTTGTAGTATCATATTGTTAAAATTTTATTCTATGTCTCTATGGTTTTTGCCTCAAAATCAAAATTGACTTTTTTGAACTGTAACAAAAAGTCCATTCCTATCAAACCATCGGCTAAAAGCGTTATTTGTAACGGAAATTTTATGACATTAACTTCAAAATTAACCATATCTTTTCCAAACAAACTTAACTTCGGCAATTTCAGTATTTTTGAATGCACTGCGCCGCCGGCTGTCATCAATCTGTCGCCCTTTTGCAACCTGTACAGTTCAAAACCGAGACGCGTGGCAGCATCTTCGTCAATGAGAGATTTTGTTGCGCCCGTGTCGAGAATGAAATTCAAATTTCTATTATCATTGATGCTTTTAATTTGCGCTACAACAATAATTTTTTTCTTTTCAATCAGCAATTCGTACTTCATATCAACAATGTATTTTCGTCGATACGGTCGAGTCTGATGCCACCCGTATATACAATCGCCGAATAGTGCGGTTTTAATTTTAGTTCTTTTTCTATAACTTTTTTGCGACTTTTGTGCTTATATAGCAATAACCCTTCTTTCAAGTGCGGAAGTGGGTTATAAACCGGATTCTCTAAAAGAACAAATCTATCGGGATACTCTTTTTTTATCGTTTCCCATGATGCTTGTATTGGTTTCATTTTCTTTTCTTGTTAATGTTCAATTATATGTTTCGCTGCGACTGTTTTTAAGATAGTTGTGAAAATCGTTGTATTCTTCGTCCGACAAATGCAATTTCCCCGCAAATTTTTCCGATAATTTCTGCGATGCAATATTCGGACGCATACGAATAAATCGCATCTTTGCCATATCATGCAGAAGATGCATTGCATTTTTATTTATCACGTTAACAGTGTATTCCATAACTTCACATTTTTATTTTCTGCAAATATACACCATTTTACAGAAAAATCAAAAATTCATAAGGCAACCGCACGAAATTTTTCGTGCCGAACGCTTGTAGAGACGTGGCGCGCCGCGTCTCCTTGCATTTAATAGAAAGAGACGCGGCACGCCACGTCTCTACTATTATTTTCCTACAATAGTATGATTATTAATTTCTATAACATCGCACGTTTGAAACAAATCGCAAATTGCTTGCCAATTGTGTCAAACCCTTTTTCTTGCAACATTTGGGCTATGCCATACGGCAATTGAGCATCTACGATAAATTTCACGCCACAAATTTATTTACTGTTTTCACTCGTGCCAATTGAGCAGCAAAAAATAAACACGCACGTATATCTTCATCTTCAATTGCGGGATAATCATCCATTATTTCTTGATGGGTCATGCCGGAAGCAAGCAAATCAAGCAGCATTTCCACCGGATAACGCATACCTCGAATAGTTGGTTTCCCGTGGCAAATGTCAGGATTTACGGTTATTCTATCAATAAGAGTTTCCATGGTGATGTCTTTTTAAATTCATTAGGGTACAAAGGTACAATATTTTTTCGAAAAAGCAAACACATGAAATTAAAACATGCTTTTTCGACTTGTAGAAACGCACCACGCTCCATCTCTACAAGCAATGTAAAATCCGCGTTATTTACCTTCAAAAAAAACTCCGTACAAAAAAAAGACACTTTGTACAAAAAAAATAACACAATTTTAAATAAATATACAAAAAAAATTTGCATACACACAACAAAAGTATTATCTTGCGCAATTCATTTATAATGAAAATCATAAAATAATATGAAAACGCGCATAATTTTTGCTACCGCATGCAACATTTTGTATTGTTTTGCAGTCTCTTAATAGTATGTACAAAGTAATTACCTTCAAAAACCTATAGCCATGGATTTCTTTACAAACACTCACAAAAATCGAAAATCTCAGAGATTTCTTCGTCTTATTACTAGTTTTTTAGTTAGCTTTATGTTCGCCGTTGCAGTGCAGGGGCAGCCGTTTACGGTAAGTTCACACACAGATGCAAGTAGTATTTCTGCTGTCACAGCGTGTGGCGATGATTGGGTTTTTTCGTTTTATAGCGGTAGTGCGTGGGGTATTGCGGTTACAATATCGGATGGTTCGTGGGGTTGTTCTGGTCTTAGTTTTACGTGTAGCGGGTGGGGTGCCGGAGTTATGTATAGAAACGATGGCTCGCTTCAGAATACAACTATCTATGCCAAAGCAGTAACATCAAGTAAAACAATAGTGTTTTCGACTACTCCTAACTTATGCGCTCCAATAATAAATTCAATTTCTCCAACTACGCTTTCCGTGTCGAAATGTGCTACCGACCCTAACTTTCCGGAAAAAACATTTACCGTAAAAGGTGCAAGTTTGGGAGCCGGAGGTATTGTCATAGAATGTCCCGATGCAGGAGTTCAGTTTAGCGTTGATGGCGGAGCTCCGCAAAATCCTTTAACTCTTTCACAAACACAAGGCGAAGCCGGCAAAACAATTACGGTACACACTGCCGGCACTGCAACACTGCCGGCAACTATTACCTGCACGGCGGTTGGTTACACTTCCGCCGCTGATGGTGTAAAAACAATTTCACTCACCGGCACAATTACCACAACAACCCTATCAGTCCTTCCAACGGCACTCAGCACTTTCAAAACCTGCCCGCCTTATCCTTCAACAGCTCAAACGTTTACCGTTACCGGCAGTTGTTTGACTGATAATGTAACTGTACAAGCCTTAACCGGTTACGAATATTCTTTAACCGGTGGCGCAGGAACGTATTTCAGTACATTGCCTATCTCTCATGTAGCAGGCAGTGTGAATCAAATAGTATATGTGCGCTTAGCCGCAAGTAATACGGCTGGACCTTACAATGGTACTATAACATGTGCAACTTCGGGCGCACCAAATGCCACAGTAGGTGTTACAGGATTGGTTGATGCGACAGTAGAAATTGGTGTTTCAACAACCACTATTACCGGTTTGGATTACACACAACCTGCCACTCAGTCGGCTGCTCAATCATTTACTGTTACCGGTACGTGTTTAGACCCCTTAAAACTTATTACTATCACAGTACCGTCTCCTTTTCAAGTTTCTACAACCAGTTCCTCAAGCGGATTTAGTACATCGGTAACACTCCCTTCAACCGGTGGCACCGTGTGGGTACGATTGAATACTCCAAGTAGTGGAACTTTTAGTAACACCGTAACCATAGCGCATGACGATGCCTCTTCGAAAACAGTATCTGTTAGTGGTATTGTTATAGAAAATACATATGTATGTTCGGGACATCCGTATTATATAGACTTTAGGTCGGGTGGCGGCAGTGGCACTGTTTGTGCTCTCGACATGTGTAATGTTATTTTAGAAATGAAACTAACAGGTATGAATACAGGCTATGCACAATTTGGTATAAAAGACGACAATAAAGTATCAAACGGAGTAGACTGTTGTTGGATGCCAATGGTAGATGGTGGAGGATTACCGGCTAATGTGACCGTTAGTTGGGGAAATAGAATCGTATGTAGTTCTCATGCTTCACTCACTTTGTATTACGACACCCGTACCGGTACAGTAACTTCAACCAAGCCGGTTTTGAGTGCAAGCGACCCGGTTATAAAAATCATAGGCAACACAAATATTGCCAAATGCGCTCCGCTTAATTTGGCTGTAATGATGTGTCCTTCGAGTTCAGGCTCAATAACATACCAATGGTATGAAGATGATGCCCCTATGCTCGGTGAAGTTAATTCAACCTTGAATATTGCCAGTGTAACAAAAGCTACCCGTTACGAAGTACAAGTATTTAAAGATGGCAACCCGATTGGAGGAAAACAGAAAGTTACAATTGATTTTGCTCCCACAGTATCGTTCTCTCTTCCTACTATAAGTTCAACCGCGCCCGGCTTTATTCGATTGGAAGGTTATACTGCAACAGCTAAGCCGGGTATACCTGTAGGAAATAATTATTTGGAGCATCAAATTAATGCCGGTGGTTCCTTTACTTTTACTATAACCGGAGTATCGGGATATGATAATTATGTTTTGCAACAAAAAAGTTTAGACCCCAATGGCGTGTGGGAAGACGTTATTCCTAACCCGCTTACCCGAGCCGGAACCACAGTTTCCGGACAAGTTACACCTACCGAAGGGAAAGAATACCGGTTGAAAGCATTCAACAATGCTACGCCCTGTGTTGAAGTTGTTTCACCGGCGGTACTGGTACGTGTGGTTCTAAAAAGATGTGCAAATAGCGAAATGGTTCATTTTAACAATTTTGGTTATTTTACGAATGCAACTACCTATTACGCACCTTATATGGATAACGGGGAAGTGAAATATCAAATGTATAACGGCACCCTGCCCGGTGTTATAGATGCAGGCTGTCCTGCTTGTGCCGATAGGAATCGTATTGAGCGTTATTGGGCTCCGGTTCCGCCCACTATTACTATGCGAGAACACTGTTATGCCATGTGTGATAAGACAGGTTACAGTTTTTGCTCTGGCAAACCCGGTAAAACGGGAGGAGGATACTATCGCGTAGAAGATGGTTTTTATGCTGTTCTTCCTACAGCCGGTTCCGGCTACGGCGATTGCGATCAAGGCGTATTTTGGGGATTCCCCGATTTAAGAGACCACACGCCTTCAAGCGCTTATCCCGCAGGTGTTAGCGTGCAGTATAACAATACCGACGGTACACAGAAAGGCGCTATGCTTTTTGTAAATGTGGGACCTGCTTATAATACACCTATTTACGAAACAACAATTTCGGTAGACTGCGACAATGTGAACGTATTGTTTTCGGTGTATGTTACCAATGTTGTAAAAGAAACGAGTAGTAACTTTCCCTGTAACGTGCGCTTAGATGTTTTTAAAGTAGAAGGAGCTACAAAGACACTGGTACAAAGCATGGCATCGGGCGAAATTAGAAGAAGGGTTGCCTCTAATATGACCGATGCAAACGACCGCGGATGGGCTGTACTGAACTCCGAATTTACGGTGCAACAAGGAGACTATCTGTTCCAATTGGTAAATTTTGCTCCATCAGGTACCGGAAACGACCTTGCATTCGACGACTTTTCCATATCGCTCTGTTATCCCGAAGTAGATATGCTTGCCACCGGTGGAAAAGAAAAAATAGGCAAGGAAATATTTGCATGCGACGATGGAACAATAAAATTAGAAGTACCGCAAGCTATTGCCGATGCAGTTCTCGAATATATTTACCCAGATGTATATTTCCAATTCCAATACCGTCCGAAAGGCAGCGGTGCCGATGCGTGGGTGGCATATAAACCCACAGAATCCATAACCTTATTGAAATACCCAAACAGAACCATAAACTTAGAGCTCAGCGCAAGCGAAGGCACATTTAACGGCTCGTTTGAATGGCGAGTGGTAGCAGCCGGAGTCCCGTCGGCTATATTCAACGAAATACTTCTTCCCGGTGCTGCTAAACTAACTAAGCCTTCTTGCACCAAAATGTTCGCCATGAGTGAGTCGTATTTTATACATTTTAATCAAAACCCAAATACCGACAAAGAATTTTTCGGTTGTATAGGCGACTTTAAAGATGGTTTTACTATGGTAGTGCCCACAGGTTACACGTGGGAAGTGAGGAAAGATAATAATATGGGCGAAGTTGTATGTTCATCAACAACAGGTACAACACTTTGGACACCAACCGCAGGCGGTGTAAAATTTGTTGCGCCTGCCTTAGCAACTTCAGCAACCGACTTTCCTTGGAAAATAGACAATACCAAACGACTCTACGTCTTCATGCTAAAGTCAAGCGACCCAAGAGACTGCGATTTTGTAAATGAAATAATTTACAACCCCGGCGATTGGTGCTTAGATATTGAGAAAAAAGCAAATGATGAAGATGTAACCGAAATTAATGTCGGCGATAAAGTAACGTATGTTATTACCGTAGAAAATACCGATGCAGTAGATGTAACCCTTATCAGGATTACCGATGCGTTACCATCTGGAATAGCTTTCGATACTGGTGAACCGGCACCTTATTATAAAATTGAGTACTCCAATCCTGCCGACGCCACCACTCCCGCCGATGTTTATGCTGCCAATGTGTGGTCGATTGATGCGCTTAAACCCGGGCAAATAGCTACACTTACTATTTATGCAAAACACGTTATTCCGTCAATCAGCGAAGCAGTGAATGTAGCATGGGTAACAAAAAGAAATACTGCAACATACACAGTAGCTAACGTGCCGCCTGAATTGAAAGACGATGCAACGGTTATAATCAATACGCCAATAACAGTAGCACTAACAGTGCCGCCGGCGTGTGTGGGTGCAAATTCAACGCCTACGGCTGTGCTAACAGCCGATGTAGTAATCACAGTGGCTGAATTTATAGCCAGATTCCCCGCCGGCGGAATTCGATGGAGATTTGAAACGGGCGTTACCGCTAGCGGCATTGCCGAATTGACAAGAACAATAAGTTCGCTAACTCCAAACGAAGCTCCGGGTTATTGGGTTACAATAGAAGTTACCGACAATACGGCAACGTGGACAAACATTATAGCCCAAGATACCAAATATTTTATAGTAAATGCACAACCAACCATAGCCGATAACGGCACTACTCCAAAAATATGTAATGCCGCTGTGGGAAGCGAAATAGAGTTGAAATCAACAATTCCGGTTGGCACGCCTTCGTGGTCGCACAATGGCACGGGTACGTGGGCAACAGCTACCAACATAGCCAACCCTGTTTATATAATTGCAGCAGGCGATATGTATAAAACCGTGAAATTTACAGCAACGGTGCCTGCCAATGGAGAGTGTGCCGGCGCCAGCAAAGATTTTGAAGTGTTTGTTGCGCAAGACCCCAACACGGCAATAGCCCCACTCGTGGGCTGTATTGGCAATGTGCATACATTCGAAATGAAAATTCCAACAGCCACCAGCGATTGGGAATTAGTGCCAACCGCAGGTGGCGCAGCGCTTTATTCTTCGGGTACAGCAAAACCTGCTGCATGGACGCGAACCGGTACCACAATTACATTTACCAACGACAACACCGATTACTTAAAAACCGGTAATGCTAACAAGGAATATACGTTTAAAACATCGGCTAAAAATGCCGCAGGGCAACAGTGCGACTATGCACAAGACGTTGTTGTTTCCGCCGGCGACCATTGTTTGATAGTTACCAAAGACGCCCCAGCCGAAGTAGTATTCAACGAACTGATAACCTACACGGTTGAGGTAACAAATACCACAGCTTTTCCTATTGTCAATATAACAATAAAAGACGACCTGTCAGCCGGTAACTATGAGGCAGGTTCCACCACGATAGCATCGACAAAAGGTGCCGTTGGAACATTCGCCGGTGGTATTTTAACTATACCTTCTTTAGATGTGGGTGAAACACTTACGCTTACCTATCAAGTAAAAGCCACCCAAATGCCTGTAATTACCAACGAAGTATTGGTAACACGGCGCGGCGATACTCATTTGCTAACCATACCCGACCACAAAGAATTATCTGATTGCATCACGGCATGTGCGGGTAATTTGGCGTGTATCGCAACATGTAAAGAAAACTATCCGCTCATTGACAATGAGGTAGTAACAGTAGTATTCCCCGGCTGTATCGGCGATAAAACGCCTGAATTTACGATAGACCTTCCAGCCGGTACCACATCGTGGACAGCAGGAACCTACGCTTCGGGAACTGCATCAACAGCATGGACGGCAACCGCTACGCAAGTTACCTTTAAAGAAGGCGCATTCAAAATTGAGAGTGCCCGCAAAGATTATACTTTCACAGCCCTGCCGAGCAATTATACAGTTGCTATTGCTACACAAGCCGGTGGTTGGTGTTTGGAGGTAGAAAAAGAAGCTATACCTTCTACGGTAGATTTTGGACAAAAATTTGAATATATCATTACAGTAGAAAATACCGATAACAGTCCGGTAACGAATATTGTAATTAAAGATTTGCTACCCACTGGCGTGAGTTTTGAAACGGGTAGAATCCCTTCACATTTGGCAAGTGCGGGTACTTTCAATGGTACCGACACATGGACAATACCGAGTTTAGCCGTAGGCGGCAGTGCCACTCTAACCCTTTATGTTGAACACAACGGTGAGGGCGGTACAACAATTGTAAACAACGTGTGGGTACAAAAACGCAACACAGCCGTGTTCGACGACCCTAACAATCCAGCTTCGCTCAATCCTCCGGTTGACCCTGCCGATAAAACAGCATGTGCACCGTTAAGCGGCGACCCCGATGCGTATATTACCTGTATTGGCAATAAGCCTACCAGCCCAATGGTTGACGTTGCAGTGATAAATATAGATACCCCCGCCGAGCAGCCGCTCCCTGGTTGTATTGGCGACCAGCAAACGTATTCCGCACCACTTCCATTGGCAACCAGTGCATGGAAATTGGTTAAACAGGGCGATGCGGGTACTGTGTATTATTCGTCGACAGACCCTCTGCCACATTTGG
>Ga0209737_10000276_pt1 | contig 45034 bp, 37 predicted proteins | sample TergutCu122P3_FD_187284 | JGI IMG/M metagenome (GOLD analysis project Ga0209737, IMG submission 187284) | Cubitermes ugandensis P3 segment gut microbial communities from Kakamega Forest, Kenya - Cu122 P3 (SPAdes) (version 2) | ecosystem: Host-associated > Arthropoda: Insects > Digestive system...
AGATGGGCAACTTAACCGCTAACCGTTACTACCGTGTAGTAGTTCAAAGCGGCGTTTGTCCTCCTGCTTATAGTGATACTGTTTTAATTACCGTTAACCCAATTACAGTACCGGGTAGAATTTCCTCAGCGCAAACGATCTGCAGTGGTACAGCGCCGGCACCGTTAACATTGGGCGGTACGATTGTAGGTAATGTTGTTGAATGGCAATATTCTACGAATAACTTTGCAACATTTACCACTATTGCAAACACAACAACAACATTAACGAGCGCTGAAATGGGCAACTTAACCGCTAACCGTTACTATCGCGTAATGGTTCAAAATGGCGTTTGTCCACCAGCTTATAGCGACACGGTTTTAATTACGGTACAGCCAACAGCAGAAATTAATTTGCCGCTTGGAGAGCCGACAGCGGTTTTTGTTTGCGCACATGATACACAGTACGAATTACCCAATTGGGAACAATACATTGATTATGGTACCGGTGTATGGACAATAAACGGAACTGCCGGCGTAGATTATCAAGGAGCATTTGATGGCATTGATACTTATACTTTAGCCGGCGAAGAAACCGTAACCTTTACTTTCTCTATTTACAATACATCAGCTGTCTGTCAAAAGACTACGCCAGTAGAAACCATATCTTTTACTCTAACTGTAAGCAAGAGTATTTATCCGGAGTTTAATCCTAATACAGACGAAGTATGTAGCGGCGATACCAAAACTTATACATTAGCGAATGTGAATGATAAGGATTATGAATATATATGGAGTATCACCGGCGATGCCACATACACAATACTTAGCGGTGGGAACGAAGCCGGCGCTACGAACAACTATTCCATAGAAATTTTATGGGGAGATGCAGGAAGCGCTACAATTAGCGTAACGATTACCGATCCAAACGATCTTGAATGTGTAAGTAGCGATGCGACAATAACAATCATAGTAAATTCATTGCCTACTGTTTCCATTACTGGTGCAACTACCATTTGTGTGACTTCAACCACCCAATTATCACCTACTACGGGCGGTACTTGGGCGAGTAGTGATGATGTCATTGCCACAGTGACTAGTACAGGTCTTGTAACCGGTGTATCCGCAGGTTCAGCAACCTTTACTTTTACGGATGGCACTACAAATTGTTCTAATACAACATTACTGGTAGTAGTAGAAGCAACTACCGTATCGGGTACAATATCAGAAGCCCAAACAATCTGTAGTGGTGGCATGCCGATTCCGTTGACACTAGGAGGTATTGTAGGTAATGTTGAGGAGTGGCAATATTCTACAGATAATTTTGCAACATTTACTACTATTGCAAACACAACTACAACTTTAACAAGTACGGAAATAGGAGCCTTAACAACGAGTACCTATTACCGGGCAGTGGTGAAAAATGGCGTTTGTCCTTCTATCTATAGCGATACCGTTTTAATAACTGTTGTTCCTCAACCTACTTTGTCCACTCCAATAGCAAGCAATACCTCTATCTGCGAAGGTGGGCAAACCACCCTTAGCAGTACGTTATCCAACGGCACAGGTACTCCATTTTATCAATGGCAGTATAATAGCGGAACATGGACAGACATAGTGGACGGCATACCCACAGGCGCAATATATTCAGTTGCAAATAGTGGAAATACAAGTACATTAGACATATTAGGGATAACAGCTCAAGACAATCACCAATATCGGCTTCTTGCTACTATAACAGGTACTGGTTGCAATACTGCAACCAGCGATCCGATAACAATTGCCGTTATTGCAATTGCTGTGGAAGGTTATATTACAGCAAATGATGAGTTTGTTTGCTACAATACGGGAACAATATTAACATTGAATGATTATGAAGGTTCTATTCAGTGGCAAAGCTCTATCATAAGTGCCACAACAGGATTTACGAATATTCCGGGTGAAATATCGGCAACTTTATTTACCGGTAACTTAACGCAAACTACTTGGTTTAGAACAATAGTGTCAAATTCCATTTGTGGAGCCGTAATATGTGAAGCAAAAGAAATAACAATGATTTTGAATCCTACCATTACACTAACTTCCGATATAGGTACAAATATGCAAACTATTCGTGTTGGCGGAATGTTAACCGATATTATATATGCTACCACAGATGCTGTGGGAGTCACTGTTGCAAATTTACCGCCGGGCATTAATGAAGTATGGTTAGATGATGTGTTAACAATTAGCGGCACACCAAGCGATTCAGGAACATTTAATTATACAATAACACTCACGGGTATTTGTGAAGTAGCTACGGCAACGGGAACAATAATTGTAAAACAAGCTTGTCCAATGCAAGTAACCGATGATGTTAATATGATAACGTATAATGTTATAGAGTTAGTAGGACACTGTTGGTATAGAGAAAATGTACATGGCACAAAATATCAAGATAATACGGATATTATTCCGGAACCCAAGAAGTACTACTCTTCATTTTTCCCTAATGAAAATCAAAATGCTGCTGATTTTGGATTGCTCTATACTTACGAAACAGTATTCCCGCTACAAACACGGGCAGGTAGCCGTACGTTATGTCCTGATGGCTGGCGTATTCCAACCGCTACAGAATGGGCGCTATTGAATTCGGAAGAGATTAATAAGTTAAAGAATCCGGATTTTTGGCTACAACCCAATAGCTATACCAACACTTTAAATTTTGACATGCGCGGCGCAGGTTACTACAATAGTAGTACACAGCAATTTAAAGATTTATGGGGATATACAGCATGGTGGTCATCCGATAGCGCTACGTCTGATATTTCTACTTCTCTCGGAGCGGTAGTCCGTTATTTCTGTAATCAACTTGAAATTTTAGAGATAAAGAAAACAGATGCGATAAGCGTGAGATGCATTATGATAGATTAAAATATCTATCATATTTGTTTATTATCTATTTTTAAACTAAACAGAAACTCTAAACCGCCGCCTTCTTTATTTTTCGCACAAATAAAACCTTTGTGAAAGGTTATGGCATTTTTAACAATGGATAATCCTAAGCCGGACCCACCCGAATCGCGGGTACGTCCCTCATTTATTCGATAAAAACGTTCAAAAAGTCGATCCAAATGCGATTCATCTAAAATACCTACTCCATTATCGGAGAAAGAAAAATAACAAAATTGTTTATCATGGTTTCCGGTAATTTCTATTTTGATGCTTTCACCCGCATAACGAATGGCATTATCGGTAAGGTTGCGAAATATGGAATACAACAAATTTTGATTCCCATGAATAATTAAATTTTCAGGAATATCCCATTCCATTTCAATTCCTTTTTCTTGTAAGGTGAGTTGCAAATCTATTTTTAACTCGTTAAGTAATTTATGAATACAAACAGGAGTTAACTGAAATGCACTGGGAACTTCTTCTACTTTAGTAATCAATCCCATATCGCGAATCAATTCAGATAATACTATAGTCTGATTGTATGCTTGAGTAATAAAATAACGCTCTTTTTCCGGATTAAGTTTTGTTTCTAAAACAGTTTCCAAATACCCACGAATACTGGTAACGGGAGTGCGTAATTCATGGGCAATATTTCCGGTAATTTCTTGGCGATATTTGTGATCTCTGAACTGTTTTACTGATTTTCCGAAACTTTCTATCACCAAATGAATCATTAACAACATGATTAAAAATAAGACTATGACGAAATATAGCGTTAAATTACTCGCAAACACAATACCTGCCGTGAACAGCGCGAAAATGAGGAAGATACAGAAAAACAATTGGTGTTTATAACCTAATTTCATCGGTAATAAATTTATAGCCGTATCCGGATCGGTTTACAAGTACAAAGGCGTATTCACCCATTTTTTTGCGTAAACGGGTAATATGTACGTCCACAGTTCTTTCCGTGATAAACGGAGTGGTATGCCAAACAACATCAATAATATCTTCGCGAGATAAAATTTTATCGGGATTCCTGGCAAGTAATGTTAAAAGTTCAAACTCTGTTTTGGTAAGCACTACCTGATTACCATTAATCAAAAGTTCTTTCGATTCAAAATCTATAACAATGTTTTTAAAAATAATTTTTTTGCTGTCATCAGTGGTTTCTTTCTTTTTCTCGGTAGGTTTTGCTCTTTTTACAATAGCTTTCACGCGAGCAATCACTTCCTTAATAGAAAATGGTTTTGGAATATAATCATCTCCACCTACAGAAAAACCGGTGAGCATGTCGTTTTCAGTATCTTTCGCAGTGAGGAAAATAATCGGAATCTGATTGTTTTCCTTGCGTAGTTTTTCTGCCATTTTATATCCCGACATGCCGCCCATCATCACATCAAGCAGAATTAAAGCGTATTGGGGTGATATTTTTTTTAGCGCTTCTTCCGCAGAATAAGCAGTTTCTACGTGATAACCTTCATTACTTAAATTAAATTCAAGAATCTCGCAAATGTTGCGGTCATCATCTACAATGAGAATTTTATCTGACATAATTTGAATTTTGGTGCAAAAATATGTTATTTATTATGATATTGCAAAAACAACTTATTCTGTAACCAATACGTTTAGAGTTGGTGTAATTTTAGTTAAAAAAATGTTGCAAAAAAATTACGAAATCTAATAGAAAAATAAATGAATTATTCCTGTAAGAACTTTAGATACTCATCCTTAGATTATATTTTTTAATTTAAAAGATAGACCTCATCGTTAGAAATAAAATTCTAAAATATTCTTTTAACGATTGATTTTCAATATATCGAAGATTTAATTGAAGCTTTTTGGGCATAATTTCTTCGATGTATTGTTTTTCAGGATCATGTGATTGTTCTAACATTCTATTTTCGTTTTTATATTCAATAGAAGCATAATCGGTAATGCCTGGGCGTATATCTAAAACGTGTTTTTGTACATCATCATATAAATCCACATATTTGCGCACCTCGGGGCGTGGACCTACTAAACTCATGTCTCCTACCAATACATTCCATAGTTGTGGTAGCTCATCAAGTTTGTATTTTCGTAAAAAATATCCTATGTTTGTAACACGCTTGTCTTTTCTACCTACTGTGAGCAACCCTTTTGCATCGGCACCAACACACATTGTACGAAACTTAAAAAGTGTAAAATCTTTATTGTATTGCCCAACGCGTTTTTGCATATAAAAAACACCACCATGAGAAGTGCAAGCAATGCTTAGTGCAATGATTACAAAAAAAGGTATTAAAATAATTAATCCTAAAAGTGAAAATATTATATCAAAAAAACGTGTCATTTTAATGTTTTATATAAACCACACACGGGCACCCTTCCAAAAATTTAGAGAGGATACTTATCATCTTATCACCTCATTATTTCATCGGGGGCGAGATACATTCCGTCTCTACTTTCTACTCATTACTTCCACTTCACTTTCAATTTTCCTGATTAATCCTTGCAAGACTTCGCCAGGACCAAATTCTATAAAGCAGGTAGCACCGTTTTTCACCATATTTTGAATGGTTTTTGTCCATAATACAGGTGCAGTAAGTTGTAAGATCAAATTTTTCTTAATGATTTCCGGATTGATTTCGGGTTGTGCGGTATAGTTTTGATAGACAGGGCAAATAGGAGTTTGAAAATCTGTTTTTTCAATAGCTTGTGCTAATTCTTCTTGTGCAGGTAACATCAACGGCGAATGAAAAGCGCCTCCCACATTCAACATGAGCACACGTTTGGCACCTGCAACTTTAAGCGCTTCACTTGCCAGCTCTAACCCTTTGAATGTTCCCGAGATAGCTAATTGTCCCGGACAATTATAATTGGCAGGCGCCACCACCTCATCAATCGTTTCGCAAATAGCTTTCACTTTATCGTCGTCAAGTCCCATCACAACTGCCATACTTGAGGGATTTTGTACACAAGCTTTTTGCATGGCATTGGCACGTTGCGATACTAAACGCAAACCGGCTTCAAACGGGAGTGCAGACGCGGCAACCAAAGCGCTAAATTCGCCTAATGAATGACCGGCAACCATATCGGGAATCATGCTCTCATTTAACATTTTGCACGCAATAACTGAATGTAAAAAAATAGCAGGTTGTGTAATATGTGTTTCTTTCAAATCGGCATCAGCACCAAAAAACATTTTATCGGTAATAGAAAAACCCAAAATTTCGTTTGCTTTTTCAAACATTTTTTTGGCTTCAGGATAATTGTCATACAATTCTTTGCCCATTCCCACAAATTGGGCGCCCTGTCCGGGAAATACAAAAGCTGTCATAGTTTTTTCTGTTAAAAAATTTCGGCAAATATCGTATTCTTTTTTTAAAATGATATTTTTTCTAATCTTTTGGAAACAAAGAGTCAATAAACTCTGCGCGGTTAAATATTTGAATTTGTTCGATTTTTTCGCCCACGCCAATATATTTTACAGGAATATTAAACTGATCGGAAATACCAATTACTACGCCTCCTTTTGCAGTTCCGTCTAATTTTGTAATAGCCAGCGCATTTACTTCTGTTGCTGCCGTAAACTGACGTGCTTGTTCTATCGCGTTTTGTCCGGTAGAGCCGTCTAAAACCAATAATATTTCATGAGGAGCATCCGGTATTTGCTTTTGAATCACATTTTTAATTTTTGAAAGTTCTTTCATCAGTGGAACTTTATTGTGCAAACGACCGGCAGTATCAATGATCACCACATCAGCTTTTCGCGAAATGGCAGAAGCCACGGTATCGTATGCCACTGCTGCAGGATCGGCTCCCATTTTTTGTGTGACAATCGGAACACCGGCTCTTTCCGCCCAAATCTCCAACTGATCTACGGCAGCAGCCCGAAAAGTATCGGCAGCTCCCAACATTACATTATATCCTTTTTGTTTGAACTGACGCGCTAATTTTCCAATTGTAGTGGTTTTACCCACGCCATTTACGCCAACAACCATAATCACATAAGGCAAATCACTTTTTGGAAGTTCAAAATCAGCCAAATTATTCACATTATTATCCATCAACAAATCTACAATCTCTTCTTTAAGAATTGTATTTAGTTGGTTCGTGCTAATGTATTTATCTCGAGAAACACGCGATTCAATGCGATCAATAATTTTTAACGTAGTTTCAACACCAACATCGGAAGCAATCAGAATTTCCTCTAAACTATCTAATACTTCATCGTCTACTTTTGATTTTCCAACTACCGTTTTAGCTAATTTCTGAAAGAAATTTTCTTTTGACTTTTCAAGAACTTGATTTAGCTCTTCCTTTTTATCTTTTGAAAAAAATGAAAAAAAACCCATAACTAATATCTATCTATGCTTTTAATTTAAATTGTTCGCAAAAATACGGTTTTTTGCTTTGATTTATATATTTTTGCGAAATAGAAAAATGAATTTTATGGCACACAGTCTTACCGATTACGATCCCAAAGTATTGCTTGCCTTAAGCGAAAGCTTAAAAGGCAATACCAAATTTACTGATTATTTGTTTCAAAATGGCTATTCGGAGTTAGCAGCTTTTTCTGCAGCGGTTCATTCCGATACAAATGCACTACATTGGCTGCTAAAAAGCGATTATCCCGAATTTGGCGTATTAAGCAATGCCATCGACGGCGAAGATAATGCCATAATATGGCTTCAGGAAAACGGATTGATCTTTTTATCAATGTTTGCCGCAGCTTGTAGAAAAGACGATAAAGCTATCCGCTGGTTTGTTGATAATAAATTAGATATATTTCTAATGATGATTCGCACCATCCATGATGAGTTAAAACATCAATCCTGGGACTCTTCCGATATTCACCGACGGCGAAGTTAATTTTCAAAAAAAATATTTTCTTTCATTGTTTGTATAAAAAAAATCATATTTTTGCCATTCCAAACACAAAACGGTTCGGTAGTTCAGTTTGGTTAGAATACGTGCCTGTCACGCACGGGGTCGCGGGTTCGAGTCCCGTCCGGACCGCTTAAGCAGCTTTTAGAGCTGCTTTTTTTGAATCATAAAAAAACCAGTATCCTTTCAAGTTTTGAAGAGATGCCCAAAGGCAGGATGGTTTATATACATTTATTCAAAAATAGCGCTCCCTACGCGTATCATAGTACTTCCCTCTTCTATGGCAATGTCATAATCATCGCTCATTCCCATGGAAATTTCTTTGAAATCAGGATGATTTGAAAAATATCGTTTTTTTGATTGAACAAAATAATCATATAGTTTTTTTAATTCTTCCCGAATCAATATTTTATCATCAGTAAAAGTTGCCATGCCCATTACACCGGTAATCTTAATGTTTTTAAGTGTAGAAAAAACAGGACTTTCTAACATTTCTTCACATTCTTTCCAAGAAAGTCCATATTTTGTGGCTTCTTGTGCAATAAAAAATTGCAACAAACAAGAAATGATACGATTGTTTTTTTCTGCGTGGCGGTTCACTTCTTGCAACAAAGAAAAACTGTCAATACTATGAATTAAAGAAACAAATGGCGCGATATATTTAATTTTATTGGTTTGCAGATGCCCAATAAAATGCCACTCAATATCTTTGGGAAGCGCCTCATATTTGGCTTTCATTTCTTGCGGACGGTTTTCTCCAAAAACTCTCTGCCCGGTATCATACAAAGTTTGAATCTGTTCTACCGATCGCATCTTAGAGACCACTACCAGTTTTACGTTAGGCGGAATAGAATTTAATATCTTATTGTAATGAATTAAATTCACTTTTAATTAATTTTGAACTTTAAATTAAGAATTCAAAATTCAGAACTCTTAACTTTCTTAATAATTACTTTTTCTTCTTTGTTTCGAGCTTTTTGATCAATTACAATGGAATCGCCGTTTGCCGTTACAACAATTGTTTCCATACCAACATCTATATCCAAATCTCTCTCATCAATCTCGATACTAATGTCTGATGTGTTTGTTTTTTTTGTGATGACATATTTTTCTTTCCAAAAATGACCATGGCATGATTTTACTGGAAGCCAAAAAAGTAAAAAAATAGCAATGGCTAAAAGAATGAAATTACAAATGTTTTTCCAAACGTGTCCCATGGGCAGTAATAAAATTCCAAACCAAACAATAAGCAGGGGCCACAATTTGAATACGTTAATCCAACTAAAGTAAAATAACCCAAACGATTTTCCCAACCAAAGAAAACCGATAGCGACTAAAAACAGTCCCCAGAAAATACCTCTATTGTGTTTTTTCATATGTTTTTTATTATCAGGTGAATGATTTACATTTTCTTCGACAATTTCATAAGCTATTGTTTCTTCATTCTGTATCTCTACATGTGCAGGATTTTTTTTTTCAGGTATTAATAACCACATAATCACATACAGAATAAAACCGCCACCACCACAAAGGAGTAAAAACAAGAAAATAATTCTAAAAACTAAGGGATCAACGTTGAGATATTCGCCTAATCCACCGCATACGCCCGCAATTTTTCGGTCGGTTATGCTACGGGTTAATTTGTTTGTTGCCATAACTTTCAATTTAATATTTAAAAATTTAATATTTAAAGCTTAACATTCACTTCTTGTCCCTTATCTCTAAAATCCTACTGCATATGCATTTTGTGAAAACTCCGCTTTTAATTTATTTATTTTTGTTTGGATACTTGCGTCATAATAATAATCGTCTACTCTAACGATCAATCCACCAATAATTCTTGGATCAACAGAAAAATGAAGAATAAAGGTATAAGGAGAGTTTTTTTCTAAAGAGGCTTTTAAATATTGTATCTTTTTTTCGGAGAGTTGTTGTGCAGAGGTAACAAAAGCTTCTTTAATGTTATGATTTCTATAATAGATTTTGATAAATTGCCGGCAAATCATTAACAATTGCGGTGTTCTATTTTTCTTTATAATAAGCGTAAAAAATTGAAACGTAGCATTACTTATATTTTTTTGAAAAATTTCTTTGACAATATTTTGTTTTTTGTCTTTAGGAATAATCGGACTTTCTAATATTGGCTTCAGCTCTTTATGTGTAGTTATAACTTCTTGAATCTGCAGGATGTCATGGTACACGTTTTCAACATTACCTGTTTCTAAAGAAAAATCATAAAGCGCATTGGCATAACGAAAAGCTAATTTAAGATTTTTCATAAGAATGTTAAATAGGGCGCAAAGATAAAAATATTAATGAAATAAAAAATCCCAAAAATTTTTTGTTCAACTTTTGGGATTTACTCAATTTAAGAGTTTTACGATTTTTAAATTAGTAATGGCTCTGATGCTCTTTTCTAACAGTAGCGTAATTAATTTTTAATGCGTTGTTTGCACGAAGTTCTCCTTTAATTAAATTGATGTAACGCATTTGGATATCTTTATCGGCTTTAATTGAAAAAGTAAGCCTGTTTTTGTCTTCCTCGTTACGAGATTCTTTTTCAACAGCAATAAAGTCGCGCACATCACCAACCAAGTTTTCTTGTTTTACGGTTTGGTCGTTTAATTGTACCGAAACTCTTCCGGGAGGAAGTGTGTTTTCATTCGGGCTTTTAGGAATACCGATATAAATGGTAGCGACCAGCGATTTTTTCTCTAATTTTTGAATTTCGGTGGCGCTCGGCATAGTAAACTTAACCCTAACGTCGGTTTCCCGCATGTTAGAAATTACCATAAAGAAGAACAAGAACATAAAAACAATGTCTGCCATAGAGCCGGTACCCATTGCTGCTAATTCTCTTTTCTTATCTTTTTTAAAACGTGCCATAATTTTCTCCTTTCTTTATTTATTCTGCTATACCGTGGGTAGTTGGTGGCGCTTCGGAAATGTTCATCGGAACAGCTCTTTGAATGGCTCTTTGTAAAGCAGTATCCAATTTATCATATACTTTTCCGAAATGTTGCAACGAAACTCTGTCACGAAGCTCGTTTACGGCACGCTGCAATTCATTTTGCACCTGAACATACATATTATACGACGTACTTTGGTCGTTTGTGAGTGAGAGTACTCCTTTTGAAACAGGAAACTCACCCATATTCTCAATGAGTCTTATTTCCTTTTCGGGGAGATGCGGATTGTTATAAGGATTTTCCAAAAACTCTTTTGCACGATTGGTAAGTTGACTAAGCGGAATGATTTCGCCATTAGCAAGAATCTCATCATTAAAATTTACCATGACATTAAATACATTCCTTCTATTAATATCAACTTTTGTTTGTTCCTCACTGGGAGGTGGCAAACGTCTTGGAATCCCCTGCTCAGTATTAATCGCTGAGGTCATCATGAAAAACGTCAATAGCAAAAACGAGATGTCTGCCATTTGCGCTGTATTAATTGCAGGGATTTTACGTGCCATAATTATTTATTTTTTTTAATTGCGTTAATAATCATGGTGCCAACAATTATTGCAATTGTACCAAAGAGCATGCTGTATCCAACAAATAATCCGGCGCCTATCCATCTTACAGTATTGGCATCTGCTCCTTCTTTAATAGCAACAGGCGAAAGTTCCGAAGAGGCAGTGGCATAGCCGATAATTAGCAACACCACCATTGCGCCAACACCTATCAACAGCCCTACGTTGCTTTTTAGATTTGCAAACGTATTCCAGAATAAGAAGATGAGCATAAGCGCACAAGTTACAAAGAATAAGAAATAAGACAAAATCAACATCAGATTAAAATTTCTGGCTTCTGATTTAAAAGTTCTAATATTCTTTTGAAGCTCAGTTAAATCATATTGTTTTTTAACTGTAGAAATTGCAAGATTAATATCATTAACTTGTTTTAGTAAGTTCGTTTCTTCTCTGATAGCATTTGCTTGATGCAAAAAGTTTTGGCGAACTATTTCATATTCATCGCTAAGTCTTTCAAAATAGCGTTGAAATTCCGAAAAAGAATTTACTTTATTAAAACCGTTAATAAAAAAGTCTTTATTATCAGCTGAAGCAAACATTGTTCTTGAATATTCGGGAAAGTTGGCTTTAAAATCATCAAATCTTTCTTGATTCGTTATATTGCCCAAATGGAATAGAAAAGTATAAAAAATATCGCGTTGTAATTGTTGTTTTTTCAATTCGGCATTACGCGCGGCAAGTTCTTCTTGATATTTCGCAATGAAATCAGGTAGGGTTTCAACGGTTGCGTTCTCCAAATCAATGAGCATTTGGGGGTTGCTTGCTTTTATTTCAACAATGTTTTTGAATTTGTCTTTAGCATCTTGGTTAAAGCCAAATCCGAATAACACCGATAAAATTACAGCTATCCCGGCGATCGCAAATATGGTAATGTTAATAATTTTTCTCATACTATGAATATTAAATTATGCGAGAAAATCAATTATTTATTTTTAATCATCATATCCATGAATGCAATTGTAGCATCTTCCATATCTACAACGATTGCATCAATTTTGGATATAATGTAATTGTAGAAAACTTGAAGAATAACTGCCGTGATCAAAGCGAATACGGTGGTAATAAGTGCAAGTTTCATACCACCGGCCACAATGGTTGGAGAAATGTCGCCGGCTCTTTCAATATCATCGAATGCAAGTACCATACCCACAACTGTACCCAAGAATCCGATCATAGGCACGATAGCAATGAACAAAGAAATCCAACTTAAGTTATTTTCCAATTTTCCGATTTGCACGCTACCATAAGCGGCTAATGCTTTTTCAACGGAATCTAATCCTTCATCGGCACGGTCAAGACCTTGATAAAATACACCGGCTAAAGGTCCTTTAGTATCTCTACAAACTTGTTTCGCTTTTTCAACGCCGCCCGATTTTAATGCTTCGTCTAATTTGCTTAATAACTTTTGAGAGTTAACGGTAGCCAAATTTAGATAAAAAATCCTTTCAATAATAAATGCCAATCCGATAATCATACAGATAAGAATTGGAGACATCCACAGCGCAGTTCCTTCAATAAATTTGTCTTTTAAGACATAATGTAAGCTTTGTTGCATTTGATCGTCGCTGTCTTCAATGAGAGGAGCTTGTTCTGCTTGAGTAGCGTCGGCTTGTTCAATTTGGGCGGTTTCTTCCGCAATTTGGTCATTTTGTGCAAAAGAAATTTGCATCATACCGAAGGTTAAAAAACCTACAACGGTAAATAAAGCGATTAGTTTTTTCATAACAACTGTACGTTTTAAATTAATGATTAATTGTTTTTTTATGTTTATAATTTGTTTGTTTAACGTTAGTTAACGTGCGGAGAGAAAGGGATTCGAACCCTTGAAACGCTTTCGGCGTTTACACACTTTCCAGGCGTGCGCCTTCGACCACTCGGCCATCTCTCCTTCTCTTTATTTTGAGCGGGTAAAAATAAAAAAAATATTATCTGAACCATGATTTTTAAGATTAATATGTTTTTTTTGAAATCGTATAATTTTCTTCAATGAAAAAAGTACTTTTGTGCTATTAATTAAATAATGATCTTCGTGAAAATCCTGCTCATCACTACCAGTTCAGGCGATACATTTTATTGCAGCAACTGTTTCCGGGATAATTTATACGCGCAGGCATTGCGTAATGCCGGGCAAAATGTAGTTATCATGCCGCTATATCTTCCATTAACCGATAAATCGTTTCGTGCGGATACACCTTTATTTTTTCCGGCAACATCTTATTATGTTGCACAAAAATTTTTCAAAAAAAGAAAAATACCTCGCCTTTTTGAGAACATCCTTAATTTACCGCCTCTCTTACGTTTGGCATCTTCTTTTTCAGGAGTAACCTCTACTAAAGGGATGGAACAGATGACGCTCTCCATGATAAAAGGCGATGATAATAATTTTGCCAAACAGGCAGAAAAAATCATTCATTGGATTGAAAATCACGATAGACCCGATGTTATCCATCTGTCAACCTCAATGTTGACGGGAATTGCAAAAGCGATTAAAAACCGCATCAATATTCCTGTGATTTGTTCGTTGCAGGATGAAGAAGTATGGTTAGACAACCTCGAAAGCCGATATGCTCGCGAAGCATGGGAATCAATCGGACAAAATTCAAAATATATTGACCGGTTTATTACATCAAGTGAATTTTACAAAACGTTTGTTTTTAATAAAATTCCTGTAATCAAAGAGATAGACGTTATTTATCCGGGCGTGAATATTGAAAAATACAAGTCATCAGATTATCCTAAAGAACCCACCATTGGATTTTACTACCGGGCGAATTATGAAAATGGATTAGATATTTTGGCTCAATCTTATGTAGAGTTGAAAAAGAAAAATATAATTCCCGGCTTAAAACTGAAAATAGGTGGCGGACATACCCGCGAAAATAAAGATTTTGTGCGGCGCATTCAAACTATTTTACGTCTTTATGCGAACGATGTTATTTGGTCGGCGCATTATTCCTTAAACGAACATACCACTTTCTATAAAAATATTTCTCTGATTTGCGCTCCTTTACGATTTAACGAAGCTTTCGGATTATATCTATGCGAAGCTTTTGCTGCCGGTAGGCCTGCCGTTGTGCCGGATGCAGGTTCTTTCAGTGAAATTGTAGGAAACGCCGGCTTGCTTTATGCGCCAAACAACAGCGAACAATTGACGGAAGCATTAAGGAGAACACTTACAAATCCTGTTATTTATGAAAAGTATAAAGAAAATGCTTTGCAATTATCTCACGAAAGATATAATGCCTTGATAGTAGCGAAAAAATTATTGAAAAGTTATTCTTTAGTTTAAAAATAAAAAATGATGCACAGCGTTTAAGAACGTACAACACTTTTTTGTCACTATGAACTACCGAAAGTTTTCACTTATTTTTTTCCTTAGTTTTTCGTATCTATTGACAAATGCGCAAACTGTAAAATATAGTAATGAATTTCTTTCTTTGGGCGTAGGTGCGCGTGGGTTAGCTATGGCAAACACAATGACGGCACTATCAAATGATGTTACTTCAGCTTATTGGAATCCCGCTGGATTGGTACGAATGGAACGGCCTTACCAATTAGCTGCAATGCACGCAGAATATTTTGCCGGCATTGCAAAATATGATTACATTGGCGCCGGCTACAGAATAGACAATAAACAAGCGGTAGCTATTTCATGGATAAGATTCGGGGTAGATAATATTATGAATACTACAGAATTAATTGATAACCAAGGAAATATTGATTACAACAGGATCTCCTATTTTTCGGCAGCTGATAATGCTTTCTTGTTAAGCTATGCTTATAATCTTGAAAAAATAAAAGGTCTTTCCTTAGGTGCAAATGCCAAAATTATTCGTAGAACAATTGGTAAATTTGCCGGTGCGTGGGGCTTCGGATTGGATGCCGGGTTACAATATAATAACAAGGGATGGCAAGTGGGTGCCATGTTAAAAGATGTTACCTCTACTTTTAATGCTTGGAGTTATAACTTAACGGACAAGGTAATTGAAGTTTTTGAAGCTACCGGAAACGAAATTCCGGAAAACACCTTAGAGCTAACCATTCCAAAACTTAACATCGGGGCGGGTAAACATATAGAATTCGGAAAAGGATTTAACGGAACTTTTGCCATAGATTTTGATTGCACTTTTGATGGAAAACGAAACACATTGATTAGAAGTAATGTTTTATCCATTGACCCCCATTTCGGAATGGAGTTTGCGTACAAAACCATCGTAGCGCTTCGCGCCGGAATCGGTAACTTTCAACAAATACCTTATTTCGACGGCAAAAAGAAATTTTCATGTCAAATTAATTTTGGAATAGGCATCGGAATAAAAGATATTGTTTTTATAGATTATGCTTTTACCGATTTAGGTAATCTTTCTATCGCACTTCCTTCGCATGTTTTTTCATTGAAATTAACGATTGAATCGTTCAAGAGGAAGAAATAAATTAGGGTTATTACTAACGTTAAAATAACGCATCTTTATGTGTGACATTTCTCGCTTTAAACTGTCATTGGGCGAAATGTGGTCGTAAGACAGAACTTCTTCCAAATTACCTAAATACAATAATCCGCAATTCCTCTTTCCCTGTAACATATTTTGCGGAAAGCGCACGCGCTAGACATTCTTGTTGAATTTTTGCATTGGTAATAGTAGTGGGAAATTTCGGAGTATTGATAATGCGCGCGTTAATCACATTTCCTTGCGCAGTAACGTGCACTTCTACAGAAACTTGACCATTTTCATGAATATTGACGTCGGGAATATTAACAAATGCGCGATTTCCTGAGCCATATCCGATCCCCCTACCTGATCCTGCGCCGGCGCCCTCGCCTGAGCCTAATCCCATGCCGGCTCCGGTGCCACTTCCTGTGCCTGTGCCGCCGCCCGTGCCGCCACCTCTCCCCGGACGATAAGCCGCTCCCGGTTCCGGTTTTGGCTCAGCAGCTACCACAGCATCATTTTGTGATGGAGTAGGATTCGGATTGGATGTCATCACAGGCGCTTCATCAAAATCCTGGGTTGCTAAATTCGGCGCTTCACTCGAAGCGCTCCGCCTTGATTGAGACATATTAGAACCTCCTCCTCCTCCCCCCCCTGAGGTAAACTCTATCAAAATCATTTGCTTTGGCTCAGGTGGTGGTATTTGCGAATAAAGCCCAAAAAAATAAAACACAAGAAACACAAACATCATTGTTAATGCTGTAACAATAGAAGAAATGACCCTGTTTTTTTTCTCGGAATTCATGGTTATGATTTTGCTTCAGTGGCTAATAACAATCTATATTGTTGCGGTTCTTCTAATCCTGCATTTAATGCATTTAATACATCATAAAAAGCAACCACATACTCAATAGGAACCGATTTATCCGCACGCAAAATAATGGTACGCTGTTCAGTGGAATTATCGGTTTCAACAACTCCTTGTAACACAAATAACAGCTCCTCATAAGGTATCGGTAGAGCATTCTTTCCTTTCGGGTTTACATAATAATTTTTGTCGGCATCAATATATACTTCAATATTTCTTGTTGCCAACTGTTTCCCTGAGTCGCTTTTCGGGAGCAATAAGTTGATGGCATTGGGAGACACTAAAGTAGAGGTTATCAAGAAAAAAATCAACAACAGAAACACTATATCCGACATCGCAGCCAAGCTAAATTCTGCGCTTCTTTTGTTTTGAAGTTTAATTGCCATTGTTTTTAGTTTAAGGTTTTATGTGCGTGATTATTCGTAATTTTGAATTCAGAATTCAAAATTTTTTACACCGGTTCGTGCAACAAATCAATAAACTCGGTACTTTTTGCTTCGAGCACATACACTACTTGCGAAATTCGTGATACAATAAGATTATAACAAATGTATGCGGTAATCCCTACCACAAGTCCGGCTACCGTTGTGATTAATGCCGTATAAATACCGCCGGATAAGTCTGAAATATTCAAATTATTCGGATTCGCTGCCATATTATGAAAAGCGATAATCATTCCCACTACAGTTCCGAGGAATCCGATCATAGGCGCCGCTCCGGCAATGGTGGCTAATACCGAAACACTTTTTTCCAAACGCTGCACTTCCAATTGTCCTGTATTTTCGATAGCAGCAGTAATGTCAGGCAAAGGTTTGCCAATACGGGTAATCCCTTTTTCAATCATGCGTGCCAATGGAGTAGAGTTCCCTTTGCACAGCGCCAACGCCGACTCTATTTTCCCGGAATGAATAAAATCGCGGATATTATTCATAAAATTACGCTCTTCTTTTGCCGCCTTACTGATGGTTAGCCACCGTTCCACAAAGATGTAGATGGCTACGGCAAAAAGGATTAGTAATGGAATCATAATCCACAAACTGCCCGGGAGGAAGACTAAGTCAAGGATTCTCAATTTTTCAATAGTAGGTTCGGTTACAGGATTTGAAATCATATCAGGGTTGGTAACCGGAACTTGCAATAAAGCCAAACTTTTCATACAATTATCTCTTTTTTTTGCAAAAATATATGAATAAGTAACGAATTATCTTTAAAGTTATTTTTTTAAATAATAAAATGTCAATTTCTAATAAAAAACATATTTTTACACACTCATTTGTAATATATGAAACTATCTAACTATCAACAAACAAACAAAAAAATTACAAAAAATCACAAAAAACAAAAAGCTACCTCAAAAACGGAAAAAAATTCCAAAAATAAGGGCAAGCATAGCAACGGATTGACTTTTTGGAGCTTTTTGAAAAGTAGACGCATGGTGCAAGTATATGGCATTTTGCTTATGGCTTTTGCTATTTTGCTTTGTATTTCCATGATCTCTTCTTATTTCCATTTTCGTTCCGATGCTTCATTTGTGGTATCCGGAACCGAGCAAATTGATAATGTTGTCGGAACATTGGGAGCACATTTAGCCTATCACTTTATTTACTATACTTTCGGCTTTTTTTCATTAGGTTTTGTACTCCTATTTTTTATTTACGGCTTTAAACTAACCTTTGAGCGCTCAATTCTTCCTCCATTTTTAACCACACTCACTACGTTAATTACAATGGCTTGGTTTTCAACTGTTTTCGGATGTTTTTTAGCAAACACCGATTATAACTTCATATCCGGCTCATTTGGAAATGAGATCTCAAAAATTCTTATCGAACATACCCATAATTGGGGCGCTGGACTTATTCTTTTTGCATTATTCATCATTATTTTAATACTTTTCTATAACATTTCTCCGAAAAAAATGATTGAAGTGATTACAGTGAGCGGTAAGCGATTTGCAATGAGTGGCGAGCAGAAAGGAGAAAAATTTGAAGGAGAAAAATCTCCTTCAAATTTTGAAGAGGCGCCCAAAGGGCGGAATAGTTTATATGAAAATCAAAAATCATTAACCGAGACCCAAAAACTTCCCGGACTATATATGGAAGATATTAATGAACTGCGTGATGAATATGATAACAAAGGAATTATTTTTATGGGAGAAGGAGCAACAGCGGGTGATAAGCGAGATGAGGCGAGAGGTAAGAAGAGTGAATTAGAAGGCGATGAAGCTGAGTTTAAGATTGTTTCCGCACCCATTGAAGGATTGTGTGATGATAGTGACGGACTGATAAGTGATGATATGATGGTAAGGCGATTAGATGATGAAATAATAACAGATACATCTCTCACCTCTTGCCTCTCACCTCTTTCGGAAGAAGATGTGACAGCACAGCCCCTTGAAGATTACGACCCTCATTTAGACCTCTCCATGTACAAATTTCCTGAACTCAACTTGCTGAATGAATACGAGATCAAGGAAATGGACAAAGAAACCATCATGACCGAGTTACGAGAAAACAAAGATAAAATTGAAACAACACTCAGGCATTTCGGTATTCTTATTAAACAAATTTCGGTAACGATGGGACCCACGGTTACTCTGTACGAAATTGTACCCGCTGACGGTATTCGTATTTCAAAAATTAAAAACCTGGAAGATGACATTGCGCTGAATTTGGCTGCATTGGGAATTCGTATTATCGCGCCCATTCCTGGAAAAGGAACTATTGGAATTGAGGTACCCAATAAAAATGCACAAATCGTTTCCATGAAAGAGGTTATCAACTCTGATAAATTTCAACACAATAAATTTGACTTGCCCATCGGATTGGGAAAAACGATTAGTAATGAACCTTTTGTAGTAGATTTATCCAAAATGCCTCACTTGCTTATGGCAGGCGCTACCGGACAAGGAAAATCTGTGGGATTAAATGCGATTATTACCTCGTTGCTCTATAAAAAACATCCGGCGGAACTAAAATTTGTGCTCATTGATCCGAAAAAAGTAGAATTTACACTCTATTCTATTATTGAAAAGCACTATTTGGCAAAACTTCCCGATACCGAAGATCCCATTATTACCGACACAAAAAAAGTGGTACAAACGCTTAATTCACTTTGCGTTGAAATGGATACTCGTTACGATTTATTGAAATTGGCAAAAACGAGAAATATTAAAGAATATAACCAGAAATTTTGTACAAGAAAATTGTCACCTGCTTTAGGACATCGTTATTTACCTTATATTGTGTTAATTATTGATGAGTTTGGGGATTTAATTATGACTGCTGGCAGAGAAATAGAGACCCCTATCGCACGTTTGGCACAATTGGCGCGTGCCATTGGTATTCATTTGATTATCGCTACGCAAAGACCTTCGGTAAACATCATTACGGGTACGATTAAGGCTAACTTTCCAGCGCGCTTGGCGTTTCGCGTTTCGTCGAAAATAGACTCCCGTACCATTTTAGATGGGAACGGCGCCGACCAACTTATTGGGAAGGGCGACATGTTGCTCTCCACCGGAAGCGATTTAATTCGCTTACAATGTGCTTTTGTGGACACTCCCGAAGTGGAAAAAATTGCACAATTTATTGAAGAACAACAATCTTACCCCGAAGCATTTATCTTACCCGAATATATTATTGAAGAAAAAGGAAAAGGCAGTGGTGAAGATGAAGCCATTGATACCGGAGATATTGACCCCATGTTTATGGAAGCCGCTTCGCTCATTGTACAAACACAAATGGGTTCCACTTCATTAATTCAACGTAAAATGAAACTCGGTTACAATCGCGCTGGCAGAGTGATGGACCAATTAGAAGAATTTGGCATTGTAGGACCCTCCATGGGTAGCAAAGCTCGTGAAGTGAAAGTGAAAACTAACGAAGAGCTGATGCAGATTTTTCAACGGATGGGGTTGTTTTAAACTAATATTAGTATCTATAAAACGTTAAAAATCATACTGCAACAACAAATTAATTCTATGAGCATGCCCTTTTTCACCGTTTAGGTTAACGCGCTCTCCCCAAACAAGCTCAATACCGGCGGAAGCAAAATCATAAAAATTCCATAAAGTATTGACGGCTAAATATTGCCCATATTTGTAGTACCAAGGCACATATTGTTCAAAGTAACCACGATCACCCTTTGGTACCTCTAACCGCGTAATACCATATACTATATTGGAATGAACTTTTCTTGTCCAATATTGCTGAAGCCCGAAATAGCCACCATACATCCATACGGTATTCATTTTTTTTGTCCCGGTAAAAGTCGGAAGCAAGTCGACATTAAGTAAAGATAAATCTTGAATATAGCTTGCAATTCCTTTGCCACCATTAAATTGATAGTACATCATGGCTTGTTTCCACAAATTAAATGTACCGCTTAGAGCAATTCCGCCTCCGGGTACAAAAACCGATTTTTTTGTTTGTGTAGAATCTCCATAATTCATAATTCTTAATACCGCTCCCAACTGTACATGTCCAAATTTACCTTGATATTTAAAATGCGTAACAAAATCGGGGACGCGCTGAGGCTGGTTATACACTTTAAATGGTGCTGCGGGGAGATCTACCATTAAAATTTCAGCCAATTCGGCAGCAACAGCCACTTGAATTTTATCTTTATAGTAATACGTATACCGGATCATGGGATGTCTCATAGCAATTTGATTGTTGGGTCCTTCACCATCTATAGTGGGAGGACCTGCCTGCAAATCCATAAATGTAGTCCATGTTTGTCCTACCGTTAGTCCGAGAAAGGACACATATGCATGACGCAATCTAAACGCATTGTTTGCCCCTGCAAAATCGCCCTCGATAAATGAAACAATAGTACGCTTTTTTATTCTTCCCACGGCTTTAAAATGCAAACGCGAGTAGTTGGCAAAAATTCTAAATTGACCATAATGGTCTGTAGGAATGGGAATTAATGATGTGATAAAATCATTATGGGGAATAGAACCGTTAAAATCGGCAAATGACACTACCTTAACATAACCCCCAATACCGAATTTAAAAGTTTGATTTTCATTAGCAATCATAAATCTTGGATCGCTTTTATCAAAATTTGCCTTTTGAAAATAACCTTGCTCCGGATTATAAATACGATACCAAAGTGTGTCGGAAACTTTTACAATTGTTCCCCCTAATATTCTTTTTGCGCCTTTAGTCTTGAGTATTGAATCTTGTTGCGCAAAACTATACGAGTATATTAACATACAGGAAATCAATATAAAAAAAGAAATTTTAATTTTCATATCGGTCAAATTTTTTGCAAAATTAGTATAATTTCAAATATTTTATATTTTTGCGCAAGTAACAATTGTTTTTTTATTAAAAAATAACTATTTATGGCAAAAAATTATGAACATGAAGAGATAGGCGGAATTAATATTATAGCTGCTGGAACTACGTTTACCGGAGATATAATTTCTGCAGGCGATAGTAGAATTGATGGTACTTTAAAAGGCAACATCACTTCTAATTCAAAAATTTATATTGGTAAAAACGGAGTGGTTGAAGGTAATATAAAGTGTCATTCTATTGAAATAGAGGGAAAGGCAGTAGCTGATATTATCGCAATTGAATCTCTTACTCTTAAAGCTTCGGCTACTTTGACCGGAAATATTCGCATAAGTAAAATTGCCATTGAACCCGGCGCTAATTTTGTAGGCAGTTGTATTATGCAAACTTCTCCTCAAATTTCTGATGGTAGTAATGAACAATAAATTTTTTACAGATGAGTAAGAAAATTAAAAAAGATGCTTCAAAAAAAGCAAATATTTCAAAAAAAATAGACTCCTCAAAAGGAGCGAGTACTTCAAAAGGCGCTAATTACTTAGGCTTAGCTTTCCAAATGGGAATATTGATATTCTTGGGCGCCTACGGAGGGATGAAGCTAGATAAGAAAATTGGCGGTGAATATCCCATTTTTACCATTATATTTTCTTTGCTCGCCATAGTGCTTTCCATGTATAATATAATTCGTAAAGAAATTCATAAAAACAAGAAAAAATGAGTAAAGTTCCTGTTCGAAAGTTTGCTTTTCGGTTGATAATTTTTTCGGTAATCATGGCGGCTATCGGAGTTTTTTTTCAATGGATTGCGCCACAATATGCCTCTCCTGCCATTCCGTTTATTATTATTTTCTTCTTCTTTATTACACTTTTCACCCTCTATATCGTTTTACGAATGCCACACCAAGTTTCAGGGAAAAATTTTATTGCCGGCTACATGTTATCCCGCATCATTAAAATATTCTCCATCTTTCTCTTTTTAGTTTTGTATATACTTCTTGATAATGGAGATCGCTGGAGTTTTGTCGGCGCTTTCTTCGTAATCTATTTTTGTTATTCTATTTTTGAAATTATTGCGCTTAAAGAAGACCAATGAAACATCTTTTCGATAACATTCGCCCCTACACGGAAGAAGAAACCATGCAGGCGGTGAAAAAACTGTTTGCCGACCCTAAATTCATTCAACAATTATCTATTTTTGAAGATAAAGTTAATGTTGATGAATTAGTGAAAAAAGTGTTGACTTGTAATACCCGACATGAATTTCATTTGACTTTCGCCGATATGGTTTACAGTTATTTTATGGAAAAAACCTGTACCAAAATTCATTTTTCGGGAATTGAAAATATTAACCCTGAAAATCAATACCTATTTATTGGTAATCATCGGGACATTGTGTTGGATTCTGCATTTTTACAGGTCTATTATTTTAAAAACGGTTATGAAGCCACTCGTTCCGCCATTGGAGATAATCTGATTTCAAATCCGCTTTTTGTTGAGCTTGCACGTATGCACCAGCTGTTTTTAGTGCTGCGTTCAGGCACATTGAAAGAAAGGATGGCAAATACGCAGCTATTATCTTCTTACATATATCATTCTATTTTTGAAGAAAAAGAGTCGGTATGGATTGCGCAGGGCAACGGCAGAGCAAAAAACGGAGATGATAAAACACAGCAAGGGCTTTTAAAGATGTTAACTTTATCTGCTCCGCAAAATGCCATACAAATATTGAAGCAAATGCAAATTACGCCGGTTACGATCTCGTATCAATATGAACCTTGCGCTCAATTGAAAGCACGCGAATTGGCGCTTTCCGAAAATGCACCTTACGTTAAACAACCCGGCGAAGATACCAAAAGCATTATCGAAGGCATTACCGGTTTTAAAGGTGAAGTGCATCTTGTTATTGGAAAACCACTACAACAAGAATTTGAAGACATACCTCAAGAGCTATCGTTAAATGACAAACTCGCACTGCTCCGCGAACAAATTGATAATCAAATTTATGAGAATTATTTTTTACATCCGCAAAATTACATTGCTATAGATATTCAAGAAAATTCAGATAGGTTTTCTATCCAATATACAGATAAAGAAAAAACGGATTTTATTAATTATTTGAATGAGCAATCTACAATTTCTGATGTTTCTAAGGAAAAAATGATGCATTATCTTCTTAATATTTATGCGAATCCGGTGAGAAATAAGCTTAAGATTTCAGATGAGGTTATTTAGTAAGCAGATGACGCAGATTATCATGATTTACGCAAATCTTTAAATCAATATTTTAAATAAAATCTGCGTTTACCTATTTAATCTGTGCTGTATGTGTACCAAACTGTTTAAAATAAAAAGCATGAGAAAATTAATTTTTATTATTATCATTTTTATTTCTACAATATCTATTATTTTTGCCCAAAATAATAGATTAACCAATGAAAAAGGACAACTGTTATGGCAATATAATCAAAACATTACCATAGATGAAGAAAATCCAAATACGATTTTGGTAACATTTATATTTATTAACGGACTTAATCAAACGGCAATTTCATTACGACAAGAGCTTTTTAATTCTCAAATTGAATGGTTGGATATTGCTGGTATCCAGCCGGGAAAAGAAGAGCGTGTAGAGTTTTTAACTGCCAATTTACTTCCCAACCAGTCTGTAATTTGGAAATATGCTTTAAACACAAAACCTGTTAATAAAGAGTTAGTTTTGGAGAAATCAGCGCTCCTCATTATGAATGAAGATTTTGAAGTGCGGAAAGAGGTTATTCCGGAGCAAAAACTTGAAAAATTACCAAGATGAAAAAATCCTGTTAATCATATTAAAATCATAATTCAGACTAATAATTCAACATCACCGGCATAATAAGCATCAACAGATTCTCTTCCGGAGAGTCTTGTTCGGTGGGAATAATTAAGGCTGCACGGTTGGGTTGAGACATTTCGAGTGTTATTTCGTCCGAGTCTAAGTTTTCTAACATTTCTCGTAAGAACTTTGAATTGAAACCTATATCCATAGGCTCTCCCGTATAAGCGCCGGTGATATTTTCTTCTGCCTTGTTCGAGAAATCTAAATCTTCTGCGGTAATTACCGTTTTTTCATCGGAAAGGGAAATCCTTACTTGGTAGGTAGATTGGTTTGAATAAATTCCTACGCGGCAAATAGATTTGTGGAACTCTTTTCTATTTACCACAAATTTATTAGGATTATCCTGTGGAATAACCGCCTGATAAGCAGGAAATTTTCCTTCTTTTAAAGAAGAAAACAATACGATATTTCCAAATGAGAAACGAATGTGGTGCGTATTGGTGGTGTATTCTACTTTTACCTTTTCATTTACTCCCGACAAGATAGACTTTAACTGCGTGATGGGCTTTTTGGGTAATATGAATGAAACGGTTTCATCAACTTTTACAGCGGTATTTTTGTAACGTACCAATTTATGTGCGTCGGTGGCCACGAAAGTAATATTTTCATTGGAAAGTTCGCACAAAACACCCATCATATTGGGACGAAGTTCGTCGCTTCCGGTAGCAAATAACGTTTTGCTTATGGCGCGTTGCAAAATGGGCGCTGCCATTTCAAACGATTGTGGATCTTCCATAGTTTTCATTGCCGGATATTCTTCTCCGGGGAAACAAGAAGAGTCGTATTCGCCGTTTGCTGCTGAAAACTTCAATGTATGATTTTCGAGATCAATATCAAAAACGATAGGAGTTTCTGGCATCAATTTTAAAGTCTCTAAAATAGTTTTTGACGGGATGGCTACAGCGCCTTCCCCTTCCACGTTCGTTAATTGAACGGTGGCGGTCATGGTAGCATCCAAATCGGAAGCCATGAGCGTTAACATATCTCCCTCAACGGTAAAAAGAAAATTATCCAGTATGGGTAAAGTGCTGTTGGTTCCTAAAACGCCACTAATTGCGCTTAAGTTTTTATATAAAACATCGCGAGATACAATAAATTTCATAATTTTTTTAATTAATGATTAGGTTGGCAAAAATAAAAAAAAAGAAAGAGAAAAAGAAAGTGTATCTAAATATCATAATAATGTTAGCGCTCAACCAATCTATATTTTTTCCCCGGAAGCGCTTCAATGATTCCGTTAAGCTCCAATCCCAATAAAACGGAAGCTATTTTTGAAGGCGTTAAGCTATTATGTATTATTAATTCATCAATATGAGGCTCTTTAAGGTTTCGTATAGTAGAAACCACATTTTCTTCATCTTCATTCAATTCGTTAAAAAGTTGTGGTTGAATTTGTAGCGGTTTTTCTGCATTCCAACCCATCATTTCAATGATATCTTCTCCTGAAGTAACTAATGCTGCTAAATTTTGACGAATAAGTTCGTGGCACCCTTCTTGCGAGGACTCAAAAACCGATCCCGGAATAGCAAACACATCGCGCTGGTAGGAGTGTGCAATACAAGCGGTAATGATGCTGCCGCCGCGTTTCCCGGTTTCTACTACTAACAAAGCATCAGTCATGCCGGCAATAATACGGTTTCGTTTGGGAAAATTTTGACGGTCGGGCAAAGTATAGTATGAATACTCCGAAACTAATGTGCTTCCGGAGTCTATCATTTTTTTTGCTAACTTTTTATTGCAATCAGGATAAATATTTCCAAATCCGGAGCCCATAACACCTATTGTATGCAACCGGTAGTCTAAGGCGGTTTCATGTGCAAAAGTATCAACTCCAATGGCTAAACCGCTTATAATAGAAACATTGTGCGAAGATAAATCGGAAATAACGCGCCGCACTACATCTTTTCCATACGAGGTTGCATGGCGCGTTCCTACAATTGCCAATGTTTTTTCAAAATTGAATTGGTTACTACCTTTATAACTAAACATATAAGGAGCATCACTGCAACGCAGCAAACGCTTTGGATATTCGAGGTCAGTGAAAAAGCAATGAATAATATTGTTTTTTGCTGCCGTATTCAATTCATTATGTACAGCTTTTTCTATTTCTAATGTTAAAACCGGCGCTGCCGGAAATGAACGCGTCGTTTTCATCTTTTTACGAATGGAATTAAAATCCTGAAACAAGGCAGAAGCAGTTCCGGAAAGTTGTAATAGTTTTTTTATTACGGAATTACCATACCCTTTTTGATGCGATAATGCGATTTTGTAAAAGAGTTCGTCAAACATATTTTTTTATTTTCCCCAATTGTCTCTATCCAAACTTCTAAAATTAATAGCTTCCGACAAATGCTCTATTTCAATATTCATAGAATTCTCTAAATCTGCGATTGTTCTAGCTACTTTCAAAATACGGTCATAAGCACGTGCGGAAAGTCCTAATTTCTCCATAGCTAATTTTAAGCGTTCTTCTCCTTCTTTTGAAATGACGCAATAAGTTCGTACCATTTTGCTGCTCATTTGCGCATTGCAGAATACACTTTGAATGTGCTCAAAGCGTTTGCGTTGCAATGTGCGTGCTGCCATCACACGTTCTCGAATTTTAAAACTTACTTCCACCGGTTTGGTGGATGCCAATTCTTCATGCGATACGGGAACCACTTCCACGTGAATATCAATTCTATCCATTAAAGGACCGGAAACTTTATTTAAGTAGCGTTGCACTATGCCTTGTCCGCAAGTACAAGGCGTCTTAGGATTGTTGTAATTTCCGCAAGGGCATGGGTTCATAGCAGCTACAAACATGAAAGAAGCAGAAAACTCAACCGTATACTTTGAGCGTGAAATAGTAACATACCTGTCTTCTAATGGTTGGCGCATTACTTCCAACACAGTTCTTTTAAATTCGGGAAGTTCATCTAAAAAAAGGACGCCATTGTGTGCCAGTGAGATCTCGCCGGGTTGCGGATGTGTACCGCCGCCTACTAATGCCACATCGGAAATGGTGTGGTGCGGAGAACGAAACGGACGCACCGAAACTAACGAAGCATACCGGCTCATTTTTCCGGCAACAGAATGAATCTTAGTAGTTTCCAATGCTTCATTTAACGTTAACGGCGGTAAAATAGAGGGCAGCCGTTTTGCTAACATCGTTTTTCCCGATCCGGGTGCACCAATAAGAATGACGTTATGACCGCCTGCCGCCGCAATTTCTAATGCGCGCTTAATATTTTCTTGTCCTTTAACATCCGAGAAATCAAACTCATACTCGTTTAAACTGCGTTGAAATTCGTTGTGTATATTTATCTTAGTAGGCTCAATGAGAGTATCTTTATTGAAGAAATCAATGACTTGCTTAATATTTTCAACACCAAGTACTTCAATATCGTCGACAATTGCGGCTTCGCGGGCATTTTGGATGGGCAAAATGATTCCTTTTTTTCCGCGTTTGCGTGCTTCAATGGCAACGGACAGTGCGCCACGAATTGGTTGCAATGCTCCGTCAAGTGATAATTCTCCCATGATATAATAATCTTCCACTTTATCAGCACCATGTATTTGCTCAGAAGCAATAAGAATGCCGATGGCAAGCGTTAAATCATATGCCGAACCTTCTTTTCGAATATCGGCAGGCGCCATGTTTATTACAATTTTTTTACCGGGTATTTTGTATCCGAAGCATCGCAACGCCGTATCAATGCGTTGTTGGCTTTCTTTCACGGCGCTGTCAGGCAATCCTACCAGCAGAAAATTTACTCCAAGTTCTATACTGACTTCAATACTAATAGGAATTGCGGCAACTCCCATTAAAGCGCAACTGTAGGTTTTTATGAGCATAATCTTTAGTGGTTAATGGTTAAGGTAGATATATTTTTCTTCGCGGCAAAAATAAATTATTTCATACACCATACATTAAAAAATGATATTTATTTATCTGATATTCAAATATATAAATATTGCAAGGTTGAATAAAAATGTGTTGATTTTTGAATAAATGTACAAAAAGTCGAAAAAAGTTTGAAGAAAAGATTTAAAGTGCTATTATTATCAATCTTCAGATTAAAATTTCTGAAAAAATTTAACAAAACCGTTTTTTTATACTAAGTTATTTTTCTTCTTCACCAATAAGTTTTTAATATCATTCAATTTCATAAGCGCTTCTACCGGTGTAAGCCGATCCACATCGGTGTCTATAATTTGTTCTTTGACTTCTAACAAAAGCGGATCGTCTAAATTAATGAAACTGAGCTGATAGCCTGTATCTTTTTTATTAATAACCGGTTTAGAGTTGGAAGTGGCGCGGGCACTTTCCAATTGATGTAATACTTCTTCGGCGCGTTTTAAAACGGCGTACGGCATGCCTGCCATGCGTGCTACATGTATCCCAAAGCTATGTTCGCTTCCACCTTGCTCTAATTTTCTTAAAAACAATACTTTATTATTGATTTCTTGCACAGTAACATGAAAGTTCTTAATGCGCGAAAACTGCTCTGTCATATTGTTCAATTCGTGGTAATGAGTAGCAAACAACACCTTAGCCCGGTATTGTTTATGCTCGTGCAAAAATTCAGCAATAGACCATGCGATAGATACACCGTCGTAAGTGCTGGTGCCGCGCCCGATTTCATCTAATAAAATTAAGCTACGATTTGAAATGTTGTTCAAAATACTGGCAGTTTCGTTCATTTCTACCATAAAAGTAGATTCGCCGGTAGAGATATTGTCCGATGCACCAACACGTGTAAATATCTTATCTACAATACTTAAATGTGCACTCTCTGCCGGAACGAAACAGCCCATTTGTGCCATCAAAACAATCAAAGCCGTTTGACGCAGCAGTGCCGATTTTCCTGACATATTTGGGCCTGTGATAATGATAATTTGCTGATGTTCATTATCTAAATAAACATCATTGGCAATATAGGGTTGTCCGGGCGGCAACTGTTTTTCAATAACCGGATGTCTTCCATTTTTAATTTTCAATGCCGTACCCTTTTCAAAAACCGGCTTGGTGTAATTATTATCAATGGAAATCATTGCAAAACAAAGCAACACATCCAAGCGGGCAATGAGTCGCGCATTGAGCTGAATGGTAGGAATATAATCAAGCATACTCACTACTAAATCGTTAAACAAACGGGTTTCTATTTCAATAATTTTGTCTTCTGCACCTAAGATTTTTGTTTCTAACTCCTTTAGTTCTTCCGTAATATAACGTTCTGCATTGGTTAGCGTTTGTTTGCGAATCCATTCGCTAGGTACGCGATTTTTGTGCGTATGCGTAACCTCAATATAGTAACCGAAAACGTTATTAAAACCAATTTTTAACGAAGGAATACCGGTTGTTGCCGATTCGCGTTGTTGAATTTGCGCCAGAATCGCTTTACTGTTTTTGGTAATGGCGTTTAACTCGTCTAATTCCGAATCTACGCCATCGTTAAAAACACGACCTTTGTTAATGACTACAGGTGCATCTTCATAAATTTCTTTTTCAATACGTTGACATAATGAAACTATCGGATTTAGTTGTTCGGCTATTTTCGTTAATGCCGACTGTTGTGCGGTTTGGCATAATGTTTTCAATTTTTCTACTGCGCGTAATGACCGTGCCAATTGCAATACCTCTTTTGGATTTACCTTTCCTGTTGCCACCTTTGACACCAATCGTTCTAAGTCGCCAACCGATTTAAATGTAGTTTTGATGTTTTCCGAAAGTTCCTCGTTTTCAATAAAATATTTTACAATTGCCAAACGCTCTTCAATCATTACTTTTTCTTTAAGAGGCAGTACGAGCCATTTGCGCAACATACGCGAACCCATTGGTGTTTGCGTTTGATCTAAAATCTGCAACAACGTAACCGCATTTTCATTAGGCGAATGTATTAATTCTAAATTACGCACGGTAAACCTATCCAACCACACGTAGTGTTCTTCTTCAATGCGGTTTAATTTGTTTATATGTTGTATTTTGTGGTTTTGCGTTTCGTATAAATAATGAAGCGCAGCTCCGGCAGCAATAATTCCCAGCGGCAAATTTTCTATTCCAAACCCTTTCAACGAGTTGGTTTGAAAGTGTTTGGTTAATAGTTCGTAGGTAAAATCCTGCGTAAACACCCAATCCTCAAACGTAGTTAATAAAGTTTTATCTCCGAAAAGTTCCTTAAAAGTTCCTGTTTTGTGCTTTTGAATGACTAACTCGGAGGGCTTGAAGTTTTGAAATAGCTTATCCATGTATTCATGGTTTCCTTCCGCCACATAAAACTCTCCGGTTGAAATATCTACAAAAGCAATGCCATATAGTTTATCTGTTAAATGAATAGAAGCCAAGAAGTTGTTCTCTTTTTGCTCTAACACTTTATCATTGATGGATACACCGGGCGTAACTAATTCCGTAATACCACGTTTCACAATGGTTTTTGTCATTTTCGGATCTTCCAGCTGTTCGCAAATTGCCACGCGTAAGCCCGCCCGCACCAATTTGGGCAAATACACATCTAACGAATGGTGCGGAAATCCGGCAAGCTCCACGTACTGTGCCGCACCGTTGGCACGCTTAGTCAACACAATGCCCAACACCTGCGAGGCTTTAACGGCATCGTTACCAAACGTTTCGTAAAAATCGCCCACCCGGAACAATAAAATCGCATCAGGATGTTTTGCTTTCAATTGGTTGTATTGCTTCATTAAAGGGGTTTCGGCGGGTTTGCTCATAGAATTTAAGAATTTAAAAATTTAAGATTTAAAGCTTGTTCCTTTAGCCACGCCGCCCATTCTTTATTGTTTTTTGAAGAATCAAAAGTGGTATAAGAAATAGGACCCCCAAATGTTATGGTGAATTTTTTCCCTTTTTGCCTTACCATTTCATCGGGTAAGAGTAGCATTTCTAAATTCATCTTAATTCCTAACTTTTTGCGCCAATTGGCAATGCGATAAAATCGTTCGGTATTTCTACCTTCAAAAAAAACAGGAATGATATTACGTTGATACTCCTTTGCTTTTTGAATAATGGTTTTCTTCCACTCCAAGTCTTGAATTTCGCCGTTTATTTTTCGGGAACACAAACCTGCAGGAAAATAAAGTATCAGATCGTTGGAAGCAAAAGCGTTGTGTAATTCTGTTACAGCCTCTACATTGTTTTTTCCGTGCTTGTTAATAGGGATAAAAACGCTGTGCATCGGTTTGAGTATCATTAACAAATCATTAACCGGAAATTTAATATCGGTACGATATCTGCCTATTGCTGAAATTAATGCCAAACCATCAACCGCGCCAAGCGGGTGGTTCGATACCACAATATACCGTCCTTCTTTAGGAATCTTTTCTTCATTACTCACGGTGACGGATGCTTGTGCAAATTCTTCTACAACAGCCTGTGCAAATTCAATTGCAGTATCATGTTCGTGTTTCACTAAAAATTGATTCATCGCATCTTGATGTATCAGTTTTTCAATCCAACGAATGACAAAATGAGGCAACCATTTTGCTAATTTTTTGTTTTTAGACGCGATCGTTTGCTTGACATCAATTTGTAATGTGCTCATAATCTTTTATTTCTTCGATAGCCACAATGAAGGATCAAGATGGGTAAATCCCTTCAAAATTTCGAAGTGCAACTCGTGTGTATTTCTGCCCATAGTTTTTCCCACCGTGCCAATGTTTTGCCTGCCGGTTACTTTATCATCTTTTTTTACGGATACATCGGATAATCCTTGATAAACAGTAATATACTCTCCATGTCGAATGATCACCACCTTTCCTACGCTTCCCATATCCAAGATAGCATACACTACACCGTCGAAAACGGAACGCACTTGCGTGTTAGGTTCTACTAGAATGTCAATGCCTTTACTGTCCATCATCACGGAAGGCACATCGGGATTTCTATATTTTCCGAAATTGGTTATTGTAGTCCCTTTTATTACAGGCCAGGGAAGTTTGCCTCGATTGCCGGCAAAAGAGTTGCTGGTCATTTTTTCTTCAGGTGTGTATTCCAATACTGTGGATGAAGGTTTTTTTGCAGTGGTACCACCAGTTGGGGCGCTGCTTCTTTCTGCCTTTTTTTTATTGGCAGCCAAAATCTCTCGCTCAATCGCTTTTTTAATAGCGGCATCTATTTCTCTTTGCCTCGATTGTTTTGTTTTTAACTCATTGGCTAACTGCTTTTCTCTCCTTTTTAAGTCATTCAATACTTTAGTTTTCGAGGCTCTATCTTTTTCTAACAATTGAACTTCGGTTTCTTGACTTCCCAATAATGTTAATTTTGCTTCTTTAATGCTCAAGATTTCCGCATTTTTTTTTGCAATTTCTCCCTGTGTTTTTTTTATTTCCTCTGCCTGATGCTTTACGTTTTCGGAAAAAAGAGTATAATATTTCAAACGGCGATACATTTGAAAAAAGTCATCAGCAGATAGTAAAAATGTAATTTTGTTAAGTACTCTTCTGTTTTTAAAAGCCAAATAAACTACACGCTCATAGTCAGTTTTCATGTATTCGAGCTTTTTATCCAAGTCTTGTGAAAGTTTTACATTCAGATCCAGCTCAATTTCAAGACTATAGACTTGCTTATTAAGTTCGGTAATCAATTTTTCGCGATTACTAATTTGCTTTCTCAATAATGAAATTTGCTGTAAAGAAGTATTTTCTCTTCTTTGCGTTTCTTGCAAAAGTCGTCTGGTATCTGCAATTTCCGATTCCAATTTTTTCTTATTGGCTTTTAGCTGGTCGCTGGTTTGAGCGCTACTGTGGAGTGCCAAAAAAATACAGATCGCCAAAAAGAAGAATTTATAAAAGCGCATTTAATTGTCTAAATAAAGGGGCAAAATTAGTGATTTTTTAGTGTTGTACATTAAATTTTTTGAAAATTTTATCACTGCTAATTACTTCTAATGCTTTCAAAAAGCCATCATCATTCATCAAAAATATTTGATATGCTTCACCGTAATTAAACATATTCCGGGCAATTTCAAATCTCAATGCATCTTTAATAAACTCATTCGCTTTATTTAAATTACGTAAACGCATTGATTCATTAAAAGATTCAGTAATATATTTTGCGAGCATCTCTTGAAACTGTACACTTTCCTTTAAATCTTCCAACGAATTATACAATGAATCCAATTCTGTAGCTTTATCTTTAACAAATTGCTCGGCACGTCTTGAAAACTGAAAAGCTACTGTATCCTTAACCCCTTCATTATGCGCATGGTTCATTAATTCTTGGAAGAGTTCATCCGAGATTTTAAATTTATTTTTGAAATCTTCCATCGTTGCATATTTGGATTTCAGGCGTTCTCTGTTTTTTTCCATGTAATCTAATACAAATCCGCTAATTACTCCTCTTCTAATCATTTCTCCATATAATGAGGAGTAACGCGAAGTATCTATCGGGATAAAAATGTCGGGCATAATACCTCCGCCGCCATATACGGTTCTTCCTTTAGCTGTTTGATATTTAAGCGAATCCGGAAATTTAATACTATCTGCAGTTAGAAGTTCTCCATGGCGAGATCGGGTACTCAAATCATTAAGATAGCTATCTAAACCATCATTATAAGGACGTTGAATATATCTTCCAGAGGGTGTGTAGTATTTTGATATAGTAAGACGTATTTGCGATCCGTCCGGGAGATAGATTGGTTTTTGTACTAACCCTTTTCCAAATGTTCTACGCCCCATTACGATGCCGCGATCCCAATCTTGCACAGCTCCGGAAACGATTTCACTGGCAGAGGCTGAACCTTCATCTACTAAGATAACTAATCTTCCTTCTTGAAAACTACCTTTGCTCGTAGACTTGAATGATTCGCCGGTTTTTCGGAAATTATCCGTGTAAACAATCATTTTGTTGGGACCTAAAAATTCATTGGCAATTTCAAAAGCTGCTTGCAAATATCCGCCGCCATTTCCGCGTAAATCAAGAATGAGGTTTTTCATTCCGCGTGCCTTTAAGCGGGTAAGGGCATCACGAAGTTCTTGGGGAGAAGTTTGTGCAAAACGCTCTAGTCGAACATATCCGGTATTTTTATTTGCCATAAAATACACGTTGATACTATGCATTGGAATTTTGTCGCGGGTAATAGTAAAGTCTAAAAGTTCAGGGCTTTTTCCTCTTTTTACGGAAACAGTAACCTTAGAACCCTTCTTTCCACGCAAATGTTGTTGCACCCATCTATTATTTATGTGTTTGCCATGTGCAATTGCTGTATCTACCTTAATAATCTTATCTCCAGCCCTTAAGCCCACTTTTTCGGAAGGTCCGCCTATGATAACCTCCATAATATTAATAGTGTCTTTAATTATTTGAAAAGTTACCCCAATCCCATCAAAAGACCCGATAAGTGGCTCGTTGGCTTGCTGTACGTCTCTTTTAGAAATATACTGTGAGTGTGGGTCAAGTTCTTTAAGCATTTCCAATATCCCTTTTTCTACTAACATGTCAAAATCTACGGTATCTAAATATTGGTCATTTATGTGCTTTAGTAATTGATTCATTTTTTGTATATTCACCGGATAAGTTGAGTTTTGTGCATAAGCAGTAACTGAAATCAGGAAAAATAGTAAAAACAATTTAATTTTCATAACATCAATAATATTAAAACATATTTAAAATCCAAAACGCAAAAATACGGTATTTCGTATAAAAATAAACATAGCCTATTGATTTTTGCTATTCCTACACTTTTCGAATTGCATCAAAATTACATTCATCAATGCACAACCCACATTTGACGCATTTTTCAACTTCAATGGTGTGCTTTTCATATGGCGTATAAGGGATGGCATTTACAGGGCAGGCTTTTGCGCATTTAGTACAGCCGGCGCAGTTTTCGGTGATTGTGAATTTTATCATGTCTTTACAAGTTCCTGCTTTACAGATACCGTTTACATGCTCTTCGTACTCTTCGCGAAAATACTTTAGTGTGGTTAAAACGGGATTTGGCGCTGTTTTACCCAATCCGCAAAGGGAGGTTTTTTTCACGTTCAGCGCAAGTTCCTCTAATTTGTCAATGTCTGTTGCTTCGGCTTTCCCGCTGCAAATTTTATCAAAAATATCAAGCATTCGCCGAATTCCGACACGACAGAACGTGCACTTTCCGCATGACTGCTCGCAGGTGAAGGTTAGGAAATAGCGGGCAACATCCACCATACAATCGCTTTCACTCAAAACGACCAAGCCGCCGGAGCCCATCATGGCTCCCATTTGAGAAAAAGAATCAAAATCAACTTGTACATTACATAAATGGGCAGGGATACAGCCGCCTGAAGGTCCTCCGATTTGGATAGCTTTCAATTTTTTGCCGCCTTCCACACCTCCGCCAATATTTTCAACTATCTGATTTAGCGTTATTCCCATAGGAACTTCAATCAATCCGCCGTGACGGATTTTTCCTGCTAAAGCAAACACTTTGGTTCCTTTACTACTGCGGGTGCCAATCTGTGCGTAATGATCGGCTCCATGTCTGGTGATATAAGGAATTTGACTCAATGTTTCCACGTTATTGACTAATGTTGGACAACCGTATAACCCTTCAACGGCAGGGTAGGGGGGGCGTTGTTTTGGAAATCCGCGTTCACCTTCAATAGAGGCAATCAGTGCGGTTTCTTCGCCACAAACAAATGCACCGGCACCTTCAAAAATGGATATATCAAATGAAAAATCAGTTCCGGAAATGTTTTCGCCAAGTAGATTTCTTTCACGGCAAAGCTCAATTGCCGCACATATTCGTTCAACAGCCAACGGATATTCTGCCCGGATATAAAAAATCCCCTTTTTTGCTCCAACTGCATAACCGGCAATAATCATTCCTTCAATTACGCGAAACGGATACGATTCAAGTATCATACGATCCATAAATGCTCCGGGGTCACCTTCATCGCCATTGCAAATCACATATTTTTCTTCTGCGGAGATTGCCGCCGTTATTTCCCACTTTTTTCCTGCAGGAAAACCGCCGCCACCGCGCCCGCGAATACCGCTACCAAGAATAATATTTACAACTTCCCCGGGTGTGTAGGAAGCAAAAGCCTTTTTAAGCGCTTCGAAACCATTGTACGTAATGTATTCATCTATGTTTAATGGCGTTAGAAAACCATATCCTTCAGTTGAAATGTGTTTTTGCTCTGAAAGAAAACTGTCAATTACGCCGGTACGTTCGTTTTCCGTTTTCCAAACTACATTGTTCCATGTAATATCGGTGTGAAACATATCAATATTATTAAGCAGCTTGTTTTTCCATCGTTTAAAATACCCCTCAGGTTCGAAATGGTGATGCAAAATCTCTTTGATTTCGGCAGGCTTTACATTGGGATAACGGGCAACAGAGCCATCAGGCAGTACAACATCAATCAAAGGCACTTTGTTGCAGACACCTACACAACCCACTGTCTTGATGTTGACATCAATTCCCAATTCGCGTTCAGCTTTTTTCAACTCCCGGAAAATATCGGCTGAGCCGCTTGCTTGGCAACATGAACCCATTCCGAGTCGTATTTCCCCGGCTATTTTCCGTTGTGCTTTTTTTATTTCTTCCTGCTCGTTTTCAGTCTGTTGTATTAAAAAATCGCTAATAACTTCATTGACCTTTCCCGGAAGTACGTGACCGTAAATTTTTTCATCAATCTGTACTACAGGAGCCAGCGTGCAACAGCCCAAACAAGCTATTTTTTCGATAGAGAAAAGCTGATCGTTGGTGGTTATGCTATCCTCTTCCATGCTCAACTCGCGGCGAAAAGCGTCATAAACATTTCCTGCGCCTTTTACGTGGCAAGCCGTGCCGGTGCATACTTTTATCAAATGTTTTCCGTAAGGGATATGTCGAAATTGAGAATAAAATGTGGAAACGCTGATGAGCTGTGCGCGGTTGATTTCTGTTTTCTCATAAATACGTTCGATAGCGGCATGAGGTAAATAGCCGAATTCGTTTTGCAATGCCTGAAGCAGAGGAATGATGTTGTTTTGACCTGTGCCGATACGTTGTATGACAGCGTCGGTTTGGGTTATAAAATCGGGATTATTATTTGAATTATTGCAATTGCAAGTGGTCATAGATATTATAGAATTTTCTGTTATTAGTTCTAAAATTTATCGTGTATTCTTCATATTTATTTTCTATTTTAGAATTTTAAGGCACAAATATCTAAAAATTCTTTTATCACACAGAATAAATTGCGCTGCAAAAACTAAAAAAAGTGTTTCTTTGCACCCGCATTGGCTCCGTAGTTCAGCTGAATAGAACGTCAGATTCCGGTTCTGAAGGTCGTGGGTTTGAATCCCGCCGGAGTCGCAAATCCATTTAATAGGATAAATATCAGCAATTTACAATGATGTATTGCTGGTTCCTCTATTAAAATCGCAACAGTATCGCAACAAATAACTTTTTTTAGATATCTCCAAAATCTAAAAAAAAAATGCCAGTACAATCACCTCGCTTAGCAGTATCAACTGCTTATTCTGCCGCAAATTACCTGCCGGCAACGTTAAAAACCAATAAATCCGGTTGGATTATTGAGTATTATGTGGAAAATCCACAAACGCAAATCTTAGCCCGAAAGATGATAAGATTGCAAAGGCTACTTAAGCGTTATCCATCTAAAATGGAAGCCAAAAAGCACATCAATAATATTATTGTTGCGCTTAATATGAAACTGTCCACCGGTTGGAACCCTTACTTTATGGGTGAGGATTCTCGGTTGTACACACCTTTAAAAAACGTAACTGAAAAATATTTGGAGGAAATAAAAAGGAATATTCGTCCAGAGACTTGTCGTTTATATACTTCATTTCTCAATATTTTCTGCGAATGGATAGAAAAAATCTCTCCCAATGTTTACTCTTCAATGGTAACCCACGCGCTCGTTGCCAAATTCATGGATTACGTTTATAATGAGCGCAAAGGACGTAAAGGAGAAAGCGTGTCCAACAAAACTTATAATAATTATATTAAAAATGGGAGCGCCTTTTTTTCATGGATGATTGACAAATGTTATTGCAAGGAAAACCATTTTATGAAAATAAAATCCAAAAAGAAAGAAGATAAAAAACGTATTCTCATTCCTGCAGAAACACGTGAAAAAATCACGAAACATTTATTATCTAATAATCCTAATTATCTACTTATGCTCAAACTTATTTATAACAGTTTGCTACGACCAAAAGAAATACGCGGGTTGCTCATTTCAGATATTTCTATTTCTAAAGGGCAAATTACAGTACGAAAAGAAGTGTCTAAAAATGGGAAAGAGCGTATTACCCCAATGACACCGGACATCATTGAAGATTTCAATAGACTTAATCTTCAAAACTATGCTTCAAATTATTATGTTTTTGGAGAAAATATACAACCCGGAAAAAATAGATTATCAGAATCATATATGTTTAAATATTGGGCAAAAATGCGTATTAAACTTGGATTACCTGAAGAGATGCAACAATATTCGTTAAGAGACAGCGGTATTTTTGAGATGCTAAAAAACGGAATAGATCCATTGAGCGTGAAACAACTCGCCGACCACCATTCACTTGAAATGACAACCATATATTCTAATCACATTGACCCGAATTTGCAAAAGATCATCGTTGATAATGCCCCTAAGTTTGCGCAGGGGCAGTTACATTAACTTTGTTAATTCTACCGCTAATTCTCTTGATTCAAGCCGCATCATGCTTTCCTCAGCATTTCCATAACTCAACAAGTTGATGCTACCATACCAAACAATGCGATTGTCTATAATGATAAACTTTTGATGAATATTGGGCTTTTCATTAACATTCACAAATTCTTGTAAATGTTCGATACATTCTTTTATCCGTTCAGATTCTTTATAAGATTCGGGTGGACGTGTAACAACTGTAATAGAAATCTTTGACTGTAAAGGTTCTTTCAGCCATTCAAGAATATCATCTATTCGCTTTTTTCTTAGAAATGGACTGACAATCAGTATCTCTTTTTTTACTTCAAGAAAATCGTTTTTCATTACCGGTACGAAACTGCTCGCATCGTAAATCATGCTAATTTTATCGGGCTGACTGTAGGACGCTAAGGTTTTGTAGCCAATTTGTGCATAACCGTTCAAACGTTTGTGATACATTCGTTCCAAAACCGGAACATGAACATCCACATAATCGTAAATCATTACGTTTTGTTTGTTTGGATATTCACGGTGTAATCTTCCGGCGTATTGGGATAAAGTGCCTTTCCATGCAATAGGTGAAGCAAGAAACAAAGTGTCCAAGCGTGGATAGTCAAACCCTTCTCCTACATATTTTCCTGTGGCAATGATGATTAATTGTTCTTCCGGTAGAATAGTGGCTAACGATTCTGCCATTTTCGCTTTTACTTTTGTAGAATCTGCACCAACAAGTGTAATGACATGTGCATTTGTTTGATTTTTAAGCATCTCTGATAATCGTATGACATGCTCGGTGCGCTGAGTTAGAATAATTGGTGTCCGGTTGTTTTCTACTACTTCAATTACATTGCCGACAATTTGCTGATTACGAAATTCATCTTCTACAATAGCAGCATAGATTTTTGTAATGTGCCAATCTGCTTCATTTTCCGTAAAGGGTTTTTTAAATCCTGTGAAACAAGGAATTATGTAATGTTCAAAATTTCGTTTAGCCGCCTGCGTTTTTGCATCAACGGAATATCGTATGGCTCCGCATTGCATAAAGATAATTGGGTGTTGTCCATCTTGCCGCGTGGGTGTTGCCGTTAGTCCATAAACATAACGCGCATTTACAGAAGCCAACACTTTTTCGTAATTGACAGATGGAACATGATGGCATTCGTCCACAATTACCATACCGTAGTTTTTCACTATTTCGTCCACTTCATTATCGCGAATTAAACTCTGTACAAGTGCAATATCAATAATATTGGATGACGTGTTTTTTCCTGCTCCAATCTGTCCAACAAGCGACAAGATTTTCTTTCTTCCTCGTTTTATGGTAACTTCCGGTAAGGTTTCATTGATTTCCAGAAACTGTTCCAACGATTTTTTCCATTGGTCAAATAAAGTTTGTAGATGAACTAATATCAATGTATTGCATTTTCTTTGTGCGATGAGCGAAGCACCGATAACCGTTTTTCCAAAAGCCGTTGGAACAGAAAGTACTCCGGTTTCATATTCAAGCAAAGTATCCGCTGCCGGTGTTTGTTCATCTCGAAGTACACCTGTAAAACCTACATCAATTATTTTTCCATTATTTCGTTTGTCTTCAAATATATAATTGACATTTGATTCCTCAAGCAAATGAATGAGTGCAGTGCGACAACCACGCGGAATGCCCATATATTGCGTCGTTTCATCCAATGAGTAAATAATACGCGGAATCCCATAAGTGGACATTCTCATTTTTTGCGTTTTATAAAACAATGGATTTGAGAAAGCAGCCAATCGCTTGATACGATTGAGCGCTCGTTGGCTAACTCCGTTTTTATGAATGTATAATCTATTCGCTTCTGTAATAATCAGTTTGTCAGGGAAGTCTTTAACTTCAAGTTTAATTTCCGTTCTTTTACTTTCCCATGGTTTTTCAGGATTTTCTTCGTCAACTTCGGTGCTGCCGAGTTCTCCCAAACCGTTACCAATACAAAACCTATCCAACCATTGGTTAAATTCCGTCAAGGAAACTTTGCGAATGGATGCCAAATATGCCCATTGGTCGAAATAGCTTAGAAAATTTTCATCAATAAATTCACTGTTACCGTTTATTCTTGCTCCGCCTTGCAAAGGTAAAGCAATTAGGTTACCAAAGCCGCCTTTTGGCATATAATCTTGATTTGGAAACATACGGTCGTAAGAAGTAAACCGAATCTCATGTCTTACCGACATCGCTTTGGTTAAAAGCGCATTTCCCAACTTTCGTGCGGAAATTGCCGTAACCGGTTCCTCAAAAAACAGCCACGCATGAGCACCGTTGCCCGACCGTGAACGTTCAATTGCAATGGGAATGCCAAATTCCTTACAAACTGAACGGAAAACGGTTACATCTTTTTCCCATTTTTCTTCATCAAAATCTATAGCCAAAAACAAACAGGTATCGTCCGGCAAAAGCGGATAGATACCAACAATACCGGCACCGTTTTCGTTTTTGTTGCGTAAATGAGCCTCAATAACTTCTGCGGTTAAAGGCAAAAGCTCTCTGTATGAGCAATCTTTACATCTGGTTTTTGCTCTGTTACAAACGCCGCCAACCCATTCATTTTTGCAAGCCGGAATGTAATAACTGCTCTCATGTTTTTTACTATAGCAACGTTTGGCGTAAATATCCGTCCGTCCACGAAACAGCGATAAAAACAATTCAATTTTTTCTTCGGGAGAACTATGCTTGTTTACAAGAGATGCTGTGATTTCTATTTCGTTATTATCTTTATTTTCAGGAAAAAGAGTAGGGTTCGTAATAGGTTTTTCTGAAATATTATTTTCCAATGATAAACCCAAAGCCTCTCTTAATCTTTTATTTTCTTCAAGTAATATAAGATTTTGTGTTTCTAATTCGGAAATTCGTTTTAATAATTCTGAGTCGTCTTTTCCTATCTCAAAAAATGCTTGCCGGTTAAACGTTTTATGTTCGCTACTTTGAACATATCCCAATTGATTACACAGCATTTTTGTACCGTTTATGTCAATTTCCGGCATATTCCGGTGCGAATGACCGTAAATCCAAAAATCTATACGGTTATCATAAATAAAATCATGTAATTCAGCCACAAAAGCGCCATTGATGCGACTGTTTTTAAATTCGTTAGCCATACATAACGTTGTTGGAACGTGGTGGCTTACCACAATTCGTTTGCGATTATTGGCAGTTTTATCTCCTTCAACCATAGTCTTTTTTAGAAACGCAACGGCATCTCTATGCACTTGATTGAAAGTAGAGGCTGTCATCAATCTGCCTTTGTAAGCAATCCTGTAAAAATCGGATACGTTTTGCTGTGTAATAAAGGCATTTTCGTTTGGAATATGCGACCATAATGTACACAAAATAAAATCTATATTATCTATGGTTACCACCGCATTATAATAACATTTCACATTCGGGCGAATTTCAACAATACAACCGTTTTTTATTGTTCCAACATCTCCGCTTTTGTAAAATTCATGATTGCCCGGAACTACCAACGTTTGTTTAAAATGATCGGCTGCCCAATCCCAAAAAGGGTGTACCCTGAAAGTATCATCATCTAACAAACCAATATCACCTGCCAACAAAAGAATATCGCCTACCGGAACTATCGGGTTGTTTCGCAAAAAGCGGGAATTGTCGGGAAATTCTAAGTGCAGGTCGGAGGCGTATTGGATTTTCATTTTGAGCGGCAATATTATTCTGTTAAGGATTTTCTTTCTGTGGCAAAGGTTTACAGTCTGTCTTATTTACAACTTTCTCTCTGAATGCTGCTTTATCTTTAAAGTTTCTTGAAATATTCATTATTATTTCCTCGAAATTATCTGTTCCGTCTGGTTTCTTGTAGTAAAATGGTTTTATTGAAACACAGTTTTTGTGTTCAAATAATGTATTTAACAATGTTCGGTCTGAATTTCCACAAGAATGTCCTAAAATAAAAATCTGAAAAAAATCTGTATTGATAAAGTTCAATAGTTTCCTATAGTTATTTGTTTTTAAATAATTTATAGATTTTACGTTTTTCAAATATTCATTATTATTGAGCTTTTCAATTTTTAAATAATCGTCATCGAGTTCATCCCCATAACCAAAAATCATAGGATTAGCACTATTATTTAATTCTCCGTGAATATGTATTGTGTTGTCATTATTTTCAAAACGATTTTGTAGGTATCTTGAAGAAGTATCTGTATAGTTGAAGTTTAAAAACAAAATACTTTTAGGTGGGATTAATCTCATGTTTGCGTTCTCTTCAAAATATTGCCTTGCATTTTTTATTAGCTCTCTATCTATTAAATCATTGATACGCTGACTTAATACTCCTTCGCCTCCCTCTGCAAGTTTTTTCTCATAATCATTATATTTTTCTTCAATTAATTTATCTATACCATTTTTTGTAAAATCGTTGGGCTCAAAATCCTTGTAAAATAAATATTGTATTTCCCTCTCTTGATATGATGTGTTTTCAGTTTCTTCCGTTAAATATTTTTCTAATTCTTTTTTTATTTGTTCAAAATCTTCGTTTAATTGTTTGATTTTTTCTATATCCTTTGTTTCTACACAAATTTTAAGTTTTTCATAATATTCATTTTCAATGTCAAGCCATGAATTCAAACAAGTTTTCTCGGATATATGCTCAAAGAACTTGTTCTTAAATAATAGGTTCAATTTCAAATCAGAGGCTTCATTGAAATCAGTAATTAACAGCTTGAGATTATCATATGAACTATCATTAATTATTTCTTGACGAAGCTTCATTATGCCATCGTAATTATAAGTTTCTCCTCTGTTGACACCAAATTTGCTGGTGAGCCATGAGTTATACGAATCGCTAGTTCCATCATTTGTTTCAAACTTTGCGAGTTCATCTTCATAGGGTGTAAAAATAGCATTGGATACGTTTTGCACAAAACATCTCCAATAGTTGTTTATGAAATCTTTATAGCCGGTTGCTAAGCCATGAGCCAAGTCAAACCCATTTCCTATTAAAATTATTCTATTCATAATATTCTACCTGTTTCTTTTTAGGAAGTTTTTTTATTACCTCTTCAACCGAATGTTTTATCAGTTCTTGTATGAGCACATCAGGAACATCACTTTCCAAATAAACAGCATTCCATAGAAGACCTTGCGGCATGTGGATGCCATTTTTAACTCCCTGATATCGCTCACGAAGTTCAATAGATTTTTCGGGGTCGCATTTCAGATTAACTGCAAACTGTCCGTCTTTCGGGTCTAATGCGATATAGGCAAACATTTTCTCCATTACCTTAAAAACCAACGTTGATTCGTCGAAAGGAAAACTCTCGGTTGCCCCTTTAATTGATATACAGTATTCGCGTAATTCTTCTATATTCATCACTTAAATTCTTTTTGTCGGCAAATATCTACAATTTCCATAATCATTGTCGCAATTTTTCTTCCGGCTACACGATTCAGGAATTCGCATAGATAGAAGCCTAGCCATGTATCAAGATTAATGTGTCCATTAGTTAAAAAGAATGTCCTAAATATTCGGTAAGTTTCGGACAAAAATCCACTGTTGATACATCCCATTATCAGAACTTGCCGTTTGAGGTGCCGGAGGGGTGGGGGTGGTGTAGGTTAAAAGATG
>Ga0209737_10000277_pt1 | contig 44958 bp, 56 predicted proteins | sample TergutCu122P3_FD_187284 | JGI IMG/M metagenome (GOLD analysis project Ga0209737, IMG submission 187284) | Cubitermes ugandensis P3 segment gut microbial communities from Kakamega Forest, Kenya - Cu122 P3 (SPAdes) (version 2) | ecosystem: Host-associated > Arthropoda: Insects > Digestive system...
CGTTGAACAGCCAGCTCTTTGAACTCCACCGTGTATTCCTTCCTCGGTATTCTCATTGCATCTCTCCTTCCATGTCGTATAGATTAACCCACCACGACTTGGTGGACGAAATTTCGGGGGAAGTTCAAACTAATACCGGCAGCACCAAATCCACCACCACCACCACCAAACATTCCCCCAAACATAGAACCAAGCCTGGAGAGCATCCCAATGTTTGCAAGATTTCCGCCGTCTTGAGTTGGGCCAAACGGGATATTGCTTCCTCCGCCACCACCGAACAGCCCGCCGATCAATGACCCCAAACCAGAGAAAAGACCGCCGCCAGAACCGCCGCCGAACAAACCACCCAACGCATTCATACCACCCTGCACCGCAAACTCAATCACCGGGCGCAAGATCAACGTCTTGAACATGTTTTTCAGCGTGTCGCGGAAGTTTTCTGCAAATCCTTTTCCATCCTCGAAGCCGCGCATCAGCGCGTCGGTCAGCGTGTCGCGGATGTACTCCTGCGTCTTCTTCCACTCTCGCCGCAACTCTTCCTGCTGTTTGACGGCTTCTTCCATGCCGAATTTTGCACGGACAGCCGCCTCTATTTTCTTTCTGAAATCCTCGTATTCTTCCGCTGTTTGACCGACGCGAAATTTCTCCGCCTCCAAAAGCGCGATGGTGACGGCGCGCTCTTCGTTAGAGAGCGACATCAAATGAATTTCCGTTTCGAGTTTCTTCAGGTAGTCTTCCGCGCCCTTCAAAGCGTCGTCGCGTATCTTGTTGAGGTCGTCAGACGTGATCTCGACTTTCTTCAACCAGTCGTTAAAATTCTTCTCTTCGTCTGCCAGGCGTTTTGTTGTTTCGGCGAGTTTCTTTTTCTTTTTATCAGCGGCTTCCAGTTCGTCTATCAACGATTTGGTTTGTTTCGTAACCCCAAGTTTTGCTGCCTGCAGGCGCAACTGCGCGATCCTGTCTAAATCGACAACTTCTACCTCCGCCTTCAATCTGTTTATAAAATCGTCTGCGGCTTTTATCTGTTTTTGGCGAATGTCATCTTCCGTTTTCTGAAAATCTAAGGCCGCTTTATTCTTCCTATCTTGAGCATTCCGCCACGCATCCATTTGCCTGACGTGCGCGTCCATGTCATTTTCTCGAGCTTTAGCATTGGCGTCTATCGCAGCAAGCGTCTCTCTCAGCTTCGCGTTGTGTTCGTCGATCATTTCATTGCGAAGCGCCCACGCACTCTTGATGCCTTCAATATCAAGCCTCGCCGCTGCACCTGCAGCCTCGACCAGCGCCGCGATGCTGACGGAAAGGTTTTTAACGCCAGTGCCAAGCGTCGCCGATATCTTCGCAAGCGCCTTGAACACATCTCCGACCGCCTCGCCGAAGCCTTCCATCGACTCTTTCTTGTTGTCAATGTCGCCGAAAGCGTCAGACACATCACTGATCGCCGGAAGCAGGCCGGTCAAGAACGACCGGCCGAGCGCCTGTGCCTCAACGCCCATGATCTTCAAGCTGTTCTCAAGATGCTGCGATTTCGCAGCCTGCTCTTCGGTGACGACGCCGACGTCGCGCGTGTATTGGGCGATGTCGGAAAGTATCGGAACGATGTCCTTTCCCTGTTTCCCGAACAACGCCATGGCCACTGCGTTTTTCTGTGTGCCGTCCTGAAACTTTCCCATCTGTCCGGCGATGCGTTGCAACGCTTCTTCCGGGCGCTGCATCAGCCGCGCCGTTTCTTCGCTGGTGAAACCAAGCGCCTGCATCGCGCGCGCGGAATCGCTGGTCGGCTTCTCGACAGCGGCCAACAAGGACTGCCCTAGCTTGACGGAATAGTCAGCCAGCTCGTTCATGGTCTTGCCGGTGACGGCGGCCACTTTGTCGTAGCGCGACAATTCTTCGACCGAGATGCCGGTTTTCTGTGAAAGGTTCATCAACGCGGCATCCGCCGCATTGATGCTTTTGATGAAGTGCGCAAGGCTTCCGGCGGCGATGACGCCGAGAAACGCCTTCACCGCTGACGTCGCACCACCGAACGATGATTCTGCCGCCGGTTTGACCTTTTCGGTTTCGCCACGCAGCTTCTCAAGCGATTCGCGGCTGACATTGACCGCGCCGACGAAGCCCGATCCGTCTGCCGTCAGTCTGATACCGATTACCGCTTCGCCAGCCACTGTTCACCTCTTTGCATTGCACTTTGCATTAAAAACTTGCATCGCCGCGCTTTCCATGATTTGCAGCTTCAACATCATGGTGTGTTTATCCTCGACCTTCACCGCGTCGAGATAGGCGGCGGTCGTGTTGTAATCCAGCCCCAGTCTGACCAGCGCGCCGGACATTCCGACCGAAACGACGCGCCACTGGGTATGCAGGCGCATGAAAATCCCGACGGCCTCGATGTTTTCCTGATAGATTTCATATTCTTCGCTCTCCGTAAATTCCCGCCGCAGCACTTCAGATATGACTTCTTCACTGGCGCCGCTTGCTCTCAACTGATCCGCCACCGCCTCGGCTTGACGACGCCGGGCCTCAGGCGCCGCCCGCCGACCGGTGACTATTTCAGCCCAGTATCGCGCGGCGCCTTCGAGTTTTTTTCGTCGGCGTCCCCTTGTGCTTTCAGGAACGCTTCGACGACACACGGCACCACAGGAACGATGGCGAGCAACTGCGGCAGCACTTCCTTCGAGAACGGAATCTGCTCCTTGCCGTCATCGCTCATCACGTCTTTCCAGTCGGTGATGTAGGTTTCGCAGATTTCCTTGTCGGTGATGGGACCGAGATTCATGACCTCACGAACTTCGTCAGCCGTCAGCCTGCCGTCTTCCACCCACTCGTCCAGAGTCTTTTTACCGAGCCGAGCGAGGAAGCGCCGCCGGTCGAGCAACGCCTTTTCGTCGGCGTCCAGCCGTTTGAACTGAACCTGAAACGGGCGCTCTTCGACGGTGTTGAAGTCGCCCTTTACCGGGACTTTGACTTTCGCCCAGATGGTTTCTGTCGTTGCAATTTTGAACATCACGCCACCTCGATGGTCAGTTCGTCATTTCCTGCGTCCGGCATGAACGCGATGTCGGATTGCAACATCGCGATACCGTTCACGTCGGTCATCGTCGGCGCTCCGATCTGTACCTTCGGCCCGGCGATGGTGATGCGGTTGCCAGCTTCTGTGCCGTGCGTCACCGAAAACGGAACCGGGCGACCGGACAGCGCAAGGTCGTACCAGTTCTTTTGAGCGATGCTGTTATTTTCAAACGTGATCTGCCCCGTCACCTTGCGTTGAGTGATCATCACGACTTCGCGGCCAATGAGACTGACGAATGTCACCTCGTTTCCGAGATTGATCGACAGGCCGGACGAGACTACCGGCATGCCGTCAAGCATCAGCACCGGCGTGTTGACGGTGTTTGCGGCATTCGGCATCTGGAATTTCGAGAAGTCTGACGGGCCGATAGACATGTCTTCCGGCATCACGAAAAGCCCTGTCGTCGTGAATTTGAACATCGGGATCGCGCCGGATTGCAGGTCGATGTTGAGGTTGCTGCGCGCGCCGGTGAACAGGTGACGTACACCATCCAAATCCCAGCGCAGGGCGACAGATTCCATGTTGTCAGTCACCAGCGAATACAGCACGCTCGTTCCGAGCGTCTGAGTTTCGGCGAAGCCGCACGACCGCAGCGCGGCGCTGTAGCCCGGGATGGCTCCGGCGGTACCGGCGCCTGCAAGCTCGATGCCGAACTCGGCCTGCCCGTGAACGGACACCGGAACATTGCCGGCGTTGCCGAAATACGGGCGGATGATCTCACGTTCCGCCGTCTGGTTGTTCATCGGCGTCAGTTGCGGATTGGCAACAAGCAGCGCATCGGACGCGGCGAACGCGCCACTGGCGCCGTATGCCGCCTCGACAATCATCGCGAGAAGAACTTTTCTCGATAACATCGGGTTTCCCATGTCACTCACCTTTCACGTCGGCGGCTGCGCCGGTTACGGTTTTCGTCTTTGCTTCGGCCTGCGCCTTTTTGATTTCGGCATCAGGCGTCGGCCCCTGCACCTTCGTCAACGCCCCGGTCTTCGGGTCTCGAACGAAGCGGCCGCCGCTTTGCGGCATTTCCTGATTCTTCATATTTCATCTCCTACGGTTCTGTACTTCACATGGAAAACTGCCGTGAGCATTTCGATCTGCCCGTCGGTATCCGATTCGTCGCGTTGCGCACCCATGTCGGCGAAGTCGATACAACTCCCGCCGAGCCGTGTATCGGCAAACAACCGCCGCACAACTTCACCATGCAGCCGCTCAACCTGTTCCAGCGAGTCGTCGCCTTTAGCGACAATAATCACCAGCAATTCGGTCGTCCGGTCGGCGATGCCGCCATTCATGGTCGCGCCGGTCTTTAATTCCGGCGGCGCTTTGCGCCCAAGCCGCACGTTGATGGTCGGCGTTGTAACCTGACGCGCATAATTCCTCTGCCGGCTGACGACGACGCCATCTATCGGCGGCACGGTGAGCGCCCGCTCGGCGGCGTTGAGAATCGCAATGACCTTGCTCATGACTGCCTCACCAGTGTTGCGGTCATCAACGCGCCATCGTCTTTCAGGCGCGGCGGGCGCACCCTGTAGCGAACGGTGTCGATCTCGACAGTTTCGCCCTCGGAAAGATCGGCAAAAGCGCCGACGCTCCTGTACGTGATCTGCCGGAGCGTGGCCGTCGCCTCGCCTGGGAAAACCTCGGACGTCTCTTCGTCAAACAGCACGCGATCGACGACATCGCCGCCCGCGCGCTTCCAGACTGCACGAACGGCGAAGCCGTTGTCGGCATCGAAAAAGACGGCGAGGTCTTCAACGAAAGGCATCGTTACTCCTTCGGATTTTCAGGCGGTTCATCCCCGCTGCGCGTGGAACGCGCCGCTTTGTCGTTACCGTGAAACGCTACCGCCTTTCCAAGACCGATCAGGTAGCGCGCTTCGCGTGCGCTGACGGTTGGTGTCGCTCCTATCGGCTCGTCCTTTTTGTTGACGACGCACGGCTCCAGTAGCTTGATTTTGACTTTGTCGTTCATGATTTCCCTCACGCGGTTGCGATGTCCATCATCCGCGAGAAGGATTCTGCGCGGCGGATAGAGACATCGACATCCATTAAACCGACGATACGAACACCGCCGCTGGTCGCCTTGGTGTAGGGATCGACCGTGAGATCGAGACCACTCCAGAACGCGAGGATCAAATCCGCCCAGTTGCCGAAAATCATCGCCGAAAGATTGGTTCCGGTGCCTTTGCTCAGGTTCGACGGCACCGCGTTGGTCACTTCGGCGCGATAACCGTTGATCGGGTTTCCGCCGTCCGCCCACACATAACCAGGCACCGACGCTTCTTTGATGGTGGTCTTGAGTTTTCCGCGTACCTTCGCGTTCGTGACATAGGCCATGTTTCCTGCCAGCGCATTGGACACGGCGATCTGGGTTTCCATATCGACCATGTGCTTCCATGTCGGCGCACCGCCGTTCGCGCCAATGGCGACCGATCCGATGCCGGTCATGTTGGCGATGCCCAGCGGCGATTCTCCGCTTCCGTCACCAAACAGCGCGACGCGCTCGATTTCGAGGCCGATGGTCGTGGCGATTTCCTGACGGACAAACGCCTCGATGTCGATTGAGCTTTGAATCAGCAGCTTGCGCGTGACCTCAGTAAACGACCCGACGGTGCGCGGACTGAGCTTGATTTGGTCGAAGGCCGGTTCGCTCGCGTCCACATCCTCGCCTTCGCCGACCCAGTACGCCGCGTTGCCGCCGATCTGGCGCGGAATGGTGATGTCACCGACCAACCCGGTCATGGTGCGTACGCCGAGATTCGAGATCACCATCGCATTACGCAACATGGTAATGAAATCGGACACAAGGAACTTGTCGTCCACCAAACTGCCAGCAGACGCCGCGTTCGCAACGCTCAACTCGCGCCGCAAAACATCGTTCGGCACCATGAAGCCGCGCGACGCCTTGCCCGCGACTTTCGCCGCCGCTTCTGAACACTCACGCTCGAATGCGGCCGCTTCGTAAGCTTTACGATCGGTCGGGTTCGCCAACGCATTGAGCGCCCGCAGGAACGAGAATTGCCTGACCTCGTTCCCCGTCATCCCGATATCAGCCGTTTTGGTCGGCTTGTTCGACTTCTCGGCAACCCGCTCCTGCATCGCGCGCTGGAATTCGCCCAACGATTTCCCGTTGGCGACATATTCCGCCGCCAGTTCAGCGCCGCCGAAATCCTTGAACGCTCTCCCGGCGGCAGTGATGTCCGCCACCCGTTGACGTTCGACGGCTCGTTCGTTTTCACGGGCGCGTTGCTCGATTTCCTGCGTGTTGATTTTTTCAGCGGTACGGTTATCACCACCGCTTACAACTTTATCTCCATCCATGATGTTTTCCTCGTTTGGTAAAAACTCGATTTGTGAGCGCCGATCAAGGCCGCGCCCGACGCCGACGGTGGTGTCAGCCGGAACACTGACGATGCTTACTTCAAACGGCTCCCAGTCGGTGATCCGGTACGTCCCGACGCCGTCTTTTTCTCTCTCAAGAATTGAGTCGTGGATGATGTAGCCGACGGAAATGCATGTTCGGATACCATCGTTCACGTCCTGCATGATTTCTGCGCCGCGCGCGCTTTTCGAGAAGCGAACCTTCGCGCGGCCTTTACCTTCAGACTCCAGCAGCGCATCAATCACGCCCACCTGATCGCCCCAGTCGTGATTGACCAGCAGCGGCGCTGCGCCGGACTTGAGCCGATCAACACGCATTGCGCCTTTGCTGTGATCGAGTATTTCAATCCCCCACCACTGCTCAACCGGTTCCTCGCTGGAAAACGAAATCTCAACACTCCTGTCGTCCTCGTTGACCATCGACCGCGTGATCGTGACATGACGGAAAGCGCGTGATCCTGGCTTAATCTTCTGTGTCATCTTTTTCATCCTTTGATGGGTTGGGCTTTGTTACGGGCGGCTGCGAGAGATCGACGCCGTATTCGGATGCGAGCTTTTCCTCGTTTTCGATTTCCGCGAAAATATCTTCCAGATCGGCGCCGCCTTCGTTGGAAATCCGTGTGCGCGACGTGAGCTTGTTGTTGAGACGCAGGATGGCGGCCTGCGCATCCTTCAACGGATCGACCCACGCCCAGCGCCGCCCCTGGCACTCGTGAGGCAAGAACTTTTCATACTTCGAGAGCGGCAGCGCCGAGCCGTTTTCCGCTCTCACTTGGCCGTTGAGTAACGCAAAGCGCAGCCATTCCGGATAAATCTCTTCGAGGGCGGCCTCGATAAACCAGTCTTGAACGGTCATCCATTCGTCGCGTTCATCCAGCACCCCCTGACGGATCGAAGAAAAATTGACCCCTTCCAGATCGTTGGCCAGGGTGACATAGGAAACGCTAACGCCACTGGCAATGCCGCGCAACGCCGCTTTCGTGAATGGGTCAAATTGATCGTGCGGATAGGCCGGATCGAACGTCTTGAAATCGACCACTCCCTGCGGCAACAAATCAAAAACGCCGGCCTCGACTTCTTCGATAAGCCTTCCTTCTTCATCTTTCCCGTCGGATACTTCGCTGGGATCAACAGCGTGATCCTCTCGCTGGACGTAAAAGCCCATTTTCGATGCGCCGATCCGGGCGGCGATAATCGCCGCCTCACGGTACGCTTTGAGATCGTTGAGGCGCAGCATTGCTGCATACATCCACGGGGTGCCGCGCCGCGCCTCGCAAAAATCATCGGGGACAAAGCCGTGGATAATTTCATCGGCAGGAACACGCATGCGGCGACGTTCGCCGTGAAGCGATGCACCAGCTTCCAGAATGTGATACGCGACAGGGCGCGAATAATCATCGACTTCTACACCCATAATGATCGCGTTAAGACCGGACGCCGCATCACGGTTGAGGCGCGTATCCAGACGCGCCGGGTCGAGGCGCTGCAACGCGAAGCCGAAATCATTACGTGCGGCCTCACCGCGCACCTTGCGAAGCAGGAACTCACCGTCACGCGCCGCGTCAATGATTAAGCCACGCAACAGATCGCGGAAGCCGTGATGCCCGGAAATCTCGCACACACCACGACGCCCCCACCGTTTCCACGCCTCGGCGATGGCCGTTTGCGCGATTGTGTCAGGTGATCCATCAGCGTTGTAAATGCGCTGCTTGATTCTGATGCCTGCGGGGCCGACCACATTATTTCGCACCATACGGCCAAACTTACGAGCATACTCATCGTTCTTGAAAAGATCGCGCGACCGCAAGCGAAGGCGGTCGAGATCGCCCTTCAGTTCATCGTTGATGCTCTTGTCTGTCGTCTCCCAGCGGCTGGTCAGCCTGCCGACCTTGGCGGCAGCGAAAGCGCGAAATACCGCTGCCTTCGCAGCGCCCACCGGCACAAAGCCAATGCGCCGGGCGACTCGATGAGAGAGATTCTTCAAAGCGCTCATCAGAGCCTCGCAAAAATTCTGTCGCGCCGACCACCGCTCTGGGCGGTTTCTTCGCGCTTGGCCTCAACCAGGTATTTGCTACGCGCTGCGATCAGTTCCGGGACGCTCATCAGCTTCATCGAACGCCCAGCGATGCTGTACTCGTTATGCTCAGACAGCAAGCGCCCTTCGAGACGCGCCTCAATGAGCCGTAGCATTTTTTGTGCGTGGGTTTCGTTAGCCATGCCCCCACTATCACAAAAAAAACGGCGGTCAATAAGGCAAAACGACCGCCGTTTTTTTAACTTTAACCGCCCGCTTGACAAGTGTGCACGTAGTACATACAATCAAGCCATGAACTACGAATGGGACGAAAAGAAGCGCGCCGCCAACCTTGCCAAGCATGGTGTGGACTTCATGGACGCTTCAGTGGCGCTGCAAGACCCTGCCAACATGACCATCGAAGACCCTGATGCAGTAGGCGAAGAGCGATGGGTCACACTTGGCATGGACTGGGCGCTGCGCGTACTGGTCGTGATATGGACGGAGCGGGCGGATGGCTGCATCCGCATCATTTCAGCGCGTAAAGCCAGTCCCGCAGAATCCCGTCGCTACAACGGAGCGTAAATCATGAGAGACGAATACGATTTCAGTAAGGCCAAACGGGCAAAGGACATTCCGGCGCTGGCGCGAATCCAGAAAGAAAACGCGAACAAAGAGCGCATCACGATCCGGCTGGACGCCGAAGTTCTGGCATGGTTCCGCGATCAGGTGAAAGGCGGCGGCAACTACCAGACGCTCATCAACGAGGCACTACGTGCTCACGTCAGCGGCGCGAACGGACGCCTTGAGCGCACATTGAGGAAGGTGGTGCGTGAAGAGCTTCGGGCGGCGCACATGTGATCCATCAGCCGTCGCTTCGTCTTTTCAAAATCTCCCGCACTCTCCGAGCCGACAGGCCGTGTCGTTGCGCCAGCAGTTCCACGCGCTCGCCGCGCTGGTATTCAGCCACGATGGCGCGATCACGGTCTGACAGGGTTTCATCCACCGCGCTTTTCTTGATGTATGGCCTGTCGCCACCCCATATTTTTCTGATGGCGTCTTCCGCGCGGCGACAGGCGTCCAGCACGGGTACGCCTTCGCCAACCAGATGAAGGATGTGGGTGTTCAGTTCGTCAAGAATGTCCTGGGTAGGCATAGGTCACCATCGGGTTGCGGAAAAGCCGCCGTGCTTCCGCGCTTTCGGGCGCGGGAGTTTGGCGGGTGAAGGAATCTCAATGTCGAGGTCTGTGTTTCGTCGCGATTCCGGCTCGAACAGGTCGCGGTTTTTGGGCTGCACTTTTTCTTCCAGGCGATCCCAGAACGACGCCGGGCGCCGGTCGAGCTGCAACCATGCTTCAAGGAAGGTCACATAAACGCGGCAATCCAACGCTTCGACGCGGCGACCGGCAAGCCGTACCCAGCGGGATTCTTCGCCGCGGGCTGTCAGCCGAGTGGCGCGGGTTTCGCCGGTGAACTGGCTGAAGTATTCGTCAGGCAACTGGTCGGAAAAATGGATGTAGCCCGGCCCGGGCTTTTCGAGGTTGAGACGGTTCAGAATCAAATCCTTGGCCAAGTTGGTGCCGACCTGCCAAAGCGTCACGCCTTTTTTGACGCGACGCCCCTTCCAGTCGAGATCGACTGCGGTGCTGCCGTGAACGATGGCGCGTTCTCTTCCGGCGTGGCCGGCGACGGCAAAGGTGTTCTTGTTGCGCCGCGCATAACACCAGGCGTAAACGGCTTGCGTGTGGTGGCCGCGACTGTCGATGGCGCTGGCAAAAACGTGCATCGCTTTGCCGCTGGCGTGCGTGAATTCGGTGTCCAGGTAATCGTTGAGTTTGCTCCACACGTCCGGTAGCGATGGATCGCCAAATATCTTGCGGTGATCCACCAGCCAGGTCTCGCAGCCGCGCCCATACGCCCAGACACTGACTTCCAACCGGTTGTCCTGCGTGTCGATTGCCGCCAGCAGCAACAACCCGCCCATTGGGACAATGCGCAGTGTGTACGGCTCGGCGCGGTTTTTGAGCGCGGATGGGTCAACGGTCTGAGCATCTTCCAGCCATGTTTCGCCAAGGGTGGTGTTCACGAACGCTTGCATCTTGGTGTTGTCGCCCATCTTCACTTTTTCAAGAGCCGCAAAGAACTCAGCCACGATGTCCGACCATTCGACATTCGGTGAGTAGGCCGTCCAGATGTGAAATGCGACCTTCTTCGGCGTTGCGATGACCTGCCCGTCAGGCGCATGAAAGGCGCTTTCGTCGTCCATCCATGTTCCGTCGTCGGCCTGCCAGCGCCCAAGCTCGGCGACGGCCAGATATTCGAAGCGGTCGATCAGGACGCCGCAGTGCGGGCACAAATGCTTGACCGTGGCCGGGTCATCGTTGATGAACTTGAAACCGTGCGTTTCGTCCTTGCCGCCCCAGGTCAGTTTATGGAACTCCCTACAATGCGGACAAGGAACGTGATAACGAAGGGAGATGTCCGCATCTTTGGCGCTATCTTCAATGTTCGAGAAGTGCTTTGTTTTCGGGGTGCTGCCTCGAATGCGCTTCGGGAATGATGCGCCCTCAGTCCGTTTATTCGACAACGACACCGGACTTCCTTCGCCCTCAATGCTGCGGTCGAAAGCATCCAGTTCGTCGAGGATGGCAACATCAACCGAAATGCGCCGGTAATTGGTCGCCGCTTTGCCGCCAAGCGGGTGCAAAACCGAATAAAGGAAGATTTTCAGGTTAAGCGTGTTTTCCTTGCTGCGCCGCTTGTAAGCAGGAAAAACCTCTTTCATCGCGTCAACGTCGCGCAGCATCGGGTTAAGTTCCGTCTTGACGAACTTCGTGATGTCGTCGTCGGTCGGCTGCCAGATGGCGACGTTGCGGTGCTTATGGTGCGCGAAGTAACCGAGCGCCGCCAGAATCATCTTCGTGTAGCCAACGCGCGCACTCTTGATGAACGTGATGTCTTCGATCTCATCATTACTCATTGCTGCCATCACGCCGCGCTGGAAAGGCCAGGGCGTCCATTTCTGTTCGACGTAGCTGCTCTCGCGTGACAGATAGAAGTGCTTGTTCGCCCAATCCGTCAAGCTCATGTGCTCCGGCAGCGCAAACGCTCTCAGCCCGCGCGTGAGCGCAGCGTTCAGCGTTTGATGGTCGAAAGAGAACAGTTCTTCACTCATTGGCGTCCGGCTCATCCAGAGAACTGAGGCTCATCGCCGCGATGAGATTACAGGCGCTTGCAATCTTTTCTTGGACCACGCCTAATGCTTCGGCGCTCACGCTGGCGCAGTTGCGTTTTACGTCTGCCGGAACGGACTCAAGAATGCGCACCGCCCGACCGCCGACCTTTCCGAGGATGGCTTCGAGCAACGAGACGGGAGCAATCAGTTTTTCAGCCTCGGCATTTTCGCGCCGCGCGCGCAGCTTCAATTCGTACGTTAGTTCGGCGCGCTCCTGCGACAATGCTTTGCTGCCGCCGGAACCGTGGCCGGAAGCGATTTCCCGAAGGTGTTTACAGTAGGCATGCAGCCAGTCCTGACACGTCGCATCTTGTGCCAAAATACCGCGTGATAGATAGTTCGATACCGCTTGCTGACTGATGCCGACAAGCGTACCGAATTCTTCTTGTGTTACTTTTTTATCAAGCTCCATCGCTTCGCCTCACAATACAACCCCTGACAAAAACCTCATGACTAGCGCAACGCCGGGGTTCGAATTACCCTTAAGGCACGGTTCGCAGGGAGTACCTTTTTTTCTATCGAGAAATTCAGAAACGGAATTCTTTTTTTTCAGTCCGGTCATCGCATCGTCTCCAATGCTTTGTTGATGGCCTTGTTGGCCTCAACTGGCAGCACAGCCTTTACGATGCGCTGCGCAACGCCTAGTGGGTCGAACCGCTTTTTATACGACACGCTCCGAACGAACGATATAATCGGCACAAGGTTGACACCGTGCAGTCCTTCACGCCTCCAGATGCCGCGCGCCAGATGGCGGTCACGACCATCAGCACCGTGACGAGGGACGAAGTAGCCGTACCCCTGTCTTTTGAGTTTAACGCCAGTACGCGACACCCGGCGGCGCTTATCATCCGTGATGTTCGCGCTGTACCCCTGTTCGCCGAATGCGCGAAGAAACGACAACATTCTCACAACCTCGCCGCGCGACAGATTTCCGTATTGATCCAGTTGCGCCCCGCTTGCCGGAACTGCAAACTCACCGGGGAACAACAAGCCAACACGCCGAAGCGCGGACTCAAACTTTTTCGGAACACGGCTACCACCTTGGATTTGTGGTTGCAGATAATCTGCTGGCGCGGTTCCTTTGCCGCCAACCCAATCTTTTATCTTCACGACAGCCGTCATGTCCTGCTTCGTCGCGCGCTTTGACACCATCGGCGAATTCAACGTGAAAGGCGTCGGGCGGTCGAACACGCTGCTCATTTCCTTTGTCCAACTTTCCTTTACCCGTTTCGCTGTTTCGTTCAACGCAAGCGACACAGCGAACGGTATCTGTTTCGCCGGAAGCGCCTCGAATTTTCGCAGCACTTCGTCAAGGTTGCTTGAAACGTCGATCTTCACGATTTGCCTCGCATTGCCCGACCTGTAAACAGGTTGGGCACAAGGTCGGGCAAAAATAATGTAGCAAAATCATCTACATGTCCAACCGACCGACCTGTCCAACGTGATGTGTGTGACACACACGCGCGCGTACGCGCGTACGTACGCGCGCATGCGCGTGTGTGCGCACGCGCGGCAGGTTGGTCGAGGTCGGGAGGTCGGACGGATCGTCTGTGGAAGCGGGTTTGCGCCGTCCAACCTTTTCCGGCGAGGTTGGTCGAGGTTGGACGGAGTAGCCGCCCAACGCTGACAAACCTCACCGATCTCTGGTCAGAACGGACACTCATCGCCACTTCCTTGGCTCACCGCCGTCTGTTTGATTTCAACAACCGCTGGCCGCGCGTAATACCGCTGGCGCTTGCCGGTCGTTTCACGAATGCTTCGCCCCCACCCCAGTTTGAACATAACCTGTGCGATTCGCATTTCCGTCGAACGCCCGGGCGCCACCTTGCCGACCTCAGCTTTGAGCGCGTCGCCGATGAGCTGTGCTGTCGTGATGCGGCTTTCGGTCGATGCGTGCAAATAACACGCGATCACTGCTTCCCAAACGTCTTCGATTTCTCGCGCGTCCTGCTCCGGCTCGAATAACAGTTGCTGTTCCTCGCGCGATGGGTGCCAGCGCTCTCCTTTGCGGAAACGCACCACCGCCTCGGCGAACAACTGATCTCGCGCTGCCGCGAGCGCATCCAATTCAATCTCACCGCATTCCCGCGCCGTGATCGGCCAGTAGCGCGTATTGCCGGTGCTGTCTTTCAGGTAGGCGAAAAGATTGGTTGTGCCAGCGAACACCACTTGCCGCGCCCAGTCACGCGGCTGGCGATCGTAAGGCGCGCGGAAACGATCTTTCGGAGACGACAGAAACGCCTTGATCCGCGTCGCATCAGCCTTTGAGAACGCATCCAACTCGGCCACCTCATAAAGCCAGCAGCCTTGAATGAGCTGGTAAACATCCTTGTTGCTGATGTCGATCAGCGTATCGCCAAACCATTCACCGCCGAGAATACGCAACGCTGACGACTTGCCCTGATACTGCGCCCCCTCGAAGATCGGCATCGTTCGCATCATGCACCCAGGCTGATAGATACGCGCCACCATTCCTATCAGAAACATGGACGCCACCTTCATCGTGTACGGCGTCGCGCGCACACCCATGAAATCGGCCAGCCAGGCATCCAGACGTTCCTCGCCGTCCCAGACAAGCCTGTCGAGATATTCGCGCACCGGGTGCCACTCAGAATCGCTTGCGCACCAGCCAACCGCCGCTGACAAATTCCCTTCGTTTCGCACGATCAACCGCTCTTGCTGCGCGAGCCACATTCCCATCCGGTAATCGTCTTCGGATGTCCACTCGACACCTTCGCTGAAGGTCGCCGGGTTTTCCCAGGGCGCAGGCTTGCGCCGAACAACTTTGTGCGCGAACTCATTGCGCCAGATCACGCCACGCCAGGCAGGATGATGCGAGAGATACAAAAACACATTCTCACGGCAGTCGCGGGCGTTGCCGTCTTTCATCAACAACAGATCACGCCACTCATCGTCTTCACCGCCGCGCGTACTCACGCGGCCAGCGCCAGCCGGAGTCGGGTCTATTGCCTTTTTCGGCTCACGCGCATGATCGACAATGAACTGGCCGATGCGCTTCTTGTCCCATCCCTCAGCCACCGCGTCGGCGACATCCCAGCCGGCGGAACGTCCCTCTTCGGCAGGAACATCAACGACGCGCACCTTGCAGCCAAGCGCCGCCAGCATCTTCGCGATACGTCGCGCTGCCGCGCGCCCCGGGTCATCGAAATCCGGCCAGACGATCACATCGCGCCCAGCCAAAGGCGACCAGTCCGCTTTATCATCAGCCCTGCATCCGCCCGGCCAAGTGACCGCCGGACGCTCAGGAAGAACGCCGTACAGCGCGTCGGCGCATTTTTCGCCCTCGACAACCACCACCGACGTGCCAGGATGCGCGGTCAGCCGGTCAAGGCCGTACAACGGTCGCGCGACAGGGAACGCCATCCAGCGCCATTCTTCTGCGCCGGAAACCGCGTGCCGCGCCCAGACGCACGGCAGAACATCTTTGCCGCCATCGGACTTGAGGAAGCGATAAACATGACCGAGCACGCTGCCGTCGGCGTCACGGTACGCCCAGGACCGCACAGGCTTTCCGCGCTTGGTATGCGCCTTCGGCGGTTCGCCAGCGTGCGCAGGCACAGGCAGCACAGGCCCCCATTCACATTTCGCCACCGCCTTTTTAGCCGCTGTGGGCGCGGATTTTGGCTTAGCCAACCCCAACTTGTTCGCAATCGTCTTCGCTGCCTCGGCATTGGAAACGCCATTGAGGTAGGCGTAAAGGGCGATCAAATCCCCGCCTTTATCGTCTGTCGCAAAGTCTGCCCAGGCGCCCGTGTTCAGATTGATTGAGAAGCTGCCTTCGCGCGAATCCGCGCGGGTCGGGTTCAATGACTTATATTCGTGGCCGTCGCGCCGCCCGTGCGGCAGCCACTCCGCCAGCAGCGTTTCGATGCTGGCGAGGGCGGAAGCGGCGATGCTTTTGAAATCGAGCACGTTATTCTTTCGCTTCCTTGCGCAGCGTGTACCTCATCATCCGGCGGGTGGTGCCGCCAACGGTCACGTTAGTCATCACGCCGTCGATCTTGTGGCCGCGTTGCCGCAAAGTGGAAATCACCTTCGACAGACCGAAAATACCGTACTTCGGCATTGCCTCAGCCTGCGTGATCGACCGCTTCTGAAGATGTCCCAGCACTAACTCAGGTTGCGTTTTATACATGCTTGACTCCACTCGTGAGAAGAAAAAGCGCCGACGGCGCTATGAGAAACGTCGCCGGCGGCTCCGGCGCCAGACAGTAAAACACCGGAAGAAGAAACGCGCGGAGCCGAGCAGCACCCCGCGCGCCGGTTGCCGTGATCACTTTTGGCAACTACGAAGAGGGTGGCGGCTCCTTTTTCAAGTGCTAGAATAAAGTTTCTGACACATCTTCTAACAACCAACCGGAGCCACCATGAGACAATCTGGAAACAAAGAGATAAAGAGCGGCGTACCGCCGCGCCCCGTACCAACAGCACCGCCACCGAAGCCTGCGCCTCAGCCGCAGCCGAGTGGAGGGAAGAAAGGATGATATGGAAACAAATGAAACCAGAACGCGCTACGCTATAGAGTTTGAAGCGCGCTACCTTCAACGTGTAAGCGAAGTTCATCGAAAGTTTTACGGGCTGATCAACGGTGTTTTTTTTATGCTGATACTGCTGTTCAGCTCGACAGCATTCGCATCTATTTTTTCCGGTAATGCAGCCTTGAAGCTCTCTGGTCTGGCGATTTGCATCACCACACTTTTCAGTTTTGCGATCAACCCAATAAAGAAGCAAACCCTTTTCGATCAACAATACAAAGAAGCAAGCAAAATTATTACGGAAAGCATCGGGCAGTCTGACGAAGACTTCGACAGAGCGCTTCATAAAGCCAGAGAGAACGCCCTTCCAGCCATAGATGCGCTTCGCCTGATTGCGCAAAACGACGTAATGATAGAAAAGGGGCACCCCCCATACGAAGTCACATGGCGTGAAACAATGTTGAAGTTTTTCACTTAAAAACATCACCTAACCCCAATCGCGTCGATCCGTTGCGCGATCCCGGCCAGCGTTTTCGTCGCGGCAACGTATTCGCGCATCAGCGCAGCCTTCTGGTCTTCCGGCTCGACAGGTTGCGGCGGCGCCACACCAGCCTCTCTTTCCGCCTCTAACACCATCGCCATCAGCCCAGGCGACGGAAGCAGGTATATTTTCTGCCCACCGCCAAAAGCGCCGAGGACTCTGGATGAAGCGTAAAAGTCAAAGCCGCCTTTCTCAAAAAGGGAAAGGATTTTCTCTTTGACGGCCAGGTTTTTCTCGGCGGCGCGATTGAGCCTGTCGAGATAGTGGCAGAGCTCACTTGAGTCACAAGAAATGTCAACGGTAATCATTTTTTAATCTCCATAGAATCGATACGCTGCACGAGCCTCGCCAGCGTCTTGGTTGCTTCGATGTATTGCCGCTGCAAAACGGCCTTCTGGTCTTCCGGCTCGACCGGTTGCGGCGGCGCATAGCCTGCCTCAAGACAGATAAACCGCGCCGCAGCGTGATATCCCGCTTCGCGTCCTTTGCGGATAAGCCATAACGCCTGCTCAGGCGTGAGCCGGTCGCGGCGGTCTGGATTCAGGCAATCGCGCAGACGCTGTTCCGCCTCGCGCACGGTCTTTTCCGGCCACAAGTCATGGCCAACAGACTTGAAACCGCCGACCGCCTTGACCGTGTCCACCAGGGCGTCGTTCAGCGTTTCGTGAAACAGCTCATCCTGTTTCATGGGCTACCCACCCTTTCCGTGGCTGTACGTGAAAAACGTACAAGCACGTACAGACAAAAAATGGCGAAAAAAAGAGAATGAACGGATGAAACGGGCGGCGCTCCCTTCCGCAGTAGAATGGAAGCGCCAACCACCAACCCACCGACGAAAGGAAGCGCCATGTCAGACATTTCCACCCTCCTTTCCGACCTGCTCGGAAGCATCCCGACCAATGCTGTTCTGCGTGAGCGCATTGAATTCATCAAAGACCAGCTTGCTGCTGAAGACAAGGCGCGTTCTGAGGCGTTTAAGACCATTGAGCGCCTTCTCCAAGAGAATGACCAGCTTCGAAAACGCTGTGATGAACTTGAAAAGCAAGTAGCGGCTCACGCGGTAACGGATCAATATACGGAGCATCGCGGCGCCCTATTCAAGAAAGACAGAAGCAAGATCGGGCACCACATCGCCGTCTATTGTCCGAAGTGCAAGAGTTCGGCAGCACCGTTTCCGCCGGGCGAGGCATTCAGTTGCGAATGCGGGTGGTTTTCCGCATTCAACGAAGCTGAACTTGAGGGTGTTTTGAAGGAAATCTCCCCGCCGAAGGTCAAGTTCAAACGGTTTGTTTAATGGACCCATCACGCCACCTCTTTTTGTGGTTGGCGCAGATACTGCCAATCGAAAACGGGCGGCGCTTCCCAACGCGGTAGAATGGAAGCGCCAACAACCACTAGCCAACGAAAGGAAACGCCATGAACCAAGACAGAATAAACAGGTATCGCAAGATTAGCCGTGAGCTTGACGCGATGCGCGACAGTTTTTTTGAACTGCACTGCTTCGGCGATTATCTTGCCGAGCGAGATGGGTACAAAAGCCTTCAAGGCATTGATGCTGTCCATTTCCACCTCATTCAGAAACATGGGTGGACACCAGAGCAGCTTCGTTCGCTGTCGCCTGAAGACATGCGCTTTTGCTTAAAGGAAGAGATGGCCGACTGGCAGCGCCCTCCTGAAGCAGACGTAACGCTCTACCGATGATGAACTCAGCCTTTGCCAAGTCATATTCCTCAAAAAATGAAGCATCCATCACACTATGATTCCCTGTGCCACGCTCTTTTGACGCGACGCGTTCAGAGACGCCGTGAAGCAGGATTTGCGCTTTCTGAACGAGAAACTCGACTTGCTGAACCGACATCACGCGACCTCTTTCTGTGACTGCGACTGCCGCAAATACGCCCAATCGACATCAGGCCGGAGGTCTTCGCAGCGGACAGCGCCAGCGGAGGCTCTGTCGAGGCGAACACAAAGATCGAGCTTAAGCTTTTGGGCGACAGATATGGCCTTGCGCAAGTATCCGGCAGTCGTTCCACACCTGCGCGCGTAGTCAAGTTGCTCACACAGCGAGAGGGAATTCAGATATTGACGAAGTTTGTCCATGACAGAAAGCGTACCGTATGGTAAGCGTTTTGTCAACTATTTGGTAAGTTTACCTTTCAGTAAGCGCCGATTACAATTCTACTCAAGGATTAAGCAATGACAGACTTGCAAGAAATACGCAGACATCGCCTAAGAGAATGGATCGACGAGCGCCATGAAGGCGTTCAGGCTAAGTTGTGCAAGCTTACCGGCATGACAAGCAGCGAGCTTTCAAGGCTGCTCAAGGACAAGTCTTTCCGTGAAATAAAGGCGCGTAACATAGAAAAAGCTGCAGGCATGCCTACCTTCTGGCTTGACCGCGCTGACCACAACATCATTGAACACGACTTTACAACAGGGAAAGGTGGGCGGGACTGGGCTGAACGAACACAGGCGGCAATGACATTAACAAGCCCTTCCACTTCACCAGCCAAGCGCCTCATTACCCGCCTTCAAGACGCCGAGCGAGCTGGGGAGCTGTCGCCGGAGTTGCTTAACGCCATTGACGCCGTGCTTGATTTGGCGGAGAGACAAGATGACAAATAAAAGATCGCCGAAGAGGCGTGAGCCGCTGAAATTGAGGTAATAAAATGGCAAGCGAAGATATTGAAAACACTTGGAAGCCAAGAACTTTTCTACTGGCCGTGTTTGCGGCCATTTTCTTTTTGACGTTTACCGAGTGGGGCGTTATCGTCGCACTTGTTCTCGCCGTTCTTGCTTACGGCTCCTACAAAAACGGGAAGCCGAGGAAAAAAGACATTGCGGCGCCAATCGTCAAGCCGCCTAGTATTCCTTCCGAGCCAGAACCCGTCTTATCAGAAGCAAAGCGTCCAGTGGAAAAAGGAGCAAAGTTCGAGATTGAATATCTCGACAGTCAAGGCTATCCGACCGAACGGTTAATTTCTGTTAGCAGTTATGAGAACGACCGTATCTACGCCTTTTGTTATCTCAGAAGCGAAGAGCGCACCTTCAAGCTGGAAGGAATTATCAAAATGATAGACAAGGCGACAGGGGAAATCATCGAGAACCCTTGGCGGCACTTCGGACTATCTGAAGATCAGGATGGGCGGGAGCATCTTTATTCATTGTGTCACCCAATTCTTGTCGCAATAAAAGCGCTCAAGTCTTTTTCGAGCCAAACCCGCGGACTCTCACAAAGGGAGCGGTCAAAGATCATTGACTTCATTCAAGCAAATTCCGATACCAAAGGACACACAAGAACTGAAATCGATGAATGGCTCCATGGGGTTGGGTATGATAGCTGGTCTGAGTATGGGCTGGAGAACAGCGACGAATACCATAATCTGCTATGCTGTATTCCACCCAAGCTAAAGCCTCTTTGTCGCATCTGCGCTTTCAAGATAGCCCAGGGAAGTGGTCGAACACCAATCAGGCAGGATTTTATCGATAAGATAAACCGCGACTTTCCAGGAGAGTTTGCGGCGAATCTGTCGCAAGCTATTCCATTGCACACATCTAAAGCACAGGAAATCGCCGAGTTGCACAAACTACTGGAGCAGGGCGCACTGACACAGGAAGAATTCGACCAGGAAAAACGAAAGATATTGGACAAATAAAAGATCGCCGAAGAGGCGTGAGCCGCTGAAATTGGGTGTCATTGAACGCTTGACGTAACTACATCTGTAGGTATAATGATACCATGGATTTTGAATGGGATGCCGACAAAGCGGCGCTGAATCTGAAAAAGCATGGCGTTGCCTTCGAGGACGCCGAGCATGTTTTCTACGATCTTGGCCGCATTGAGCGTTACGACGGACGGGAAGATTACGGCGAAGACCGCTGGGTAACGATTGGGTTCGTCGATCCAGTCTTGCTTTACGTGGCTTACACCGTTCGAAATGAAGAAACCATACGACTGATTTCAGCGAGAAAAGCCAATGAAGAAGAGCGCAAGCAATACCGTCAAGCACACCCTTGACCCAAACAATATGCCACCGCTTACCGCCGAGCAGAAGGCGAGGCTGGAAGCCTTGGCGGCGATGCCTGATGAGGCCATCGACTACAGCGATGCGCCCTACCTGCCCGACGCTGTTTGGGTGAGGGCGGCAGGGCTGCCAGGCTACAAAAAGCAAATCACGCTGCGCATCGATGGCGACGTGCTTGATTACTTCCGCAACACCGGAAGCCGCTACCAGTCACGCATCAATGCCGTGTTGCGCACCTATGTGGACGCGCAGAAGGTGCACGCGAAATAACTAACGTGAAAAGCGAAAGAGAGACATCGAAACGGAATTAGAGATTATCACTGCAATAATCGCAGCTTCTTCCGCGCAGAACATTGTTTTTTTCAAAGGAGCAGGATAGCCGTGAGTCGTATTTTAATAGCACTTTTACTCGCATCCGTTGTCGCGCTTTCCGGATGCGCGGCGCGAAACACTTTGAGACCTGTAGAAAGCCATTTGCAGAAGTTCACGCTTCCGACAAAAAAGGACGCCGCCTTTGACGCCATGCTGGCGACTGCGCAGGAGCTGGGGTTACAAATTGATGTTATTGAAAAAGCCAGCGGGTTGCTACAGTTCAAAAACGCATCGTTATCGTATAGCCAACTTGATATGTACTGCCTTTACCCTGCGATTAGAATAAAAGACGGAAAACCCTACGGCAACTTTTCCCAATGGAACCAAAGGGCGATGAGGTCAGGACAAGGCGTTGTTCACGGAATTGTATCGTTGAACATTCTTGCTTTAGAAGTTAACGGAGAAACAAACGTCACCATGCGCGGAAAATGGATTTCCTCAAGTGCAAGAGAGTCGGTTGAGTGTCAATCAAATAATGTTTTTGAAAAAGAGTTTGAAACCAAAACGATCGAACGCCTAAAGGCGTTGATCGCCGCGCAGGAAAACAAATAAGAAGGCGAAAAGCACGATTAGACGCGCGGCCTCTTGGTTCTAGCGCAGATTTGAAATAAGGGACGCATAACTATGATTGCTTACCGGGTCTATATTGATGAATCGGGGGACGAATGCTTCAAATTTTTACAAAAGGAGGAAGGAAGCTCGCGCTGGTTCGTTCTTTCTGCTGCGGAAACTCAGGAAGCAGAGGAAATGACGCTACTTCAAAAGCGATGCGTAGTGCTCTGAGCAATCATCGGACTTAATAAAGCAGTTTTTGATTGACTGCAATAGAATGGGCTTTAACTCCCCTTCTTTTTTTGCGGTTCTTTCTTTTAAACACGCCCTCAAAAAATCATCTCTATTAAGTTCATAAGGTTCATTGAAAAGAACCCAAGTATCCTTTTTGAACCAGTCACGGTTTTCTGGTATGAAATAGCACCCCTTGGCATGGTGACACCCTTCCGTGCCAGGCTTTCTGTGTTGTTTTGACGTTGTTTTCAAAACAAGGTATGGCTTGCTTTTGCCGTCGTTAAGAACAATCAAGAGCTTGTCAGCGTGACAGCCATCATGAAGTGTAAACCCTTCCCAGAAAACAATAGAGCCAGGAGTCAAAGGAACACCCTCCGCGCCCTGTCGTTATCCGCCATAATTTCTGCAATTTCTTCACGGGACAGCTTTTCATCGTCTTCTGCCGATAAAGAAAGCATGTAATCGATAGGAGTCCCTGTGCCTTGCTTTATCGTATTGGCCCACGGCCCACCGCGGCTGTGCGAAACCTCGCTCATCATGTCTGCCGTGGCGTCTAAATAAATTTCGGCAAGCCGCTCCATGATCCGAATCTCACGTTTTGTGAAAAAGCGAGAGTCAAATCTTGTTTTGAACTCGAATTTTGATGGAATATTCTTTGACTTGCCGTCTTCTGTCTCTACGCTTGAGAAGCCAACGACGTTGATGTCGCCTATTTTTTTGTCATCCTTTATAGTTCGATATAGTGCGTCAGGAACTGGACCTTTCGGAAGGGCGTGATAGATCAAACCTGTCACAGAGCGCCCGGTTTGCCGGAAGCTTTCAAAATCAAGAAAGTAAAGAAGCTTGAAAACCTTTACAAGGCCGCAATACTTCGTGTTCTTTGAAAAGAACTTGATCGCCTCAATAAGTTTTTCGCGTTCGTGCGTGATGAGCATCTTTTCGTTCCACGCGCCCGTGAATGGCGCGACTAAATCTCAATCATCAGGCGGTTGAGATGGCCTCTGGTTCAATACACGTTCGTCATCGAAAATGATTTCGGTTCCCATAATAACAGTTATGGGAACCACGAGATCGAGAAAGATTACAAACAGTACAAAAAAGATTACGGTATGTTATTACCTCACCAGGCAAGCACCCGCCACCGGCGGGTTTTCTTTTGCCCGGTCAAAACCAATCGGCATGCCCATCGCCAGCCATCAGGCGGGCGGAATTTGCACCCCTTTGATCTCGTTGCGGAACTGATCCACCCTGGCGTCGGCCTCTTGCTTGGCCGCCTGCCATAACGATATATCGTCCAGCAGTTGGCGCGCCTTTCCAAAGCCCGCTTCCGGCAGGCGACGGGCGCTGTCGCCGGAATTGGCGAAGGAGCGCAGATCGCTCCACAACGACGTCAACTTCTGTTCGGCCAGCCGGGCGTCTTCCTGCGCCGTCACCAACTCGCCCTTTATTCGCATGTATTCGTTTCTTTCCATGACATCCCCTGTGCAAACAAGACCTCAAGCATTACCGCTGTTGCGCGGATGGTCGCAGTATAGCAAAAAACTTACCAAAAGGTTGACTATTAGCTTACCGTTTAGTAAGATTTGCTCGTGCCACCAAAACACCCAGGAAATCATCATGACAAACGAAAACACCCAAGACCAACGCGACGCCCGCCGCTGGCGCGCACTTAAAGACAAGCGTCCGATCGCGTTTCACTTCTTCATGGTGGGAGGCGGGGTCGGCTACAGCAACCGGACATCGTCGGCGCTTGTGGATGCCGTGGCCGACGCGCTGGCGGATGAGGTTGAAAACTTCGATGAAGCAGCCCACAGGCAAGAGCTTAGCGAGCGGATGGAAAAGCGGAAAAGGGAAATTTCAGCGCTCGACCAGGAAACCGACAAGCAACGCAGAACACCAGAAATTTATCAAGACACGGTAGTGCGCGGCGTTTTACCGGTTGAAGACGGAAAGATCGCTTTTTCGCTTGGCGCCGACGCCAAGACGGCCATCTACGTGCGCATTCCTGTTTACGACGCGCTTTGGCTTTCTTCAGCGCTGGTGAATTACATCGCGCTTTCCCAATCACCAAGAACACCCCGATTTTTGTTTTCCAGAAGTAACGCATAGCGGTCGCACAAGGAAATTGAGAGTCTCACTTTACAGGAAAGAGGCATGCAAATGAACCAGACACCCCAACACATCGACACCGACCGTGAAACCCTCTACGCACTCGCCAAGCAAGTGCCGGACATGGAGCGCGGCTTCACCATCAATACCCGCTACGGCGACATTGAAATCACCGCCGAAGAGGCCGACGAAATCGTCGCCGCCACGCGCCGGGTGCTGGAGAAGCGGTCAGCGCCCGCGAAAGAAGAGGCAGACACTGGCGACGCCGCTTACGGCAAACCCGTCATCATCCTTTATGGACCGCCAGGCATCGGCAAAACCTTCAATGCACTCGTGATCGCCAAAGCCTTTGGATGCAACTGCATTATCGATGGCGAAGCGCTGGAGCTTGCTGATCGCCTCTATGAAGGCACACTCGCCATCACAAACGACGACGAAGTTGCCGCCGCCTGTTACGATCTGGCGTCCGAAAACTACCGGCTTCCGTGCGTGCTTATCGACATCCCGGACAGGGAAAGCATGGACGCGTTTGCAGCGGCGCTGAACAGGGTTTCCGACGCCGCTGATCGTGTGCGCAGCGAACGCCTCGCCGGAGAGCCGGAGGCCGCGTGAGAACGACCTACGAACCGGGTGCATGGCGCAAACAGCCGCCGGTCACGCCGGCGCCGGTGCTTGTCGAGCCGGAATGGGACGGCCAGGGCGAATACCCGTTCGAGTTGAAAGTGTGGGGCATCGCCACGCTGATCCTGAAAGCGCCGCCGTATCAGCGAGAGCAGGACATCGAATTCCTGCGCAAGCACCACCCGGAAGTCGTCGTCGAAAAAATTCTCAACACCGCGCGCGTGCGCTGGCACGCGCAGAAAAAACACAAGGAGGCAGCATGAGCCGCTTGTTCCGATTCATCGCCAGGATGCGCTGCGGCTACAGCCCGCGCGTTGCATGGATTCTCTCCCGAACATCCGAGCAGTGGAGGATGAAATGATCGGTCTGACCTATTCCTACCTGCGCGCCATCGAAAAAAGGGAACGGGCGCTTCGCTTTTTTAAGCAGAGACAGCGCTTCGCCGAACACGCTTGGTTGTTTTTGTTCGGCGCTGTCGCGGGCGCTACGCTTGTGCTGGTTTTTGTTGCGGGGCAATCATGAACATACAGCTTCCCGCGAGACGCGAAACCGACCTGATCCGGCTTCCAGAAGTTACCCGCATGACCGGGCTTGGCAAATCCTCGATCTACGCCCGCGAAATGAAAGGCGGTTTCCCCAAGCGCATCAAGATCGGCAGCCGGACAACCGTCTGGAAATATGGCGAAGTCGCCGCCTTGTGCGAAGCTCGGGCGGCGGTGAGGTGTGAGGGGAGGGCGGCGTGAAGCAAGTGAGCGCCCTCACGCCGACACAAACAGCCTACGCTGAATTACAGCAGGCGTTCGATTATTTCAACGAATCGCTGTTCATCAGGATTTTTGGCAAGCGCTTGCCGCAGTGCTTGATCACTTTTCAGCGCCACAGCCGCGCCTATGGCTTTTACTTCCATGGACGGTTCTCTGAAATGAAAGGGGAGAAGCGCCTCGACGAAATCGCCATGAACCCGGCACATTTTCGCAACCGATCAATCGAAGAAATCCTTTCGACGCTGGTGCATGAGATGGCGCACCAGTACCAGCAGCAATTCGGCAAACCATGCCGGAAGTGTTACCACAACACCGAGTGGGCGAACATCATGGAGACAATCGGCCTCATGCCATCTACCACCGGCCAGCCGGGCGGGAAGAGAACCGGACAAAAATGCAGCCACTACATCATTGATAACGGCGCTTTCAGCAAGTCGTGCGGTCAGCTACTGGAAAACAGATACCGCATCACATGGGGCGACGAACTCGACGAACTTACAGGCGCGATCAAAAAAGCGCGGAAGAAAAACGCATCGAATCGCCTTAAATACCGCTGCCCGGGTTGCAGCGCGCAAGCATGGGGAAAGCCAGACTTGAAAATCCTGTGTGGTAACGACGAATGCGATCAAGCGGTAATGGAAAGCCACTGATTTTGTATTGCGCAATACAACACATTATCATTTTCGTAGCAATGTAACAACAACACAGGAGAAAATCATGCAACAAATTCAAATTCCGCCCCTTGCAAAAGGCGAAACCTACATCGGCTGTATCGGCGATGCCTCCGGCAACGTGTACCACATCATCCTGCTGCCCGGCGACAACGATGACGCTTCTTGGCAGGATCAAATCGAGTGGGCAAAAAGTATCGGCGGCGATCTGCCAAACCGAATCGAGCAAGCCATGTTCTTCGCAAACCACCGCGATAAGTTCAAAAAAGACTGGTATTGGAGCAACGAAACGCACGCTTCCGATTCCGACTACGCTTGGCATCAGTTCTTCGACTACGGCTGTCAGAACAACTACCACAAGGCCGCCTCGCTTCGTGCTCGTGCCGTCCGCAGATTGCCCATTTAATCATTCAATCATTTCGAGGGAACCATGACCACCATTACGCTTGAAGAAATCAAGGCGAGACATGAAGAGATTGCCGCACTGATCGCAAAGCTCGAACAGCCGAAATCGTTTGAGTATCAGGGGAAACAAATCGGCCTGAATCCCGGCGAAATCTACGCCGGAACGATCATCACGCCGGGCGAATACGGAAGCTATCACCTGATCCTATTACCGAGCGAGACCAAACCGATCAACTGGAAAGACGCAATGAAGTGGGCAGCAAAACATGGTGGTGAACTTCCTAACCGCGTTGAAGGCGCCCTGCTGTTTGCGACGCTCAAACACGAATTTCAGGAAGAATGGTACTGGACGCGCGAAGAACACGATTACGTTTACGACTACGCTTGGCCTCAGAACTTCGAAAACGGCGGTCAGCACCTCACCCGCAAGTACGGAGAGCTTCGTGCTCGTGCCGTCCGCAGATTGATTCAATATACTGCGGCGACGCGGTCATAGCATCAAGTCAGACCTTACAAAAACCTACCGTAAACAACGAGTGAAAAAATGACCGACGACAAAATACTCAGAGCGCGTGATGTCAGCAAGAAAGTCGGGCTTTCGCGTTCGACCATCTACCGCCTGATCAAGCTCGGGAAATTCCCGCCGTCGCAGATCATCGGACTACAGGCTGTCGGCTGGAAGGCGTCAGCTATCGAGTCCTGGATTGATGGGACTCACAATACCGCCCCCACGCGGCAAGCAATTCCCGCCGCTCCGCAATGAACGCTGCGCGGTTGTATGCCCGGCGCACCAGATTCCCCTCTTGGTGCGCAAGGCAGGCTTCAATAACATCCGGGCGCGCGGCACCCGTCTCGTTCGCCCAGGTCGAGAACGTCGCACGGAAACCATGTACCGTCGTCCGCTCACGCCACCCCATGCGTGACAACAGCGTCAGCATCGCCATATTGCTTTGCGGCTGATCCGGCTTTCTGCCGGGAAAAACAAAATCACCGCCCAGCCTTGGAATGCGCGCTAACACAGCTTGTGCCTGCTGACTCATGTAAACGACGTGCTGATCACCCGCCTTCATTCTCTCTGGCGGAACCGTCCAAACATCGTCAATTACCTCAGACCATTTAGCCAGCCTCACTTCTTCCGAGCGCGCCACTGTCAAGATCAAAAATTCAAGTGCAAGCGCTGCTGTCCCAGGGTACTCTCGCAGCGCCGACAAAAACTCCGGCAAATCGCGGTACGGGAGCGAACGGTATTGCCCTCTGTCCCATTTCTGGCGCAGCGAACGCGCTACCGCCCGCGCCGGATTTGCCGTCGCCATCTTTCGCAAAATCGCGTAGTCGAAAACAACGTCGAGCCGTTGGCGTACCCGCCGCGCAGTTTCTGGTATTGACGTGTACAGCGGTTGCAGCGCATCAAGCAAGTCGCCAGCCTCCACCTCGTCGATGGGTGTTTTCAGGATGGCGCCAGGGATGTGTTGCTCGATGCTGGAAATCCATTGCTTTGCGTGCTTCGTTGTCAGCGTCGGTTCGGCAAAATTTTCGTGATACTGGCGGCACACGGCAAGAAGCGTTTTCTTATCGGCACGCGCTACCGGCGCCGCAGCTTTTGCTTTCGCCACCCTCTCGGCGATTGGATCGACGCCTTGCCGCACCTGCGCCCGCAGATCGGCGGCCGCCCGCCGCGCTTCCGCAAGACCGACGTGAGATAGCTTGCCAAGCCCAGCTTCCCGCTGCACGCCGCCTATCGAATACCGGAATACCCAAGAGCGCGATGAACCGCGTACAATCAGCGACAGGCCATCACCGTCGCTGTGCTTTCCATCGCCGAGCTTCGCGCATGCAGTCGCCGTTAATCTCGTCATCTGTCCCCTACCTGTCCCCCTGTTTTGCCTCGGCTTGAATGATACGGCGTGAGACTGGTTAATACAAGATGAAGCAATAACCATTTGTTTTTATTTAAGAAAATTATCCGCCGCGCAACTGATTGAGACTGGTTAAAACGAATTAAAACAAGATACTGGCGGAAGCGGTGAGATTCGAACTCACGAAGGGCTTGCACCCTCGCCGGTTTTCAAGACCGGTGCATTCAACCACTCTGCCACGCTTCCGGGAAATGACACCCGCAACGACCGGTTAGCGGTACACGGCGGGAGGTGCGCATCGTAGCATGTTTGCGACCATAGTTCAAAAATCTGCTACTCTTACGACTTGTTTTTCGTATTAACCAAATGAGGAATTTTTCAATGGATTATCGTTCACCGACTTCTGTCGCCACTCACACATCTGAAACCTTGCGCGTTGCCCAGCAAAACCGCGTGCTCCGCAACACTTACATGCTGTTGGCTTTGTCGTTGTTGCCGGCGATTGCCGGAGCCTGGGCTGGTTCGATGCTCAATTTTGTCGCGCTCTACATGAGGGCGCCTATCGCGGCGCCTCTTTTGACGATCGCCGTCATCATCGGCGCTTTTTTCGTCGTTAATCTTTTGCGCAACAGTGTTTGGGGAATCGTCGCGCTGTTTGTCTTTACGTTCATCGCAGGCATGATGACGACGCCGATCCTGACGTATTCGGCGGGGTTCTCAAACGGCGCGGTGTTGGTGGCGTTGGCCGCCGGGATGACCGCAACGATTTTCTTTGTGCTGGCCTCTATCGCTTCGGTGAGCACGCGCGATTTTTCGTTCTTGGGCAAATTCCTGTTCGCAGGGGTGATCCTGTTGCTCATCGCCATTGTCGCCAATCTGTTCTTCGCGATTCCTGCGCTGTCTTTGGCCATCTCTTGTGTCGCTGTGCTGATTTTCTCGGCGTACATTCTCTACGATGTCAACCGAATCGTGCGCGGTGGAGAAACCAACTACATCATGGCGACGTTGTGTTTGTTCGTCAACATTTGGATTTTGTTCACGCATCTTCTGAACATTCTGCTGGCGTTTGCCGGAGAGCGTGATTAACGTTGTTTGGTTGTTTGGCGCTCTCAAACAAAAACCCGGGATTCCCCGGGTTTTTGTTGGGCGCTATCCCCGCGAAAGCGGGAAAGCAGAACTTTTTCAGACATCGGCCATCGAAGCGTTCGCCCCGATTACATGTCCATGCCCATGCCGCCCATTCCACCCATGCCGCCGCCCGGCATCGGAGAATCTTCTTTCGGCAGTTCGGCGACCATGCAGTCGGTCGTCAGCATCAGTCCGGCGATCGACGCGGCGTGTTGCAGCGCGGTGCGCGTGACTTTGGTCGGATCAAGGACGCCCATTTCAACGAGGTCGCCGTATTCGCCGGTCGCCGCGTTGAAGCCGAAGTTGCCTTTGCCGTCGATCACTTTGTTGACGACGACGGAGGATTCTTCTCCGGCGTTGGCGACGATTTGACGCAGCGGCTCTTCGATCGCGCGCAGCACGATTTTGACGCCGGCTTCCTGGTCGCTGTTGGTCACTTTGAGCGCCTTCAGTGTGGCGCGGGCGCGCAGGTAGGCCACGCCGCCGCCGGCGACGATGCCTTCTTCCACCGCTGCGCGGGTCGCGTGCAGCGCGTCTTCGACGCGCGCTTTCTTTTCTTTCATTTCGACTTCGGTTGCAGCGCCGACTTTGATGACGGCCACACCGCCGGCCAGTTTGGCGACGCGCTCTTGCAGTTTTTCGCGGTCGTAATCGCTGGTCGCTTCTTCGACTTGTTTGCGGATGGTCTTGACGCGCGCTTCGATGGCGTTCTTGTCGCCATTGCCGTCGATGATGGTGGTGTCTTCTTTGCCGATTTCGATCCGCTTGGCGCGACCCAGATCGTTGAGCGTCGCGTTTTCGAGTTTCAAGCCCAGTTCTTCGGCGATCACGGTGCCGCCGGTCAGAACGGCGATGTCTTCGAGCATGGCTTTGCGACGGTCGCCGAAGCCCGGCGCTTTGACGGCGCAGGCTTTGAGGATGCCGCGGATGTTGTTGACGACCAGTGTTGCCAGCGCTTCGCCGTCGATGTCTTCGGCGATGATCAGCAGCGGCTTGCCCGCTTTGGCGACGCCCTCCAGCACCGGCAGAAGATCGCGGATGTTGGAAATTTTCTTGTCGTGCAACAGCACATACGGATCGTCGAGCAGAACCGCTTGCTTGTCGGCGTTGTTGATGAAGTACGGCGACACGTAGCCGCGATCGAATTGCATGCCTTCGACCACGTCGAGTTCGTTCTCCAATCCCTTGCCGTCTTCGACGGTGATGACGCCTTCTTTGCCGACTTTGTCCATCGCGTCGGCGATGATCTGGCCGATCGACTCATCGGCGTTGGCCGAGATCGAGCCGACTTGCGCGATTTCTTTCGAGGTCGAGCAGGGCTTGCTGATCTTCTTCAGTTCTTCGACGACCGCAACGACAGCTTTGTCGATACCGCGCTTCAGATCCATCGGGTTCATACCGGCGGCAACATACTTCATGCCTTCGCCGACAATGGATTGCGCCAGAACGGTGGCGGTCGTCGTGCCGTCGCCCGCGACATCGGAGGTTTTGCTGGCGACTTCCTTGACCATTTGCGCGCCCATGTTCTCGAACTTGTCCTTCAGTTCGATTTCTTTGGCGACGGAAACGCCGTCCTTGGTGATGGTCGGCGCGCCGAAGCTGCGCTCCAGAACGACATTGCGGCCTTTCGGGCCGAGGGTGATTTTGACGGCGTTCGCCAGCGTGTTGACCCCGCTGACCATTTTGTTGCGTACTTGATCGCCAAAGCGAACATCTTTTGCTGCCATAGTGTTTTCTCCTGGGGAATTCGGTGAATGTGGGTGAGGGCGCGGTTTAGCCGACGATGCCGATCACGTCGTCTTCGCGCATGTGCAGATAATCCTGGCCGTCCATTTTGAATTCCTGGCCGGAGTATTTGCCGAAGAGCACCTTGTCGCCGACCTTGACGCCCATCGCGACGATTTTTCCGTTGTCATCGGTTTTACCCGGACCGGCGGCGACGACTTCTCCCATCGCGGGTTTTTCAGCGGCGGTGTCGGGGATGACAATCCCGCCTGCGGTTTTGCGCTCTTCTTCAACGCGCTTTACGATAATCCTGTCATGCAAAGGACGAAGCTTCATGTTAGTACTCACTCCTGTTAAGTGGCTTGTAAATAAGGGGAGATTTCGCAGCGAGCCGCTAACTTCACGGGATTGAAAGGGATACTCCCCATGCGTTGTTAGCACTCACGCGACTCGAGTGCTAATAATAGGGATGTCGCCGCCGGAAATCAAGACGGGAATCGGCTTTGGCTGAGATTTTTTTAATACATGACATTCAGATGGCAATGCGGGTTTACGGGTTTACGGGTTTACGGGTTTACGGGTTTACGGGTTTACGGGTTTACGGGTTTACGGGTTTACGGGTTTACGGATTTCTGATTTCCGATTTCTGATTTCTGATTTCTGATTGATAATACGCCCACATTTTTTTGAACACTGACCCCGGCTTACCGTTACCTACAGGTTTGCCGTCAAGCGTTGTCACCGCCAGCACCTCCTTGCCCGACGATGTCAACCAAAGCTCATCCGCGTCCAGCACTTCGGCGCGCGAGATGGGGCGTATCTCTACGGGTATTCCGATCATCGGCGCAAATTCGAGCACGGCGTTGAGAGAAACGCCCGGCAAAATCAGATGATCCTGTGGCGGCGCGAGGATCACGCCGTTCTTGACGACCAGAACGTTCGACGCGGACGCTTCGGTCAAAAAGCCATCGCGAAAAAGGATGGTCTCCATCGCTCCCGCATCAACCGACATCTGCCGTGACAACACATTGCCAAGCAACGAAATACTTTTGATGTCGCAACGATGCCAGCGAAAATCCTCCGCCGAAACGCAGGCCACGCCACGCTCGATGTGTTCCGGCGTCGGCGTTTTCAGCGGAACGGACATCATGAAGACCGTCGGCGTCACCCCTTTCGGAAAACCGTGATCGCGCGGCGCCACGCCTCGCGTGATCTGCAGATACACCGCTTGCTGCTCGTGGGGCGCTTTCTGAATCATCTCCAGGAACAACGCTTCCCACTCGGCAGCGCTTTTCGGATTGGGCAGACGGATCGCCGCCAGGCTGTTTTCCAACCGTTTCAAATGCTGCGCCATCCGAAACGGTCGGCGCTGGTACACCGGCACCACTTCATAGACGCCGTCGCCGAAAATGAAACCGCGATCCAGCACGGAGATTTTGGCTTCCGACAGCGGCTGAAACACGCCGTTCAGATAAACGATGGAATCCTGATTCATAATTTGTCATTTCCTTTTTTAACCACGAAAGACACGAAAAACACGAAAGGCTTGTGGCGCCTAAAACAACCCCATCTCATGCCCCCTTTTGAAAGGGGATGTCCGTCGAAGACGGACGGGGGTTTGTCCCTTGAAGGGAAGAAAGAGCGATGTCTTTCTTCGCGGCTTCGCGTGAGGCCATAACGTCGCGGTTCCCGCCACGCTTCGCTCGCGGCTAAAGGCCGCTCACCAGCGACCTACAATTTGTCTATTTGAACCACAAACGCACCGCGTCCCATCCGCGACGCCACAAGCTGCCGGCGGCCACCTCTTCCTGCGCGACCAACGGAAATTCCGCAACGCGCGTTCCCGCGAATTGCACATGTATCGTGCCGACGTTTTGCCCTTTCTGAATCGGCGCAGTCAGCGGCTCTTGCGCGACCAGCGTCACTTGCAGTTTATCGCTCTGCCCTTTCGGAACCGACAAATAACGGTCGTCCAGAAAGCCCACCGCAACGTCCGGCGCGCTACCCTTCCATACGGGCAACTTCGACACCGGCTGACCGGCAGGATACAACTGCACCACGTCAAACGCCTGATAACCCCAGTTCAACAATTTCTGATTTTCCGAAGCGCGGGCGGTATCGGAGGCCGCTCCGAGAACGACCGAGAGCAGCCGCCGTTCGCCGCGCTTCGCCGACGCGATCAAACACCAGCCTGCGCTGTCGGTAAATCCCGTTTTGACACCATCGACGTAAGGATCCGTCGTCAACAAGCGATTGCGGTTTTGCTGCGTAATGTTGTTATAGCGGTACTCTTTTTGCGAATAAAGCGGATAGTACTCCGGGAAATCACGGATCAGCGCCGCCGCCAGCTTCGCCATATCCGCCGCCGTCGAATAATGCTGCGGGTTCGGCAGGCCGGTGCTGTTGACGAAATGCGTTTTCGTCAATCCCATTTTTTGCGCCTGCGCGTTCATCATCGCCGCGAAAGCCGTTTCATCACCCGCCAGCAATTCCGCCAGCGCGATCGAAGCATCGTTCCCCGACTGGATAATCATCCCGTGCAACAACTCATCGACGCTCACCGGCACCCGCGGGTCGGCAAACATTCTCGATCCGATCGCACTCTTGGCGCGTTCCGAAATCGAGACTTTCTGGTCGGGACGAATCGACTTGTCGCGTAACGCGCTGAACGCCAGATACGCTGTCATCAATTTGGTCAACGACGCCGGTTCGCGCGGCTCGTCGGCATTGGCCGCCAGCAACACCTGATGGCTCGCCATGTCGAGAAGAAGGTACGACGTCGCGGCGATGGTTGGCGCGGGAATCGCCGCCGGAATGGGCGGAGAAACTGACGGCGATGACGAGGAGGTCGGTAGCGCACTTCCCGCCTGGGCGGACGTTTCGGCCTGCGCCACAACGCCTGCCAACAACAGTGTCAAAGCAATGATAGGGGTAATTAAAAAACGCAACATGTGAAACATCTCTCTTGAAAACACGCGAAAGGCGTTCATTATAGAGAAAGCTTTTAGCCGGCGGGCAATGAATATTTCTCGTGACAAAAAAGTCGATGAGCGCTTGCTTGCCATTGTCGGCGCTGATTGTGGCATTACGGTGGCGAGAAAGAGAAGAAACAAGAGAAGAAACGGGATTTTTGGATTACCCATGTGAAAAAAACGGCGCCCTGAGGCGCCGTTTTTGGGAGGGGGTTTAAAAACACACACACCCAATGCTAGGCTGATGTGCTTATGGCTGACAGTAGATCATCCTTGAAGCTCTTCTGCCCTCATTGTCCACCACAAATATCTCAATGTTCCTGCTATCCCCTACTCCCAACGCCGCCAGCAACGCCATCTGCCCCACAGGGCCAGCCATACTTATCGTTCTTGCTGGACGGTCAGGCGACACAAAGGCCGTGTAGGGAGAAACCCCACCAGCCACGGTGAAATCGAAGATCGAACCGTTACCGCACGGTATTCTGCCCGCCGCTGTAGCGGTTCCCCAGTTGGTGAGATAAGGACCTGCAGGAGGCTGGGCACCAACAACGGTTATCACAACCGGCGGCGTCGGCAGTTCAGGCTCCTCACCGGGATCCGGCGCCGTTCCCTGTGCATAAGTAATCGGCACGGTGATGGTGCGACGCTCTGAGTCTTGTGCGACCAACTCACCCATCCCGCAACCGGACACCGTCAGAACCACGGTTCCGCCGCTTGCCGACACAACCGAGGGAGCAACCCCTGCCGAGGTCAAGGTACCCCGCGCTGCCTGCACCGTGTAAGGCGGCGATCCGCCGTAGAGCGCAAGCCCTGCCGTTCTCGATGGGCAGGAACCCGCGCCCTCCCACAATATCATATCCGGGAAAACCCTGAAGTCAGAGCCGACGATGATGAACGAAGCCTCGTAGATTTCGTTCCCCGACAGTTCTGCGTAAATCGTGGCGACATGCGTTCTGGCGTCCATTCGGGTCTGAATGGCGACCTGCGCTTTCCCCAAGGAGTCCGTGTGGGTGATGGCAGAGCTTCCCCAAGTCCCTGTGTTGGCGTCTCGAATATCAAACTCGCCAAGCTGAACCCTAAACCGAACGTTTTGATTGGCGGCACCCGGGCTGTAGAGTTGCAATTCAACCACGGCCTGACTGCCGGCGCAGACCTGTTCGTATGGGCCGCGGCGATCAAGATCTCCGCCGCTGCAGTTGAAAGCGGGATCCCGCGTGACCGTCAAGGTCGGAGCATCCCAATGCAACGCAACAATATCGAAAGTAGCCCTTGATCTGTGGGAATACCCTTGAAGCTTATCCCAAACATAAATCTCGCCTCTTCCGTCCTCTGCATGCGGATAGACAAAACCATAAACGGTTCTGGAATTCGTTCTTTCCGGAAACTGAATGCCTGATGAATTTGTACTGATTTCAAAAGGCGGACTGCCGCCATGAATCCTCATCGTGATCGGCCCATAAGCCATTTTTGATTCGCTAAGTTGCAGACCTATCCATTGCGAAGGACTACCACTCCCCCCACCACAAGCAGTCATAAGCACCGCAGAGAGGATTGCCAACAATAAACCGATTTTTGAAAAAGCGCGTGAAAACATGGTCATCATCCTGAAGATGTTTTAAAAGACACGCCCGAAACGCCGAAAATTATGTCGGAACAGGCAGATAGGGGCACTCCCTGAGATTAGACATCAACTTGGCGGGACAACGCAAGAATTTCTTACATTTCGCCCGACAAAGAGCGCGTGTGTTGGTTTTTGTGCATTTGCCATACCTGCGAATTTCCCCGAAAAACGGAGCCCACCCGCGTTTCAGCCGCCTTTCATTTGCCTGTAACGCCGGCTTGGGCGACAATGCGAGCCTGTTGCCGCTTCGGGCGCCTGCCCGGATACGAAAAACCCTTCTCGAAAACACGGAACCGATGATTCAAAACGACACTTTTTTGCGCGCTCTGCGCCGTGAACCGACCTCCCACACGCCTGTCTGGCTGATGCGACAGGCCGGACGTTATCTGCCCGAATACAACCGGACGCGCGCCCAGGCCGGCAGCTTTATGCAACTGGCAATGAATCCGGCGTTGGCGACCGAGGTCACGTTACAGCCGCTGGATCGTTTTCCGCTCGACGCAGCGATTTTGTTCTCCGACATTCTGACGGTTCCCGACGCGATGGGTCTTGGCTTGTCGTTTGCCGCCGGTGAAGGGCCGCGTTTTGAGCGCAAAACGGATTCGGAAGCCGCCATTCAGGCGCTGGCTTCCCCCGACATGAACAAGCTGCGCTATGTTTTCGACGCGGTGGCGCAGATCAAAAAAGCGCTGAACGGGCGCGTACCGTTGATCGGTTTTTCCGGCAGCCCGTTCACGTTGGCGTGTTACATGATCGAAGGCGGCGGCAGCGACGGTTTCTCCAATGTGCGTCGGCTCGCGTACAGTCGCCCCGATTTGATGCGGCGGCTCATCGACGTCAACACGGAGGCCGTCACCACCTATCTGAACGAGCAGATCGCTGTCGGCGCCGACGCCGTGATGGTTTTCGACACCTGGGGCGGGCTGTTGCCTGCGGCGGAATACAGGACGTTTTCGCTGGCCGCGATGCGCCGTGTGCTGGAAGGGCTGAAACCCAACGCCGCCGGCGAAAAAGTGCCGACGATTCTTTTCACCAAAGGCGGCGGCATCTGGCTCGACGAGATGGCGGACAGCGGCGCCCATGCGCTCGGTCTCGACTGGACGGTCGATCTGGCGAAAGTTCGCAAGACCCTCGGCCAACGCGTCGCCTTGCAGGGCAACCTCGACCCGATCACGTTGCTGACCGATCCTGCCACCGTCGCTCGCGCCGCCGAAGCGGTCGTTCGCGCCGCCGGTCCGGCGCCAGGGCATATTTTCAACCTGGGACATGGTATCGTGCCGCAAACGCCGCCGGAAAATGTCGGCGTGCTGGTGGAGACCGTGCATCGAGTGTCGCGCGAAATGCGTCAAGCGTCCGCGTGAGGGTGCCCCCTTTTCAAAGGGGGTGTCCGCCGAAGGCGGACGGGGGTTTGTTTTTGGATTTCCCCTCCTGTGAGCGGGGAGAGGGCAAAAACGGGATGCGCTTGGGCTGACGCCGCACCAAGCCACGATAAGACGCAATTTGCGGAAGAGTGAGGGCTTCGCCACGCGCCAACGGCGTCGAACCGTGCGGGTTATTCACATTGAAACTGTCAAGTCGAATTAGCGCGACTATTGTTGGCTTTGGTTTAAAGTAACGTCGCATCTCATTGTTTCTAAAGAAGTTTTTTCAGAAAACAGGGGCGGTGACAGGTGCCCCGGTTTTTATTCCGTTGTTAATTGACAAAGCGGTAACCAAGTTCCTCACAAAGTTATCCACAGGTTGAGCGTCGCATTCCATGTCCGCCATGTCCGCCTTTTCGTCATCTGCCGCCCCCCCGCCTGACTGGCCGGAAGCGCCGACGATCGCGCATGTGGCGCTGCCGGTCGCGGTGCCGCAGACCTTCGATTACCGGATTCCGGCCACCCAGACGGTTCTTCCCGGCAGCCTGGTTCAGGTGTCGCTGGCCAGGCGGAAGCACGTCGGCGTGGTTGTCGGGCTGTCCACCCACACCGAAATCGACGCTTCCCGATTGCTCTCTCTCGAAACCGTTTATCCGCAACCGCCGCTGCCCGACGACATCCGCCGCCTCGTCACGTTTGCGAGTGATTACTACCAAACGCAGCTTGGCCTGTCGTTCTCGCTGGCCGTGCCGCCGCTGTCGGCACAAGCGACACCCCCGAAAACCACCGCCCAACCGCTCGTTCTGACCGACGCAGGCCGCGAGCAACTGAGCGCCCGGCTCGCGCAACTCGGCAAACGTCCGGCGTCGGCATGGCGCGCGCTGTGGGAGGCCGTGAGCGCCGGTCATGTGCTCAACGTCGCGCAGCAACAAGCGTGCTCCACAGCCCAAAAGAAATACCTCCGCGATTGGTGCGCCGCCGGTTGGCTGGTTCCTGCCGACGCTATAGAAAGCCCTCCCCTTCAAGGGGAGGGTTGGGGTGGTGATGGGGTTTCAGCTTCCCCCTCTCCCCCAACCCCTCTCCCGCAAGGGGAGAGGGGTGAAAACCGTGACGCACCTTCACGGGAAAGCGCCCACTTAAACCCAAACGATTCAAATGGAGTCGCAGCATTTCCACCGCCGCAGTTTCCTCCACTGCACTTTCCTCCACCGCAGTTCCCACCACTGCATTTTCCACCACTGCACGAAGAACAACGCGCCGCCGTCGATGCCATCGAAAAAGCGCTCGGCGGTTTCCAGCCGTTCCTGTTGCAAGGCATCACCGGCAGTGGCAAAACCGAGGTTTATCTCACGCTGGCGCGCGACATCGTGGCTCAGGGCGGGCAAGTGCTGATCCTGCTGCCGGAAATCCATCTGACGCCGCAATTTCTGGCGCGCATTCACACGCGGCTTCCGGGCGTCGAAACCGCGCTTCTGCACAGTGGCCTGCCCGATGGCGAACGCTTGTACCACTGGCAACGCGCCGCCGAAGGACGCGCGCAACTGGTGCTCGGCACGCGACTGGCGGTGTTCACGCCGTTGCCGAAGCTGGCGCTCATCATCGTCGATGAAGAACACGATGCTTCGTTCAAACAGCAGGACAATGTTCGTTATCACGCCCGCGATCTGGCCGTCTGGCGCGCCCGTGTCCGGCAAGTGCCGATCGTGCTGGGCAGTGCAACGCCGTCGCTGGAGAGTTACCAGCACGCGCAAAACGGGCGCTACCAGCATCTGCGCATTCAGCAACGCGCCGATCCGCAAGCGGCGTTGCCGCGACTGCTCTTGACGCCTGCCCGCCACGATGTCGGTGGCCGCGCCAGCAGTCGTATCAGCGGTGCCGACGACGATAGCCGTCAAGGCATCGCGCCGCTGTTGTGGGAAGCGATTGAAGCGCGGCTCGCCCGCCACGAACAATCGCTCATTTTCATCAACCGTCGCGGCTTCTCGCCGTCGCTCAAATGTAACGCCTGCACCTGGGAAGCGCAATGTCCGCACTGCGCGGCGCGTCTCGTGCTGCACACCAAACCGACGCGCTTGCGCTGTCACCATTGCGGTCACGCCCAGCAAGTGCCGGAGCGTTGCCCCTCGTGCGGCAACCTCGATCTTCTGCCGCGCGGTCACGGCACCCAGCGGCTCGAAGCCGCGCTGGCGCAGGCGTTTCCGAGCGCCCGCATCGCCCGTATCGACCGCGACAGCACCCGCCGCCGCGATGCGTTCGGCGCGTTCCATCGTCAGATCGCCGACCGCCAGATCGACATCTTGATCGGCACCCAGATGCTCGCCAAAGGGCACGATTTTCCGCGCGTCACGCTCGTCGGCGTACTCGGCGCCGACAACGCGCTGTACAGCGCCGATTTCCGCGCCACCGAACGGCTGGCCGCGCTTTTGCATCAAGTCGCGGGACGGGCGGGTCGCAGCGCTCTCGCCGGCGAAGTCATCGTCCAAACCGATTTCCCGAACCATCCGCTGTACGAAACCCTCGTGCGCCACGACTACGACGCCTTCGCGCGCACCTTGCTCGACGAGCGCCGCGCCGCCATGCTGCCGCCGTTCTCGGCGCTGGCGCTGCTGGCTGCCGAAGCGCGTGACGACCGCGCGCTCAACACCTTTCTGCGCGACGTGCATCGACAGGCGCTCAAACTCGACAACCCCAAAAACGCTGTCCGCATCTACCCGCCCGTTCCGGCGACACTGGTGCGACGCGCCGACCACCACCGCGCCCAAATCGTCATTCAGAGCCAGGATCGCCGTGCGCTGCAACATTTCCTGGCGGCCTGGCAACCAACCCTCGACGCCCTTCGGACAACGCAGGTGCGTTGGGCGCTGGATGTCGATCCGTTGCAGGTATAGGGTTTTAACCGCAAAGTAGGCCTCACGCGAAGGCGCGGAGAACGCGGAGAAAACCTCTGCCCTCTGATCCCTGACAACCCCATCCCCACCCCAGCCCTCCCCTTGAAGGGGAGGGGGCTTTCTTCCTTCGCGGCTTCGCGCCTTCGCGTGAGGTAAAAGGGCGGGTTTGAAACCCGCCCCTACAGAATCTGATCCCTGATCCCTGATTCCTGACCTCTGATTCCTGATTCCCGACCTCTGATTCCTGAACAGCAAAGGTATAATCCTCCTTTTGAAATCTCCGGCGGAACGCGTGAAGGATTTAAGAACCGAGTTAAGAGAATGGCTGTTGGCGGCGGTGAGGCAAGTCGCGCCGGAGGCCGATGACGGCGTTTGTGCCGGTATCGTTGTCGAACGCCCAAAGCAGGCGACGCACGGCGATTACGCCTGCAACGCCGCGATGGTGTTGGCGCGTGCGTTGAAAAAAAATCCGCGCGAGATAGCACAACAATTAGCGCAACAGTTGCAGAACGTTTTGCCGCCGTCGCCGCACGTCGCACGCCACGAAATCGCAGGAGCGGGTTTTCTCAATCTGTTTTTGACGCCGGAAGCGCGCGTGTCCATCGTCCGCCGTGCGCTCGAAGAAGGCGCGGCCTTCGGTCGCGGTCAAAGTGGCCGCGGTCAGCGTGTCATCCTCGAATTCGTTTCCGCCAACCCGACCGGCCCGCTGCATGTCGGCCACGGACGTCAGGCCGCGCTGGGCGACGCCATCGCCCATCTGTTGTCGGCGCAGGGCTTTGAGGTGTCGCGCGAGTTTTACTACAACGATGCCGGTCAGCAAATTCACAATCTGGCGTTGTCGGTGCAGGCGCGCGCGCGCGAATTGCGCGGCGAAGCGGTGACGTTCCCCGAAGACGGTTATCACGGCGAATACATCCGCGAAATCGCGCAGGATTATCTGGATCAGAACGCTGGTGATGTTGATGATCTCGACAGCGTGCGCCTTTTCGCCGTCGCCGCGCTGCGCAAAGAACAGGACACCGATTTGCAGGCCTTCGGCGTGTGTTTTGATCATTATTACCTCGAAAGTTCGTTGTACACCGACGGTCGCGTCGAAGCGGCGGTGCAACAACTCATCGCGTCGGGGCACACCTACGAACAGGACGGCGCGTTGTGGCTGCGCACGACCGATTTCGGCGATGACAAAGACCGCGTGATGCGCAAAGCCGACGGTCATTACACGTACTTCGTCCCCGATGTCGCTTACCACATCACCAAATGGGAGCGCGGTTTCACACAGGCGATCAACATTCAGGGCACCGACCATCACGGCACCATCGCGCGCGTGCGCGCCGGGTTGCAGGCGTTGAACCTCGGCATTCCGAAAGAGTATCCCGCTTACGTTTTACACAAAATGGTCACGGTGATGCGCGGCAACGAGGAAGTGAAAATTTCCAAACGCGCCGGAAGCTATGTCACCGTGCGCGACCTGATCGACGAAGTGGGACGCGATGCGGTGCGCTTTTTCCTGTCGATGCGCAAAGCCGACACCGAGTTCGTGTTCGATCTCGAACTGGCGCGTTCGCAGGCCGAAGAAAATCCGGTGTATTACGTGCAGTACGCCCATGCCCGCGTGATGTCAGTGTTGCGGCAGGCGCAACAAACCATCGACGCTGTGGTATCTTCATCGCACGCCGCCGATCTGACGCTGCTCAACCGTCCGCACGAAGAAGCGCTGTTGCGCCGACTCGCCGATTTCCCGGAGGACATGGCCGTCGCCGCCCGCGAATTGGCGCCGCACCACATCACCGCTTACCTGCGCGAACTGGCCGGCGAATTTCACGGCTACTACAACGCCGAGCGTTTTCTGGTCGAGGACGCCGCGCTGCGGCAGGCACGGTTGACATTGGTCGTCGCTGTAGGTCAGACTTTGCGGAATGGTTTGGCGATTCTGGGCATCAGCGCCCCCGATGAAATGTAAGTGTCGGAATGTAAAATTCCAAGTAAAACGCTAAGGTAAATCACGATGGCTCAAAGCAAAAAAGGCCCTTTTCGCTGGGGAATATTGTTCACCGGCATTTTTCTCGGTATCGTTACCGGTTTGGTGATGGCGCTGACGGCCGCCTGGAAACTGGGCGGCAACGCTGTCACCGAGGTGTTCACCCCCAGAGACAAACCCGCCGCCAGCCAGCGCATTCCCGACGGCGCATCGACGGCGAAAACCGGCAACAGTAAGGCAGCCGATAAACCAAGCGACAAACCCAGTTTCGATTTCTACAAAGTGTTGCCGGAAGGGAGTAACACCGCTGGCGGCAACACCAGCGCCGGAAGCGATAAAGCGACCGCGCCGTCTGCGAAACCGGCCACAAAACCCGCCGAACAACACACCGTTGCCGCGGTCACGGAAAACACCTCCGCGCGCACCGCTCCCGCCACGACGACGACGCCTGCGACAGCGACTTCTACCAAACCCAGGGATATTTACTGGTTGCAAGTCGGCTCGTTTTCGCGGCAGGAGGACGCCGACAACCGTAAGGCCGAACTGGCGCTGTACGGTTGGGAAGCGACCATTCAACGCGGCGAGGCGCCCGGTCGCGGCGTCTTTTACCGGGTGCGTGTCGGCCCCTACGACAGCGCCGAGCAAACCGGTCGGATGAAAGCCGAATTGACGCAGCGTAAATTCGATGTTGCTGTTGTCCGGCAATAACCTTTTTTACCCCTCTCCCACAAGGGCATAGGTATCTACACAAGTGCTGCGTCATGGTCTCTGATGACTTGCTTTTCTCTCACATTCCAAGCGGCGCCGCAGGCGCGTCACGTGAGTAACCGTCGGTGGAGCACGAACGTAGTGAGCGCGGAACCGGCGGAGACAGACAGCACCATCGTCCAGCCCTGCAAGGGCTGAACAAACATTATTCAGCCCTTGCAGGGCTGGGGGAATGTTGGATGTTCGCTTTCCGCCGGTTTCGCTCGCGATGCTCGCTCCACCGACGGTTACTCATATTAAGCCCCTTCGGGGCTACCCCCATACTTGCGTAGATGCCTATGCCACAAGATGAGAGGGGAGCAGTGACCGATTGCAATTTTGCGTAACCGTCGCGTCCGATATTCAAAACTTTGTTATGATGAACGCCGCTTTGGCGCAAGTATCCCTCCAGAGAATTCACCACCCTTTTTGTCGCCATCATTTTCGTTTCATCAAGGAGCTTTCATGAAAATTGTTCATCCGGTTTTTTCGCGCAGCGCCTGGCTGAGTGTCATCGCAAGCGCCGTTTTATTGTTGTCATCGAGCGCTTTTGCCGCCGCGACCGAAGGCAAGGAGTTCAAAAAAATAGCGCCGCAAGCGACGGAAGCGCCCGACGGCAAGATCGAAGTGATCGAATTCTTCTCCTACGGATGCGGTCATTGCGCCACCCTCAACCCGCATGTTGAAGCCTGGAAAAAGAAACTGCCTGCCGATGTCGTTTTCTACAAGATTCCGGTGAGCTGGGGGCGCGCCCAGTGGAGCGCCATGGCGCGCGCTTACTATGCGCTCGACGCCATCGGGGAAGAAAGCCGCTTGTCGGGCGATGTTTTCAATGCGTTGCAGAACGAGCGGATCAACCTGACCGACAAAAAAATCTTCCTCGACTGGGCTGAAAAGAAAGGCGCTGATCGCAAGAAGCTGGAAGAAATGTACGACTCGTTCGCCGTCAACAGCAAGGTGATGCAATCCGACAAAAAAGTGGAGAACTACAAAGTGTCGTCCGTGCCGCGTTTCTATGTCAATGGCCGCTACGAGATCAACACCGAAGCCGTCGCCTCGGTTTCGCAAGTCCTCGCCGTCGTTGACGAAGTGATTGAGCTTGTGCGCAAGGACGCCAAAAAGAAATAACGCTTCCTGCCACGTCAACACATGAATGTCTTCATTACGGGCGCCTCTTCCGGCTTGGGAGAGGCGCTTGCGCACCAATACGCGAAAGCGGGCGCCACGCTCGGTCTTTTCGCGCGTCGGCGCGACCGGCTGCTCACGTTGCGTGAGACCTTGACGACAGCCTTCCCCTCGCCCGTACACCTCTATGAAGGCGACGTGACCGACGCGCAGGCGTTGCAGCGCGCCGCTCAGGATTTCCTCGCCCAGGCCGGTGTTCCCGACATCGTGATCGCCAACGCCGGCGTTTCGCACGGCACCATCACCGGCGGCGAAGGCGATGCCGACTTGCCCGTGTTTCGGGAAGTGTTCGACACCAACGTGATGGGCATCGTCAACACCTTTCACCCGTTCATCGACGCGATGCGTGAAGCGCGCCAGGGCACGCTGGTCGGCGTCGCCAGCGTCGCCGGTTTTCGCGGCCTGCCCGGTTCCTCCGCTTATTCCGCCTCGAAAGCCGCCGCCATTTCGTATCTTGAAAGTTTGCGGGTTGAACTGCGCGGAAGCGGTGTCGCCGTCGTGACCCTGTGCCCCGGCTTCATCGCCACGCCGATGACCGCGAACAATCCGTATCCGATGCCGTTCCTGATTTCCGCCACCGAAGCCGCTGATCTGATGGTGCGCGCCATCGCGCGGAAAAAGCGCCGCTATGTTTTTCCCTGGCCGATGATGCTGGCGAGCAAACTGCTGCGCGTACTGCCGGATGCTGTTTACGACGCATTGTTCGCCCACGCGCCGCACAAGCCGCGAAAATAGGTTCTTTTGTGGGTTATGTGGCTGAATATCTCACGCGAAGGCGCGAAGACGCGAAGGGATGCCGAGGAGCGCCTAGCATGGGCGAATGCTTTTTCACCTGACGGCATATTAACCCGAAGCCCCAGCGCAGCGATATCACTGCTTGACGCTAGAGTGTTTTCTGTTTAGTCGCGCGCACTTTCGCGTTGTGTCGTTTTGTTCCCTCCCCTTCCATCCCTCTCCCCCTGCCCCTCTCCCGCGGAAAGCGGGAGAGGGGAGGCATTTCCCTCCTCT
>Ga0209737_10000278_pt1 | contig 44924 bp, 34 predicted proteins | sample TergutCu122P3_FD_187284 | JGI IMG/M metagenome (GOLD analysis project Ga0209737, IMG submission 187284) | Cubitermes ugandensis P3 segment gut microbial communities from Kakamega Forest, Kenya - Cu122 P3 (SPAdes) (version 2) | ecosystem: Host-associated > Arthropoda: Insects > Digestive system...
CATTGGTAAAAAACCTATTAGAGCAAAACTTCTGTGTTCCGGAGAATGAGTTTTACTTCTACCACACCGACCACCTGGGCAGCAGCAGCTGGATTAGCGACCAGGACGGCAAGGCGGTACAACACTTGCAATACCTGCCCTTTGGCGAGAGTTGGATTGACCAGCGCGATGGCACGTGGAATGCTCCATTTACCTTCTCAGGCAAGGAGAGGGATTGGGAAACGGGTTACAGTTATTTTGGCGCTCGTTATTATGACAGCGACTTAAGCATTTGGCTGTCGGTGGACCCAAAAGCGCATCTGTATCCATCGCTTACGCCATACAACTATTGCCTCAATAGTCCGGTCATGTATATTGACCCAAATGGGGAGTGGGTACATATTGTTGTCGGGGCTGTTATTGGCGGAGTAATGAATTGGATAGCGAATGGTGCAGAATTCACATGGCAGGGGTTAGGATATTTTGCTGTAGGAGCAGCAGCGGGAGCTTTAAGTGCCGGTATAGGAGCAGGAGTAAATGTGGCTATGACAGGAGGTAGTTTTGCAGCAGGATTTGTCGGAGCATCAAGCGTAGCAGGTGTAGCCTCTACAGGGTTTGGTGCAGGATTTATTACAGGATTTACCGCTGGTTTTTCGGGCAGTTTTACTACAGTAGCTGGAAATACCTGGATGCAAGGTGGCAGATTTGGAGAAGGACTTTTTGCGGGATTAAGTTCCGGTTTTAAATCTGGTTTAATGGGAGGAGTTACCGGTGGAATAATGGGTGGTATTGATGCAAGAATGAAAGATGTTAATTTTTGGACAAGTGAAGGTACATTTGACTTATCAGAAGCATATGGAGCAAGTGGAAAAGCAATTGGAGACAAAACAATTACTGGAAAATATGTAGGTAGATTTGAAGGCGTAAATATGTATGAAGCAGATATTCCAGGAGGAATAACACTTCCTGGTCGTGGTATCATTGTTTACGAAGGAGCCTTTAGTAGGGGAATGAATATGGCGCTTGTACAACATGAATTTGGCCATATTCTTCAAGCCGGAAAAGTTGGTCTTAATGCTTTTTATAAGGTCATTGCTCCAGAAAGTTTTGCAAGCGCTTCATTATCACAGATTAGCTCTTGGAATCATGATACTTTTTGGACAGAGACATGGGCTAATTATTTGGCACATAATTATTTTTGGACGAGATCGTTACTGAATAATGCTGCATGGCCAGCACAAGACATAAGTCGTTTTAATTTGATTAAGCTATTATTTGCAAAATAAAATTTAAATTATGAAGAAATTAATCTATATTATTCTTTTATTTATGCTGAACAGTTGCCTTTTTACCTATGACCCTGCAGGTGGGTTATTACATATCAGGAATAATTCAGACGAGGCTGTTTATGTTTATCTCAAATGTGGAAGTGTTGATTTGTTACCGTTATATCCAGGATTAGAGTTATTTATTTATATAGATGCGAATATGGAAGATGCCCATGGTAATCCTATTAAACCTTTTTATACTTCACCAGATTATAGAATAAACGCTTATAATGTAGGTGGTTTACATGTTTGGGGAACTCGTAAGAACCCACGCTTGCCATGTAAAGAAAATGAAGTAACGCTTTTTTTCATTACAGAAAAAACGATGCGCAATAATGATTGGAAAGGTATATACGAAAATCAAATGTTTGTAAAGAAAACCACATTAACAAAGGAAGAATTAAAAAATACAAACTGGACATATACTTATTCACCTTGAATTGGGTTGTGTTGGACTTTTGACCGAACGTCTCGACGACTATTCGGCGCAAGCCCACAATGTATCAAGCCTCGACAAAGGGGCAATTATTAACCGCATGCTGAACCGCGGAACACTGCTTACCCACACTGACATTTTGGCAGTGCTCAATGGTTTTGAAGAAACAGTAGTAGAGGCAATCCTCGCAGGATATTCCGTAAACCTTCCGCTGTTCAACACTTCATTTTCCATTTCCGGAGTATTCGAGAGTCCATTAGATACTTTCGACGGTAACCGACACAAACTTAATGTCAACCTTACCAAAGGTCTTCTGCTTCGCGAAGCAGAAAGGAAGGTAAAGTTTGAAAAAACCAACACTCCGGCTCCGCTTCCTCAAATTCAGGAAATTAGGGACAGTATAAGCGGCACTGTGAACGAAAAGCTAACGGCAAAAGGCGTGGTGGAACTGCGTGGCTATAACCTGAAAGTTGAAGGCACAGATGATTCCTGCGGATTATGGTTCGTAGCCGAAAACGGCACACAAACCAAAGCCGGAGTGATTATCGAAAACAAACCCTCAAAGATTATCGCCATGATACCGGAATTGCCTGACGGTAGCTACCAGTTAAAAGTGGTTACTCAATTCTCCAACAGCCTAAGGTTATTAAAGACGCCAAAACTGTTTGTTTACCCAAAAATATTGGTAGTTAGAAATTAGATATTTGTCGGGACAAAACATACACTAGTGTCGGTACGAAACATACACTGGTGTCGGTGCAGAACATACATAGGTGTATATTTTGTCCCGACAATTTCCAACAGAACATCTCCTTATGAAATTTCTCTTATTTTGTGCAATAGGCGCCTAAAAACAAATTAACCCACTATTAAACTCTAGGATGTAATAAGCAGTCAAAAGCAGCGTTTTCTTATATTTACAAAGTATGACATCTAAACTCAAGCAGCTTTTTATTTGCTTCTTTTTAATTTTAAATCTTAAGTTTTCAATTTTAAATTGTTTTGCACAGCACGGCGGTGGAGCTCAAGGCGGCCAAATGCCCGATTTAGGCTCATTAGGCGCTGTAGTAGGAACGATTGTGGATGAGAACAAACAACCTGTAGCATATGCCACGGTTTTTGTGCTCAACCCGAAAGATTCTACTACCGTAACCGGCGGAATTACCGATGAAACCGGTAGAATCGTCATTAAAGATATTCCTTGGGGCAGCTACATTATTCAGGTAAACGCTATGGGATACAGTAAGCATTTTACGCCCGAATTTACATTATCATCTGCAAGTCCACGCTACATGATGCGTCAATTTGCGGTTACCCAACGTCCGCAACAGCTTAAAGGATTAGAGGTTACTACACAAAAAGAGATGCTTCAACAAAATTTGGATAAAAAGGTTTACAATGTAGAAAACAGCATTATAACTGAGGGCGGTACCGCTGTGCAAGCCCTAGCGGAAATTCCATCGGTGGATGTGGATATTGAAGGTAATGTATCGTTGCGCGGCACTGGAAATGTTACAATCTTAGTAGATGGGAGACCTACAAACCTGACGTTAGATCAAATTCCGGCATCGGAAATTGAAAGTGTGGAAGTGATTACCAATCCATCCGCACGTTTAGACCCCGACGGTATGGGTGGCGTAATCAATGTTATCCTTAAAAAAAGAAAACAATCCGGGTTTAATGCCTATTTCACCGGAGGCATATCCTCTTTAATTTTCAAAAATAAATTCTATATGGATGGCGGAAATTTATCCATGAACTTGAATTATAGCTATAATAAAGTTACAATGTTTTTAAATTACAATTTCCGAACCGGGCAATGGCGTAATGCTAACGAATTAGAACGCACCACTTGGTTTCAAAGAGATGAAGCAACCCCTGCCGATTCAACCTATTTGAGTCAAACCAGTGAAAGCAATGGGCGGTGGTTTGGAAATAACATACGTGCCGGATTAGATTATTTTATTAATAAACAGAACACTTTGTCGTTTACATTTGGTTATAACAGAAACGAGAGCGGTGATACCAGCAAATTATCGGCAAATAATTTACGTTGGGTATTTAACGAAAAACAATCGTTTAGCATCTACGATCAAGTTGGAAGCTGGGGACGCTACGGCAACAATTTTTCAGGAAGCATCAATTATAAAAAAATATTTAACAAACAAGGAATGGAGTTAACTTCCGATTTGTATTATACCGAAATGTTCGGACAATCGGGAAGTCAATACTTACAGCAATTTATATTGCCGGATACGCTACCCGATTATTTTCAAAAAAACAATACGGATTCGCGAAACCGAACTGCTACAGGGCAAGTTGATTTTATTACTCCCGTGGGAAACGGCGGGCGCATTGAAGCCGGATATAAAGTTTCTTACCGTTCCATATATCAGGATTACCGCTTACATTACGGCAACTCTTACAACGAATATCAGGAAAATGAACTGCAAAGGAACAACTTCCAATACCAGGAAATGATTAATGCCGCTTATTTTATTTATTCCAATTCATTTTGGAAAGTATTGAAGATGCAATTGGGATTACGCGGGGAATTTGCAAATACACAATCGCAACTGTTTCCGGCAAATGGTGAACCTAGAACATACCGTAAAGATTATTTAAAACTAAAAAACATCCTCTACCCTACGGTTCATATTCGATATGATGTAAAAGACAATCATTCTTTGCAATTAAGCTTTTCACGACGAGTTACACGTCCAAACTTTTGGAATTTAAATCCGTTTGTAAATGTTTCCGACAGGCAAAATTTACACATGGGCAACCCTGATTTAGGTCCTGAATTTGCCAATAATTTGGAGTTGGGGTATTTTACAAATATCAAGAAATCGTCTTTCAGCGCTACTGTTTTCTATCGCCAACGCACTGATTTAATCACACGCTTTACGGAAATGCGTCAGGCTTTTGTTAAAGATGGTTTTATTTACTATACATTAATAGATGACGAAATTTTTAGAGTGCCTATTGAAGATAATTTCATGGGAACAGACACTTTTATTTATACTTTAACCTCTACACAAAATTTAAATAAAAGCCAAAGCGTTGGTTTTGAACTCGTTTATGGGCAACGGCTTTTAAATTTTTGGCGCCTCAACTTTAGCGGAGATTGTTATTATGTAAAAATTAATAGCGATGACTTGATTGATCCGAATTTATCTGATAACTGGGCATTCGGATTCAGGCTAAACCAAACCTTTAATTTGCCGAAGAGTTGGGATATTCAGTTGAATTTCCGTTATCGCTCACGCTCTATTACAACAGGAAGCATGGGCGGCTGGTTTGGCGGCGGCGTAGGACAAGGAAGGCGCAATGCACAATATTCACTTAATTTCGGTATCAAGAAATCACTCTTGAAAAATAATGCCATGTCAATAAGCTTAAATATTCGTGATTTAATTTATAATCCAAAAACTATTATTAACTCTTACGATTATACCAGAGCTAATAGCGGTTATTATTCCACCAGTACACGTTGGCGTAGCTTCTTTCAGATGAATTTAACAGTAACGTACAGGCTTAATAACTACAAAATGCGCCGAGAGTCGAATCGTGATATGGATAGCGGCGATATGCCTATGGGAGATTAATGAGTTCTCATTTTTTCAGTGTCCGTAAATTCAGCACCATCCCTACCATCAATAAAATGATCCCTATTAAAAATACGCCCTGAAACGGGTCGTACACCAATTCCACAACGCAACAAATCTCATTTTCCGGTTGCAAATAATGGTAACTTATAAGATATAAATCTTGTCCAAATCCCATTTTATAAGGGAGGTTCACATATAATGCAATAGATTTTATTTCGTTATTTTCTTTAACATCAATGATAGCTTCAAAACTTTTCGGTTCTCCCGTATCGTAATGGGTTATGTTAAATTGTGTTAAAGTTAAAGCATACGGCGTAATTTTTATTTCTTTGTTTTTGGTAATGAAAACATTTGTTTTATCAGTGGTGAGCAGGACTGCTTTGCCGCGCCAATTATAAAAATGCCCCAAAACCATCGCCAAAGCAATCAATGCAATGCCAAGATGAGGTAAAATAAGACGTAAGTATTTAGTAATTAACTTCATTGCATCAAATTCTGCGCTTCTTGAACAGATATTTTTCGTTCGTTGTGAAACGCAACAATAAAGGCATCAGAATGTTTCTTTTTCACATCTTGAAGCGCTATTTGCGCCTCTGCTAAAGTTGTGAAATTGCCCGTAGTATATTTCCAAACGCCGTTCTCACTAAATTTTTTAACTTCTTGAAGCGCATGAAATCTTCTATCTGATGTATTTAGATTTTCTCTACTTATAAAAAACTGTATTCGAAAGCAAGTTTCATTAGTAGCAGGCTTCGTTTGCATGGTATCTATTGTCAAGCTATCAATAGCAGCTATTTCTTCATTTATTATTTTTGGAACTTCAGGTGTTCTGGGTTTAACTGCTGGTTTTGGCGCTTTTGGAACAGGTAAAAAAGGTTTATTTGTTCCTTCAACCATATTTTTGTATTCTACAAAAGCGTTATACATACTCACTGCCATAAGTTCTTGCGCATCTTCGCGAATCAGGTATTTTTCCTCTTCCGCATTAGAGATAAAACCCAATTCAACTAAAATGCTGGGCATGGCTACTTTATAAAGCACCCAAAATCCGGCTTGTTGCACAGTGCGATCCAACATTTTCGTATTATTTACCAAATGTCGTTGTACTTTAGATGCAAAAATGGTAGAGCTACTCAAATAGGCAGAACTGTATAAAGAGAAAACAACATACGCTTCCGGTGAGTTGGGGTCAAAGTCAGAGTAGTTTGTTTTATGATCTTTTTCCAATAACATATCTGCATTCTCTTTTTTGGCAATTGCCATACTTTCTGCCGATCTTCCCAAACCCATCACAAAGGTTTCTACACCAACAGCATCTTTATTTTCGGCGGCGTTGCAATGGATAGAAATGAACAGATCGGCTTTATTTTTATTTGCAATTTCGGCACGTTTATAAAGGTCTACCGTTTCATCACTTTTACGCGTATAAATAACGTTAACATCGTCAAAATTATCGGAAATTAACTTCCCCAAACGTAATGCTACTTTGAGGTTAATATCTTTTTCTTTAGACAGTTTGCCCACAGCGCCAGGCATCCTTCCACCGTGTCCTGCATCAATTACAACTTTAGCAACTTTATCTTTGGCTTGTCCAAATATTGTTACGTTAAAAAAAGTTAATGCAAAACATACTAAAAATAGTGTTTTCATGTTCATAATCTTATACTTTTGCATATTTATTGAAGAGTAAATACAAAAATAATAAATTTTGACAACCCCGCATATACTTTGAAGAAAAAAATATACCGAACCGATTGTTTATATTTTTCTTACAAGAATTTCTATTTGGCATTCTGTATACTTCTTATTCTCAATAATTTATTTGGGAAAACAGATACATTCTATACCTCAGGAGGCGAAATTACTGTTACAGAAGACACCATTATTTCTACATCAGCATATACAAACTCTTTAACAACTGACGCTCTATTAAAGGAAATTCAAGCAACCTCTTTACATGCAGATACATTAATCTCCGACTCTCTTTCAACAACAACCGACCCACTTCTTCCAAAAAAAAGACTATCGCCCAATGCGCTGGAATCTTCGGTAAAATACATTAGCCAAGATTCTATCATTATTAATATGGCAAATCGAAAAATTATTTTATTTGAAGACGCTAAAGCATATTATGAAGATATCGAATTAAGCGCTGATTACATGGAATTTGGATTTGTAAGCAGCGAACTCTATGCTTCAGGGGTAGCAGATAGTTGCGGACATATCCATGGACCGCCTATTTTTAAACAAGGCGACGTAGAATTTGCTGCCCAGGAAATACGATACAATTTTAACACAAAAAAAGGAAAAATAACTAAAGTAATTACCAACGAAGGAGAAGGCTTCATCCATGGATATTATATAAAACACGTGGACGATAAAACCTCCTACATTAAAGATGGGCAATATACTACATGTAATTTACCGCATCCGCATTTTCAAATACGTTTTAGTAAGGCAAAAGTGATTCAGGATGATAAGATTATAACGGGACCGGCGTATATAAGCTTTGGAAACATACCTACACCTTTAGCCATTCCATTCGGATATTTTCCGCTTAATAGAGCGCGCGCTTCGGGAATAATTATGCCTACTTACGGCGAAGGAGCCAATCGTGGGTTTTACTTTGAAAACTTTGGGTATTATTTTGGAATTAACGATAATTTTGATCTAAAGTTAATGGGCGATATTACCACACGCGGAAGTTGGGCAATAAAGACGGAGTCTAATTATGTGTTTAGGTACAAGTGCGCCGGAGAAGTAAAGTTGAGTTTTGCGCAAAATTTTTTAGGCGAACGCAATACACCGTCGCGAGAACGTTCGAACGACTTTCGGGTGTATTGGAGACATAACCAAGATCCTAAATGGCACCCAACAACCAGACTCTCTGCGCATGTAAATGTAATCAGCGCCTCCTTTAATCGCTTCAATGCTTCATCTGCCAATGATTATTTGTCGAATCAATTTAATTCTTCATTAAATTTTTCTACCAATGCCAATGGTGTTTTCTTTTTTGATGCAGCTATTGATTATAACCAAAACACACGTACAAGAGAAGTTGGCATCTCGCTTCCAAACCTTAACATGTCGGTGCGGCAATTTTATCCTTTCCGGAAAAAATATAAAACAGGAAGGTTGAAATGGTATGATAATATTTCTTTGAGATGGAGTTCTCAAATGGCAAACCGGATAAATACCACAGATACACTTTTTTTCAAACAGCAAACATGGGAAGAGATTCAAACAGGTATCCAGCATACCATTCCGCTGACTATTCCCATTAAAGTGGGCAAAGCGTTTAATTGGAATACCACCGCCACTTTGGTAGAAAAGTGGTATTTACAACGTAACAAACAAATATTTTCCATAGATACCACAGAAGACGACAGGGTAAGGCCAATAATCACCAATGACTTTCAGCGCGGTTTTTATGCACTACACGATGTAAATCTATCCACATCATTAACTACCAAAGTCTTTTTCATATATGCTGCTAAAAAAGGAATATTGGCGGCGCGGCATGTAATGTCGCCGGATTTGAGTTTTTCGTATCAACCGAATTTAAGTGGAAACACGTATGGAACTTATTTTAACACCATAAGAGGCGAAGAGGTAGAGTATTCCTATTTTTCCGGCGCCATATACGGAACTGTTTCGCAACGTACGCGAGCTATCGCACGTTTAACGGTAAATAACAATTTAGAAATTAAAGTGAGATCGAAAAAGGATACAATTACCGGTACGCGAAAAATTACAATTTTTGATAATGTCGGGATCTCTTGCGGTTACGATTTTGCTGCCGATTCACTAAATTGGCAACCGTTAACCATCATGGGGCGTACTTCTCTTTTTTCTTTTTTAGACATTACCTTTCGGCTTAGTTTCGATCCATATATCATTAACAGTAACGGAAGAAGAGTAAATCAAACAGAAGCGAAAGTGAATAATAAAGCAATGCGCCTTTCCGGATCAGATTTAAATGTTGGTGTGAATTGGCGATTAAATCAAGATTTCTTTAAAAGGATGAGAAAAAGTGAAAAATCCGGTGACGAACCACCACCCAAGCAACAAGAATATATTTTTCCGGAAAACAATGTCGGTATCCCTAACACGCGCCCCGATTTCAGAAATCCTTGGAATGTTACCATTAATTACACATTTGCCTATATTACTTCTGACAATATTTACTATTACATGAATCAAGCCAATAAGAAATATAACAGCAATATTATACAAACCATAAATGTGAGTGCGGATTTGAATATTACAAGAAAATGGAAAATTGAGGTCGTTACAGGATACGATATTCAACAAAAAGATTTTTCTTATACTGAATTCAGAGTTTATCGTGATTTGCATTGCTGGGAAATGCGATTCAACTGGGTTCCTTTTGGCTTTAGAAGAAGCTGGGGATTTACAATAAATGTAAAAGCCTCTGTACTACAAGATTTGAAATATAAAACGCAACGAGATTTTAGAGATAATTATTAATTAATCTATATTAACTTTTTTTAACACTCAATTTTTCAGTGTTAAAAAATATTAATTACATTTGCAGCCTTAAAAAATAACTTCAAGAAATGAACTCATTTGAACTTGAACAATTTGATAACCAATTTATACCTCTGCGAAAAAAGAAATCGCGCATGCGGTATCGTGTAGCCGTAATTGGCGGTGGAACATGGGCAACCGCCATTATCAAAATATTATCCACCAATTTGGAGCACATTCATTGGTGGGTACGCGAACCGGAAATTGTAGAAGGAGTTACCCGATATGGGCATAATCCATTATATTTAAGCTCCGTTTTTATCAATCCAAAAGAAGTTAAGGTAACTCAAGACATTCGTCAGGCAGTATCAAAAGCTGATTATATTGTTATTGTTTCCCCATCGGCATTTTTGCACGAAACGTTAGCGCCATTGCAAAAAAGCAAACTTAATCGAAAAAAATTAATTATTGCCGTAAAAGGAATTGTACCGGAAACCATGCAAGTGGTAACAGAGTATCTTCGTACGCAATTTTCGGTTCCTTTGGGGAATATGGCGGTGGTTAGCGGTCCTTCGCATGCAGAAGAAGTTAGCCAAGAAAAATTATCTTTTCTAACCTCAGCCTCTACCAACTTGGAGCTTGCAGAAACCGTAGCGCGTTTTTTTAAAAATCGTTACGTAAGAACTTCGGTATCTAACGACATTATGGGAGTAGAATTGGCAGTGGTGTTAAAAAACATATACGCCTTAGGTGCAGGAATTTACTCTGGCTTGGGCTATGGCGACAATTTTATTGCGTGCTACATTGCCAATTGTTTAAAAGAGATGAAGCGTTTTGTGCAAAAAATGTACTTTAACGAAGCAAGACAACTCTCTGATTCTGTTTATTTGGGTGACTTATTGGTAACTGCATACTCAAAATATAGTCGTAACAGAATGTTTGGCAACATGATCGGGCATGGCCTGTCGGTAAAAGTTACCTTGCTTGAAATGAAAATGGTAGCAGAAGGGTATTACGCCTCAAGGTGTATACATGAGATTAACAAAAAGGAGCAGGCAAATATTCCGATTTTGGAAGCTATTTACAATGTTCTATATGAAAACATTCCTGTGGCTGCCGAGATGAAGCGACTCTCCGAATTTTTTGTATAGGAATTATTCTCCGAATATTCCTTTCAACATATCTTTCATTTCGGGATCATCATCAATATTTCGAGCATCATTCGGAAGAAGGAAGTCTACATCTTTCATTTTCTTTGGTGTAATTTTAATGGCTTCCATCACTTGTGTACATCCATCACAATATTGTTCAATTGAAGCGATCTGCATGAGCGGATACCCTTCCAAACCGGGAAATTGTTCACCATTTAATTTAGCTGTTCCAATATCTTTTGTTACATATAAAATCACCTCCACTTGCGAATCATCCTCCAAGTTTGTGATAGTAACTATTACTTTTTGGCACTTGTGCCCCAAAATATCTTTAAAGTCATCTTCATAACTAAAGTCAAAATCGCTAAATCTTAATCTTTCTTTATGTTGTTCGGCATCCCATCTCTTATAAAATTTTCCCATACCCATTAATTCAATAAGAGAAAAAGCTGTTCCTCTATCACCATCCCAAACTTGTGTAATATTAATTCCTTCAAATTTGGTTACTGATTTCGATTTATTTCCAAGAATTGAAACTGTAGTAAATATGTTTTCAAAATTTGACAAAAGATTCAGGTCATCGGTACCTTCTATTTTGGTTTGGAAAACAATCTCTCCTGAAAATGATTTTTGCGCTTGGAGAGTGTAAGTTGCAAAAAATAAAATCGTTAAAAACAATAATACTAATTTTTTCATATAAATGAGATTTTAATGTAACAATTGGCAAAAGTAGGATTTTTTTTGGAAAACAGTTTTATTCCGCTAACCTTCCTGTCCAAATACAATTTGGTCATTATTTTTATTATAAAACTTAAATTCAACAACAGAGAAATTCGGTTTTTCTACAATACGAATCCAACGATGAAACCGTAGAAACCAATTCCACCGTTTGGAAAATAAACCTTTGGTAAGATAGGCATACACAAAAGGGTGTACTGCCAAATAAAATCCTTTTTCAAGCTGCTTATTTATCAAATATTCAATCATATTTTCAATATCTTCCTGAATAAGGAGTGCCGATTTTATTTTTCCCGATCCATTACAAGTAGGACAAAGTTCCAAAGTCTCAATAACGGTAGCCTCTCGTACTCGCTGGCGTGTAATTTGAACCACACCAAATTTATTCACCGGCAAAATAGTATGTTTGGCTTTATCGTTTTTCATTAGTTCCTGCAAAGTTCTGTATAGCAAAGTTCTGTTTGCAGTTTTGGCAAGATCAATAAAATCAATAGCAATAATGCCGCCCATATCTCTCAGTCGAAGTTGGCGGGCTACTTCCACAGCAGCCTCTAAATTTGCATGCAACGCATTTTCTTCTGAGGTACCCGTTCTAATTCTATTGCCGCCGTTTACGTCAATTACATGCATCGCTTCCGTGTGTTCAATGACAAGATAAACACCCTTTTTTAAAATAACAACTTTACCAAATGAGCTTTTTATCTGCAAAGCAATGTTCATCTCTTCATAGAGTGGCTTTTGCCCTTTGTAGAGTTTTACAATGTTTTTTTTGTCAGGAATATGTACCGTAAGATATGACTTTATTTCTTGAAATAATTCTTTACTATCTACATGTACAGCATCAAAGGAATCATCCAATACATCCCGGATTATGGAAGTAATTTTGTCTTCTTCCGAGGCAATTTTAACAGGAGGTTTTGCTTGAGGCAATTTAGCTACAACTGATTTCCATTTCTCTAACAAAAAATTTAAATCTGTAGATAATTCGTCTATGTCCTTGCCTTTTGCAACTGTTCTAATAATAACTCCAAAACGTTTAGGACAAATAGATTGTACGATTTTTCTTAGACGATTTCGTTCTTCACCGTTTTTTATTTTTTGAGAAATCGTAATTTTATTCATAAAAGGCACTAAGACCAAATATCTTCCGGCTAAAGAGATTTCGGAAGTGAGTCGTGCACCTTTAGTAGAGATAGGTTCTTTAGCTACTTGAACCAAAATGGATTGTCCCGGCTGGATAATATCGCTTATTTTTCCGGTTTTTCCTATTTCAGGCTGTAACGGTGTATTGGCTATGCTTCTTTTACGATTACTTATAGCTTGATTCACAAATTCATTCAGCGAACGTGCATGAAATCCTAAATCTAAGTAATGGAGAAAAGCGTCTTTATCATCGCCAATATTTAAAAATGCGGCATTGAGTGCAGCATTTATTTTTTTTACTTTTGCAAAATAAATGTCTCCCACCGCACATGCTTCAGTTTTCTTCTCACGATGGATTTCCATGAGCTTTTTATCTTCCAGCAAAGCAATTTGCACTTCCGTTTCACGAGAAGTAATGACTAATTCTTTCGAGATCTTTTGAGTTTCTTCAGTATTCATTTTAGAAAAAAAGAAAACTAAATAGAGTGTGTATAAACACCATATTTAGTTTTCATGATTAGGGTTAAAGAAAAACACTATTTCTTCTTATGTCTGTTTTTTCTTAGACGCTTTTTCCTCTTGTGAGTTGACATTTTGTGTCTTTTTCTTTTTTTACCACTTGGCATAATAATTGAGTTTTAATAGATTATTTAATTTTTTTAACAGCATTCACGAAAGTTTTGCAAGGTTTAAATGCCGGAATTTTATGAGCCGGAATAACAATAGTTGTTTTCTTTGAAATGTTACGAGCGGTTTTCTGAGCTCTTTGCTTCACGATGAAACTACCGAATCCTCTTAAATAAACGTTTTCATTTTTTGCTAGCGCACCTTTTACAGAGGTCATAAATGTTTCAACTACTGTTTGAACAGCTTGCTTTTCAAGACCGGTTTTGTTTGAAATTTCGGAAACGATTTCTGCTTTTGTCATGTTTTTAATTTTTATGGGTTAAACAATTTTTTTTTAAAGTAAATTGGCGGCAAAGATATACATTTCTTTGATTTACAATTAATCCGTGATTATTTTTTCTAATTTTCTATAAAATCATATAAATGGGAAGCTAGTCGACTGGCGCCAATTCTAAAAAGGTTATTAGATAACCAGTTGACATCTAGTGTTTTTTCTAACAATTTCAAATACAGTAACGTTGTGTTAACATCTGTAATTCCTCCGGCTGGCTTGATGCCAATTTTCTTTTTTGTCTCATTATAAAACTGATAAATAGCATCTAACATTATTAAAAAGGCTTCAGGCGTGGCGTTAGTTGCAATTTTTCCGGTGGATGTTTTAATGAAGTCGGCGCCGGCATGCATTGCCAGCGTAGAAGCTTTGTAAATCAAATCCGGTTCAATAAGTTCACCCGTTTCCAAAATCACTTTTAGATGCGCGTGTTGGCATGCTTGTTTTATAGCTACAATTTCATCAAAAACGATGTCATATTTCTCTTCTAAAAATAGACCTCTCGAAATTACCATGTCAATTTCATCTGCACCTTGTGCTACGGCATACTCCACTTCTGTTACTTTAATCTCTATGGGAGATTGTCCGTGAGGAAAAGCGCCTGCCACCGAGGCTATTTTTATAGGAGCGTTTTTCAACAGTTGTTTCGCTTCATTTACAAAAACAGGATACACACACACGGCAGCCGTTTGATAACGCATAGCGTTTTTACATAATTCTTTAATTTTTTTCGTATTGTCATTCCCTTCCAAGGTAGTTAAATCAATACAATGCAGTGCAAATCGAATCGCTTCTTTTTCCGAAGAAAAATTTTCTAACGATTGGTTTTTAATTTCCTCTATACGAGTCTGAACATCGCTTAATGAATAAGGATAAGAAGAAAGTGTAATCATAATTTGATGATTTTTTTTGTTATTGATTTTTTGTTATTAAAGGTAATTTTTAAGAGATAAAGACCTGGGGATAAATGGGTAATGTTTATGGTATAAGACTCCTCACTTCGAATGAAGTAAGGAGTCTTCACCATTTTTCCTGCAATATCAAAAACCTTAACTTCATTTATTTTTAATTCGCCTGCATTGCGAACTTGGCCTGCAATCGTAACTCGTAATTGATCAGACACCGGATTTGGATAAAATTCAACATTATTTTCCCATTCTTTAATGCTTACATTATCGCTAATGCCATATGTATATTCGCCGGGTAATATAAAATCAGTAGTAAGTCTGCCTGATAGATTGCTTCCTGTAAGTGTAGTGGGGATAATTCGCCAATCATGCGCGACATCTTTTCTATATAGCAAAACCAGGTCATCTCTCGTATATCCTCCTTGCAACAGCTCGCTAATAGATGCCTGATCGTAAGAAAAAGCATACCGGGCTTGCATCGTATTATATTTTAAAAACCCTACGCGCCAAAAATACTTGTCGGATATTTTAATAATGTCGGGATGATGATTTTTGGATGGCGTTGGGGCAAATGGATTATACTCCACTCTAAGAATGGACTCATCGGTAATCTCATCAACTTGAATTCTAAAATAAGCATCTGATATGTTTGTACTTCCTGCATTATTAATTAATTGTGTATAGTCATAACAGAAGTCGCCCATTTTAAAATTCGGATCAATTGCCCAAAAAACGGGTTCAAACGGAAGCTCTACTTCCACAATTTCAGACTCTCCCGAGAATCGTATCTTTTCTATCAAATATCTTTCACCGGATGCGGAAACAAACTCTACATCAATCAGATTATTATTTGCAAAATAATTAGCATGATGTAGTCTTTGTTTAAATGCAACATTATATATATTATTATGTTCTGCTTTTGGTTTTATAGAATCAATGTTAAAATTTAAAAAACCGGGTTGGTGTATCCATCCCATGAAAAAATCATGCAAATTTATACCGGAAATTTGCGATAACTTATCGAAAAACTCTTCAGAATTCACATTTCCATGCTTATTTTCATCCAAAAATTGCTTTATTGAAGAAAAATACAATTCATCGCCTATATAATGGCGCAAAGTATAGGCTACCAGTCCGCCTTTATCATAAGTAGTAGTTCCATAAGTCACATTTGGCGGCACATTATCTAATGCAAAATAGCCACCATCGTCAATATGAGCTCTTTTTAGAACTTTCATATGCAAATTTCTAATTCCCGTTTTATAAGTTTGCAATGATGGGTCTAATACTTCATCGCATAAATATTCTCCGTATCGCGCAAACCCTTCGTTAATCCACATATTTTGTGAAGTTGAACAAGTGACAAGATTTCCAAACCAAAAGTGTGCCAATTCATGAGCAATAAGGCTTTGGTTAGCAGTGGTTCCGGTAATGGAAGAGCGAGGATAGGCTATGTTTGTAGCATGTTCCATAGCGCCTAAAATAAAAGGCACCGCTACATAACCTACACGCTGCCAACGACAAGCGCCCCAGCGTTTTTCAAAAGTATGAATAAATGTTTTTAGATTTACGAACGATCCGGGAACCCTTGGCATAACATCGGGAGTAGCATAAATTTCTATAGGTAGTATTTCTCCGGAAATGCTATGCACCGTATCTTTATAAACCTGATAATTGCCTACTGCCACCGAAGCCAAATAAGTAGGAATCGGATCAGTTAATTCCCATTTCCAACGTATGGCATCGCCTAAGTTCACCGAATCAACTAACATTCCACCGCATACAGCTTTTTTATCAAGATCGGTTGTAATGTTAAATGTATAGGTAGATTTATCAGTAAATTCATCAATACAGGGAAACCAAACACGCCCGAAAGAATGTGGGCGGCTTCCCATACCCACCCCCATATTATACGCAAAATCGGAAGTAAAGAAAAATCCGCCCCATTGCGGATCTCTTACGGGTCTTCCACGATAATACACTCGAATAATTACCGTATCTCCCACGGATAAAAATGGTAGATCTATCTTTAAATTTTGTCCTTGATGTAAAAAAGAAATTAAACTATTTTGTTTTTTTATCGAATCAACGGTTAGTGCTAAAAAGTCAAGATTTATACTTGAGAGAGGTGCTATTTTTGCCACAATACTTACATCGGTGTAACCTTTAATTTCTTGTTGTAGGAAATCTCTTATTTCCAAATTGATATCATAATGTGATATATGAATAGTATCGGCTTTAGTTTGTGCCCATAAGTTTGATGTATAAACTAAAGCGATAATTTGAATAAAAAAAATCAACTGTTTCATAATTACTAATTGTTATTTTTTATTATTAAAATGCATGCCGAGATAAAATCGTAATCCTTGTGGATAAGAAGGATGTCTTTTATAAACGTTTAGCATATAATCCATTTTAAACAAAAGACTTATTCTACTTGATGTAAAAAACTCTACTCCAATGGCAGGATTAATAATATAAAGCGGTTTTGTAAAATGTACTATCGGCGCTGCCTCATTATTATTTTGTTGTTTTTCGATAAAAATAAAATTAGTGGCGCTACCGCCGCCTATCGTGATTCCTACAAACGGCATCCATTTCTTCACAGGATAAAGTAAATCAAAGGTAACGCCCCCCCACCCTATTCTACAACTGTTTTTATAAGCGCCGTATTTACAAGAAGTAAAATATCCTTCACTTCCCACACGAAAATAGCGATTGAGATAGATATTCACTTTTCCTCCGAGACCGAAAGTTATTCCCTTGATTTGCTCCTCTATTTCATTGTTTTGCAAATCAAAAACCGTAAAATGTTTACTTTGGACATAACCCAAATGTACAAACATTCCTCCCGAATAACCTTTGTAGCCCCATTTTTTAGTAGTAATAATATCTTGCGAAAAAGCAGAGACGTGAATCAGTCCGAAAAATAGTATGATGATTATTTTTTGCATTATTTGCTTTTTGAATTGGCAAAGATATAACAATAACTCCTTTTTATGCTTATTTTTCCTATTTTTGCTCGTTAATTTATTCATGAACAAAATAACCTGTTTACTTTTAGGGCTTAGTATCACACTTTGTGCATGCACAACAGAGGTCCCTGTTACTCGATTTTCAGGAGAAGGACTTGGCACTTATTACAATATTACTATTGCAGGTAAAAACAATATTATTCAATCGCAAATTGATTCGGTGATTGCCGAATTGAATAATACAGCTTCTATTTTCAACCCTAACTCATTGGTATCGCGTATTAATAGAAACGAAACGGATACCTTGAACGATATTTTAAAACAAATTTTAGAAATATCGTTGCGCGTTTGCGAAGATACCGATGGCGCCTTTGATTTTACGATAGGCGCATTAGTAAATTTGTGGGGATTTGGAAGAAATGCCCCAACAGAAGTATCGCAAGAGGAGATTGCAATAGCATTGGAAACCGTTGGTTACAAAAAAATTAAAATAGAAGGAAATAAGATTATTAAAGAGGATCCGGAAACCCAACTTAACTTTAACGCTGTTGCCAAAGGGTATTGTGTGGATTTAGTAGCAGCGTTTTTAACCTCAAAAGGCTTAGAAAACTTTTTAGTGGATATCGGCGGAGAATTATGCGTACGCGGTAAACGTGCTCCAAATAAAAAATGGCGAGTAGGCATACAAAAACCCACCGGAACCAAAGAAGATGCAATATCTGCAGAAGAGACTATAGAGCTTCAAGACATTTCAATTGCTACTTCAGGAAATTATCGCAATTATATTGAAAAAAACGGAAAACGATATGGACACACTATCAATCCACACACCGGTTACCCTGAAATAAACGACTTATTGAGTGTTACCGTATTGGCTTCTACCTGTGCATTCGCCGATGCCTACGCCACCGCCTTTATGGTAATGGGCGCACAGAAAGCTAAAGATTTCGTTTTCCAAAATCCCGAGATTAAGGCTTACTTTATTACAACCACAAATTAAAAGTCACGAACATGAAATAGCCTCTTTAAATCCTCTAGTCATTAACCATTAATCACTGATCGCTAAAATAATGCAAACCTATCAAAATCAAAACTTTTTTCTTATCGCCGGACCTTGTGTCATAGAAAATGAAAACATCACCTTGCACATTGCCCGAACTATTGACGCCATTTGCAAACGCTTGGAAATCCATTTTTACTTTAAGGCTTCCTATCGCAAAGCTAACCGCTCTTCTCTTTATTCATTTACAGGCATCGGCGATATAGAAGCTTTAGCTATACTAGCAAAAATAAAAGAACAATTGGGACTTCCTATCGTTACCGATATTCATGCACCCGAAGAAGCGCTTCTTGCTGCACAAGTAGCCGATGTACTTCAAATTCCGGCATTTTTATCTCGCCAAACCGAGCTGTTGCAAGCCGCTGCTAAAACAGGCAAGGTGGTGAATATCAAAAAAGGACAATTTTTATCACCGGAAGCGATGCAATTTGCAGTTGAAAAAATTCGTGCAGTCGGTAATCCGCATGTGATGATTACTGAGCGCGGCACCAGCTTTGGCTATCATGATCTTATCGTGGATTTTAGAGGGATTAAAGCTTTAAGGCAAAATAAATGTCCGGTGGTTTTAGATTGTACCCACGCACTGCAACAACCCAATCAATTAAGCGGAGTTACGGGCGGACAGCCCGAACTCATTGAGACATTGGCAAAAGCCGGTATTGCCGTAGGATTTGATGGTATTTTCTTAGAAACACACCCCGACCCTAAAAACGCACTTTCCGATGGCGCAAATATGCTTCCGCTTTCACAACTGGAATCATTGCTCGAAAAATTATTAAGAATTAGAAATGCGGTGATTTAACCTCGAAACATAAGTTTAACACCTTGTTCTAACGACAAAAAAGGTTGCTTGTATGCATATTTTCGCAATAATGCAAGATCTGCTTGAAAAATGAAAGGTTCTTCTTTTTGATATTTCAATATCAGTTTTTGCTCCGATTTTACAGTTTTATTCACGGCTTCTATTATTGCCTGTAGCGGGCGTGCAAAACCCGTTCCCACCTCATAAATACCATTTTGCGGTACATGATTTAGAAAATAATAGAGTACTTTCATTACATCATTCACATAAATATAGTCTTGAGCGATATTTTTTTCTACACGAATTTCGGCTATATTTTCTGCATATTTTTGATAAATTTTATACACTTCTGAAGCGTTTTCTGCTTTATGTGTTTCATTTTTTCCATATACTTGAAAAAATTTAAGCCCTGCCCAAAAAGGAGGTGTTTGTTGCTGTTTATCAATCCATTTATCAAAAGTATATTTTGATTTTGCAAATGAAGAAAGCGGGCGAATATCGTTTGTTAAATAAGATGAAGCGTAAATTAACGGAATTCTTTTAGAGGTAGCAAAACTCCAAATTCGCTGTGAAAAATCTACATTTAATACTTCAAAAACAGCATTATCAGTAGAAATGTAGTCGGTTCGTGCGCCTAAATGGAAGATAAAATCAATATATTGCACATTTTTCTCTGCCCAATGAAAAAAGTGTTCTCTTTGAATTTTATCTATGTATTCCAAGTTTTCCCAGTTTTTTCGTTTTATTTCTTGGGTAAAATCATCTACAAGAATGATATTTTTTATGTCATGAAGATTCAGCTTTCTACATAAATGACTCCCGATAAATCCTGCCGCACCTGTTATAACAATCATGGTTTAGAGAACTTTGGATTTGTTAAAAATTCGTCATCAGTTAATGTATGTAGAAATAATTTTAAGTCAGCCATCTGTGGAGGTGTTAAGAATGCGCCGCCTTGTTCTAATTTGTGCATTAATGGATGTACATAGGGCGAATATTGTAGTCCGAAGTTATAAAACTCAAGCACTTCATCAATGGTTTTAAAACGTCCATCGTGCATATAAGGGGCGGAAGCCATAATATTTCGCAACGAAGGGGCGCGATAAGCGCCAATATCTTGAGTATTTTTAGTTACGGAAAATCGATCATGCGGATCATCAAAAACAGTAGATAATGCATTATTATAAAATAAGTTGGTGGTAAACAAAGGCGTCCCACCTCCACCATGGCAATGAAAACAATCCGCCCCTTCTTCCGTTGAAAAAAGGATATATCCGCGCATTTCAGCATCGGTAAGTTGCTCTTCTCCTCTCAAAAATCTATCAAATTTCGAATTCGCTGAAACCAAAGTACGTATAAATTGTGCTATGGCTTTTTGAATACGTGAAATATTAATCTCTTCCGTTCCGAAAGCTTTTTTAAACATAGCAGGATATTTGGGATTTTGCTTCAACGCATGCACGGTGCGTTCCGGCGTACTATTCATTTCATGTGGTGCAATAATTCCCATCAATACAATATCTTCCAACGTTCGTTGTTGAGAATTCGGATTCGATTCGTGAATTAAACCGTTCCAAAAATAACCTTCATGGTTAAATACTAAATTTGTCAAAGGCATTGTATTATGTGGCGTAGGCGCTCCTGACAGCCCAAAAGTTTTGCCATCGGGAAAACGTGGATTATTCATACCTACATCAAAATTGTTGGCTTGCACGTGACATGTGGCGCAGCTCATCATCGAGTCGGGATTACTGCCAAGATAGCCGGACAAACGTTCGTCATAAAAAAGATGGCGTCCCAGTTCAATACCTTCTACGGTGAGCGGATTATCTTTCGGAATGTTCAAATTTGTGGGAAAATAGCGCGGAATTGAGAGAGAATATGGCGTGGCGGCAAAAGGATTTTCGGGATTTCGAAGCTCTTTCGGCTCACACGAGAGAATTAAAAAGCCGGAAATTAAAAGGCAAAACAAATAAAAAGTAAGTTTTTTAGTATTCATTTTTAATATTATAGCATTATGATTAAATAACTGAAAAATATAACAAAATATTGTCATAATAAAAAAATTTCATGCTTTAAAACAACGAAACAAAATAAGTATATTTTTGCCGCGGAGAGGTGGCAGAGTGGTCGATTGCGGCGGTCTTGAAAACCGTTGAGGTGAAAGCCTCCGGGGGTTCGAATCCCTCCCTCTCCGCGCAGTTGCTGCAATAAACAGAGTAATAGAAAATTACAGCAATACCGCTCTCAGGCGGAGAAAATCAGGGCATTTGTTTGATTTAATGCGTCATCTCTAAATTACAGTGCAATTTTTAGTGATTGAGATGTTATTTTAATATAATTTTATAGGACAAACGCATTAAAATTACAAATCATTTCTGATCTTTTAATGCGTTTATCCTGTATACTAATTTGAAAGCAATATCTATAATTTAAAAGATTTATATAAATTTGCGCCGTTTTTATAAATCTTAAAAATGTTTATCATTATGAAAAAATCTATTTTATCTATCTGTTTAATAGCGTTTCTATTTGTAGTTTGCGCGCAAGATAAAAACAACGTTTTGTTTACTGTAGGCAATGAATCTGTTACAGTATCCGAATTTATTAATACATTTAGCAAAAATAATTCTCTATCAAAAGCTACGGAGAGTGAATTAAGAGATTATTTAAATCTCTTTATCACCTTTAAACTCAAGGTAAAAGATGGCATTGACTCTCAGATAGATACTGCATCGGTATTTCAAAGAGAGTTGGCGTCTTATAAATTTCAATCCGCACAACAATATTTAACGGATAAAGAAGTAACAGAACAACTTATTAAAGAGGCTATTGAGAGAAGCAAAAAAATGGTTCGGGCTTCGCATATTCTAATTATGTCTCCACCGGATGCTTCGCCGGAAGATACTTTAATAGCCTATAATAAAGCGCTGGAGATCAGAAAAAAGATAATCTCCGGAGCCATCACTTTTCCTGAAGCAGCCGTTCAGTTCTCCGAAGATCCTTCCGCCCGTGATGAAATACAAGGTACTAGAGTTCAACACGGAAATAAAGGAGACTTAGGATATTTTACGGTCTTCGACTTAATTTATCCTTTTGAAAACATTGCTTATAATACACCGGTAGGCACGTATTCAATGCCGGTGAGAACGCAATTTGGCTATCATCTTATTTGGGTTCAAGACAAACAGCCTTTGGTTGCAAGAATTGACATTTCTCAAATCTTATTGTTGGATACTGCCGCACGCTTCGGACGTATAAGTCCAGAGGTAAGAGAGAAGTTAACGCTTATTGAAACAGCGCTCAAAAACGGAGAAGATTTCGCCACACTTGCCAGAACATATACCGAAGATCCGACATCAAGAGCAAATGCCGGAAAAATTGAACCGTTTTTCCCAAATCGTCGTCCGGGAGACTATGTAAAACAAGCCATTTCTCTTGAAAAAGATCAAATATCCGCACCTTTTCCTTCAGTTATCGGATGGCACATACTCAAACTTAATGAGTTAACCATGCATGAAGTAAAAGATGAAGAAATGCGACATTCAATGATTTCAAGAATTCAAAGAGATTCGCGCTCTACAAAAAGCGTAGAATCATTGATAGAAAAATTAAAAAAAGAATATAAATTTTCCGATAAAGATAAAAACGCAGCTTTCAATCTTTTATTAAAAAAATTGGATACGGAAAGTACAATGCCACCTGCTACGATTTTATTAGCTATTGCAGGTATTGATAAGTTAAAACCTATAGCAACCTTTGCCAATCAAACTGTTACGATACAAGATTTTATTCGTTATTTAGATCGCTCTCAAGGTACAGAACTCAGTAAGCAAAACAAAGCTTTTTTAGAGGCTCAGTATAAAGATTTTATTAAAGAGGTCATGCTTACATATGAATTTGATAATTTAGAGACAAAGTATCCTGAGTATAAAGAACTTCTCACCGAATATCATCATGGTATGATCTTATTTGAAATGAATGACTTAAAAGTTTGGAGCGAGTCTTTAAAAGATAGCGTTCAAATTGAAAAATTTTATGAAAAAATTAAATTTAATCACGTAGATAAAGAAGGAAATCCCAGACCGCTTGCCGAGATCAGATCAATTGTACTTACCGATTATCAAAATAAATTAGAGCAAGAATGGTTGAACGAATTGAAAGAAAGGTATCCGGTATGGATAAATGAAGAATTATTTAAATCTATATTGAAAAACAAGTGAGAAAATTCCTCTTATTATTTTTAGCCTCAGGGCTTATTATAGGGTGCCAGCAAACTAATAATTATGTTGTTGCGGAAGCCTTTCATCATAAATTGTATTTGTCGGAAGTAATGGAAAAACTTCCCTATTTCTCCTCAAAAGAAGATTCTTTACTTTTTATGGATCAATATGTGGAAGCATGGATATTGCGGCAAACATTATTGGCACAGGCAAAGCGAAAATTGACACAAAGCGAACAGGATTTCTCTTCTCAAATAGCGCAATATAAAGAACAGCTGCTTATTAATGCTTATCTGCAAAAAATAAGCGGAGATTCTGCGCTTTTTGCTGTATCAAAAAACGAGCTGTTTGATTTTCTCAATGAAACAAAAACCGATGAGGCACCTGAGTATAGAAATATGGTAAAATTGAACTACATAAAACTATCGAATCCATCTAAGCTTTACAATCAAGTAAAAAAATTGTTCTTTGAAGAAAATGATAGAGTAAGCGCTATAAAACAATTGGAATTACTTTCCGGCGATACGATTGAATATTATTTAGATAGAGACCGTTGGTTTTATTCAGATCTTATAGAGAGAGATTTACCTTTTTCTTATTCTGACATAAATATTAAAGATAAACTTGATATTGTGCAGGACGATTATCGCTATTTGATTTTAATTTTGGACAAAAAACAACAGTTGCAACCAAAAAATACACTTGAGGAAAGAAAAGTAGCACAATTGTTATTAGAACAACAAAAAAAAGTAGCATTTTTGACTAATTATCAAGATTCGTTACTGCAAAAAGCATTGTTGGAGAGAAAAGCGATTCGTTATCCGATAGTTTTTTGAAAGGGAATGGGGTTGTCCATCTTGCACCTAATTATAAATTCAAAAGAATAAAATTTTTATTATCAATATTTTACAGAACAAAATATCAAAAACGAGGGCGACGGTTTAAGTTCCATTAGTAGATTGCTATTAATTTGACAATGAAAGATAAATCCTTTAATACTGTCCTTTAATTGAATAATTTTTTCTGGCATAATAAAAAGCTAAGTTACAAAAAAAAGCAGTTATAATTTCAATTATAACTGCGACAACGAGCTATTCTCTGTTAATTTTATAGCAATTTTGTAGAAACTATTATGATGTTTTTGTATACACTAAACCGTTGGTTAAAAGTGTTTTTAATTTTAAATTTGATATTGCTTAATAGTGTTTTTATAATCATATTTTTTCTACTAATTTTTCTCTTACCAATTCCCAAGCCACTTCATTGTCATACTCAACTCCTTGCTTTAAAACCAATCTAATATCTTCCAAAAAATCTTTATCAATCATCTTTTCGTTCATATTGGCAAGAAATTGATTTTGTGTAGGCGGTTTATCTACTGCGTTTTGTCCCAAGAAAATCCAATTTTTCACGCATTCGTTTCAATATTGGATTTATCGGCTCAGAATTGATTTGCACCAAGTCAATATCCTCACTATAAAGTGTTTGTGGCTTTAAGTACAGCTTGTGTAATGCCGTTCCGCCTCTGAATGCCAACGATTCTTTCAATAAATCGTCCGAATAGATTTCTACAAGAGCGCGGGCAATTATTAAATCCTGTTCTATTTGTGCATCATTTCTCCAGATAATTATATTTTGTTTGTTTTGTATTTTTCATTAGTTTAAAATTGCGAAACGTAATATTTTGTATAACCTTTTGCAAAAAACACTTTTTCTTGAAATAAAAGCGTAAAGCAAGAAAAAAATTGAATGATTGCTTTTACTTTTTTATCAAATGCTTCAAAAATTGCTTGCTAGATTTTCGATAAAATTACTATCAAGAGTCGTTTTTTAGAGATAAATAAAATCATCCGCTTTTTTTTATAGATTTGCCGCAATTTTCAACGCAAATTTATATGCGCACCATCTTGATCCTCATTAAAAAAGAATTTTTGCAAGTATTTAGGAACACGCTGCTAATGCAAATTCTTATTGTAGCTCCGTTGGTGCAGTTTTTGCTTTTTCCTTTTACTGCCGACTATGAAATAAAGACCCTTAATATTGCTTTTATTGATAATGACAGGTCTACGATTACCAGAGAAATGCGGAATAAGTTTGAATACTCAAAGTATTTTGTGAGTTATGGATTGCTGGAAGCAAAAAAAGAAGCAGAAACTCTAATGTTAGATGATAAAATTGATATTTTAGTTGAGTTTCCGCTGAATTTTGAAAAAAATATTATGACCTCAGAGCCTACTACAATTGCCATTACGGCAAATGCTATCAATAGCGTTAAGGCAGGTATCGGTGTAGGGTATGTACAAACTGTTTTGGGAGAATTTTATGAGGACAAGGTGGCTGAACTGAGCGCCACCACAGGCAACACATCAGCAAAGTTATTGCCCACCAATATTTATTGGTATAACGAGCAAATGAATTATAAAAATTTGATTGTTCCCGGAATTTTAGTGATTTTGGTTACGTTAATCGGAGCGTATGTTACGGCATTAAATATTGTTCGTGAAAAAGAAATTGGGACGATTGAGCAAATCAATGTTTCACCCATTCAAAAATGGCAGTTTTTAGTAGGAAAAATGATTCCTTTTTGGATCCTCGGTATGGCTGAGTTTTTATTAGGATTGTTTCTTATGAAAATTGTTTTCGGAATTTCGGTGCAAGGAAGTTTGCCGGTGCTTATTTCCGTAACCTCTATTTATTTACTGGTAATGTTAGGATTGGGATTCTTTATTTCCAGCATTTCTACCAACCAACTCCAAGCAATGTTTATTGTGTTTTTTCTGTTTATTGTTTTCGTTTTATTAAGCGGATTATTTACACCTATCGAAGGGATGCCGCAATGGGCAAAATATATTAATTATCTCAACCCTATGTCGTACTATATGGACGTGATTAAGCTCATTGTGCTAAAAGGAAGCGGAATTGATGAGATTAAAATGCAAATCAGCGTACTTTCAGGAATGGCGGTAATTATAAATGCCGCCGCGTTATTCAGTTATCGTGAAACGAAAAAGTGATCGTTCATTTCAAATGATTCAATACAAGAATATACTTGTCAATATACAACTGTTTCTCTTTTGATTTATATTGCTGGATGTACCTCGGGTGTTCAAGTACGGTCAAGCGATCGAATAATTTTGCTTTTCTGTTTAACTTTTCAATATATCTCGCATTCTTCATTCCCAATACAAAAACTTCTGAAGTATCCAATCCCATGTCAATATGTTTTTTCAACGAGGAAATCATAAAATCTTCCATCATTTCAAATAGGCGCGGGTCATCGTAATAATTGGCATTCAGCCAATTTCCTGCTTTTGTCTGTCGGATAATTGCCAACGGGAATGGTGAGTTGATGTAAAAATTTCGATAGAAAACATCAACACCACCATATTCATTTATCATTTCGTACATAAAAACGGATGAAATCTCATGTGTATGTGCAGATTCCATCCTAATTCCACAAGCACTTTCCAATCGCTTCGTATCAGTAAAAGGGATTCCTGTTACTCCTGCACCGTGCCGACTAGGATTAATCCCGATGATAAATTTGCGTTGCCCAAAGTCATTATAATATTTATGATAAAATTGGCTCATTATTGTTATTGTTTCAGGGTTATCCAAATAAGGATTGATAACCTCGAACCCTTTAGGCAATTTACCTGTATAGTTCAGCTTTTGATTGAAGTCAATAACTTTATCCGAAAATGTTTTTATCATTTATTATTCGCGCACTTTTAGCAAGTACCCCATTCCATGCACATTAACAACCTCTACTTTCGGCTCGTGTCCAAATTTGTATTTGTTTTTTCTTCCACCGTCAGGATTAAGGTTTTCGGGCGCGTCTTCTCCATCCAGTTTAAGATAAACTCTAACTTTTGATAGAAAAACATCCAGACTTCTTCCCATAGCAGCTTTCGATTCGCCCCAAATCTCTTTAATTAATACTTCTCTGGGAACCAATTTATTCTTATGTTCATATAACAATTTAAGCAATTGCGCTTCTTTTCGAGTAAGCATACGAACTTGCTCGCCATGTATTAACATTAACTCACTGTAGTTAAAAATAAAATCTCCAATATTGAAAATAATTTCCTTGGGGATAATATTCTTTTTGCTATTTGCGGAACATCTCTTCAAAATTGCTTCAATGCGAAGTAAAAGCTCTTCCGTACTAAATGGTTTGGTTACATAATCGTCGCATCCGGCTTTAAAACCTTTAATTCGATCTTCTTTAGAGTCTTTTGCCGTTACAAAAACAACCGGCAAATCAGGGGTTATACTATGCAGTTCATTAATAATGGCATATCCGTCTTTTTTGGGCAATCCAATGTCTAATAGGCAAATATCACAACTACCATTTTGGTAATCTTTTAAAGCGGACTCTCCATCACCATAGTCTACGACTTCATACCCCATCATTTCAAAGTAATCCTTTAATACTGAGCGAAGATTTTGACTATCCTCAATAAGCATTATTTTTGTTTTTTTGTTTTTCATCGTTTATTATTTTTGTTGATAAAATTGATTTTAAAAAAATGATTTTTTTGTATAAACTAATCGTTATTTTTGTACAATTTATTGTTTAAAAGAAAAAAAAATATATTAATTTGATTTTAAGATAGTTTATAATGGCACATGAAATATTTCTAGCAAAAACATTCGCAGGTTTTGAAAATTTATTGCTAAATGAGGTGATAAAATGCGGTGCAAAAAATGCAACACTATTGAATCGTTCGGTGCAATTTGAAGGAAATTTTCATTTGCTTTACAAAATAAATTATTACTCCCGATTTGCTTCTCGCGTGCTTTGGCAAGTAAAAAATTTCAATTTCGATTCTAATGAATCTTTTTATCAAGCGATTTTCTCTTTTCCGGCAGAAGAATATTTGTCTCGTTCGGGAACATTTGCGGTGAGTTGTACAGCCTCAGACTCCATATTCAAGACGCCGCTTTTTGCATCACTGCTTACGAAAGACGCTATTTGTGATAGGTTTCGGGAAAAATATGGTGAACGTCCTGATGTGGATAAAGAAAATCCGGAAGTGCAATTTCATATTCACATTCACAAAAATAATGCGACTTTTTATTTAGACAGTTCGGGTGAATCACTGCATAAAAGAGGTTACAAAGTATCTAATCATCCGGCTTCTATCAACGAAATTACTGCTGCTGCCATGGTAGCTCTGAGTGGCTGGGATGGAAAATGCGACCTGATAGATCCCATGTGCGGTGGCGGCACCATTCTTATTGAAGCAGCCATGCAAGCATTAAATATCCCCGCAGGATATTACCGTGAAAAGTTCGGTTTTTTCAAATGGCTAAATTTCGATAGATATGCCTGGAAAAAGATTATGAGTGAATCTGTTATCCATGAAGACATTCCGATAGATTTATATGGCTATGATTGTAATCCGAGATTTTTGGGAATGGCAAAAGTCAATGTGGAAAAAGCACGATTAGAAGATTTTATTCTGTTAAATAAGAGAGACATGCGAGATGTAAAACCGATACACACTCCATCTGTACTTATTTTCAATCCTCCCTATGGAGAAAGGCTTGAAATGGAAAATAGTAATATTTTTTACAAAGAAATAGGAGATGCCTTAAAACATAATTTTCCTAACTGTAAAGCTTTTTTGATAAGTTCTGACACAGATGCGTTAAAGTATATCGGATTAAAAACTTGTTTTAAACAAAATATGTTTAACGGGCCTTTGGAGTGTAAATATTACGGATATGATTTATTTTCCGGCAAATTTGCCCCATCGCATAAATCCCAATATGGAAACCACAAAATACACGGTAAAAAGGAGCGATGAAAAATAAAGCCCCAACCACCAGTTAGCGATGGCATAAATAGCGTTTACCATCATCCAAATACACCAGTGTTGCAAATATTTTTTTGCTAAGAGCCACATACCAATCACACTCAATGCAGTTGAAAACGACTCACTTATGGGGATCACGGTGTCTGTATATCTTTGTAAAATAAAAAAGGTAAAGAATGTAACTAAAACTACGATTGCCGTAAGTCTTGGATAATATTTTTTCGGAAGATTTGAGATTCCGGAGTATGGATTTTCGGTGCTGTTTCTCTTCCAAACGATAATTCCATAAATATTGGCGCCCAAATAATAAAAATAGGTCAGCGCCCAGGCGTAACAATTTACTTTGGCAAAAATGTAGATATAAAACAGTGACATCACGATTCCGGCAATCCAAAGCCACCATGAGGCGCGGTATTCTAAAACAATGTATACCAACCCTATGATAGCGCCGATAAGTTCAATGTTTGAAATGTTCATAGTATTTAAAGATTTGAAATTTAAAGATTCAAGACTTTTAATAAACTATTAAGATAATGGATTTCAAGTTCTTAAATCTTTAAATTGTTAAATTGTTTTGTTGATGCAAAATAATAGTTTTCATTTATAAAAAACCTATTTTTGCAAAACTATTAATCAAAAATTTATGTCAAAAATTAGATTGGGAATTGTAGGCTATGGAAATGTGGGGCGCGGTGTGGAATATGCAATAAGCCAAAACAGTGATATGGAGCTTGTGGCAATTTTCACGCGCAGAAACCCCGATAAGATAGCACCGGTAACTACCGGAGTTAAAGTATATAGCATTGCGGATACAGAGAAACATCTTCATACCATTGATGTCATGATGCTTTGCGGTGGCTCTGCTAGTGATTTGATGGAGCAAGCTCCTCATTTTGCCGCTATGTACAATTGTGTAGATAGTTTTGATACTCACGCACGAATACCTGAATATTTTGCACTTGTAAATGAAAGTGCAAAAAAATCGAAAAAAGTAAGCATTATTTCTACAGGATGGGATCCCGGATTGTTTTCTTTGCTACGAGTATTGGGAATGGCATGTATCCCAAATGGTTGCGACTATACTTTTTGGGGAAAAGGTGTCAGTCAAGGGCATTCCGATGCATTACGACGAATAAAAGGCGTAAAACATGCCGTTCAATATACTATTCCCATTGATTGTGCAATGACAGAGGTGCGAAAAGGCAATAATCCAACGTTAACTACATGCCAAAAACATATTCGGGAGTGTTTTATAGTGGCTGAGTTTCAGGCAGATTTAAGTCTCATTGAACAGACAATCAAAACAATGCCTCATTATTTTTGTGATTATGAAACTCTTGTTCATTTTATATCGGAAGAAGAGTTTCAAATCAAGCACGTGAACATGCCACACGGCGGCTTTGTTTTTCGTACCGGAACAACAGGAAAAGAGAATGTACATCAACAACGCATGGAGTTTTCGTTACAACTGGGTAATAATCCCGAATTTACTGCCAGTGTAATGGTTGCGTATGCTCGCGCAGCACACAGGCTGTACTTGCGAGGTGAATCCGGAGCTAAAACTGTTTTTGATATTCCTTTAGGATTACTAACGCCTCAGTCTATGGATGAACTAAAGAGAGCAATATTGTAGTTTTTTTTAGATCTATCTTGTCTGTAATGCTTTTTCTATTACCAACTGCACTTTTTCTTTCAATTCTTGTACATTTTCATCGGCATTAGGGTAAATCGGAGGCAGAAATTCTACAAAGATGCGTACAAATGGTCTCGGAATACGTTTAAAGTTAAATGCGGCACGCTCGGAACCTGAAATAGCAACCGGAACAATGGGAATATTCAACTCTTGGCTTAAAATAGCAAACATATCTTTAAACTCTTTCATTTTTTTGTCTTTAGTTCGCGTTCCCTCCGGAAAAATGATCACATTCTTTCCTTGTCGCAATACTTCGCTCATCTGTACAATAGATTCACGAAGATTGGTGTTGATGTTCATCAGAATAATATTATTTCTAGGTGCCATAAAACGTGCAAAAATCGACTGAAAATGCTTGTCCTTTGCAAAAAAGAACGTATTTTTTACCCTTTTCCACGGTAAGCGTGCTGTTACAAAAACGCCATCCAATCCGCTCCGGTGGTTTCCCACAAAAATCACAGGCTGGTTGGGAATATTCTCTTTTCCTTTTCCTCTTAAACAAAAATATAAATGAAAAGTGAGTTTAATGAAATTAGCTGTAAACCAATGAATAAATCCGGAACGCGGTAATTTTAACGTAGGTTTTTCTGTTTGTAGAATCTCTTTCCACGACACTTCATTTTCGTTGTACACAGCTGCCTGCTTTTCAATATAAAGACTCAATTTTTCCAAACAACACAACTCATCCAATTCTTGCGCTTTCATCGGCAACGAGAAAGCATTCTCTATAAAAGTGAGTAATGAAAGTTTACTCAACGAGTCCATTGCCAAATCTATTTCAAAATGATCGTCAGAATATGCTTTTACATTCAATTCTTTATCAATAAACTGCTTTAGAATTTTATATGTAGATGAAAACTGCTCAATATTCTCTTCGGCTCTTCTTTCTTTTTTCTGAATGAATTCTTCCAATTTAAAACGTTGTATTTTTCCCAATCTAGTTTTAGGCAATTCTTCCGAAACGACATGAAACTGTTGAATGCGCTTGTAGTTCATTGCACTTTTATTGTATTCGGCAATTTCATTTTTTAATAATTCTTCAAAGTCACCATCGGAGTGTAACCGCACAGCGCTCATTTCGGGATAAATGAGTAAGTGAAGTTGATCATTGTGAAGAAAAGCGGCAATTTCTTTCATAAAAGCGCTATTTTTCATCAATTCAAACTCAATTTCTACAGGATTGATATTTTTTCCGTTAGAAGTTACAATAATCTCTTTAATTCTGCCCGTGATTCTAACACCTATATCGTCAATAGTTCCCGTATCTCCGGTGTGTAGCCAGCCATTGCGAATAATCGCTGCCGTATCTTCTGGCTTTTTATAATAGCCTTGCATTACGTTATTTCCTCTCACCAAAATTTCACCGTTTTCGGCAATTTTCATTTCACAGCCGGGTAACATACGACCCGCATAGCCATAACGCCATTCACCGGGGCGTGTAAAAGTGATCATGGGTGCGCATTCGGTCATGCCGTATCCTTCCAGTATGTAGAATCCTAAGGCTCTGTATATTTTGGCAATATCCACAGGCAATGCAGCGCCTCCGGAAACCAAATGTTGAAGATGTCCGCCAAATTTTTGGTGCACCGCTTTGAAAATTGTTTTTGAAAAGGCACGCCATTCTAATAATGACGCCAATTTATAGAGCGTTTTCGCTGCAAAACTTGCATTAATTTTCGACATGATGCCTTTGGCTAAAGTTTCATATAATCGGGGTACCCCAATTATCAGCGTTATTTTTCCATTTTGTAAAGTTTGCAAAATAGACTCAGGCTTCATACCATCGGTAATCCAGCAGGTTCCCCCTGCATAAATAGGCGCCAGCATGGTACCAGCAAAAGGAAAAGAATGATGTAACGGCAGCAAAACCATTACATTACTGTTAGCATTAAAAATCGGCAGTTGATTACAAACCGCATCCATATTATACCAAAAGTTCTTATAAGAAAGCATTACGCCTTTGGGTAGTCCTGTTGTCCCAGAAGTGTAAATAATTGCCGCCACGTGATCATCTTCTCTCATTGGAATCTCTATTAAAGGCATTTCCTCAATATTTGAAATATCAATATCCGAAGGTGAAAGAATTGTGTGCTTGTAGTCGGAAATAGAATCAGTAATGGTGGTGATTTTATCTTTATAATGCTCTGAAACAAAGATAATATCCGGACGGGATTCCTCTACGATATATGAAATTTCTTTTGCTGTTGATTGCACATCTACCGGCACCACACATGCGTTACATTTAAATGCTCCGTAAGTTGCAAAAAAATATTCCGGAGCATTATCAGCAAAGATCATCACCTTTTCAGGTGTTTTTCCTTGTAATAAAAATGTTTGTCGATATTTTTCTGCATATTGTAGAAGTTGTGTATAAGAATATTTTACGCCTTGAAAAACGATTGCGGTTTTGGGAAGATTTTTTACCATATACTGTGTTGTATTTTATTGTTAACACAGATAACGCTTTTAAATAAAAAATCTTATTTTGAAATATATTTTTAATTTTTCGACAAGTTGTATTGCAACATAAAATCTACTGTTACCAACGCAGTCATGGCTTCTACCACAGGCAAAACTCTAGGCACAACACAACGGTCATTACGGCTATTACCGGCACAAGTGATTGGTTTTCCGTCAAAATCAATCGTATTTTGTTCCATTTGCAAAGTAGGAATAGGTTTGAATGCCATAGAAAAATAAACTTCTTGTCCATTAGTAATTCCGGCTTGTACACCGCCGTCATTATTGCTTTGAAAAGAAAAATCCGGATTTTGAATATCGTTATATTCAGAGCCCTTCATTTTGGAGGCAACAAAACCTTTTCCCAGTTCAAATCCTTTGCAAGCATTAATGGAGAACATGGCATATGCCAACCGTGCATCGAATTTATCGTACACAGGTTCTCCCAAACCGGAAGGCAAATTTTTGATTGTACAATGAACTAGGGCGCCGAAAGTATCGCCGTCATTTTCATATAAACTACCCCGTTCGGCTTTGCCATTCACTCTTCCAAAATTTGAAGGGGGCTTTTCTTCCTTTTCCTTTTTTCCTTCTCCATTCATCCAGGCATGAATTTCAATTCCAAATTTTTTCAAGTATAACTTTGCAATTGCTCCACCTACAACCCTGCACACTGTTTGTCGTGCGGAGGCTCTGCCTGTACCCGAATTATCTGCAATTCCGTATTTCATCTTGTAGGTGTAAGATGCATGTGAAGGTTTTAACACGCGCAACATCGCTTTATCAGGTTGTACATCTTTGTTTTGAATCTTGAATTCAATAGGAGCGCCTGTAGATTTCCCATTTTCGATGCCGGACAAAAACTCTACGCAATCCGGTTCGCGACGCTGGGTGGAGTATGGATGTTGCGAGGGTGCGCGGCGAGCTAATTCGCTTTGAATAAATTGAAAGTCAATGTCAACGCCGGTAGGGCAACCGATAATTGTGCCGCCAATATGAGAATCGTGCGTGCCGCCGTAATCGCTGAGAACAAATAATGTGCCAAAAGAATTCATGATGCAAAAATAGTATAATTATTTTGATCGTTTTTTATTATTTCATTTTTTTATTTCTTCACAAAAATTTCATAAAAACTTCTTCTACAATCATAAATATTATGTATATTTGCCAAAAGATTTTTTCATAGCATTACAAATTAAAACAATTTATTATGAGAACGTTCACAATTTTAAAAACTATTTTAATGAGCGCGTTGATGCTCTTTTTATTCAACAATGTTTCCTTTGCTCAAGGCTGTACCCTGTTTGAAGATTTTGAAGATATGAGTCAAAATTCTGCTTATGCAGGCAGAATGGTTACCACTCCAAGTGGAGAGTGGATGATTTTGGGTCATTCTCAAATGGATACTAATGATAGATACTTCGGCACTAGATCTATTCGATTAAGAGCAAACAATAGTGATCCTGCAACCGGAGCGATGACTATTCCTGGAGAAGGTACCGAGGGCGCTAACGTTATTCAAATGCAATTTGATAAACCTAATGGTATAGGCGCTGTGAGTTTCTATTACGGCTCTTATAGTGGTCATAGCGGCGGTATAGTATCTGTAGAATACTCAACCGATGGAGGAACTACCTGGATTAAACCGGTAAACAACTCTGTAACTGCTCCAACGTGGGTGAACGCAGGCAGAGAAATGCAAGAATTTTCTGTACCCATTAATGTGCAAGGAAATGCAAGGATCAGGATTATCAAATACAAACAATCGGGCACCCAGAATACGCTTAACGTTGACAATATTTGCGTAACAGACTTCAACCCTGAAGGTTATGTAGCCGCTCCTACTTTTAATCCACCAAGCGGATCTTATACAAGCGCCATTAATGTAATCATCACTTCAGCCACTGAAAACGCTATCATTAGATACACTTTAGATGGAAGCGATCCTAACGAAGAGTCGGAAGAATATTCTACTCCTATTGCTATTTCTACACAAACCATCCTTAAAGCCAAAGCATGGAAAGAAGATATGGAACCCAGCGTTGTGAGCACTGCAACCTATATTTTCCCGCAATCGGTAAACACCTTGTCTGCATTACGTGCATTAGCTCCTGAATTTACCGGAGGAAACAACTCAGGCTCTATTGTTTACAAGTATACCGGTCAAGCTGTGGTTACTCATGTACAAAATTTTAATAATGTAAAGTATATTCAAGACGGGAGTGCGGCTATTATGATCTTTGACCCAACCGGAAAAATAACCAATGTAGAAGTTGGAGATCGTATTACAAGTATTACAGGCACGTTGTCTAACTATTTCGGAATGTTGCAAATTGCTCCTATTGAAGACTGTGAAAATGCAGGCTATTTTTATACGGTACCGGCTACTTATATTACATTGAATCAATTAGATAATGATCCCAATAATCCAATTCAAGCGAAAATAATTAGAGTTGAGGACGTATTGTATATGCAAACCGGAAACTTTGAGCGCGGCAAATATTACGATCTAAAACAAAACGACATCGTTTATGACTCTGTGGTTTATACTGATAAATTTGAAGCGGAATATATTGGGCAACAGATACCTACTTATATTACAAACATTACCGGAGTTTGTAACTTTAAAGGCGGTTCGGGAATTCCAACAAGAAACCGTATCGTGCCTTTGGATGATGAAGGTGCCGTAAAAATTACGAATATAAACAAATCGGCAATTAAATTGGCGCCCAATCCTGCAAGCAGTTTTGTAAATATTGTTACCGGAGCGCCCATGAAATTAGAAGTGTACAGTTTGCTCGGCAATCTCATTCATGTTGAAAGTCTGAGCGAAGGTAGTAATACCATTTCCGTATCCAATTATCCCGCCGGCGTGTATATGATGAAATTAACAAATTCAAATACAGGTCAGTCGTTTATACAAAAATTGGTGGTTAAATAATACAATAAACCGTAGGGGCAGAAAATTTTCTGCCCCTACAATTTTTATGAAACCCATTACCACCATTCTTGGTCCTACCGCTACCGGCAAAACGCGTATTGCAGCGCTTTTGGCAAAACAAATCGGGGCAGAAATTGTTAGCGCCGATTCTCGTCAAATTTATAAAAGAATGGATATCGGCACCGGTAAAGATTTGAAAGATTATACAATAGACGGTGCAAAAATTCCGTATCATCTTATAGATATAGAAGAACCCGGCAAAGTTAACACGGTATTCAAATATCAAAAATTGGCGCAGCAAGCCATTCAAAATATCCAGCAACGCAACAAGCCTGTAATTTTATGCGGCGGAAGCGGTATGTATATTGAAGCGCTGCTGCAAGGCTACCAATCCTCCCCTATACCTTCTATAATTTTTGGAATAAAAGGTGATAGAGACGAAGTGCGAAGACGCATTACCGAACGGCTAAAAGAACGGCTTAACAACGGCATGATTGAGGAAGTGCAAGGGTTGATTGATGAAGGAGTATCTACTGAACAACTATATAAATATGGTTTAGAATATCGCTATGTAATGCTATTTCTGACCCATTATTTGGATTACAATACAATGTTTCAAAAGCTAAACACTGCAATACACCAATTTTCAAAACGCCAAATGACTTGGTTTAGAAAAATGGAACGGGCGGGCTTTGAAATTCACTGGTTGGATTTGGCGTGGAGTGAGGAGGAAAAAATGCAATGGCTTCGAGTTACTTTATCGGATGTCTTGCAGGAATAATTCTTGAAAATTTGACGGGTTAACTGTTTTGATTTCTTTCTGATAAGAATCAGCAAAAGGTTTTATATTTTTCGCTTTGTTCTTTTCATTCCATTTAAATTCAAAAGCCGATATCTCGCCATTGTTCTCTATCTATATAGTCAATTTCCTGTTGCGTAAAGGATTATCATAATTATTTTTTTCATTCTTTCCGAATTCAGTGAATGTATTCACCAAATAGAATAATTTTCAAATGAGAGAAAAGCATAATAATTTTCAAAAAATCTGCAATATTTCCTAATTTTACGTTATTTTTTCAGTGTTTATTGTTTTTTTTGTATTTTTGCCTTTCCAATTTATTAACCTTTTAAATGTTTTTAAGCATGAAAAAAATCGTATTGTTTATTTTTGCTGCACTACTCCTCTCAGGAGTGGGATATGCGCAAAATACTCTTATGCAAGAGTCTAAAATTAAATCAAGTGAGATTCTTTTGAATCGACCGGCAAATCAAATGTCTCAGGAATATCTTGAGAAACAATTCAAAGCTAACAATGCTACCGAAACTAAAGCTAACAAATCGGATGTGAAATCTGTTGAAAAAGAAATCAAAAAACCAGAAACTGCTATCCAAAATTTCAAAAAGTCGCAAAACATAGTGCCTATCTCTACAGCTCCTGTTAACTTTGCTACATCAATCACTCCTGCAGCCACAGGCATGGTAAACGTGACCCTTACCGGAGGCGACCTTTGGGATGATGGTTCCGGCTATGTTATGTTGTTTGATGAAACTGCAACATGGAACGGAGCGTTTACAACTGCTCAACTTAACACTTGTAACATGAATTGGAGTGCGTTTTCACACAGACTTCCTGCAAATGCGACACCAAATTGCCAAATGACAAATTTTGTCTTAAACAACAGTATTACTATCCAAATACCTGCGGGAACTTACGACCTTTGGTGTTTGAACGTGGATGCCGGTAGTAACAGATTTTGGAGTGCAGTTGGTCTCTGGTCTAATCCTGTAAACCTTGCAACAGATGCAGGAAACAACTTTGTGTTCCAATTAGGAAAAAAATACCATTTTACAATTGCTCGTTTGGGAGATGGGGACAACCTTACATGGATTATTGAAGACGATGCAGATCCTGCTGCTCCTGCTGCTCCTGCTAACTTAACAATTACACCGGATGCAGGTGGCGCTTTAACTGCTGAGCTAAACTGGACAAATCCAAGCTTAACCTTTGGCGGAGCAACGCTTACCGATTTGACGGCTATAAAAATTTATCAAGATGATGTACTTATTCATACGATTCCGAATCCCATAATCGGTGAAGCTGCTAACTATACAGTTACTGTAACTGCTGCAGGAAGCTATACCTACAAAGTGGTTGGTGAAAATACAGTAGACACAGGTCTTGCTGCTATTATTAGTGCTTGGATCGGATCGGATGTTCCCGCGGCTCCTACCAATGTACAATTGACTAACGATGACATGACGGCGAATGTATCATGGACGGCGCCTACAACCGGTTTAAACGGAGGAGTGTTTAGTGCTACAGGACTTGTGTATGATGTACATCGCATGCCCGCTAATCTTTTAGTTTCAGAAAATCAAACAGAAACTACATTTTCAGAAGTGATTGGACAACCCGGACAGTATTCTTATAGAATAGTTGCAAAAAACGCTACAGGTACGGGCGGTAATGCTACTTCAAATGCAGTAGCTATTTGTGTGGCAATTACCACATATCCGGTAATTCAAAACTTTGGCGATGGTTCCATAGTGTGTTGGACTATGATTAGTAATAATGCGGTAAATGGTCCCGGCGGTACAGGCAATCAACCTACCATGGGTGTGAATACAGTAGGTGGAGATCCCGTATTTGTATTCTCTTCGTTTTCATCAGCTTCTGGTGGTACTAATCCTTACTATCAATATCTTATTACTCCTGAATTACCTGCTAATAATGGTTTGACTATTACCTTTGATTATGCAAGAAGTTCATCATCTGGTGCTGAATTGTTTAGTGTAGGATATTCTTCTACAACTAACGATGTGAATGCGTTCACTTGGGGAACACAAGTAAGTGTTACCAATACTTCTCCGGCTTTTAATGAATACTCACTTATCGTTCCGGAAGAAACTAAGTATATTGCAATTAACTATCGTAGTAGTTTTCAATATCGTTTGTTTATTAAAAACCTACAAATTACTGAACTTATAGGAACCGATGCCGCTATTACAGCTATTGTAGCTCCTGTAAGCGGAACCGACATGACTGATTCAGAGACAGTTACGGCAACAATCAAAAACAATGGCGCTACAGCTATAACTACTGCCGATTTAATATTAACAGTGAATGAGGAGGCTCCTATAACTGAAACTTTTACAGGTAACATAGCCCCCGGTATGACTGCAAATTACACTTTTACTGCCACTGCCGATTTAAGTGCAGCCGGATCGCACACTATTACAGTTAGAATTGAAGTAGAAGATGATACTAATCCTAATAATGACGAATTAACGGTTACGATTACGAATACTATATGTATTGGCGGTATAACCTCTTTCCCATGGACAGAAGGTTTTGAAGGAACTGCTTTTCCACCGGCATGTTGGAAATCATACAATGTAGATGGTGGTGGCTCACAATGGGCAAGAAATACTACCAATGTTCATAGTGGTTCAGCATCTGCAGGACATACTTTCAGCTCTGCAGGAATGCAAGAAGGTTGGTTGATTACTCCACAAATAGCAATACCTAATGACGGAAATTATATCCTGGAGTTTTGGTCTTATAATACTTGGGCTAACGACAACTATTATAATGGAATATGGATATCAAACACTAATAACGAGCTAGCATCATTTACTGAAATTAGACAGTTATCCGGTTCTGAAATCTCAGGTTCTTGGAAAAAAATTGCTATTCAATTAAGTAATAATTATGCCGGAGAAAGTGTTTATATCGGATTCAAATATATGGGCAACAATGCTGATGGCTGGTTTATTGATGATGTATCTGTATTAGATTTCTCTGGTTATGTGGATGCGGAAGTAGCTTCTATTGTAACCCCTGTTTCAGGAATAAACCTTAGTGCTACAGAGCAAGTAAAAGTTGTGGTGAAAAATAACGGAAGCGATCCGCTTACCGGTTTTGATCTAAAATTAGAACTTAACGGAGCAACAGTTGCCACTGAAACTTACACAGCTACTATAGCTAGTTTAAGTCAAGCTGAATATACGTTTAATGCTACTCTAAATCTTTCTGCAGCGGGCTCTCATACCATAACCGTTACAGCAATTGCAGAAGATGACCAAGTACCGGCAAACGATTCTAAAACAGTAACCGTTACCAATACGGTATGTGCACCCATTACTTCTTTCCCATGGAGCGAAGGTTTTGATGATGGAGTTCCTGCATGCTGGATGAATATTGATGCAGACGGTGACGGAGAATACTGGGAATCTGCTACATGGGGTGACTATGGCGGCGTAGCTGCATCGTTTTCATATTTAATAATTTGGCCCGGACTAATAGAATTCCCGCTTAATCCGGATAACTGGTTAATCACTCCTCAACTTGTATTAAGAGATGGTTATGGCTATGAGCTTTCTTTCAAAGTAGGTGCAGCAGATACAGATTATTACGCAGAAAAATATTCAGTATTAGTTTCTACAACGGGAACTGCTTTGAGTAACTTTACAGAGATTCATGCCGAAAGACTTACGTACGGTGGAAGTATGAAAACAGTAAGATTGGATTTAAGCCAATACGCAGGTCAATCTATCTATGTTGCTTTCAGACACTGGGATAGCACGGATGAGTATGTATTAGTAATTGATGATGTTGAAGTAACCGAAAGACTTAGCATTACTGAAAATAACAATAACAATATTCGCATTTACCCTAATCCTTCAAGCGGACAAGTTACCATTGAAACTTCAGAAAATTCAATTGTAAGAATTCTTGATATCACAGGAAGAATAACGGATACATTTAACATAAACGAAAAAGCTACATTGAACTTGGCGAAACCGGCAGGTATTTACTTTGTTCAAGTAGAAAGCAATGGTAAAGTAAGCACACATAAACTTGTGATTACAAAATAAGACCATTCAATAAATTTCATAATTCAAGGGTGAAGCAATTCACCCTTTTTTTATTTCCGCTTTCGAAACTTTCCTTTATTTTTCTATCTTCGCCGTTCAAATTAAACAATGTTATGTTTAAAACCCCCATTTTATTAATATTATACAATCGTGTGGAGGAAACGCATAATTTGTTTCAAATCATACGAAAAATAAAGCCTGAAAAACTGTATGTAGCTGCTGATGGCGCCAATAGAAACATTCCTCTTGATTACCAAATGTGCTTGAAAGCACGCTCGGTTATTATGCCGGAATGGAAGTGTGAAACAAAATTTTTGTTTCACGATGAACATATAGGAAGATCGAAAAATGTATACCAAGCTATTTCATGGATGTTTAAACATGAAGAAGAAGGCATTGTTTTATTTGATGATACCATGCCCAATCTTGATTTTTTTCATTATTGCGAACAACTATTGGAAAAATACCGCGATACTCCCGAAATTATGCATATTGGCGCAAACTATTTAAAAAGAAAGAAAAAATACCTCAAAAATTCCTATCATTATACGGCATATTCGTTCACTTGGGGATTCGCTACGTGGCGTAGAGCCTGGCAAGGATTTGATTTAGAAATGAAAAAAAATCCTGAAGAGGTGTTTAGTGTTATTGACAGATATGTGAGTAATCCTATCGAAAAGCTATACTGTCATCGAATTTATAATACGTTGCGCAAACATAATTTAGATTATTGGGAGTATCAGTATAATTTTCATATTTGGCTGAATAATGGCTTGTGCATCTCTCCTAATGTGAATTTGGTAACCAATGTTGGATTTAAAAAAAGGAAGCGCCGCATAAGAAAATTAATGAAAGAAACAGCGCCCATATTGCCATTGCAACATCCGGGAATCATCGAAAGAAATAGAAGATCTGATAATTACATATTTAAAAAAGTGTACCTTAGAAGTTTATCAAGAATTTTTACCGATTGGTTCAATGAAGTAATTTTGGGTCAAGAAAAAAAACTGTAACACAATGATTAATTTTGGATTCCAAATTAACCCGGGACGTACCATTAATTTAGACATTGATCGTGTCCCGTTAAAACAGTTGGAAGAAGCTGTAGGTTCGTTCCGACGTTGCATTCGTTGCGGATCTTGCACGGCAACTTGCTCAGCAGCACAATTTACCGACTTCAATATCCGCAAAATTCACTCAACATTCCGTACGGGCATGTACAAAGAGTTGGCAGAATCATTAAAACCCTGCATGCTTTGCGGAAAATGCACATTGGTGTGCCCCCGCGATGTTAATCTTCGATCTTTGGTGATTAACATGCGTAAAATTCTAAAAGAAAATGATCTATAACTTATGTCACAGTATTTCAGTCCATTTATCATTCCGTTTTGTGTTGGTGTTATTCTTTTATTTGTAATCTGTTTCATTAAATGGGTTAGGTGGGTACGGGATTTTGACCGGTTACAGCGCGCCATTTTGCTTAAAAACATCATATCATGGAAATTTATCCCGGCAATATGGGAAATGATTACGGAAGTGCTTTTTCATCGTAGAGTCTTTAAGCGCAATTTTTTATTGGGATACATGCATGCCAGTATTGCGCTGGGGTGGTTTTTGCTTATTGTAGTGGGTGCTATAGAAACAAGTATTGCTATTGGTGGAAAACATCCGTTATGGGTACCTATCTTTTTTAGATATTTTAGTAAAGAGTTACCGCATTTTAAAGGAGAAATGCTTTTCAACAACCTCATGGACTTGTTGCTTTGCATTGTGTTATCCGGAATTTTAATCGCGCTGTTCAAACGTATTTATTCCCGCATTGTGGGAATGAAAAAAGCGACCAAGCACGTTATTTTTGATAAGTTTGCCATGATTTCGTTGTGGCTTATCTTTCCGCTTCGACTTATTGCTGAGAGCGTTACCGCAAGTAGATATCAAAACGGAGGCTTTCTCACGGAACGTTTCGGGGTATTTATAAATGACGTTTTTCCGGCAGTAAGCAACAATACATTCGGATATATAGAAAATACCTGGTGGCTTTTTTACTCTTTAGCGCTCGGAATTTTCTTTGTTTCATTGCCATTTTCGCGATATATGCACATTCTTACCGAACCGATTTTAATCTATTTTAGGAAGTTAGGATTACATGAAAATGACAAACCTACCGGTTTTACTAAATTTGAACTTAGTGCGTGTTCCCGTTGTGGAATTTGCATTGATAACTGTCCATTAAACAAAGAATTGAAACTTCCCGATGTACAATCTATTTATTTGCTTCGTGACATCCGTTACAAAACAATTAAAGAAGACATTGCAAACAATTGTTTATTATGCGATAGATGTGTAACAGACTGCCCAGTAGGATTGGAATTGACCAAAATTCGCCGGCAGTTGCGTTATAAAAAAGATTTGGATACTTCAGGAAATTACAAGTATGTAGATGCAGTTCAGCCTTTTAATGCTATTGGAAGAGTTGTTTATTTCTCCGGGTGCATGTCGCATTTAACACCAGGGGTTATAACAGCCATGAAAAACATCTTTGAGGCTGCCGGACAGAAATATTGGCATATGGATGCCGAAAAAACGATTTGTTGCGGACGTCCGTTATTACAGCAAGGATTTGAACAACAAGCCAAGGAATTGCGCCGTAAAAATACTGCTTTAATTCGCGAGTCAAACGCTACACTTTTAGTAACCTCTTGTCCGATATGTTACCAATCATTTAAAAAAGAATATAAACTCAACATACCGGTACTTCATCATACCGAATATATTGAAAAATGTATCAAAAGTAACAAGCTACCCATAAAAAAACAAGACCTAAAGGTAGTATACCATGATCCGTGCGAATTGGGTAGAGGTTGTGGAATATATAAAGCGCCACGAAATGTATTGAAAAAGGCAGTAACGCTGGTTTCTTCTCGAAATGAAAAAGAAAAAAGTTTCTGTTGCGGATTTAATTTGGGGAACCTCGTTATTGATAATGTAGCTCAAAAGAAGATTAGAGATGCCGCTCTGAAAAACCTTTTGGAAAGCAAACCTGATCTTATTGCCACTGCTTGCCCCATGTGCAAAAAAGCATTTATGTATAGCTCTGATTTTCAAGCAAAAGATATAGCAGAAATTATTAATGAGAATATGCAAAATTAATTTATTATTTTTGCACCCGATTTATTAACGAAAATATTATGTATGATCTAAAAAATATCCCCGAACCATATCGGAAAACCAAAAATAAAATAGCGTTTGCTATATTCTTGCTTTTAGAAACCTGAGAAATTTCAAAAGAGTTTACAAGAAATAAGTATTAAAACGCTCGCAGGA
>Ga0209737_10000279_pt1 | contig 44906 bp, 27 predicted proteins | sample TergutCu122P3_FD_187284 | JGI IMG/M metagenome (GOLD analysis project Ga0209737, IMG submission 187284) | Cubitermes ugandensis P3 segment gut microbial communities from Kakamega Forest, Kenya - Cu122 P3 (SPAdes) (version 2) | ecosystem: Host-associated > Arthropoda: Insects > Digestive system...
TAACGAGCCCCAGAGATGCAAGGGCTGCCGTGATACCAGAAAATCAGGCAGAGGCGAAAGACCTTCATTCATCGCAACATGTGCTTCATGCGGCGGCGAGGCTAAGGTTCCTTTCGAGCCTAAGGAAGGCAGAGAAGTTTACTGTAGCGAATGCTACGCTCAGAGAGGCTAAGATTTAACTTAGATAATTGAACTGTCCGATTGGAGGAAATTTTAAGTGTTAATTACTAAAGATACTATAATCGGTGATATTCTTGATACGGATTCAAGTGCCGCTCCTTTTTTCCTTGAAATGGGTATGCATTGCTTGGGATGTCCTGCTTCAAGAAACGAGTCAATTGAAGAAGCTTGTGCTGTACACGGTACAGATGCTGATGAGCTTGTAAGTAAGCTTGTAGCTCATTTCTCAAAGAAGTAAACGAATGCGTGCTGAAATATGCACGCATTTTTCTTATATATTTTTATGGAGGCTGCTATTATGCTCAATAACAGATTGAAGCTGTGTGCGGAATTTGTCAGTGGAAAGGGAACCGTCTGCGACGTCGGAACAGACCATGCCTATCTTGCGGCAGAGCTGACTAAAAAATGCCCTAAAGTTATCGCTACTGATATTGCTAAAGGACCGCTTGATGCTGCAGAAAAAACAGTTGCAGAACTCAGTTTGCAGGGAAAAATAGACCTTGTTTTAACAGACGGGCTATCAGGAATTAATCCTGACGGCGTCACAGATGCAGTTATCGCAGGAATGGGCGGAGAGACAATTGTTGATATTCTCAGTAAGGCTGAATGGCTCAAAAACGGCGTTAATCTCGTCCTGCAGGCAATGACGAAAGAGAGCGTTCTCAGGAAATGGCTGTATTCCGAGGGATATGCCATTTATAGTGAAAATGCTGTCAGAGACAGCGGTTTTGTATATACCGTGATTAATGCGAAATATTTCGGTCTGAGGCTTGAAATAAGCGAATATGCGGCTAATGCGGGGTATCTTGACTATAGCCTTGACATTTCTCGGGAATACGCCGAAACAAAAGTCTGCCAGTTCAAAAAAGCGTACGAGGGATTGGAATTTTCAGGCAACACTAATGAATCTAAAGAAAAAAAGAAAATTTATGAAACACTTCTTGCTGTCAGCATGGGGCGTCCTGCCGTAACTGTGCAGGATATTTACAGAGAATTTGACCGAATTTTTCCGTTTAAACTTCAGGACCCTTTCGATAATTCAGGTTTTCTTGTAGGTGACCCGATGAAATCAGTCAGCGAAATTTTTCTCACTCTTGACATAACGAACGCCGCTTGCACAGACGATCGCAACAGTTTGGCAGACCTCGTTATTTCTCATCATCCCGTGATTTTTGACCCCATTAAGTCCGTAACTTCCGTCAGTCCTGTTTATCATCTCATCAGCAACGGTATTTCGGCAATATGCGCTCACACAAACCTTGATATAGCAAAAAACGGCATTAACGACTATGCCTTTGAACTGATTTCCCAAACGGTTGCGTTCAAACATGAAAAAGAGGTGCTTGAGCCTATTCATTCCGACGGACAGGGTTACGGCTGGATAGCTGAATTGGGGACGCCTATTTGCACGGAAGATTTAGCTGCTAAGCTTAAAGAGATTTTTAAATGCCCGAATTTACGGTACAGTTCACAAGGCAAAGAGACGCTCAAAAGAATATCGTTTGTTTCAGGCTCGGGAGGCGGTGCATTGAAGTCGGCTATTGATAAGGACTGCGACTGTCTGATAACAGGCGATATAAAACATAATTTATGGCTTGACGCCCAAAATGCAGGTATAATGCTTTTGGACTGCGGACATTTTCATACGGAAAATTTCTACCTGCCCCGCCTTCAAACTATCCTTGCGGCGAACTTCCCGTTTTTAAAAATCAGAATAGCAGATACATCAACCGACCCTGTATCTTATGTTTAAATTATTTGACTGTAGGAGGAATTATGGCTTTAGACGGAGCTTTTTTATATGCGGTGAAAACTGAGCTGCAATCGCTAATCGGAGGACGCGTTGAGAAAATTCATCAGCCGTCACGTGAAGAAGCAGTCATGGCATTACGTACCAAAAACGGCGGGCAAAAACTGCTTTTCTCAATCAACGCAGGCAGTGCGAGGGTTCATGTGACAAAAATCGGCGTTGACAACCCGAATACTCCGCCGATGTTCTGTATGCTCATGCGTAAGCACCTCACAGGAGGCAGGCTTGCCGCCATTCGTCAGAACGGGCTTGAACGTATACTTTTCTTTGATTTCGACTGTGTTGACGAACTCGGCACCCCTGTGACAGTAACTTTGGTGTGTGAAATAATGGGCAGGCGTTCCAATCTCATACTCATGAAGAACGGGCGTATTCTCGACAGCCTAAGGCGTGTCGACGAGAGCATGTCACGGGAACGCCAAGTCCTTCCAGGCATGATGTATGAACTTCCCCCGCATCAGGAGCGGCTGAATTTCATGACGGCTAAAAACAGCGAGATTGTTGCGGAACTGGAGAAACAGAGCGGCGAACTTTCAAAATCACTCATAAAAATTTTCGAGGGTATCTCTCCGCTTCTTGCGAGAGAATGGACTTTTTATGCGGGGCAGGGCAATTTATTTCCGTTGAAACAATCAGCGATTACGAGTGCGGCAGGCTTCTTAATATTATTGAACGTACAAAAACGGTACTTCTTGAAGGCAAGTGCCGTTATACTGTCCTCTCCGACGGTGACGGGCTTTTGAAAGAATTTTCATTCATTGATATTGCACAGTACGGAGAGCTTATGCAAACCAGCGAGATTGCGACGGCGTTTGAGCTTCTCGACCGCTTCTTTGCGGAACGAGACAGTGCCGTGCGAATGAAACAGCGAGCCAACGACCTTTTCAGGCTGCTGACTAACCTTACCGAACGTACGGCTAACCGCATATCCAATCAGCGTGAAGAGCTTGTGAACTGCGTAAACAGGGATATTCTAAAGTTTTACGGCGACCTGATTTCAGCGAATATGTACCGTATCAGCAAAGGTGACGGTCTTCTTGTTGCAGATAATTTCTATGATGAAAATTGCCCGCGAGTTGAAATCAAGCTTGACAAGCGGAAAACGCCGTCCCAAAACGCACAGCATTACTATAACGAGTATAAAAAAATGGTTACGGCGGAAGTTAAGCTTGCCGAACAAATTGCAAAAGGCGAGGAGGAACTCGCTTATCTCGACAGCGTTTTCGACTCGCTTAGCCGTGCAACGTCGAACAATGACGTGAGCCAGCTGCGTATTGAACTTGCGGAACAGGGGTATATCCGCCATTCCGTTTCAAAAGCAAAGCCCCCGAAGGCGTTGCCCCCTATTGAGTATATTTCGAGTGACGGTTTCACAATTCTCGTAGGAAGAAACAATAAGCAGAATGACCAGTTGACGCTGAAATTTGCCGAAAAGAGCGATGTATGGCTTCACACTCAGTCAATCACAGGCTCGCACGTCATAATCGTGACTGACGGAGAAGTTCCTCCCGACAGAACCGTTGAAGAGGCTGCGATTATTGCGGCGGTTAACAGCAAGGGGCGGAACGGTAATCTTGTTCCCGTAGACTATTGCAATGTCAAGTATGTTAAGAAACCTAGCGGCGCAAAACCGGGCAAAGTTATTTTCTCAAATTACAGAACCGCTTTTGTTAAACCTGATGTGAATTTGGCAAATTCACTAATTAAGCGTTAAGCTTTTGTTAAAAATATCAATAGCAATTTCCTGACATTTATGTTATAATTAAGATTAGAATTGTTATTTTGATAAGGAGGAATTATCTCATGCCAATAAAAAAAATTTCGAAGCTTACGTCCGCTGTCGCAGCACTCGTCTTGGCGGTGAACGCATTTTCAGGCGTATCTTTTGCGTCGTCAAAGACTGTCTATGAGTTTGAGGACGGCAATGTCGGTACGGGTGCTTCAATTGAAAACGCGCTTCCAGGTTATTCAGGGTCGGGTTATGTCGACTGCCGTGAAGCGACCGTCGGTGTTGATGTGACCGTTCCTGCGGCAGGAATGTACACGGTTACTATAACCTACTGCTTACCTGACGACCGAGGCGGCAAGGAACAGCATCTTTACGTCAACGGCACTCATCAAGGTTCCGTGAATTTCGGTGTAACGGCAGGCAAGTTCGTTCCGATTAATGCGGGCGTGGTCAAACTTAAGGCGGGCGTGAACACAATTGAACTCAGGCACTCATGGGGCTGGGTTTATGTTGACTGTCTCTCCGTTGAACCTACGGCGCTTCCTGCGTTGTCCTCAAGCAACTCTCTGATTAACAAAAATGCGACTGAAGAAACTAAAAGGCTTATGAGCTATCTTGCCGACATCTACGGCAAGAACATTCTGTCGGGACAGCAGGAGCTTTACGGACAGGCAGGCGAAACGGAATTCAACTTTATAAAAACAACGACAGGAAAAGAGCCTGCAATCCGAGGTTTTGATTACATGAACTGGACGCAGGGCGTTAACTGGAACGACGGCACTAATACCCGTATCAAGAACTGGGTTAACGAAAAAGGGGGCATAGCCACGCTTTGCTGGCACTGGTTCGTGCCGCTGACCGTAGGCTCATCTTACCCGACTAATCTAGGCGGAGGTTCTTTCTCGGAATATCCGAAAATCGGTCATGAGAATACCTCTTTCTACAATCAGAAAGGCAATTCGGACAAACCGACCTATTTCAGTCCGCTTAAAGCCGTGACTCCAGGAACAATTGAGAACGATTTCATCAACACTGATATTGAAATGATTGCCAACGCTCTTAAGGAGCTTCAAAGTGCGGGGATTCCTGTGCTTTGGAGACCTCTCCATGAGGCGGAAGGCAGCGGCGGCGGCGCATGGTTCTGGTGGGGCAGCGACGGTGCGGAAGGTTATAAGCAGCTTTGGAAGTATCTGTACAACAAGCTGACGAACGAATACGGACTTAACAATCTGATTTGGATATATAACAGTTATACAACACCCCAATCCGCGAGCTGGTATCCGGGTGACGAATATGTTGATATTGTCGGATATGACAAGTATAACGCAGGCAGTTCGCCGAATGAGAGTGCCATTTCCTCGACTTTTTACAGTCTTGTTGAACTGACGGACGGAAAGAAAATGGTTGCAATGACTGAAAACGACACCATACCTAATATATCGAATCTTATTGACGAGAGTGCGGGCTGGCTATACTTCTGTCCATGGTACAGCGAATTTATCACAAGCTCAAAATATCAGAACCCCGCCACGCTTAAAGATATTTACAACAGCGACTACTGCATAACGCTTGACGAGCTCCCGAAAGGTCTTTACAGCAGTTACCCTATCGGTTCAACAACCCCCACAGGCACTGCCAAGACGGTTTACGGAGACGCTAACGACGACGGCGGAGTTTCAATCGAAGACGTTGTTGCGGTCAGGCTTTTCTGCATGAAGCCCGATAAATATCCGCTCTCCGAGCAAGGGACAAAGAATGCGCTTGTTATTACGGGGCAGGCAACCGTTCAGGGCAACTGTGCTGTTGCTATTCAGGATTATGTTGTTGAGAGGATTAATACACTCCCGATTGGCATGGTGCAGCCTTTTGGTGAATAATAAGCAAATCCCCGTTGATATTTCAACGGGGATTTTGTGTTTTATTTATCTTTATCAAAAGTCTTGACTGCGTAATTGTAAGCCGCATTAATTGCAAAGCAGATTAATCCGCCCGCAATCATTGCTACGACTCGCATCGGGGTTTCAATATCTGATGAAGCTACGTCAATCATCACAAGCTTTATTACACAAAGTATCGTCACAACAAGACCGTAAAGCCTGAGATATTCCGCCTGAAATTTAAATCCTGCGAGAATACAGACAAGAGTTGTGAGCATACAAACAATACTGTATGCCGAATTGCTTTCTATACCTGTAAATCCTACCATTAAACACAGAACAAGTATGCTCAGTTTTATTCCTGCGAGAATTTGACTGTACTTATTGCTGTCTTTGCCAAAAGTCTTTTTGATATTGACGAATGCAAGCGTAAACGTCAGTATTGTTATAGCGAAACTGTAGCCGTCCGCCGTCATAACTGTACCTGTTAAAAGCAGGAAATAGCGGCTTATTTTAGTGAGTGCAGTGAGCAATAGGGAGTTTTCGGCGAATTTCAGGATATACAGTACGATGTTCAGGAGCATTAAAAAAATCATTACAGTTTTTACGGATATGTCAGAAAGACCGTAGACGCCTAAAAACTTCAAAACGGTTATTTGTGTAATGACGTATGAAATTATCTTTATCCGCTCTGTTAGGGCTGCATAAACTGCATAGATTTCCTTATCGTTACTGTTGATAAAGAACCGTTGGAGAGTCATAAGAGAGACTGTACCGATAAGATATATAATCGGAAGCAGTTCTGATTTGTCATAGAGATAATCATAAGCTGTAAACATTAATAACGCGTCGAAAGCTAAAAGAATATTAGCAAATGTGAGATAAATCTTTACGCCTGTTTTCTTGTAGAACATAAACATAGCGGCAGCCAGTACAAACATGAACGGCAGAGTTCCGCCATTAAACGAGACGTATCTTACAGTCAGCAAGAATGCAGAGAACACGGTCATCAGTAGGACCGTAGCTTTTTTAATTCTTCCATTCTTTCCTAAAATTATGCTGAGTGCGGTATGAATTGCTATAGCGATTAAGCCGACTGAATAGATGATGTTGTTTTCTGCGTTTGAAGTAAGCGGAATATTTCTGCTCCAAAGCGTTAGATATAAAGCAAACAGAATATTCATGCATAAAGAAGCGAACCAAAACAGTTTGTTGAGTAACTGTAAGAGCAAACACCATTCTCTTCTGACGATACGTTCGGCAATGCGGGTTACGAGGAACGACGTCACTGTAACGCAGAAGAACTGGATTAAAACACAGGCAACTGCGACGTTTAAACTGTGGTATGTAAAACTGCCGAAGAAGCTGATTATCAACAGCCACGAACTGAAAACGCCGAGAGCAATGACGGTCGTAAACTTAGCTGTTTCGCTGATTATCTGTTTTCTGCGGAGGTATACGGTCAGGGCTATGTATGCAAGGATTACTGCGAAGCCTACAGTGAGTGCGACCGTTCCCAAATATATGTTTTCAAAGTATTCCAACACTAGGTAATCCGTCATAGCAATCACAGAAACGCACAGCGTCGCAAACCACAGTACCATATTGCAGGTCTGCACGAATACACTTTCGCTGTCGCTGCCAGCTGAACGGGCGATGAAGAACGACAGAACGGAAGCACAGGCGAATTGACCGATAAATCCAAATATATGCACAGCCTCAAGGGAGTTTACGAAGAAAGCTATTCCCATGGCTCCCGAAGCGAAGAAAGTGAAAACCGCGGACATAAAAAGCCCTGATTTGTAGGTTTCTTTGCTGTATTTAAGGCTGCCGACGGTGATGACGGCGAATGAAGCCCACTGATAAATCAGTATGAGCCAGAGCTTGTCGGTTCGTAGGGGCTGCGTATATATGAAGAAAAGCGAAATTGCGACGCCGATATGGGTGATGACGCTGAATAAACCCGTCTCAAGACGTTTAGACATCGAAAGCACGCCCCACGCCCAAATCAGGAGCAGTGAGAACGCAAAATAATCGGCAAAAATACCGAAATGAGCATGGGCCATGAGCGTCGTTATATAAAATCCGCCGAACCCGCAGCCTGCAAGAGACAGCGTAAAATAGTTGCGTTTCGTCTTGACGAACGTCATTCCGCCGAAAGTCAGTCCCGCAGAGATGATGTACATAAGAGTTATTTTCGCGCCGTCTGAGAATTTGTCATATATCAGTGTTGCAAAATATACAAGCCCTGCAAAAATGAGAACGGCGGCAATAAGCCCGAACAGTCTCTGGCCAATCCATTTTTCAATCGGCGTTTTTTCAGGTTCCGCCTCATATTCATCTTCTTTATTATTGATAATCGGGGGTGCGTAATACGGGTTCATTTCCCTGACAGGCAGAGGTTGAACAAATTCACGGAAAGGCTCGGGACGTCCGAAGTTTACTTGAGGCTTTTCAGGCAAGACGGTCACGGCAGGTGTTTCTGCAGGCGTTGCTATAGGCTTTTCAAGCGGAACTTTGGAATTTTCCGAATGGGGCGGCGGCGTGCCTTTCTCAACGACAGAACGCAATTCTCTAAGCTCCTGTTGAAGGGTGGCAATCCAATGAGCCATACGGTCGCAGCGGTCATGCAGTTCCCATATGTTTTGTTTGCTGTTTTTTGCTTTCGGGTTGCCGAAAAGAGCGATACATATAACTGCAACGGTTATCCATGCGATTAAGAACATAAATCTCACCTCATCATAAATTATAGCACATATGATTTATAATTGCAATAGAGTTCTTAATATTCTGTGAACAATTTTAATTTTTGTTTACATTCCGCTGTTGTGCAGAAAAATCGGGACGGTTTCGGGGGCGGCGCCCCCGAAAAGCGAGGCTCCGCCTCGCAACTCCTCCTAGTATTTTTCGTCAAAAACTTTAAACCTCACGGATTCAGGATATACTGAATAGCAACTGCAATTCTTAACATTCTGTGAACAATTTTAATTTCTGTTGACATTTCTATTTGGATGTGGTAAAATTAAAGTTATCAAATAAAGTTATCAAATATATTTAGGGGGGTTTAATAATGGCTAATCTTAAAGGAACAAAAACCGAAATGAATCTCATGCAGGCATTTGCAGGAGAAAGTCAGGCACGCAACAAGTACACCTATTTTGCAGGCAAGGCGAAAAAAGAAGGTTTTGAACAGATTGCTGCAATTTTTGAGGAGACGGCTCTCAACGAGAAAGAACACGCTAAAATATGGTTCAAGCTTCTGTGCGGCGGAGAAATTCCGTCAACAGCCGATAATCTAAGGGCGGCTGCCAGCGGTGAAAATGAAGAATGGACAGATATGTACAGACGTATGGCTGATGAAGCGCGTGAAGAGGGCTTTAACGATATAGCTTTCCTTTTTGAAAAGGTCGGGGACGTCGAGAAGGAACATGAGGAACGTTATCTTAAACTTCTGAAAAACGTTGAGGACGGAACGGTTTTTGCCAAGCAGACGAAAAGCGTGTGGATTTGCCGAAACTGCGGTCATATTGTTGACAGCGAGAACGCTCCTAAGATGTGTGCGGTCTGCAAACATCCGCAAGCGTATTTCGAATTAAGGGCTGTCAACTATTGAGTATTGAGCGGTAAAAAAGGTATGCAAGCTTTGAATTGCATACCTTTTTAAAATCAAATTATAAACTCCTTAACCCTGTCAACCAACTTAATATCAACAAGTGCGTCAATCACCGTTCCGTCGGATTCAAATTCTTCGGTGAACACCTTTCCAGACGCTCTGATTTTGCCGATTAAAGAGGACTTGTCATACGGCAGTTTCAGCAGCATTCTCCGAGCCGTTTCAGGAAGATTTTTTCCGACAGTTTCAAGCAGTCTCTCAAAACCTGTACGCATTTTCGCGCTTATTTTAACAGTCGTATCATCCTCGAAAATCATATCGGGATACAGAGCCTTGTCTGCCTTGTTCATAACGTTAATCTGCGGAATGCCGCTGCAACCGAGTTCTTCGAGCAGTTTCTGCGTTACGGTATAATGCTCTTCCATCTCATCGGACGAAAGGTCTTGAACGTTAAGAATAATATCAGCCGAAGCCGCTTCTTCAAGAGTAGACTTAAACGCTTCTATCAGGTGATGCGGAAGACGGCGTATCAGCCCGACCGTATCAATAAGCATAACGTTTCTGCCGTCGGGCAGCTCCAATGCCCTTGATGTAATATCAAGAGTAGCAAAAAGTTTATTCTCTGCAAGAACACCCGCATCCGTCAACGCATTGAGCAGAGTTGACTTGCCAACATTCGTGTAGCCGACTATTGCGGCACATAAAACGCCGTCTTTTTTTCTCCTTGAACGTGAGAAGTTACGCTGGGTTTTCAGCTCCTCAAGCTGCTCTTCGAGATGGGTTATGCGTCTGCGAATATGGCGTTTATCGGTTTCCAGTTTTGTTTCACCTGGTCCTCTTGTCGCAATCGCCGTACCGCTGCCGCCCTGCCGTGACAGTTCAAGACCCTTACCGACGAGACGGGGCAGTCTGTATTTCTGCTGTGCAAGTTCAACCTGAAGCTTTCCCTCTTTAGTCCTCGCACGCTGTGCGAATATGTCGAGAATAAGCATGGTTCTGTCAATAACGCGAATATCAACTATATTTTCGATGTTACGTATTTGAACGCCCGAAAGTTCGCTGTCGAAAATGAGTATTTCCGCTCCGAGTTCGGCAATCTGTTCTTTCAGCTCTTCAAGCCGTCCGCTTCCCATGAATGTTGCGCTGTCATAAGCGTTGCGTTTTTGAATTACCTTTCCGACGACCTCAGCCCCCGCAGTCAGTGCGAGTTCACGCAGTTCGGCGATTGATACAGCGGCGTCGTATTCATCAAGGTCAACGGCGGCAAGTATAGCCTTCACGGGTATTTCTTCTGTCTTATTTTCATGCATTTCGTGCATTCAGACCTCCTTAATACAATTAACAATTAACAATTAACAATTGTTTAGGGCTACAGTAAAATTGCCAATTGGCAGTTATTAAAATCTATGGTAATGTTGAATTACTCTCTTGCAAATACTCTGTTTATCTAAATAATTGTCCATTGTTAATTGTATTCTACTTATCTAAATCCTCAATCCGTAGAGTTCGTTTTATAAAATGGCAGAAAAACGGCTTAAATACGATGCTTTTGAGTTGTTTTTTGCTCTTGATTTTTACACCTAGAGGGTGTAAAAAGAAAATAATAGGGGTTCGGGGACGAAGTCCCCGAGAAGCGAGGCTCCGCCTCGCAACTCCGCCCTCCTTATTCTTCATCAAGAACTTTAAACTTCACGGATTCAGGTATTAATCCGCAAGCATTACTCTGCCAAAACGCAAGCGTTTTGTTGCGGAGTAATAAATAATTGTTCATTGTTAATTGGGCATCTCCAAAAAACTCTTTCGAGAGGATTTCGTCGTGAAAATTTCGCTAGGCAAGGATGACGACGACGACGGGCTGACGCCCGTTTAGAAGGAAGACAACGCATAGCGAATTTTTTACAGAAAGACGCCGAATTAGGTTTTTGGAGATACCCAATTGTTCAAAACTGCATGAGACCGTGCTCTTTAAGCATAATCATCAGTGCATATCTAGCCTCGTCACGGCATTCAGCCTTAACCATGTAATACAAATATGTCTCCATAAGGTTCAGGAAGTGAGAGCTTCTGCCCTCAATTTTAAAATGCCTGAATCCCATCGGAACATACTTTTCATAAAGGTCTTCGACAGATAAGTTGGACGTATTGCCTTTGTTCTGATAAAATCCGCCCTTAGTCATGCACGGACAGTTCTTTATTTTGTCGTAGTCCGCATTCCTAAATTCAAATTCCTGAGGTTTGTTCGGTTTCTTTTTAAGGTGTTCATTAAATTCAATCTGCATTAAACCTATACAGTCATAATGCTTTCTGCGGTTCTTGCACCTGGGGTCGCAAATCGCATTTATCAGAATTTCGCAGCGTCCCTTGTCAGTAACTTTTTCAAGAGCCGCAAAGTCATTGTTAAGGTCATAGTCGGCAACAACAAGATTATAGTCTTTTGCAAGCTCGGCATTCAGCCCCTCAACAGTTGTTATTCTTTTACAGGTGGAGCTTGTAATCTTATATCTGGGATAATTTTTTCTGATATAGTCCTCGAGAAGCTCCGATACAACAATTACCTCATTGATACCGTTATCGGCAGTCTTCATGATAAAGTTGCAGAAATCGTCCGAAAGATGTTTTTCTTCAAGCATAGGATTGGTGAAAGTGAAACGCAGCGGCATCTTGCGTGCGTCAAAGATTGCAAGGGCTTGCTTAACGTAATTCCTGTCGCACTGCATATACTGAAAACGTCCGCCGTTCCAAATTGCCGGCGGAAAAACGCCGAAAAGCGAAGCGATTTTCACTCCTTCGCGGAAGTAATGATTTGCACCTCTGTGCATCTCCGAAAACACCAGATTAAACTTCATTAACTCGGTAAAATTCGGCAGGTGAAAATTAATTTCCATTTTATGCTATTACCCCTTTACAACTTTGTGGAACGTCTTCTTGCCCTTTTTAACAATTATTTCCCCGTCTAAAGAAATCATGCATTTAGGGTCGGTAATTTTTGCGTCGTCAACGCTTATTCCGCCCTGCTGAACCTGACGTCTTGCATCGGAATTTGACGGGCAAAGACCTGTTTTTACAAGTAAAGTAAGAATTCCAATCTGTCCGTCCTGTAAATCCTCATCGGTTACAACTGTTGTCGGCATATTTTCACTGGAAGCTCCTGCGCCGAAAACGGCTTTTGCCGCTTCGAGAGCCTTGATTGCTTCATCTTCTCCGTGAACAAGCTTTGTAAGTTCAAAAGCCAAAAGCTCCTTAGCTTTGTTAATCTCCGCCCCCTCTAACGTGCGTTCAAGTTCTTCAATCTCTTCAACAGGCACGAACGTCAGCATTTTAAGGCACTTAATAACGTCGGCGTCGCTCACGTTACGCCAGTACTGGAAAAATTCGTACGGCGACGTCTTTTCTGCGTCAAGCCATACAGCTCCCTTTTCGGTCTTACCCATCTTCTTGCCCTCAGAATTAAGCAAAAGCGTGATTGTCATAGCATAAGCGTCCTTGCCGAGTTTACGGCGGATAAGCTCCGTGCCGCCGAGCATATTGCTCCACTGATCATCGCCGCCGAACTGCATATTACAGCCGTACTTGCGGTAAAGTTCAAGGAAGTCATAGCTTTGCATAATCATATAATTGAATTCAAGGAAACTCAGTCCCTTTTCCATTCTCTGTTTATAGCATTCAGCCGAAAGCATTCTATTTACGCTGAAATAGGCCCCGACTTCACGGAGAAGCTCAATATAGTTCAGCTCCATAAGCCAGTCAGCGTTGTTAACAACGGTAGCCCTGTCCTCGGAGAAGTCGATGAAACGGCTCATTTGTTTAACAAAACAGTCGCTGTTATGCTGAATAATTTCAGGCGTCATCATTTTACGCATATCGGTCTTTCCAGACGGGTCGCCAATCATGGCCGTACCGCCCCCGATAAGTATAATCGGCTTATTGCCCGCCATTTGCAGGCGTTTCATAAGACAAAGAGCCATGAAGTGACCGACATGCAGGCTGTCGGCCGTCGGGTCAAAACCGATGTAGAAAGTTGCCTTTCCTGCATTGACAAGCTCTTCGATTTCTTTTTCGTCTGTAAACTGCGCCAAAAGTCCTCTGCGTTTTAATTCATCGAAAATATTCATTATTATACTCCTAAAACAAAATCATCTACCTACATATTCTACCATATTTTTGCGGAAATGTCAATAGTATAGCTTGAATTGCCGCGGCGATTAGATTTGTTAATGTTTTACATTTTCTTTCTGTTTGTTTTGGTGATGAAATTTAAATGCAAGGGATAGAGGCGAGCGTAATCTTAGGCTTTGCCTAAGATTACAAGATTTAAGATGAAATATGAAAAATTTCCTAAAGGGGTTTACATATAATGCTATTTCTGATATAATAATATTAGTAGGATTTTTAAAGGAAGTGATTATCATGAACATGGATATTCTGAAACCGTTATTGCAGGCGGAAGAGGATTACTGCAAGACAGTCGGGGACGCAGTTTTAAAAGCGGAAGATTATATTGACAGTTGCAGGAAAGAACAAACCAAGTTCTTTGATAAGCTTAACCAAGAATATCACATTTTTGAGGAGACCGAAAACGAAAAACTCAAGAGAATGCTTGATGAAGACGGACGTAAAGCTGAAATACGCCTTGCCGAAACAAAAGAAAGTCTTCGGGATAGCCAGCAAAGAGTGTTTAAAGAGATTAGCGAACGTTTTAAGAGGGAGGTGTTGAATTCAGTTAACGGATGAGGAACTTTAAAACAATAACTTGAACGTTTGCCTTGTCTTTTTGCCGTTATGCGTTGTCTAAAATCCTCGTTTTGCGTCAGCAAAACTGCGGTTTTCTCCTAGCCTAACAACAAAAATCCTGTTGCAAACCTGTTCAACTTATTATTTTACAGTTCCTGATACTGTTCACTGAAAAAACTATGGCTGTAACTGAAATGAAAAGAATAAACCTCAATTTTAAATCAGAATACTTAGAAAAGGCGCTTCATCTTATGCAAGGTTTTCAGGGGATTCAGCTTGAAACAACGTTGGAATCCTCTGTGCCGAACGCAAAAAAAGCCGAGATTGAACGCACGTTGATTGAAACCGAAAAAATTCTGCAAGAAATAAAATCGGCATTTGCTACCGTTAAAGGCTGGAAAACTGAACATACCAAAAACCGTGAGCGGACTTTTAATATTTCCGAATTTGAGGAAGCTGTTGAAAAAAGCGGTTGGAAAAATCTGCTTGGCAGAATTATTCACATTGACAGACAACGTAACAACAACGAGGTAAGGCGTAAAAGGGCAGACAGCCTCCTTGAGGAACTGAGACCTTGGGAGGAGCTTAAATATAACCCTCTTGATTTCGAAAAACTTAAACTTACCGCCGTATATTACGGTTCTGTTCACGAGAAACACGCCGCTGAATTTGAGGAAAGTCTCAGAAAATATTCGGAAGACGGGATGTATATTGAGCGTATAGGCAACATTGGCGAACGTGCGTATTTTTTGGCGGTTTGCCACAACAGTTTTAAACACACTCTTGATTCCTATATGACGAATTATTCATTTTCGGTATTGAAATACGGACATAAAGAACCTCAGTCAGCCGTGCGGGAAGCTCTTGAAAAGGAACAGAAACAGCTCATTGAAGAGGAAAGGCAAATTTTGAAGGAAATAGAGACGCAGAAGGACTGTATTGAACTCTTAGGTTTTGCGGAAGACTATTTTCTTAATAAAATGCTTCGGATGAAGAAATCGCTAGAAGTTACGTACAATAAGGACACGGTTGAAATTGAAGGGTGGATTATTGCCGAAAAGAGCGAACAGTTCATCGCTTTGATTGCTAAAAATATCCCTGACAGCGACTATGAAATTTCCATAGACCCGATTAAGAATAAAGATATTGAGAATGTGCCTATAAAACTGAAGAACAGCAGAATTGTTTCGACCTATGAGAGCTTAACAGAAATGTACAGTCTGCCGAAATATAATGAAATAGACCCGACGCCTGTTATGACTTTTTTTTATATGATTTTATTCGGCATGATGGTCGCCGATGCGGGATACGGGCTTGCGTTTTTTATAATAGGGCTTATTGTGCGGAAATCCGAGATGAAACGTTCAACCAAAAAAATGGTCGGATTTCTTTGGGGTCTGTCAATACCCGTCATGGGATGGGGATTGATTTACGGTTCGTTCTGCGGTATAAGGCTTCCGTTCGGGTTAATTGACAACACAGTTGACATTATGACAATGACGTTGATTTCGATTGTGATTGGATATTGCCATATAATGACAGGGCTTTTCCTGCAAATGCTCAATCAGTTCAAGCTGAAAAGCTATAAAACAATGCTGACAGGCGGTCTTGCTTGGTTTTTAACGTTCCTGGGCGGCGGCGTTGCAGTGCTCGCAAAGTTTGTAGATACGCCTGCATTTTTATTTACGGCAGGGCTTGCGGTAACATTTTCAGGACTGGCGGTGACGCTGTTTGTTCCTGCAATTACGGCGGGGAAACGCTGGTATTTCGGCATCTTTAAAGGGCTGTATGCACTCTATGGGGCGACGAGTTACCTCGGAGACTTTGTCAGTTATACGCGTCTCATGGCGTTGGGTGTTGCTGGTGGAAGTGTTGCTATAGCTTTCAACACAATTCTCGGTTTTCTGCCTGTTCCTGTCAGATTTACTCTCGGAATAGCCCTTGCGGTAGCTTTGCACGGACTGAATATTTTCCTTTCGATGCTGAGCGCGTACGTTCACGGAATGCGTCTTCAGTTCATTGAATTTTTCGGAAAATTCTATACGGGTGGCGGGAAGAAGTGGGAGCCTTTTAAACCTGTAGAAAAGAATGTTATAATTATTGAAAGTGAAGTGGTACAATGAACTGGTTTACAGAAAACATTGCCTTGATTTTGGCTATGACAGGTATCTTTTTGTCGATTGTTCTTTCGGGGATAGGTTCAGCCAAAGGCGGTGCAATGATAGGTCAGGCTGCGGCTTCTTTGATTTCTGAGCAGCCTGAAAAGTTCGGTATGTCGCTCGTTTTACAGATGATGTCAGCTTCACAGGGGTTATACGGCTTCATTATCGGCTTCATGATTTACAATAATACAAAAGGGGCGATAGAAGGCTCGGAAGCGCTTGCCGTTTCGGTTGCGTTGAAATATTTCGCCGCAGGGTTGATAATGGGTGTTGCGGGGCTTGTCACGGCTAAATATCAGTCGGCGGCGGCTACGGCGGGTATAAAAATTCTCGCAAAAAAGCCTGAACATGCTACAAAGGGCGTACTGTATTCGGCGATGATTGAGACATATGCAATTTTTGCGTTCGTTGTTGCGATTCTTATAGTTCTGTAAGAGGTGAATTATGGTAGGAATTCAGGCGATTACACAAAAAATTCATGAAGACGCTCAGCTTTATGCGGATAAGAAGTTCGGTCAAATTAAATCTGATATTGACGGCGCGATCGCCAAGGAAAACGAACGTCACAAGACCGATTTTGAGAAGCGTTGCAGTCAATTGAAAATACATCACAAACATGAGTATGAAATTCATAAGGATATTCTTGAAAGCCGCATAAATCATGAAATACTGAAATTCAAACATGAGCTTGTCAATGAAATTGCCGAAGAAGCCGTAAGGAAGCTGCGAAGTATATCATGCGAAGAGTTTAAAGCCCTGTTCAGTCGGTCGGTTAAAGGATTGCAGGGGAGTTTTGAGCTTGAACTCGGAGAATATTCTGAGGGGAAATTAACCGATAACGTCATAAACATGATATGCAATGAAAACAACGGATTACGCATCGCATTTAACAGTAATTTAACGCCTAAAAAAAGCGGGTTTCTTTTCAGAAACAGCACTGTTGAATATAACTGTTTTTTTGAAGATATTGTTGAAGATATAAAAAACCGCAGGTTATCAGAGGTTTTGAAAGAAGTTTTCGGGTAGGAGGTCTGATGTTTGGCAAAGAATATTTATCATGAAGCGAATATTGCTGTTTGTGTTGCAGAGAGCAAACTTCTTAAAAAGTTTCAGTATTCCTTGCTTCACAACGCTCAAAGCTTACAGGGGGTCTTAGACGAACTTAATTCAATCAACTATTTTCACAGCTACAGGAACGCATCGGCTCATAATTTTGAAAAGATGCTGTCAGGGCTTATGGCTGACACTTTTGATTATATCGAGAGCATCGTTCCTAAAAGCAATGTATTGCAAATATTTTCAGCTATATACGATATTCATAACATAAAAGTTGCAGTCAAGGAAGTTATGCTCGGTAAGAAACTTGACAACCTTTTTATTGAGTACGGAAGTTATTCAATTCCGACAGTCAGAAGTGCGGCGGTAAGAAAAAACGATAATATCCTTGAAAATAAAATTCTTACTGACGGACTGTTTGAAGCAATTCGCTGCGGTGCGATATATGATGTTGATTTTATACTTGACAGGACTTATTTCAGGGTGCTGAAAAGTTACGGAGAGAGCCTTGAAAGCAGCATTATTTCGGAATTTATCGTTGAGTATACAGATTTTTACAATCTTTCCGCATTCTTTCAGGCACAGGTAACCGAGAATACCGCCGCACAAATGTCATACTTCAAAAAGGCGTTTTCAGAATGCGGCAGTCTCACGCTTGATGAGTGGAACGAATACGCATTTACGGGGAAGAGCGGCGATTTAGAACGCTGTCCGCTTTGGCAGAGATACAGCCGTGTTTTGGAGAGGTTAAAAGGCGACGGCATGATTTCAGGCGATTTCGATGTTATTGTTGATAATTACCTCATCGAAAAAACTAAAGAGTGCAAACTGATTGCGTTTGGAATAGAACCGATTTGCGCATATTTTTACAATAAACTTATGGAGATTAAGAACATAAAAATACTGCTTGCAGGGAAAAAATACGGTTTCGGCACTGACAAAATAAAAAAGAGGATGAGGATACCGTATGAACTATGATATATGTGTAATAGGCAGTAAAACTTTTCTCTTTCCGTTCCTGCAGTTTGGATTCAAGACGTTTATACCCGCCGATGAAGGTGAATTACGCAGTTATTTGAATGACGCCGATAAGTTCGGTATCATATATATTGAAGACAGATACTGTTTTGCGATAGAAGATATAATTGAGAAGCACCGAAACAGTCTTACGCCGATTTTTATTCCGATTGGAGAAAACGAAAACGGTCAAAGTTTTTCGCAGCAAGTTTTTGATGATATGATGAATAAGGCGGTAGGAGGCGCGGTTTGATGAATATAAACAAAGGGAAAATCCTAAGTATAGCGGGACCGCTTGTCACTGCCGACAATATGCGGGGAGCGGGGGTTCGGGATGTTTGCCATGTCGGCAAGGAGCGTCTCATAGGTGAGATAATCGAGATTTCAGGTGATATTGCGTCTGTTCAGGTTTATGAAGAAACGGCGGGACTGGCGTACGGCGACCCTCTTGTAAGTTTGGGCGAACCGCTTTCCGTAGAACTCGGCCCCGGACTTATGACGCAGATGTTTGACGGAATACAGCGTCCTTTGGACGGCTTTAAAAAGGCGGCGGGGAGCGATTTTCTTACAAGGGGAATTAATATTCCCGCACTTAACCGCAATAAGTTCTGGCAGTTCACTCCTGCGGTAAAAGTCGGAGACTTTGTAACGTCGGGGAATATTCTGGGAACCGTTCCCGAGACTTCCCGAATTGTTCATAAGATAATGCTGCCGCATGGGATAAGCGGTACAGTTCTTACCGTTAATTCAGGTGATTATCGGCTTGAAGACGTTATTTGTGAGATTGAAGACACACAGAAAACAGTACACAAAATAACTATGCTGCAAAAATGGGCGGTCCGCACCCCCCGACCGATTAACGAAAAACTTTCTCCCGATGAGCCGCTTGTTACGGGACAGCGTGTTGTCGATACGCTTTTCCCTGTAATGAAAGGAGGAACTGCGGCAGTTCCGGGGCCATTCGGTGCAGGAAAGACAGTCGTTCAGCATCAGATTGCCAAATGGTCTGACGTAGATATTGTCGTGTATATCGGCTGCGGCGAGCGTGGCAATGAAATGACGGACGTAATGCATGAATTTGCCGAACTCGTAGACCCGACAACGGGAAATCCCCTTATGGAACGTACGGTGCTTATCGCCAACACGTCGAATATGCCTGTTGCGGCAAGGGAGGCGTCGATTTATACAGGCATTACGATTGCGGAATATTACCGTGATATGGGATACGACGTTGCGGTTATGGCTGATTCCACATCACGTTGGGCAGAGGCTCTGCGTGAAATGTCCGGACGTCTTGAGGAAATGCCGGGTGACGAGGGCTATCCCGCATATCTTGGCAGCCGTTTGAGTAATTATTATGAACGCGCGGGAAAAGCAATAGTAGAGGGCGGACAGCGTGAGGGCAGCATTACGGCGATTAGCGCCGTTTCTCCTCCAGGCGGCGATATCTCCGAGCCTGTAACGCAGAACACTTTACGCGTAGTCAAGGTTTTCTGGGGACTTGACGCTAAACTTGCACGCCAGCGTCATTTCCCGTCGATTAACTGGATGACGTCATACAGTCTTTACAATAATTCCGTAATGTCTTATTATGACCGATATATTGACGAAGCGGCCTCGAACGTAATAGCGGAAGCGCAGACCCTTTTGCAGGAAGAAAGCCGTCTTCAGGAGATTGTCAGGCTCATTGGTTTTGACTCCGTTTCCGATATTGATAAATTAAAACTGGAGTTTGCAAAATCAGTCCGCGAGGACTATCTTCAGCAAAATGCGTTTAACAAGGTCGACGCATATACCTCGCTTAACAAACAAATAGCTATGCTTAAGCTAATAATTGATTTCTACGGTAAGTCAACGGAGCTGATAGAAGGCGGAAAAGTCAGTTTCGGCAATTACTATGAAAACACGCAGACAGTCAGAGAGAAAATTTCGAGAATAAAAATTCTGCCCGAGGAAAAAATAGGTGAGATTGACGTGATTTCCCTTGAAATAACCAAGATTTTGGAGGTGATGAAGTTCAATGATTAAATCGTTTCGCAATATTTCTAAAGCAGTCGGGCCGTTATTGGAGGTAAAAGGTGTTGAGGGAGCGACTTATGACGAGCTTGTTGAAGTAATAATGTCGGACGGCACTAAGAGGAGCGGTCAGGTCATTGAAATTCACGGAGATGCGGCTTTGATTGAAGTCTTTGAGGGTACGGCAGGCATTGCTCCCGATAAATCGAAAGTGCGTTTTATGGGGAAACCTTTTACCCTTGACGTTTCTTCAGATATGATAGGCAGAATGTTTGACGGTCTCGGGCGTCCGATTGACAGCCTTTCTCCGATTGTGCCCGAAAAGTCGCTTGACATAAACGGCGAGGCGATGAACCCCGTTGCACGTGATTATCCCGACGAATTTATACAGACAGGCATTTCGTCAATCGACCAGCTAAACACTCTCGTAAGAGGGCAGAAGCTGCCGATTTTTTCGGAGGCCGGTCTGCCGCATAACGAGCTTGCGGCACAGATTGCACGGCAGGCAAAGGTTCTCGGCGACAGTGCGGGCGGATTTGCCGTTGTTTTTGCGGCACTCGGAATCACATTTGAAGAAGCCGATTTTTTTATTAAGGATTTTCAGGACACAGGGGCCATTAAGCATTCGATACTGTTTCTTAACCTTGCAAACAATCCCGCAATGGAGCGTATCGCAACACCTAAAATGGCGTTAACTGCGGCCGAATTTCTTGCGTTTGAAAAAGATATGCACGTTCTTGTAATCATGAACGATATGACTAATTACTGCGAAGCTTTGCGTGAAGTTTCGGCGGCAAGGCGTGAAGTTCCCGGACGCAGGGGTTATCCGAGTTACCTTTACACGAATCTGTCGCTACTCTATGAACGCGCTGGACGTGTTCTCGGTAAAAAAGGGTCGATTACGCAGATTCCCATACTCACTATGCCGGAAGGCGACATCACCCACCCGATTCCCGACCTTACGGGTTATATAACCGAGGGTCAGATTATCCTTTCACGTGAACTGCATGATAGGCGGATTAACCCGCCGATTGACGTTTTGATGTCGCTGTCCCGCCTGAAAGATAAAGGAATAGGTCAGGGTAAAACCCGTGAAGACCACGCAGGCGTTATGAATCAGATTTTTGCGGCATATGCACAGGGTAAGAACACCAAAGAGCTTGCGTCAATTCTCGGTGAAAGTGCTTTGTCCGAGCTTGACGTCAAGTATGCGAAGTTTGCGGAAGCGTTTGAGAGAAAATTTCTTAATCAGGGCTTTTTCAGCAACCGTTCTATTATTGAAAGTCTGGATATTTCATGGGAATTGCTTTCGATGCTGCCGAAGATCGAACTGAAAAGAATTAACGGGGAATTCATTGAAAAATACGGTGATGCTAAATGAATGTAAATCCGACAAGAATGGAGCTCTCGAAGTTCAAAAAGCAGCTCAAGACTTCCGTAGAGGCTCATAAGCTGTTAAAAGATAAGCAGGACGAAATTATGCTTAAGTTTATAGCTCTGCTCCGTGATACCAAAGAAACAAGAAGTGAATTTAACGCAAAAATTGCAAAGATTAAGGCAACGGCGGGGTTGTCTGTTGCGGAATATCCTTACCGTATGATGAAGAATACTTTCCTTACGAAAGAAACTTTGATTTCGGCAGAAATAAGCCCCGATAACTGGATGGGGCTGTCTGTAGTCGACATTAAATATGATATTGCGGAAACGAAACCGTCTTCGGCTCTTGTATCGAGCCCGTCGCTTACAAAGACGGAACATGACATGAAAGGGCTTCTTCCGTTGCTTCTGAAACTGACGGTTTCAGAAAAGAACTGTTATATTATGTCAAAGGAGATAGAAACATTAAGACGCAGAGTTAACGCACTCGAATATATGGTTATACCCGACCTTGAGAAAAACATACGAATGATTAAAATGAAGCTTGGCGACAGTGAGCGTGAAACTGTTACTAGGCTAATTAAAGTAAAGGATATGAAGTAGTATGGCTGATAAAGAATTTGCCGACGATATATTTGAAGAAGACGAGTATTACGATGATACGGAATATGCGGAAGAAGTATACGGCGAAGATGAATATGAAGAAGACGGTTCTGAATTTTCAGGAGTAACGGGGTTAAACTCCGAACAGGTTCGGCGGCGTATAGAAAACGGCGAAGTTAACGTTCAGAGCGGCGGACTGACACAGTCTGTAGGAAAGATTGTGTTGAAAAATATATTTACGCTCTTCAACATAATTTCAGTGTTTCTTGCGGTTCTTCTGATTCTTGTAAAAGAATACCGCAACATACTTTTTGTGGGTGTTGTTTTAAGCAACCTTATTCTCGGTATTTTTCAGGAACTTAAATCTAAACGCAGCCTTGATAAACTCTCTGTCCTTGTAAAAGCCAAAGTAACGGTTTTGCGTGACGGAAAACTGAAAGAGATTCCGCAAAACGAGTTGGTTATGGACGATACCTTTATGCTTGCGGCAGGCAATCAGGTCTGTGCGGACGGCGAAATAATCCTTTCTGAGCGTCTTGAAATGGATGAATCGCTTTTAACAGGCGAAGCAGACCGTATCCAGAAGCGTGAAGGCGATACGGTTCTTTCAGGCAGCTATGTTACAAGCGGGCGGGCTTTTGCAAGAGTTATTGCTGTCGGTGATGACAGTTATGCTCATTCGCTGACTTCCGAAGCAAAAAAAAGCAAGAAAAAAACGCCGAAACTTCTCCGGACGCTTAACCGCATCATATTAATTCTTACATTTGTTATCTTCCCGTTGGGCGGCGCTTTATTCTATTCGAAAAGAGTTGTCAGCGGTCATACGTTAAACGAATCTGTTCTAGGAATGACAACGTCCGTCCTCGGCATGATACCGTCAGGACTCGTACTCCTCACAGGCATCACAATGATGCTCGGAGCTATGAAACTTGCCAGAAAGAAAGCTCTTGTACAGTCGCTCCCCAGTATTGAAACGCTTGCCCGCACCGATGTTCTTTGCCTCGATAAAACAGGCACGATTACCGACGGAACACTTGCGTTTGAGAGAATGAAAATCTACGAAGATATTTCAGAGGACAGTATTAAAACGGCCGTTTCAGAACTTATGGGCGGGCTCAACGACGCAAACTCTACAGCCAAAGCAATGATTAATAAGTTCGGGAAAACACGTTACTGGAAACCTGAAATTACCGTACCGTTTTCGTCAGACCGAAAATGGAGCGGCGTTACATTCAAGAATGAGGGTACATATATCCTCGGAGCGCCCAATATTATTTTCTCTGATACCGATGCGGGATTTATGCGTTATGCCAATCAGGAGGCGTCAGAAGGTCTGCGTGTGCTGTGTCTTGCTTTCTCACCGAAAAAAATTGTCAATGATAGGCTGCCGAATGATTTGCGTTGCCTTGCGCTGCTCGTATTTTCAGATAACATAAGAAAGAATGCGGCTGAAACATTCAGCTATTTTGCAAAAGAGGAAGTTATTCTAAAGGTAATCTCAGGTGACAATCCGAGAACCGTAAGCGCTGTTGCAAAAAAAGCGGGGCTTGCAAATGCGGATATGATTTGTGATATGAACCTTTGCGACGAGCAGACGGATTATGCACAGATTGCCGAGGAATATACAATTTTCGGACACGTGACTCCGCAGCAAAAGCGTGAACTTATAAGAGGCATGAAACAAAACGGGCACACGGTCTGTATGACAGGCGACGGCGTCAACGATATTTTGGCTATGCGTGAATCCGACTGCAGCGTCGCAATGGTCGGCGGAAGCGACGCCGCACGTTCTGCGTGCGATTTCGTTCTCATGTCGGAAGATTTCGGTTCAATGGTTGACGTTCTCAAAGAAGGACGACGGGTTATTAATAATATCGAAAAAGTTGCGTCAATTTTCCTTATGAAGACAGTTTATTCGGTAATACTTACACTGCTGTACATCTTCATCCCCCGTAATTTCCCTATTCTGCCGGCACAAATGACGCCGATTAATGAAATGACTGTTGCCGTTCCCGCATTTTTCCTGACATTACAGACTAACTATTTCAGACCCGCAGGGAAATTGCTGAAAAATTTTCTGCACCATACTCTCCCTGCCTCCATAACCGTAATATTCAATACGCTTTATATTCAATATGTCGCCGAACTGTTTGATGTTCCGTTTAATCAGCTGTCTACTTTTGTAGCGTTCCTTATCGGCGTAGTCGGCTTCTACCTCCTTTTACAGGTTGCAAAACCGTTTACTCCCCGCCTGAAAATGATGATGGTGCTGTTGGTTGCCGGTTTTATTCTTTTCTTCACACTTCCTCCGATACGTGATTTTATTCAGCTTTCAACGATTTTCACCCGCAACTGCTTCCTGTTTTTACCGTTGATTTATTTCAGTTATCACATTCACTTTTTCTTGGGCAACTTATTCCATAAGATAGTCGAAGGTTATAAGATTCTTAGGGACAATCACTGGCTTAACAAGGAAGAGGAAGAGACAGCATAAACACAAGGCAAAGAGGTAAGTTGTTTTTTGACAGCTCTTAACTCCAGATAAAAGATAAAATCCGCCGAAAGGCGGATTTTACAGTTTAACTGTTCTTTTTCTTTTTGAAAACCGTCATTGAAAGCAGCCGTTCAATTGAGACGCCTACGACTGTCATGAATAGAAACCAGCAGAGCGTTCGTGATTGTGGGAATTCCGAAATTTGAATTTTATCAGGGAGAATTTTTATTGCAAGATAAATCCCCGCATAGAACCCGAAAAGAGTGGTAAAAGACAGGAACGCACGGATTTTGCCCCATGAGAATTTTGTATCCTGCGGTTTAGACGGGTCTGCGTTGCTCTGGTTAAACGGAAGGCATGACTTGAATACGGCTGCGATGCCTAATGCCGCAACAAAGAAATACGCCATAATCTGGAATTGGGTTTCGCTCATTGCAAACTCGTTTTTTAGGAACATCATTGAAGCAAGTCCGAAAAATGTCGCTATTGCGTTTGGGAGCGCCGTTTGGAATGCGTTGCCGAGGAATGTTCCCCGAATACGTCTGTCGTTCGGTTCAAAAGAAATGAAGAAAGCGGGATAACCCTCAATCGCTAAGTCGATTAGCGTGATTTGTATCGGAATAAATGGAAAAGGTACGTTGCATATTATACATACAATACAAAGCAGCACTGAATATATAGTTTTAATGAAGAATACACCCGCCGATTTTGTTACGTTATTAACGACGCGGCGCCCCTCCGCGACAACGTCTTTCAGCACGGAGAAATCGGAGTTGAGAAGTACGAGCTGTGCCATTTGACGTGCGGCGTCTGTGCCCTGTCCTACAGCAATCGAACAGTCGGACTGTTTCATTGCAAGCAAGTCGTTTACGCCGTCGCCGGTCATTGCAACCTTGTGGCTGTTTTTTTGCATTGCTTCAACGAGCTGTTTTTTCTGCTGAGGTGAAACACGTCCGAAAACAGTGTACTGTTCGGCGATTTTTTCAATAGGTTCATCACCGATTGCCGACATATCAACATACTTATCTCCGTTGCGGATACCGGCTTTTGACGCAACAGCCGAAACGGTTACAGGGTTATCGCCTGAGATAACCTTAACTTCAACGTCCTGTCTGTGGAAATAATCAATCGCAGCGGTGGCATTTTCTCTAATCGGGTCTGTGATTACGATGCCTGCCGATATGCGGAAGTTTTCAGGATTCATATCTGCGGAGAGTTCTCCGTCAAGTATTCCTGCAACAAGAACACGCTTTCCGAGTTCCATTTCCTTACGCAGATTTTCTGGCAATTCGCCGCCGCAAAGTTTTTCGGGAGCACCTATCGCAAAGGAGAATTTCTCAAACTTAATCGCACTCCATTTTCTTGCGGAAGAGAATGGGATTTTTGCAACGGGTTTGTGAATATCGTTAATAGGGAAGTGTTCTTTAAGAGCAATAAACGTACCGTTATTATCGTCGGTACTGTTTAGGAATGAGCCCATAAGCTCCCCGAACGGTATTTCGGATTTGAAATCAATAACGCTCTCGACTTTCATAATACCTTCGGTTAACGTTCCTGTCTTGTCAAGGCATAGAATGTCAATATGCGCAAGCGATTCCAGCGAATACAAATCCTGAACGAGAACTTTGAGCTTAGACAGACGTACGATACCCGAAGCCAAACCGATGCTTATGAGAAGCACAAGCCCTTTAGGGAGCATTCCGAGGAGTCCTGCGGAAGTTGAAACGACGGCGTCCTGCATTGTTACGTTTCCACGACACCAGTATGCCTGAATGAACAGCAAAAAGCCGAGAGGAATAATAAGCCAGCCCGTGAACTTGGTCACACGGCGTAACGAGAGGAGAAGCTCTGAGTTTATTTTTTTAAGTTTTTTGACCTCGTTGGTGATTTTTGAAGCGTAATTATCGTCGCCTACATGAATAACCTCCGCCTGACATTTACCGCTGATTACGGAGCTGCCTGACAGAAGTCCGTCGCCTTCTTTCTTTATGACGGGGTCGGATTCGCCTGTCAAAAGCGATTCGTTGACTTCCAGTTCGCCTGAAATAACGGTGCTGTCCGCACAAATTTGATTTCCGCTTTCAAGCAGAAGTGTGTCGCATTTTTCTACGTCATCAATCGGAATACTAACGGCTTTACCGCCTCTGAGGACGTTTGCGGTAGGCATAGAAAGGAGCGAAAGTTCCTCGACAAGTTTCTTAGCTTTCAACTCATGAACGATGCCGATAGTGACGTTTACTAGGATAATAAAGATAAAAAACAGATTGGACCATGCACCCACGACTGTGAGAGCCACGGCTATAGCCATGTTGAAAAAGTTGAAAAGAGTGCAAATATTGTCTTTGAAAATCTGCGGAACTGTTTTTGTGATGTTTTTATTCTTCATTTAGTTTAATTTCCCCTTTAATTGGCTGTTATAAGTCACGCTCGTGAACTTTTTGGTTTCTTGTTGAATAGTAAAGCCCGACAGCGTCGCTTGCGGAAAGGGTCCAAAGCACGTAAAATGAACCGACAAGAGCACCGACACAGTAAACAGCGTTTTTTGATACGTCTACTTTCTGCGGCAGAACCGCAATAAGAGTGATGATGATGAATACGGTGAATACTAAATAAATGAAAGAAGTCAGGCCTTTCAGTCCCTCAAGACCTGTTATGAGAAGCAATGCGCCGATTCCTGCGAAAACGCTGAAATAGAAAGCCATATCGGATATTACCGTGAACACCTTACCAGGCGTGTTGTCTTTAACTTCGGGCTTTTCTTCGTCATCGGAGGTTTCGTTGGCGGGGTCTTTATCCTCGGAATAATTCAAATCGTCTTTTGTAATGCCTTTGCTGAACTCTTTATAGTCGGTTGAGGCGAACATTCCGAACATGACGGAAGCGATTATTCCGATAATCATTACAATAATAACAATCTTGAAGCCCTTTTTAGCTTCTTCCAACTCGCGTTCTTTCCGCAGTTCGTTCATCATGCGGAGGCTCTCTTTTTCATCCTTCTGGCTGGCGGTAAGCTGACTCTCAACGGCGCGTTTCCCCGCCTCTTTCTTTACGCGTTCCAAATCTTCGTTGACATATGCCGATTCATAAACAGGCAATTCGGGTTCGTCGTCGAGAATAGGTGTTACAACAGGCTGTACAGGTTCGGCGGGCTTTGTTTCTTTAACCGGAGGCACATAATTGTCATCGTCAAGAACAGGAGCGGCGACGGGAGCGGCAAACTGTGCAAGATATTGCTGACGCCGCATTTCGATGACTTCTCTTTGCTGTTCGGGCGTCAAACGGTCGAACGCAGCCTGTTGCTCGGGGGTAAAGTTCATCAGAACAGAATCGTCAACCGTTATCACGGGTGCGATAGGTTCGGCTTTTTTCACAGGAGCGACGTAAGTATCATCGTCAAGAGTTATTTTGCTTACGCCCGAAAGGTCGCCTTTTTTTTCTGTTTTCGCTACATAAGTGTCGTCGTCAAGCTTTATCTCACTAACTCCTGTCGGACCGCCCTTTTTAGCTGTTTTAGTTGGGTCATAATAGGTTTCTTCTAAAATGGGGGTGCCGTTGTTTTCATTGTTCATAAGTTACTCACCTCTTAAAGTATAGTATTATATAATTATATCATAAATTCCCGCAGAAATCAATAGTTTTTGCAAAAACAGTTCCCCCGATACGGAAAACGGGGGAGAAGTTTTTATCCCATAGCTTTTGCAAGAATTTTAGCCATCATTCTTGCAAGACCTTTCTTTAGCGGGTTCATCTTGCATTTGTAGTGATAATAAGCCTTGTCTAAACCTCTGTCTTTGAAGAACTTGCTGTCGCTGCCGTCGGATTTTGACGCAAGTGTTTTTTGCACTTGAAAAAGCACAATTTCGTTCATTGAAGGTTTATAATTACTCTTATCGCTGTTAATGAGTTTGAGAAATTTTGCAGCCTCCGCTTCCGTAACGGGGGTTCGCATAGCTTTCCCGGCCCTTACGACAGCCCCGCCCTGTCTCGCTCCAAAGCCTGTTGCAAGCGACTGCATAAAGGCAACAGTCTCCTTAAGTCCTGTACTGGCCGTTGTGGCAACATGAAGCACGGGGATTCCTGCCGTTTCAGGTTTATGGAACCAAGAATTGGTTCTGTCCGCAAAAGCTTTGAAACGTGAGGTAACGCCGCACATATAAACAGGAGACCCGAGAATAAGTCCGTCACACTTTAGGATTTTTTCACGTATTTTTTGCATATCATCGTCGGTCTGACAGCATCTGGCTCCCTTAATGCAGTTTGAGTCGCAGCCGTTGCACGCATTAATGCTGTAGTCACCGAGATTGAGTATTTCGGTCTCAATGCCGTTTTTGTTGAGTATTGCTTCAATTTGTGTCAAGACATTAAAAGTGTTTTCACGTCTGTAACTGCCGTTAATCACAACAACTTTCTTACTCATAAAAACTCCCTCTCTACTTGTAACTGTTCAGTATATTGCATAATGCACAAAAAATTTTTATCAACTGCAATCAACACCGAAAATACGGGGTTGCGGGGCGGTAGCCCCGCTTCTCGGGGACTCCCGTCCCCGAACCCTTTCCTGCTTTTTGTGCAAAACAACGAAAATCATCAAAACAACTGAATAGTTACCTCTACTTTCCTAAGAATTTCTCAAGAACTTTGAAAAACATTCCTTCTACTATAGGTTTAGCTATATGACCGTTCATTTTCGCTTGAATACAAATATCAATGTCTTCCTTGAATGCATTGGCAGTCATGGCGATAATCGGGACTTCCGCATTAGTTTCACGGATAATTTTTGTTGCTGTGAGTCCGTCCATAACAGGCATTTGAATATCCATGAGAATCAGTGAGTAACGCTGAGGTTCGGCATTGAATTTTTCAACGGCTTCATTGCCGTCCATTGCACAAACAATGTGTATTCCTGTATCCTCCAGCATGATTTCAACGATTTCTCTGTTTATTTCAACGTCTTCAGCCAAAAGTACAGTGTGACGGCTCCAGTCATGAACCGTATTTTCAGGGCTGTCGGCTGCCTTATCATTATAGGCGGAGTTTTCTCCGTCGTTGATTTCTTCGCCTAAATCTGCTTCGAACTCGAAGAAGAAGCAAGACCCCTGTTCAAACTTACTCTTAACCCAAATATCTCCGCCGAGAGCTTTGAGGATTTTTTTACAGATAGCAAGCCCGAGACCCGTTCCGCCGAATTTACGCGTCGTACTTCCGTCAGCCTGTTCAAATGCGATGAAAATCTTATTCTGTTGCTCAGACGTCAGCCCGATACCGCTGTCACGTACCTCTACACGAAGTTTAACACGGTTGTCGCTGATTTTTCTCTGGAAGGCGTTGACAGTGATATATCCGTATTCAGGCGTGAATTTCATTGCGTTGTTCAGAAGATTGACAATAACCTGCAACAGCCGCTGTTCATCGCTGATAATCTTACGGTTTATGCTCTTGTCGCAGTTGATTTTGAAATTCTGATGTTTCTCATCAATCTTAACTCTAATGATGTTTTCGGCATTCGTCAGCATATCGACAAAATTGAAAGGTTCTTTCACGATTTCAAGTTTGCCTGCGTCGATTTTTGATATGTCGAGTACATCGTTTATGATATTAAGCAAAAGCTGTGATGAAACCCCGACTTTTTTTAGATGTTCATGCATTCTGGTATAGTCTTTTTCTTTGATAGCAATATTGGTCATACCTATAATTGCATTCAGCGGCGTGCGGAGTTCATGGCTCATTCTTGAAAGGAACTCGCCTTTTGCGAGAGTATTGGCAACGGCTTTTTCCTTGTCAAAGTTGATTTTTCCGAGTGTTTCGTTACGTGAAACCGAACAGGCTATGATAATCGCTCCTTTGAGCATTGCGTCTGCCTCGTAGTACATAAAAGGCACGTCGTTTCGGCGTGAAAAACCTACAAGCCCCCAAAATTCGCCGTGAATATATATCGGTATAAAAATTATATGCTTTGCTTCTTCCGCTTGACATAGCTGAACGAAATCATAAGGCAGGGATTGGCTGTCGAAACACTTATAATCCGGCAAATATGAAAGCCAGTCAGGAGCTATTTCGTCATAAAGAAAAATGTTTTTGTTTGCTCCCGAGCCTACTACATTTGCACCGTTATTCCAGCACGAACGCAAGAAACATCCCAGACCGTTTATATGGTCTGAGTTTCGCCACATAAATGCCGAGTCGGCAACGATGCTTTCCGCGAGACGACCTAAAGAACGCTGTAAAAGGAGTTCGTAGTCCTCGTGAAAACCGCCTATGATAATTTCGGAAGCCGCATTTGCAGCACGCAGCAGACGGTTCTCTTCGGCAAGGATATGTACATCCTTTTCAAGAGCCATTCGGTGCATTTCAGCTTCCAGAGCCTGCGCCTTTTCTTCGGCATATTTGGCGCGGGTGAGGTTTGAAGCTATAGCGGACATATAAAGCGGTTTGCCCTCTTCATCATATTCGGATATAAAGGCAAGTTCGTCAAGCGAAACAGTGCCGCCGTCTTTTCGGCGCATACGGTATTCTATGCGGTAATGGTCTTTCTCCCCGCTGATAATTGAACGTACAGATTCAGTAAGAAGCTTAATATCTTCGGGAAACATGAGTGACTGTTTTGTATGTTCAGTATTCGGCAAATCTGTAAGGCTGTGCCCTGTGATTCTTGTGGTGTTTTCGTTAAGACAGATGTCCTTTGTCTGTAAATTAACTTTATAGAGACAAAGTCCGAATAAATCAATCAGTTTTTCGAGTGTTTTTATATCTATTTGCGGACTCTTAGGATTTATATCCATAAATTATATCACTCTCACTCTTCTCATTACTGCACTCCTATAGGAACTGACAATAAATAATATTGACGTTTTGTTTGTCTTTTTGCTGTTCTGCGTTGTCGAAAATCCTCGCTTTGCGACAGCAAAGCTGCGGTTTTCTCCTAGCATAACAACAAAAATACTGCACAAAACTTGTCAACTTTATTCAATGGCACTTCCTAAATAAAAACACCTGTAAATTGTTTTCAGGGGAGGACAGAATTAATAATCTTGTTTAAAAAGTTATTTCTATTATAACATATTTTTATATAAAAAGCAATATATTTATATAAAATTAATGCTTTGATAACAATTATCTTCATTTCTTATAAAAAACATGCGTCAGCTTTATGCAGTTATACCAATAGTAATTAACAACAACTGCGATAATAAACAATAATTGCAAGTCCTAAACCTGTTCTTAATCTACAGTTCCTAAGTCTGCTAAGAACCCGTTTAAAAAACAGTCATACATGTACACGCTGTTGAATATGATGTTGTAAACGAATTAATTAATATCAAGGAACTGTGAAACAATAACTTGAACATGTATCTTGCCTTTTTGCCGTTATGCGTTGTTGAAAATCCTCGTTTTGCGTCAGCAAAACTGCGGTTTCCGCCTAGCCTAACAACAAAAATTCTGCGATATTTGTTCAACTTATTATTTCACAATTCGTAACTATTCAGTTGTTTTGATGATTTTCGTTGTTTTGCACAAAAAGCGGGAAGGGGTTCGGGGACGGAGTCCACGAGAAGCGGGGCTACCGCCCCGCAAGCCTGTATTTTCGGTGTTGATTGCAGGTGATAAAAAATGTTTTTTGTGCATTATGCAATATACTGAATAGTTACCACAATTCCCAATCACCAACTTGTTAATTGTTAATTCTTAATTGTTAATTGATTAAAGGAGGTCTATATGGATTTTAAAGTGAACAGAGAAACTATTTTAGTGGCTGAATGTGTTTATGACGGTGTTTCCGAGCAAGGACTTGAGATTGATTACATTTTGCCGGATTATTACCCTGATGTTTTTAAGCTTGTCAAGAGTGAGGTGACTCCGATTATCACGGATTACAGCATAAACGGAGGTCGCCTTACCTATGAACTTCGTTGCGACATAAGGATACTTTACTGCAGCGAAAACGGTTCCGTTCTTCAATGCGTGACACAGAAGCAAACTCATTCAAAATCGCTTGATTTAGGGCAGTTGTGCGAAAATCCGACTGTTATGCTTAAACCGAAATGCGATTACATAAACTGCCGTGCGGTTAACAAACGCCGGCTTGACCTGCGTGGCGCGGTATCGGTAAAAGTTAAAGTAATCGGCGAGAAAAAACAAGAGGTAATTTCTGATATATTCGGGATGAATGTTCAGCTAAAGAAGACCCCCGTTCAGTTTACGTCTAAGAAAGTTGTATCAAGAAAACTTGTTCAGCTTAACGAGGAAATAGAACTTAACACTGCTATGCCGTCGGTTCTCAGTATAGCACGCTGTGAATGCACTTCGGTAACGTGTGAGAAAAAGGCGATTTCTGGTAAGCTGCTTGCAAAGGGCGAGGCGTCTGTCAATATCCTTTATTCCTGCGAAAAGGAAGGAGCGGGCGGTCTTGAACCTATGGAGTTCTCCGTTTCATACAGTCAGCTTATAGATGCGGACGGTGACGATTCCTATGACTGCCAGGTTAAACCTGAGGTTCTGTACTGTGATATTACGCCTGTTCAGAGCCGTGACGGCGAGAGCCGAGTGCTCAAATGCGAGCTTGAAATTCAGCTTGTGTGCAGCAGTATCAAGACAACGACTGTCGAACTCGGACTTGACGCCTATTCAACAACGCATCCGTGCAGTACTGCTTCAACAAAAATCACTGCTGAGAAAATTCCGTCCGTGCGTAATTATGACATAAATCACAGTTCAAAAATCTGCGAGGGAGAAGACCTTCCGACTAAGATTTATTCAATGCGGTGCACGCCCAAGAACGTTAATGCGCGGCTTGTTCCCGAAGAAAAGAAGCTGTGTTTAAGCGGTATGCTGACGTATTCAATGGCGGCAAGGGACAGCTCGGGAATGATTGTTATGCCCGATAAGGAAGAAGCTTTTGAAGAGAGTTTTGATATAGACGACGAGTTCCTGAATTCCGAGTGCAGTGCTGAAATTTCAGTACGGGGAGTTTCGTATACGATTTCTCCAGAGAATGTTCTTACGGCTAAGGCTGAAATCGGCGCTGAAGTTTCGCTTTCTGCGGCATCGGAAATTAATGTTCTCGCAGATGTTATTGTTGACGGAAGCACTAAGAAAGTCCGTGACGGAGACTATGCTATCAAGCTTTACTACGGCGCCGAAAACGAAGACGTATGGGAAATCGCTAAGAGATACAGTACCTGTATATCGGCGATTAATGAAGAAAACGAACTCAGTGGGGAGAGGCTTGAACAAAGCGGAATGTTAATTATTCCGATTATAAATGCGTAGGTTGGAGGATTATATGGTAAAAGATATTTACAGTGATATTGCGAAACGTACCGACGGCGATATTTATATCGGGATAGTCGGTCCTGTCAGAACGGGTAAATCCACGTTTATAAAGCGTTTTATGGAGACGCTTGTTATTCCGAATATTGAGAGCGAATTCAAGCGTGAACGTGCGATTGACGAACTCCCCCAATCGGCGGCAGGAAAGACAATTATGACTACAGAACCTAAGTTTATCCCCGAAGAAGCCGTCGAAGTCAATCTCGGAAGCGGCGCAAAGTTCAATGTCCGCATGATTGACTGCGTCGGGTACATAGTTCCGAGTTCTTTGGGATATATTGAAAACGAACAGCCCCGAATGGTTATGACTTCTTGGTTTGACGAGGAAATTCCGTTCAACATGGCGGCGGAAATAGGCACGCAGAAAGTCATTACGGAACATTCTACAATCGGGCTTGTTGTAACGACGGACGGCAGCATTTCAGACATCCCGCGAAGTGAATATGAGGAAACTGAGGAACGCGTTATCCGTGAGCTTAAAGAGCTCGGAAAACCTTTTGTCGTAATTATGAACACGACCAATCCTTCTTCCGCTGCAACAAAAGAGCTGTGCGAACAGCTTACAAATAAGTATGACGCAAAAATTATCCCTGTAAGCTGCCTCGAGCTTGAAGAGAAAGATATTAGTAAAATCATGACGGAAATCCTCTTCTCATTCCCTATTAAGGAAATCAACATCAAAACATCACGCTGGATTAACACCCTTGAAAAGGGACACTGGCTTAAATCCGACATTATGAATTGCATTCGCGCTAATGCCCGTGATATTAAACTTGTTCGCGAAGCTCAGCTTGTCGCCGAAGCTATTTCTGAATGTCCTCATGTACTTAAATCGGAGATATGCGAAATCGACCTCGGAAAGGGCAGCGTTACTATTTGTGCCGACCTTGAAAACGCCCTGTTCTATAAGATTCTCGGTGAAGCTACGGGCATTGAAATCGAAAGCGAAAGCGATCTGATGCCGCTTCTAACTGAGCTTAACGACATCAAAAAGAAGTATATGCGTCTTGCGCCCGCACTTGCGGAAGTTGAGGCGACAGGCTACGGTATTGTTATGCCTCAGCTTGAAGAACTGACTCTTGAGGAACCTAAGATTATCAAGCACGGCGGCAAGTACGGCGTTAAGCTTAAGGCTTCCGCGCCGTCCATACACCTCATGAAAGCCAATATAAACACGACGGTCAGTCCGATTGTCGGCTCGGAAAAGCAGAGCGAGGAGCTTATCATGTATCTTCTCGAAGGCTTTGAAGAGAATCCTATTAAAATTTGGGACTCCAATATCTTTGGTAAATCACTTCACGAGCTTGTCAACGAGGGCCTGCATAACAAGCTGTTTAAGATGCCGACAGACGCCCGTCTCAAAATTCAGGAGACGTTGGAGCGTGTTATCAATGAGGGTTGCAGCGGTTTGATTTGTTTCATTCTATAGTTTCGACAAGTATATACCCCCGACAGGAAATTTCTGTCGGGGGTAATGCTGTTCTGCATTAAACCGATTGTTAATATCCTGTAACTTTTGCATATAATTGAAACCAAACCGTAAACGTTTTTAACCGAATTTCTATTGAGTGTTACAAAGTTAAATGGTATAATATAACTATAGAAAATCCGTAACTATTCAGTATATTGCATAATGCACAAAAAATATTTTCTATCAACTGCAATCAACACCGAAAATACGGGGTTGCGGGGCGGCAGCCCCGCTTCTCGGGGATTCTGTCCCCGAAGCCCCTTCCCGATTTTTGTGCAAAACAACGAAAATCATCAAAACAACTGAATAGTTACGAAAATTCATTAATAAGGGCGGGTGATTGGTTATGGCTGGAAAACTATTTCGTAATGTCATAATGCTCATGCTTATAACTACGATTATTTTTGGTGCTTCTAGCTGCATATTTAACACCAAAATAGGTGTGGATGAAGTTTGGGATACCTACTCTGAGCCATTTAAAGCTAAAGTAATATCCGAGTATGGTGAAAGGGCAGAAGTTACGGAAATCAGAGCTGAAACACAGGCGATTGGCGGATGGTTTTGGGGTATCACATTTGGACCCACAGGAAGGTTGAAAGGGAATATAAAAATAAACTGTTGGTACAAATCCTTTGAAGTTTTTTATGATACAGAAAATGATGAAATCATTCTGCCTGAAAATTTTAAACCAGAGTACAACGTACCGTTTATTGCTTTTTTTACCGTAAGTTTTATTACGGTTACTGTTATACTAATCCTACTTATCCGCAAAGTGTTAGTTAAGACGATGGCTTTCATTAGAAGCCGTTGAATAGAAATATGCCCCCGACAAAGGATTTTTTGTCGGGGATTTTTATTGTTATTATCCTGTTTTATATTTGTTTTTAATCTTGTCATATTTAACAGTAAATCGGATTTTTGTTAACAGAATTTCTGGTGCCTCAGGGTAAATATTAACAAAGTGTTAACTTTATTTGCAGATTATGTTAATTTTTTTGAGATGCCTTGACTTTATCAAAATGCCATGGTATAATAACTGTAAAGTTTATCAAATTAGTGGGAGATTTGACGATTTTAGATACTAATTCGATGAGTGGTATTGAAAGAATTTATTGTGAAGGAGCGGGAATTATGAAAAACAATGTCTTGAAAAGCAAACGTTGGGTAATCATTTCAGTAATGCTGATGCTGCTGATGTTGGTTCCGATAACAATGAGCAGAAACGATACTCTTTGGGAGTTGAAAAGCGGACAGAAATTAACGGAAAGTCTTAAACCGGAAGTTCAGGCTGTTTTTAACCGATTGCACATCAATTACAAGAGTTTGCCAGTACTTGGCGATTACCTTGACGCAGTTGATGACGATGCGGAATTTACTCTTTACAACAGCACGATGGGAACAGACTTTGAGAACATCAGGTATTCGGAAGTTTTGGTTATGACGTCCAATTTTGATGTTTCCGGTGACAAGTACGCGACTATGATTAGGAGAGTTCCTCCTGCGGCAAAATATCACATTACGCTTCCTGTAGGACTGAAAATTGACGGAGATTTTGGCGGTGTAGTTCTTGAAGATGACGAAGCTGGAGTATTCGCAGTAATTATTATTGAGGACGGACAGCCCTACATAATATTCTGCGGTGAATTCTGGGAACGTGATTATGTTGAGTACTACGACCTCTTTGACGTGAAATTTCAAATTGACTGCAGGCTTGACAGGGACGCTACGACTCCGAATTACGAGTACGATATTGAGATGCCCGGCGGCGAAATAATCTCGGTTACTATCTTTGACAACTATAAAAAAGCAGCTGAGATTAAAAAAGAAGGCGAATATATCGACAGTAAGTTCAACTGGAAAATCGAATATATACCGGGACAGAATCCCGCATATCCGCTGACTATTTTAGATACGGTTGATGTAACCCAAATACTTGCTCACGGTTCCGTTAAAATATGGATAGACGGTGAGTATTATGAGGTCGATACCGTTGACGCACTGACAGTGAAATATGCGACGACGGGTGATTTAACCGAATCAATCAAATATGTTATAGCGGATGAGTCCGCCGATAAACCGATAAGGATAGAATTCCAAACACTCCTTTCGGATGACGAAGTTATAAGGCTGATGGACAGAACCCCTACAGAGGACGAGTACGATGAAGATATCGACACTGACAGTCTTTACAGGAACACCGTTACGGTTAAAGACGAGGTCGGAAAGAAAGTTGCGTCCGACGATGCGGTTGTTCGGGTTCATGCCGAGGATACTCGGTTTGCAGGAAAGGTCGGAAGACAGGATGGCAGAAATTTTGTCTGGACGGTAACCATAAATTCGCTTGACCGTGATTTGATGGATCTCGTTATGCATGACAGAATGGCTCCGGGCTTAACGCTTCTTCCCGACAGCTTTATTGTAAACGGAAAACCGCTCAGCGAAATCGGCGCAACGGTATCGGAAGACTGTGATGACGGCTGTTCGTTCAGACTTGATTTTAATAAGGGCTGGCCTCAGACGCACAGATATCCGCAAAGGTTCGTCGTTGAATACAAAACATCAATTGCTGATGATTATTTTGACAATCCTTCAGCTTTCGACGAAGACGAGCTTGCGTTCGCAAATGCTATTTGGTTAGAATATGCATGGAGACCTTACGGACCAGGACCGGGCGGATGGAGAGAAAGAATAACTCCTGTTGTAGAAATGCCTGTTGACGCTATTACAAATATCGTCAGAAAATACACGCAGGGCTACAACCGTTCAACTCATACCATTAAGTGGAAGGTTGACGTTAACCCGTACAATGTTGACATAGTCTACGGAGATATTACGGACGCCATTAGTATGAACGGTCAGGAATATGTTCCGGGCAGTTTCAAAAGCGGCGACCCAAGAGTCTCATTTGAAGATTATGAATTCGGAATACTTCGCATAAACGTCGGTGCATTAGGAAAAGACACGACATGGTTTGAATTTGAAACTTATGTCAGCGACAGCGATATTTATGCAGGAAATCTGAAAGACGAGGGCGAGCCATATGAAAACTTAGTTGTTTTTGACGGCAAGTTGGCTAACGGCTGGGTTATAAGCGACAGTTCAAAAGCGTGGGTCGATGTTAAGAGCAAGATGATTGATAAAAAGGCAAACGGTTATCTGTTTGAGAACGGCGACCTCCGAATTGAATGGCTCTTAACGGTCAATCAGAATAAGATGCCCCTCGGTTCCAATCCTGTTGTTGAAGACATACTGCCTTTAGGCGTAGAATATGTTCCAGGGACTGCGTATATAGACGGAGTAGCCGTTACGCCTACTGTTATCGGACAGAAGATAATATTTAACATACCCCGCGACAGTCAGGAACATACAATAAGATACAAAACTTCTGTTGATATAACGGAACCCAGTTTGCTTGAACAGTTTTCATCGGGTCAACCCGTTAAAATCGGCAACAGTGCAACGCTCAAGCACGGTGATTATAAACCTCTGAATGTTAAGGCAACGCAAACTATCAGCAATCCTACCGTTAACAAGACAGGATATTTCGTTGCGGATACGAAGGCTATCAAGTATACCGTCAATGTAAACCCGTTCGGTGTTGCGATGGAAGGTGAGCGGCTTACAGATAAGATGCCTGACGGAACGAGACTCGACATTCAAAGCGTAAAAATCGTAAAAGCCAGACTAAATGAAACGACAGGCAAACTTGTGGTTGATACGGCGAATCCGTTGTCTTACGGCTACACAAACACAGATGTTTTTGATTATTCCAAGCTTGCAACAGACAATCAGCTTTCAATCAATGTTCCCGATGGGGATAACAGTTGGATTTTATCATATGACTGCTACATATATGATATTATGCAGAGAATCTTCGAGAACAGCATTTCGTTTGAAGGCGGAGGAAACATCAGCGGAAAAGACAAGGAAACCATTAACGTAGGCGCAAGCGGTTCAGGAAAGAGCACAGGTAAGGCCCGTCTTAACGTTATAAAATCGGACAATGCGGAAGGCCGTTCAGGCGTCAGACTTGAAGGCGTTGAATTTGTTCTTTGGCAGGAGTTCGGCAACAGCTACATTGAAGTCATGAAATCCAAGACCGATGTAAACGGTAAGGCTGAATTCTTCCCGCTGTCGCTCGGCACCAAGTATTATATCGAGGAAAGGTCTGAAGTTAAAGGATATGAGGGCATAGCGACAACGCTGCCTATCGGCAAGCTGCACGTGGTGGACATGACCGACGATGAGATTGCATTTAACGTCAGCGGCGCAGGTTTACATACCCTTGTTATCAATAACGAACCTGTATACGGCACTGTTCAGTTCACGAAAAAATCCGATAAGCTTTTTAAAGACGTTTTCGAGCGTTTAGGCAAGGGCGAAGCGGAATTTGAACTGGTTGACCAAACCAAAGGCAGCACATTGGTATTAAAAGCCAAAACAGACGAAAACGGCGTAGTTACGTTTGAGAATGTACCGTACGGCGAATACAGGGTCAGAGAGACTAAGTGGCCTGAATTCCATGAGAAAATGGAATCGTTCAACATTAGAATTGACGAAAACGGTGAATGCAAACCGGTTAACCAACGCATTGATTTAGACAATGTCAAGAATGTATATTACCGACCTGACATTACCATTACCAAAACCGAGGTTAATGTAAACGTTGTCAAAGAGGGCGTAGAGTTCGAACTTTGGGAAATCGGCGAGCCTAACGTTTTTGTTGAGAAAAAGGCGACAGGTTCTGACGGTAAGGTAACATTTGAACTTTACGGCGGCAAGAGTTACTTTGTCAAAGAATTAACTCCTGAAGGATACTATATATCGGATGTATTCATAGTTAACGAGGGAGAGATAATTAATCAGGCTGAGGACTTGGAAGATTTCATATGGCAAAATTACAAGTTTGACGCAAAGATTCAGTTAACTAAGTATGACAGTTTTGTAAATCTGGACGGCTCGAGAGTAAACGTAAAACTTCAGGGTGCGGAGTTTGCTCTGTACAAAACACAGGCTGACGCTCTTGCGGGTATTAATCAAATCGGCGATAAGGCTGTTTCCAACATAAACGGCGTCGCTACTTTCACTGGGATAGAGCTTAATCAGTCAAATGTATATACCCTAAATGAAGAACCGAACCTCTTAGAGACAGTTTTCTGGGTTAAGGAGACAAAAGCTCCTGTCGGCTATAAGCTTGATTCTACGCCGTTTGAAGTTAGGATGAATGTAGACGGCAAACTGATAAGTTCGGGAACGCACGTTATAGACCGTATTGAGAACGAAGTCGCTACAACGGGTGATTTCAGCTTTACTAAGTACAGCGACAAGGAAAGTTACTACGGCAGAACAAATAAGATTTTGCCTGGAGTATCTTTCACTGCAAGGGACAAGACTCCTGGCAGTACATTAAAATTCACTGCTGTATCGGATGAGTTCGGTGTTGTTCACTTTTCGGGATTGCCTTTGGCGACATATGAAATCACGGAAACAGCTCCTCCTCTCCACAGACCCAAGACAGCGTTCGATGTTGTCATTGACGAGAGCGGCAATCTCGTAAAATTTGGTTCAACAACCGTTGACGAAACCAACAGGAATGATATGATTGTCACAAACAATATCTTTGCTGTTGATGTAGTTATCACCAAAACGGACGGATTTACCCCAGCTGGCAACTTGGCAGGCAGAATCTTTGAGGCTTATGAGATTAACCCTTCAGACGGAAGCGAAACGCTTTGGACGACAGGCACGACGCTATCGACAGGCAAACTGACGTTCCCTAAGAAATTTTTAGGCGGAAACAAGTATGTTATCCGTGAGCTGAACAATCCTACGAATTTCTATGTGACAGGCGAGCATACCTTTACGGTTACGTCAGATGCGACCGTCAACGTAGCGTGGAAAAACTTTGAACACGCAGCTAAGCTTGAAATAACAAAAGGCGACGCATGGGACAACAGAGACGGTGTAAGACTTAGCGGTGCGACATTTGCATTATATGCGACAGAGGCAGACGCCATAGCTGATATTAACCGTCTTGACACAAAAACTACTGGCACTACAGGTATCATAACCTTTGACAAGCTGGTGCTTATTCAGGATACATCTACTCTAACCATAGCCGGCAATCCTGTTCTGAAGTCAACTTCATACTGGATTAGGGAAATAACGCCTCCAGTCGGTTATATACCGAATAATACCCCGATAGAATGTGTTCTGAATCCTTCGGGCGTGACGAATTCCTGGAGCGCGACTTACAAGAAAACAGTTCTGAATACACCGATAGAAGCCCCGTATACAGACATTACTTTCTTTAAGTTCAGCAACAAGCCTACTTATTACGGTTTGCCGAATGAAATTCTTAACGGCGCTAAATTCAAGATTACAGACCAAACAGCGGGAAGTAAGTATACTCAGGAAGTTACCGCAACAGGTAATAAGATAGAGTTTAAACAAATACCGTTCGGCGTATATCTTGTTGAGGAAACAGGTGTTCCGCAAAACCATAAGAAACTTGTCAGCTTCTATTTCTCAATTAATTCAGACGGCGAATTCGTAGGCATTTCATTATCAAAGAGCGGACCTTTTGTTGATTCCATCAATTCGGCGGCAACAGGAAACGTTGCTGTAGAAGTAAAAGATAAGTCTGACCTTAAGAGCGTAAGTCTTAACGTTACAAATGAGATTTTCGACCCTTGGGTAACGATAACGAAAACCAATCTTGATACGGGTGCTACATTACAGAACGTTTATTTCGAAGTTTATGAGGTTGTCGGCGGAGTTAGAACGCTTTGGACTTCAGGAACAACGGATGCGACAGGCAAGATCAAATTTGACAAGCAACTCATAGGCGGTAATACTTATGTTATCAAAGAAATTACCGTGCTTGACGGTTATTACGAGGCAAGAGAGTGGACGCAGACCATAACCGCTGCTGCTGATATTACGCTTGCTTGGCGAAATTATCCTTATGCAGGTTCAATTCAGATTACAAAACAGGACGCTAAACGTACAGGCATTAAGCTGCAAGGCGTAGAGTTCAGGTTATACGATGATTTAGCCAAGGCTCAGCAAGCTATGCTTGACAGAGACAGTGCGACTGTTAATACCGACCATATTAAGAGCGGATTAACGAATGCCAGCGGAATAGTTACTTTTACAGGTTTGCCGTTAACTCATTCAAAAACGGAAGCTTGGAATGCTGAACCGACAATGCAGGCTACGAAGTATTATTTGGTTGAGTGGAGTACAATCGACGGCTATTCTTTAAATTCAGCAACCGAGCCTATAGAGGTTACTCTTACTGCACGTAAGCAAGCCTTTACAACGACAGTAAACAATCAGCCTGCAGCAAGCAATATCGAATTCACAAAGTACAGTTTCAGAGACGGTAAGCTGTTCGGGTTGCAGGGTGCGGTGTTCAAGCTGCAAGATACGACCCCGGGAGCAACGACTGTATTCTATACTGCTACAAGCGATGAAAACGGTATTGTAAGTTTCAAAAACATACCTTTCGGCGTATATACACTGACTGAAACGGTAACGCCTCCTCTCCACCAGACTGTTGCGCCGATTACGGTTGAAATCAATAAAAGAGGACATCTGATTAAATTCGGAGATAAGGTTGTCGGCGAAGACGTCACTGCACTGGAAGATTTGTCTGTTGTAAACGAGCTTGTAAACATAAAGCTCAACATCACTAAAACGGACAATAAATCGAAAGCCATGTCGGGAGTTTCCTTTACTTTACAGCATAAGGTCGCAGGCAATTGGGTAAACGTTGAGACTGTTTCAACCAATGCAAGCGGAAAACTGACCTTTGAGAACCTTATTCTTTATGACGATTACCGTGTTATCGAAACTACTCCGAGCGGATACTACGCTTATTCTGACGGCGGATTTGAATTTACTGTTACCGAAACAACGTTCATAAACGGCGTTAAGTCTGTTACATGGGTTAACCATCCTATTGTATCAGAAATCCGAGTTACAAAGAAAGACGGAATGAACGGAGCTCTTCTTAACGGTGTTAAATTCGGTCTGTATGACAGTGAAATGAACCTCTTGAATACTGCTACAACAGGAACAAACGGTATTGCAACATTCACCGGGTTCGTACTTGACCATACTCTCGAAGCAGGTACCGGAAGTGTTCTCTATAATTCAATCCAATTGAAAGAGACTACATTCTATGTGAAAGAAATCGCAACAATAAGCGGATATGTTTTAAATCCGAATCCTATTGAAGTGAAACTTTCAGAGGGAAAAGTCGTTACTGCTTGCATAATGGAAAACGACCGTGTCAGTGCTAATGTTGAATTCACCAAGTACAGCAACAGAGGCGGCACGTTTGTACCTCTTGCGGGTGCAGAGTTTGAATTAAACTCAGCTTTAGGCTCAACCGTTGTATCTTATACTGCTGCAAGTGATGAAGACGGTATTGTAAGTTTCAAGAACATACCTTTCGGAGTTTATACATTAACCGAAACCAAGACCCCGTCACTGCATCTGACAATGACGCCGATTACAGTTGAAATCAATAAGGACGGACAGGTTATTGGGTTCGGCACTGCTGTTGAATTTGATGAACTGGCGATTGTCAATGAGCTTGTCAACATAAAGCTTAACATCACAAAGACAGATGACGCAGACACGGCTTTACCTAATATCGAATTTGCATTGCAGCGTAAAGTCGGCGGAATGTGGGTTGATGTTGAGACTGCTGTAACCAATGCAAGCGGAAAACTTACATTCGAGAACCTTATTCTTGGCGCAGAATACCGTGTTATTGAAAGTGTTCCGAGCGGATATTATGACGACGGCGGATTTGAATTTACAGCTAGCGAAGCAATGTTCATAAACGGCGTTAAGTCTGTTACGTGGGTTAACCATCCTATTGAGACGGAAATCAGCGTTACTAAGAAAGACGCAGTAACAGGAGCTCTTCTCAGCGGTGTTAAATTCGGTCTGTATGACAGTGACATGAACCTTTTGGATACAGCTACAACAGGAACAAGCGGTATTGCAACATTCAGCGGATTCGCACTTGATTACACTCTTGAATCGGGTACCGGAAATGTTCTGTACAATTCAATCGAATTAAAAGAGACCAAATTCTACGTCAAGGAAATTGCAACATTAGACGGATACGTTTTGAACTCAAATCCTATCGAAGTGAAACTTTCAGCGAGCAAAACAGTTGCTGCTTTGACGGTAAACAATGAACGTATCAACGGTAATGTTGAATTCACCAAGTACAGCAACAGAGGCGGCGTGTTGTCACCGTTAGAGGGTGCGGAGTTTGAATTAAAACTGCAAGACTCAGCTTTAGGCTCAACCGTTGTATCTTATACTGCTGCAAGTGATGAAGACGGTATTGTAAGTTTCAAGAACATACCTTTCGGAGTTTATACATTAACCGAAACCAAGACCCCGTCACTGCATCT
>Ga0209737_10000280_pt1 | contig 44852 bp, 37 predicted proteins | sample TergutCu122P3_FD_187284 | JGI IMG/M metagenome (GOLD analysis project Ga0209737, IMG submission 187284) | Cubitermes ugandensis P3 segment gut microbial communities from Kakamega Forest, Kenya - Cu122 P3 (SPAdes) (version 2) | ecosystem: Host-associated > Arthropoda: Insects > Digestive system...
TCGGCCTCAACCAAAAAGATTTTCACATCCTCAACCAGGGCTTCTCACGAGAAGCTTATTTCAGGCTGAGCGCACAGCTTCGCAAAGAGTTAAACCTGCCGTAGGGTCGCCAGAGGACAAAAAAACCATTGAGGGTCAGACCGGTTTCAATTTGACATGAGATCGAGGCGGGCGAGGATTTCGCGATGGGAGCGCACTTGAGTGCGTGACCTGAGCGGAACCGGAGCCCAACGGAGCGGAGGGAATCGTTTGAGAAAGCATGCTTTCTCAAATGATTCTCGGAGCGGAGTAGGCGAGCGAAGCGAGCCTCACGAAGAGATCATGTCAAAGTGGAAGCGGTCTAGGCTGAGCGTTTTTCCTGGGCGAATTGCAAAAGCGGCTCCGCTTTTCGCAAAACCACGTCTTCTGTCAATTCGCAGGAGACAATGCCTTTGCGATAGGGAATGTCATACATTAAATCCAGCATCAGCTCTTCCAGAATGGAGCGCAATCCCCGAGCGCCTGTGTTGCGACGCATCGCTTCCTGGGCAATGGCTTTGAGCGCTTCAGGTGTGAATGTCAGCTGCACCTTTTCTAACTCAAACAACCATTGGTATTGCTTGGTCAGCGCATTCTTCGGCTGTGTCAAAATCGTCACCAAATCCGCCTCATTCAAACCGTCCAGCGTGGCAACAATGGGCAGGCGACCGATGAATTCAGGAATCATCCCAAACTTCATCAAATCCATGGGCTCCAAAAGCCGCAACAACTCTCCTTTGTTGCGCTCATTCTGCCCCTTCAGCTGCGCACCAAAACCCAAACCTTTTTCTCCCACCCGGTTCTGAATGAGCAACTCCAGGCCATTAAAAGCACCGCCGCAAATAAACAGAATGTCCTTGGTGTTCACCTGCAGAGATTCGTGCTGACCATATTTCTTGGCGCCTTTGGGCGTTACATTCGCGCGGGTGCCTTCGATGATTTTCAGCAGGGCTTGCTGTACCCCCTCACCCCCTACATCCCTGGAAGGGGAGGGGGTATCTATCTTGCGGGCGGTTTTGTCAATCTCATCAATAAACACAATGCCCTTGGAGGCCCGCTCCACGTCATATTCCGCATTCTGCAGCAGGTTCTGAATGATGTTCTCCACATCCTCCCCCACATAACCCGCTTCTGTCAGGCTGGTGGCATCCGCAATGGTAAACGGTACCTTCAATAATTTTGCCAGAGACTGCGCAAGCAGGGTTTTCCCGGAGCCGGTGGGCCCCACCAGCAAAACGTTGGACTTCGAAAGCTCCACCTCTTCGCTTTTCCCCTGGGCACCACGAGGTTGGGTCGGCTTTTGAATGTAGACACGTTTGTAGTGGTTGTAGACGGCAACGGACAAAACTTTTTTGGCATGCTCCTGGCCCACCACATAACCGTCTAAAAAATGCTTAATCTCCGAAGGCGTGGGCAAATGCACGGGAGGCGCGGGGCTTTCTTCCTGGCTCTCCCCTATAATTTCGTCGCATAAACGAATGCATTCGTCACAAATATAAACGGTAGGGCCCGCAATCAGCTTGCGTACCTCCTTCTGCGGTTTCCCGCAAAAGGAGCAAGACAGGCCACTGTTCTGCTCACCCTTTTTCACCAAATTCTCCTCTTCCTTCGCAAACCCCCAACACGTTGCCCACTGCCTTTCTTCTCCCCACCTCCGCTTGAAGTCCGCCCCTTCAGCTGCGTACCAGCCAGGAAAGGGACCAGGAAACCACCGCCTGGTCTCCATCAAAAGGCGCAAAAGGCCACTTCCCCATCTCCTGCAACAAACAGGACTCCAAATCCTGCCCTTTGTAGCGAGGAAGAGAAACCCAAAGCTTGTTCACCCGGCCATTGTTCGCAATGGTAAATTCAATGGGAATTTTGACTTTCTCTCCTCTGTTCCAACCATGGGCCACTTTGACATTGTTCTGCAAACAAGACAACAACCTGTTTCCATTGGAGTTCAGCACGCGATGGATGCTGTCCGTATTCCACTGAATGTCGGTCGTCACGTCATCCACCAGGCTTGCAGCCCCTTTGCTCCCCCCTTCTGTGCGCCGCACGCCGGAAGGTTTGTTGTCCGAGTAGGCAAGCAAGGTGCTTGCAGGAGTCTCTTTGGGGGAGCGGCGAATGGTCGGAATTTCAGAGCTGAATTCCGCAAAAGCCAGACTCTCCGTGGACTCTGTGGGTTGCTTTCGCGCCCACTCCTTGCCGGCAACATAGGCCGCTACGGAGCCCAGCACCAAAAGAGACAACACCCAAACAAAGGTTTTTAAAAACCGCTTGCGCCTGGCCGCTGCCCGCTTCTCCGAAAGCACCAACACCCGCTGCCTCGCTTTGGCTTTGGCCAAAGCAACCGCCAAAGCCTCTATCTCCCTCAAGGGCCGAAAAACGTCTCCTTCCAATTCTCTGGCTTCTGTGTCTTCCCCCAGTTCCCCCTCCAAAACCTTCTGCTCCAATTGCTCTTGGTCCAATGGACCTAAAATCAACTCACCTTGACGAAACAACCAACGGCTCGACATGCCTTCAAAAACCTCCGAAGCTGTTGCCTCCCGGCTTTGCTACCACGGCCAAAGCAGCCTTTACAAACAATACCGCTTATGACACCTCTTTTGCACAGGTTCCCCATACGAAACGCCACCGGACATTTAATTCCTCAGCCTGTCGCTGTATTTGGTCAGCAAGTCCGCAATGGCCTCTCGTAAATACTCGCTCTGGCGTATGCGTGTCTTCTGCGCAAGCTGTTTCAGCGAACGCAATTTGACTTCACTCAAACGGAAAACAAGGGACAACAAACGCTCTGGGGTCGGCTCCATGTGCGCAGAATCCCACACCTGCAGAGGCTGTCAAAATCTCTGCTTTTTTAACTGTCCCGGGCATGCAGCCTGCGGAGGTCCACGGTGGCCCACCGGTAGCCGGCTTCTTGCAGGGCGCGAATGCATTGCGTTCGAAATTCTGCATCCAAAAGCCGAGCAAAGCTTTCCTGTTCTATCTCCAGGCGCGCAATGTCGCCGTGGTGGCGCACGCGAAATGCGCCAAAGCCCAACTGCCTCAGGGCGGCTTCTGCGCGGGCTACGCGCTCCAGGCTCAGGACGTTGAGGGCCTCTCCCTGGGGAATGCGTGTGGCCAGGCATGCCGCTTGTGGCCTGTTCCAATTCGGCAACCCCAAATGCAAAGCGCAGGCACGCACCTCCTGCTTGCTAAAACCTGCCTGGGCCAAAACGGAATACACCTTGCCTTCTTCCAGGGCGCGCCTGCCGGGACGAAAGTCCAAAGCATCCTCCGCATGGCTGCCGTCTAAAACAACGTCCAGGGCCCATTGTGTTTTTAATTCCCTAAGCGCAGCAACCAAACGGCGCTTGCAAAAATAACAGCGCTCCACATTGTTTTGGGCCACGTCGGCATCTTCCAGTGGGTGCATTTCTAACCAGCAATGCCGTACGCCCAACTGGCTGACCACCTCCTGGGCGCTTTCCATTTCTTCCTGCGTGAAAAAAACGGAGCGCGCTGTGGCTGCAACCACCTTGTCTGCACCCAATGCTTCCACCGCCAGCTTCAACACCACAGCTGAATCCACACCTCCGGAAAGTGCAACCAGCGCAGAAGAAAAAGACTTCAATTTTTCGCAGGCCTTTTGCATCCGCTCCTGCAACGGCAAACTTGGAGTCCCTTGTGGCAAGGAAAACATGGCCGGGGCTTATCTCTTCTTTCGTGCCGTTGTTGCCGGTTTCTTTTTGGACGGCTTGTTTGCCGGCTTGCCGGCCAATTTGCCCGCCAGCTTGCCGGCCGGTTTATGCGCTGCCTTGCCTGCCGGTTTTCCCGCCGGCTTGGAAGCTTTGGGGGGGCTTGCCTTCACAGCGGGTTTTTCTTTGGCGGAAAGTTTTTCTTTCGCAGTTGGTTTCTCTTTTGCGGTTGGTTTTTCTTTTGCAGCCGGTTTTTCTTTTGCGGCGCGGGGGGGCTTGGGCAGTTTGGAAATCAGCACAGGCTGCTGTTCCGTTTTGGGAGGCTTGGGGAGTTTTTTGGAAACCAGAGGCTCTTTCTTTGGCTTTTCAAGCAACTCCATCTGCACGCGCGAAGCTTCAATCACTTCCATCTCTTCCGCATTCAAAACACCCAAATCAAAAAGCGCCTTCAAAACTTTGTGCGCACCGCCTTCAACGGTTTCTTCGTCGGAGTGTATCCGCACTTCCGGCGAGTTGGGCGGCTCATAGGGCTCTGTAACGCCCACAAAATTCGGAATTTCGCCGGACAACGCTTTTTTGTAGCGGCCGGAGGTGTCCCGCTGAATCAGCACTTCCGTCGGGCAATCCACAAACACTTCTACAAAACGCACCACTGTCCGCCGCGCTTCTTCACGCAAACTTTTGGAAGGGCTTATGGAAGCCACCAGCGTGGCAATCTGGTTTCGTGTCAACATCTCCGCAAGGCAGCTTAAGCGCCGTACAACGGCGACGCGGCCCTCCGGGCTGTCGCTTTGTTCCGGAAACAGAATGTTCAACTCATTCTCATCCAAAATTTCCACGCGGCGGTTCATTTGTCGCAGGCGCGCCGCAATATATCTCGCAATGGTTGTCTTGCCGCTGCCCGACATGCCCGTTAACCAAATTGCAAAGCCGTTCTGTTGCACCATATTTCTCCGGTGGGAAGGGGGAATAATAGAGTATGCAAAGCTTATAGCTTAAACCTTCTTGTTTTTCGAGCTTCAAAATGCGTTCGGCTCCATCTCCCTCTGCATTCCACCCTCCCCTCCTCAAAACCAAACCAGGCCAACTCCTTCCAACCCTCTTTCCCGGTGGCTACCACCATCTGCAATACCCCGGGCCAAAGCCACCTTCCGCCCGGCGCCAGGTGTTGAATGTCCTGTCTGGACAAATTCGCCTCACCGTTCGGGTGGGAGTGTACCCAACAGGCCAAACGGGCGTGCCTGCTCTCCTCCTCCTGCAGCAAACCCAGCCACCCCTCACCAAAGGCAAAAGTACATGCGGGGTTTTCCGCTGCATTCTCTATGGGCCGCCACTTCCATTCGCCGCCAGGGGAGACAAACAAGGCGCCGCAGGCCTCATGGGGCCAGGCCTTCTCCATGCAAAACAACAAACGTTGGAAAGCCACACCCCTTCCGGGAATTTCCAGAAGCACACTCAAGGCAACCCCCAGAGTTCTGCCTCTCCCCCGGGGCCTATGCTTCCTCCTCCTGCCTCCGGCAAATGGCCCAGGGCAAGCTTCTCAAATGCCAAGGCGGCCCAGGCCGCTGTCACCCAATGCGCCGGCGTCAAAAGGCTCTGCGTGAGGGCTTCCAGCTGCCCGTCTGAAAAAGTCCGGTTTGGGCCCCGCGCAAACAGAAAGCTGGGTTTGCCTTTGAGGCAACCCATGCATACCCAAAAGTCAAAGCCCTCTGGGTTTGCGCAGGGAAGCTGGCCCAAAAAACCCCGCTGCCTTAAAGCTGCCGCAGCAGCGAGGGGTTTGCCTCCTTCTGCCCTTTGCCATGACATGGGCCAAAACCCAGGGTGTCTGTGTGCTGTGCGCCCGGCCAGGTGAAAACCTGCGGCTTCCAAATAGGCTGCGGCCGTCTGCAAAAGGGGGCCTTCTCCTTCGCATACCACTTCGGTTGCCAAAAAAAGCGCTTGCCCGGCTTCGCCCACGCCTTCCAAAATGTGCTGGCGTATATAACGCTCGTCCATGGGGCTTAAGTCCTTTGGTTGCAGCCACATTGGCTGTCTTTTTCTATGCGCAAAACACCCGTGCGCCAACGGCGGGCGTCTACCCAATGGAGTGCCGCCTCCCCTTTGTTTCCCAGGGGCGCATGGGCCAAAGCCGCCGCCCAAAAACCCAACAGCCCCGCCATGGGGCCCAATACGCCCAGCTGGCCCGGAGAAGGGCCTGCGGCTGCGGGCCCGGAAAAAGCACAGCGCAGGCATGGGCCCGAAGGCTCTATGCGCATGACCTGCCCCACCCACCCCGCCACCCCCGCTGACACCAGAAGGTGTCCATGGCGTGTGGCTATATCTGCAAACAACCACTTGCTTTCAGGAGAATCCGTGGCGTCAATCACCACGTCCTGTGCGGCAAACAGCGCGGCCGCATTGCTTTTGTCCACCCTCAACAACAAAGGCTCAAAAGAAACCCGCGGAAACTGCAGGCTCAGCTTTTCGCAGGCAGAGTCCACTTTGGCTTTGCCTATGTCCTCGGGCCAATGCCAAAGCTGACGAGGCAGGTTGGAGGCTTCCACACAATCATCGTCCACCATGCAAATTCTGTCGACGCCCAAGTGGGCCAGCGAAAGCATCGCCGGGCAACCAATGCCTCCTGCGCCAATCACCAGGGCTGAAATTCTTTTTTTCATGGGCCATCCACTTTTAACAAAGGCCAACGTATAAACACAAAGGACATGGCTTCTTCAAAAAACGGCAACGGAAAAACGTCAACGCTTCCTCAAAGTCTTCTGGAGGCCTTCCACCAATGGAAGCTGAAACCCTCACCTTCCTCGCAGGAGCTTTCGGACAGCTGGCTCAATGAGCGCTTCATTTCAAGGGCCAGGGCTCTGTTCTTCGCGCGCCTGCTGTTTCTGGGAATGGTGTTTTTTATGTTCATCATTCCAGCGTGGAATCAATATTTCGGACTGTCCAGCCCCATCGCTTTGGGCATTTATGTGGGCATGTGGCTTTATGCCCTGGCGAATTATACCGTTCTGCACCACCCTGTCGCGGGGCGCGTGGCCACTTACCTCTCCTTGTGTCTGGACTTGTTTTTTATGGTTTTGCTTATCCTCCAGTCAGGCAAAGGCGGCCTGGAAAACCCGCTGATGGCCACACAGCTGCTTTTCACCATGTTCTTTGTCCTGCTTTTTCCCAAACCCATTTCCATTCTGCCGCCCCTGCTGGTTTTTCCCATCACCCTGCGGTTGGACCAGTTGCTTCAACGAGGCATCGGCGCCATCGACGTGCTGACTTTGTTCTGGTATCTCGCTTTAAACTTCGTCATCCTCTATGTCCTCGTCTATCTCAATGGACGCGAAACACTTGCACACAAATCCATTGTGGAGCTTCAGGACAACCTCCAAAAACATGCGGTTTCCGAGGAGCGCCACCGGCTTGCCCGGGAAATCCACGACGGCCTGGGCGCCACACTCAGCTCGCTTATTTTTCAAAGCGAATACCTCTTGCAACTGACAAAGGAAGAAACCTTGCTGCGGGAAATCGGCGAGCTCAAATCCACAGCGGAAGACTCCATCGAAGAGTTGCGTCGCAGCGTCAAAATGATGCGGGGGGATTTTGATTTGACTCAAAGCCTGGGTGACTATGCACAAGCCTTTGCAGAGCGCTCCCGCCTCAACATTCAATTCAAAAAAAACGGCACCGAAAAACCCCTCTCCGCCTCCGCACAACTCGCCCTCTTTCGCGTGCTTCAAGAATCCCTCTCCAATGTCGCCAAACATGCCGGGGCGCAGACAGTGCTTGTGGAATTGCTTTTCATCGACGACACCGTCTCCCTTCTTGTCAGCGACAACGGCAAAGGTTTTGACACCTCTCAACCTGCTCCGGGACATTATGGGCTCATACACCTGAAAGAGAGGGCGCTGCATTTGGGCGGACGTTTAGACATACGCTCCACTCTCGGACAGGGGACTTATATCTCCTTCACCCTCCCCCTCTCCCTCTCCTCCTCCCCTTAACTCTGCCACGGGCCCAAAACCATGAATGCTCCTTCCAAAACCATCCGCGTTTATGTCGTTGAAGACCAAATCCAAATCCTCAAGTCCCTCCTCAAAATTCTCGAAACCTCTTCTGGAATTCAACTGGTGGGTACGGCACTTTCGGGAGAGTCCGCTGTCGTGGACATTCCGGAGCTTCGGCCGGATGTTGTCCTGTTGGACTTGGAGCTTCCACGTATGGACGGCATCGCTGTCACACGCGAAATCAAAACCACCTGCCCCAGCGCAGAAATCCTCATCTTCACCGTCTTTGACAACGAAGAAAAAGTCCTCGAAGCCATTAAGGCGGGTGCCTCCGGTTATCTCCTCAAAGCTTCGGGGAAAACAAAACTCCTGGAAGCCATTTATGAGGTGCATGCCGGTGGCACCATCATCCAACCCAACCTCGCACGTAAACTGCTGCGCCACTTTCACAACGACGCTTCTGCGGAGCCACTGGAAGAGCCCAACCAACCCTCGCTGACGCAAAGAGAGCAGGAAATCCTCCTGCTCATCGCCAAAGGCGTCTCCAACGCAGAAGCCGCCAAACTCCTCCGCTTGTCCAAAGCCACCATTCGGACGCACTTGGAGCATATTTATCGCAAGTTAGATGTTGCCAACCGCGTGGAGGCTGTCACCGAAGGACTGCGCAAGGGCATTATTCAGCTTTGAATGGGCCTTAAAACTCGAGCAGCAATCCACCTCTGAGTGCAAAATAGCTTTCTCGCAGGCTGCCGTTGCATGTGCCCGACTCGCATACCACCCCCTCCTCCTGCGACGCCCCCTTCAAACTGTCTTTGAATGCACTCCAGGACACGTCCACTTTGTAGCCCAAGGGGCCATAAATGGCTCCCGACACCGCTCCCCCTAACCTGTAGCCCGTGCTGCTGACTTTCTCATATTTCCCAACAACCTCTTTGCCCGGCCTGGGTTGAATGAAAAGCTGGGTGCAGAGGCTCAAACGAAGGAAGGGCCATAAAGACAACTCCGTGTCTATGCCCGCACTCAGGTAGCCCCGGCGTATGTCGGGCAACGCAAAACCCTGGCTCAATATGTCCTTGCTTGAAAAACGCTTCCCCGCATAACCCAGGCTCGCCGACACTTGCCAGGCCATGCCTTCTCCCTGGGGCTCCAAAATAAAATAGCGGTACAGGGCTTCGGCGGACCCGTGGACTTCCTCCAGGCGTAAAATCGTCGTGGGCAATGCCACGCCCGGGCCTTCAGGAGCGCCTATGTCTACAAAATCCCTCTTCACCCGGCCATAACCCATCTCCAGACGCACCCCCAGCCCCTTCCATAACGAAGACGTCAACAAAGCCAGGGGAAAAACTTCCGCCTGCAGGGAAAAACCACCATAGGCCCCTGAAGAAAAATCCTTGTTGCCCTGCGGGCCATCCGCAGGCAACTTCTCCAAAGCAACACACGAAGGACTCCCAGGGCGCACACACATCGAGCGCCATGAAAGGCTGCCCAACAAAGCCAAACGCAAAAACGGAGCCTGAAACGCCACAAGCTGCGGCCTTAACACCTCGGACTCCGGCGGCTCACTTGTCACCGCAGGCGGTGGTTTGGAAACCACACCCTCAGGCGTGGGCTTGGGGGGGGCAGGAGGAGGCGCCACAACCGCGGCCACAGGCGGTGGGCTACCCGCTGCCACAGGCGGTGGGCTGCCCGCTGGCCTGGCTTCCTGGGCTTCTTTTTTCTCCCCTTTGGTTTCTCCCTCCTTTTGCACCTCCACCGCAGCAGCTATGGCTTTGGCCAGACGTTGCGAAAGCTCTCTCGTCAGCAAACCCCGCTGCAAAGGCAAGGGACGGCTCCAAAGCTGAGCGCCCGCTTTGTCCCAAATAAATATTTCGACGCTGTCGCCCTCCACTTTGCCCCAAACAGCGACGGACAATGTCTTTAACCGAGGGGCCACTTGCGAAAAACCCTGCGCGGTTTGTGCATTCGTTATGCCCGCCCGCAATGCCTCATTCGCATATGTCTGCCGGGGCATGGGCAGCACTTTGGCGTGTTCCCAAAGCGCATTTTCAATCTGCTTGCCAAGCCGCTGCCCCGCGTCCGCCTGAAACTCAAAAACCACCACTTCCTGGGCCCAGGCCAAAGGAGCCAAAAGCCACAAAAACAAAACCGCTTTATGCCGCATGCTTCCTCTTTTAGGCCCTATGCTAACACAAGTCCAACAACTCTGCTTGCTTCCTCCCCAAAAAACACCTGCTTACCATGGCCCACTTCCCCCGCCTCCACCTCCTCCTGCCCCAAACCACCCAAAAGACTTCTTCAAAAAAATGTCTTTCCCTTTTGAATAAAAACAAAGCGCCTGCGTCTTGTTTTTAAGTCGCAAAAAAGCTGGGAGAGCCCTCATGAAGGCCTCCAGTGGAAAGCCCTCATCTAACATCCTCCTTGCAATCTTTCCATTGGAGTCCTCGTGAGGATTCTCATATTCCCATTTAAATTTTCATTCAAATATGAAAGTCCTGATTGAGGTAGCCACCCGCCGGGGGAATTGGTTATAAGTCCTGCACATGGAAATTATTTTAAATGGCGAAAAAACCGACATAGAAAACAACCTCTCTCTGGCTGTTTTGTTGACAAAACTCGGTTTTGAAAAACAACCCCTGGCTGTCGAAGTCAACGGGCTCGTCATCAAAAAACAAAACCACGCTGCAACACACTTGCACGAAGGCGACAGGCTTGAAATTGTCGGTTTCGTCGGAGGAGGATGAATATGGAGTTTTTGGAGCTTAAGCTGTCGGATTTGTCGGAAGGCCTGCTGCCTGTCAGCGAGGATGAACCCATTTTCAACAAACCTTTGCGTATTGCGGACCGCGTCTTCCAGTCGCGCCTGATGCTGGGGACAGGCAAATATGCTGACTTCGAAACCATGCAGGCCTGCCATGCCCTCGCAGAAACCGAAATGGTGACGGTGGCCGTGCGCCGCCTGGACTTAAAAGCCGCCGGCGAAAAGTCTCTGCTGCATTGGATAGACAGAAACAAAATACAGCTGCTGCCCAACACCGCCGGCTGTTATTGCGCGGAAGAAGCCATTCGCACCTGCCACCTCGCCGAAGAGTTGGGCCTCTCTAAATGGGTGAAACTTGAAGTGATAGGTGACAAAACCACCCTCTTCCCCGACGTTGAAGAAACCCTCAAGGCCGCCCGCACCCTCGTCAAAGAAGGTTTTGTCGTCCTCCCCTATGTCACGGATGACCCTGTCGCCTGCAAAAAACTGGAGGACTTGGGCTGCGCGGCCGTTATGCCTCTGGCCGCGCCCATAGGCTCCGGCCTGGGGATACGCAACCCGCACAACATACGGTTGATTGTGGAGGCGGCCCGGGTGCCCATTGTGGTGGATGCGGGCGTAGGTACGGCTTCAGACGCCGCTTTCGCCATGGAGTTGGGCTGCGACGCCATTCTGATGAATACGGCCATTGCAGAGGCCAAACACCCTACGCGTATGGCACAGGCCATGAAACTGGCCGTTGAAGCGGGGCGCGAGGCTTTCCTGGCCGGCAGAATTCCCATGCGCGCTCATGCCTCGGCCTCCAGCCCCATGACGGGGCTTCTGGGCTCACCTGGAACGCTTCCACTTTGACATGCCCGTAGGGGCCTACCCCCCCCACCTTCGACAGGGTGTTTCTTAAACATACCAGTCGCCCATGCTGGGCCTGTCCATATATGCCTTTGTCGTCTAAACAAATAAAAACGACAGAGGCCGAAAAATGAATCCAAAACTTTCCAAACACGGGTGCGGGTGCCTTTGCATGGCCTCTGCTCTGTTTTATCTGTTTTTCAGTTGGACAGGGTGCAGTGGAAAGGCCACCGAAATCAACGGGGCTCCTGAAACCAACGAGGCCCCTGAAAACGAGGCCTCTCAACCAGAGCTGCCCCCAGGTGTTGTGGTATTGACAAGCCCCAAACTCCAGGCGACATCCACAGGGTGCCCTGACAACTATGGCATTGTCGTTCGCGGGCAGCATTTTGCCACAGACGCTTTTCTGGAAGTTCGTTTCCATCACACAGAAGGCGCACAGTCACCCGTTCGTGCGCAATTCACAGGCACTCAACTCCAAAGGTGGACGGAGGACGGGGAGGACTTCCTCTATTTCAAAACAGAAGAAGAAGGACTGAAGCAAGCGCTTGACAGTGCAGGGCTGTGGCTGTGGGTTGAAAACCAAAGCACCGGACTTCGGGGCGGGCCCATTCATGTGAAACGCCACGCACCTTCGAAGCCAGTGCTGCATTCGTTGGAATTGGCCGGCGAAGACAGGTATCTGCTCCGTCTGACGGGAAGGGAATTTGCGGCGGACCCTCGCATTGACATGCGTTTTTCAGAAAACAGAGACGATTACCTCGGAAGCATTTCAGGCCCTCTGCTCAGCCACTCATGCGACAAAGAGAAAACCGTCCTCGAGTTTTTGATAACAGACGCGGAGCAACAATCGCACCTCAACCGCCATGGCCTGTATTTTTGGGTCGTCAATCCACCGGGGTTGCCGGGAAGCTGGAACGGAAAGCCGGAGAAAATTGTCCGGGCGTTTCATGTCAAAGGTTTAAAACCGCTGAATATTTTTGAGGCCAATGAGGATTTTGTCTTTGAGATTGTCCTGCAGGGGCAAACCGCCACAGAGCTTGTGGCTCATTGGACCGTCACAGACTATTTCGAGAGACTCGTCGATTCCGGGACAGCCATCCTCCAGGCAGGACAGTGGAAAACCCAAGTCAACCTGGGGCCTTTGGAGACAGGCCACCATGTTGTGCATGTCGAAGTGCCCGGAAAAAGCGTTTTTGAAAACTTCGCCGTGGTGACACCCTATGCGCAGCGCCGACACCTGGGAGATTTGTCCCCCTTCGCCGTGCATACAGCCTTCTCCCTGGGGGAGCTGGTCAACATGTCCTGGACTCCAGCCCTGGCGGAGCCTTATGCCCGGGCAGTGCAACTGAGCGGGGTGGGCTGGATAAGAGAGCTCATGGTGAAGAACACACAACAAACCGAAATAGAGGGGTTTGACAGTGGCCTGTTTGACAGAATCATCCACGCTTTTTCCAGCAAAGATATTAAAATATTGAATTTTTTCTATGCATGGCCACGCTGGGTGATGTCCAGCGAGAGCGAAGCCCTAGGAAACAAACTGCCGGACAACCTGATGGATGTCTACAGGCTCGCGAAAAACGCCGGGGCACATTATGCAGACAAAATAACCATGTGGGAAATCCTCAACGAGCCGGAGGTTAACTCGAATGACGGAAACCCGAATACCGGCAACAGCGAAGGCCCGGACAAATACGCTGCGTTCCTGAAGGCCGCTGCCATCGGTTTTCACCATTCGGGAGCCCCCAACCCCCTGGTTACCGTGGGAGGGCTGGTTGCGAGCGTCCACAAAGGCTTTCTCCCCTTGTATACCGAGCCGTTGTTTGAAAACGGGATTGTGGACTACATAGACGTCTATAACTTCCACAACCACCAAGGGAACGTGCTTCAAAACGGATTTGCTTCGTTTATCGTCGAAAAAAACGAGGCCCATTTAAAACTCAAAAACCGCTTGCCCGGCGCGGAGGCCATGCCGGTGTGGCTCACGGAGGCCGGCGGGGGAATCCAAGGCTCACCCAACGGGTTGGAGACACTCGACAAACAAAAAGCCCAGGCGCGCTTTTGGGTGACTTCCGCCGCCATTGCCTTGTCTACCGGCGTGGACAAACATTTCTGGTTTTGTGGGCCGCCGTACTATGAAGACGGCAGTTACGTCAAAGACATGTATTGGGGCTCCTTCAGCCCCATGGACCCCGCCTCCCGCTACATCACCCCCTATGCCGCTTATGTCGCTCAAGCCGTTATGACGGAAGCCCTGGGAGAGGCAAAATACATCCGCAAGCTGAGCTCTCTGCCCGAAGGCGCAAGCGGTTATGCCTTCATGGACAATGGCGACACCGTGCTCATCCTCTGGGCGCAGAGCGCTGTCCCCGTCTCACTGAACCTGCAAGCACCTCGGGGAATACAAACCGATATCATGGGAAAGAAAACAGAGCTCCTCTCCTCCCATGGCATTTTCAACCTCAGCCTCGACGCTGACCCTGTCTATCTGCGGGTTCCCGGAAACGTCTATGGCTTGCCGGCCAATGCGCCCAAAATCGCCACCTCCAAGACGCTGACAAGCGCCCAGAAAATTGTGCTGGAGCAGACTTTTATGGAGACAGCCTCCCGCACCGGCGCCAGGGAAACAGGCGGGTATTATTTCGTCCCGCCCAACGAAACAGCGAGTCTTCGAATCACCGTCTACAACTTTAACCCCTTTCCCGTCACGGGCACAGTGAGTGGCGAGTTGGACATGGAAGGCTACAACATCAGCGGGCCACAAACGGTCAGCGTCGAAGCCGAAGGCAAGGCTGAACTGGCATTTTCTGTGAGCACAGCAGGAAATGTCGTCCCCGCCAGGTTAAGTTTTGTGGGGGATTTTGATGTCGGACAAACCACTCCCAGTGTGACGTATGTCAAAACCACCCTGCGCGTGGATGAGCTGGGCAGCCCCACGCACCACAACGCCTGCGACAACCTGGACACCTGGAGCCTGTTTCCCACAGGCCAACAGTGGCAAATTGCCGACGGGTTAACGCACCTTGCTTCCACTCCGCTGGCCCCCTACGCCTACCTTCATCGCCCTGCCCTTGCTCTGCGAAATGGCATCGTTTCCACCCAGGTGGAACTTAGGGGCCCAACCAGCAGCAGCATTCCTCGTGCCGGCCTCGGCCTGCGGCGAAACAATGTGAGTGAAAACTTGTGGTACAATGGTGGCTATTTTGTCCTCGTACGCGCAGACAACATACTTCATGTTTATAAGGGTTCGGGTGTGCATGGCGTGGATGGCAAAGACATCATCGCGCCCATGCAAACCCCTGTCAGCACGCATAACGCCAAGGTGGAGCTCAGCGTTGTCATGCAGGAAAACCGCTTTGACGTGTTTCTGGACGGCCACCACGTGGTTCGTTTCTATGACGATGAGTATGCCTCAGGCTTTGTGGGGCCCATGGCTGCCACCGCCCAAGTTTCCTTCAACCATTTCAGGGTGTTTTCCAGGTGAATTTTCGACTGCTCGCCTTAAGTCCCGGCCCCCTCGACAACAGCTGGTTGCCTCAACTCCTTCAGCTTCTGCCGCTGGGCAACCAGCTGGCCTTGTTGCACCGCGACACCCAAAGCTGTGCACGCGACTACTTTTTTCAGGCACAACAGCTGGCGAAGCTGTGTCACCCAGCCCACGTCGCTTTTTTTGTGCACCGCCGCCTGGACATGGCCCTCGCCCTCGGTGCCCACCTCCACCTCCCCAGCTATGGCTTAAGGCCCTCCCTCATACGCCCCCTCCTCCCTCCTCAACAACGCCTCTCTGTCTCTGTACACAATGAAACAGAAGCCTACCAGGCCCTCGGCGCGGACTTGGCCCTGGTTTCACCCGTCTTTTCCCCAGGCTCCAAACCCGGAGACTTGCGTACACCCCTGGGGCCCGAAGGGTTTTTGAGGCTGGCCTCTAAACTTCCCTGCCCCGCCTGGGCTTTGGGCGGAATTCACCCCTCCCGCTTGAAACAACTGCCAAAACTCCAAGGCCTCGCTGTCACCTCCGCCCTCTGGCAAGCACAAAACCCACTGCAGGTGGCCAAAACGCTGTTGGCGCATGGGGGACAATGGGTTAGGTAGTCGCTTGTGGCTGACTCTTTCGCATTGGAGCTTCTGGACTTAAGCAAGCGCTTTGGTACCCATTGGGCGCTGGCTCGCCTCAGCTACCGCCTCCCCCTCTCCTGCTCCCTCCTGCTGACAGGACACAACGGCTCCGGTAAAACAACCCTCCTGCGCCTGCTCGCAACCGCCATACGCCCTACCCTGGGACAACTTCGCGTGCTGGGTTTCGAGGCCAAAACACATACCACCGACATTCGACAAAATACCGCTCTGCTTTCTCATGCCAACTGCCTCTATGAGGACTTAAGCGCGGAGCAAAACCTCCTGCTGCTCGCCAGGCTTCTGGCCAAACCCGCCTCCTGCGTCCCCCCCCTCCTGGAGCAAGTCGGCCTCCTTGCACGTAAACAAAACCCTGTGCGCCAATTCTCCGCCGGTATGCGTAAACGCCTCGCCATCGCCCGCCTCCTCCTCAAATCCCCACGCCTCGCCCTCCTGGATGAGCCCTTCGGCGAGTTGGACCCTCAAGGCATCGCCCACATGGAAAACCTCATCCGCCTGCTCAAAAACCAGGGCACCACCCTCATCCTCGCTACTCACCTCGTCGAGCAGGGCCTCTCCCTGACGGAAAAACGCCTCCACCTAAACCAGGGACGCATCCAGGAGGCCTCATGAAAACAGGCTTCCTCTCCAATGTCTGGGCTACCCTCTTAAAAGACTTCCACATTGAATGGAAAACCAAAGCCCGCCTCAACGCCCTCGTCTTCTTCTCCATCGCCACCCTCCTCCTCTTCTCCTTCGCCGTCGGCCCCAGCGTGGACGCTAAGGCCGCTCATGCCGCCGCTTATATGTGGCTGGGTATACTCTTTGCCAGCGTGCTCTCTCTGGGCGAGTCCTTTCGCATCGAAGGGGAAAACCACGCCCTCGAAGGGTTACGCCTCGCCCCCTCCTCCCTGCACGCCTTCTTCCTCGGTAAGGCCATCGCCAATACCCTGCTTCTGTGGTTTCTGTCCCTCGTCATTGTCCCTCTCACACTGGCACTTTATAACGTGGAGCTTCAGGGCAACTGGCTTTCCCTGGTGCTGGTTCTTCTGGCAGGCTGCGCTGCCATTGCCGCTCCGGGTACCTTTTATGCGGCCATCGCTTTGGGCGCCCGCTCCAAGGACGTCCTCCTGCCCCTGCTGATGTTTCCTGTGCTGGTGCCAGCACTCGTCGCCTCCGTCAAAGCCACCACCCTGCTGCTGGAGACGGACCCCATGGCACAGCTTTCGTCCTGGGTGGGGTTGCTTCTCGCTTTCTGCCTCGTGTATTGGGTTCTGGGCAGCTTGCTTTTCCCTTATGTCGTGGAGGGGGATTAGGCCCTTCCATTCTGGAATTCCACTATGTCACCCAAACTCAAAAACCAATTCCTCGCTGTGGGCGCCCTCATTCTCGCCGGCGCCGCCTTGCTTTGGGTTACCCAAAGCAGCCTGGGCAAAAACCTCGTCTATTATTGGACACCCAGCGAAATGCTGGCCCAGGGAAACAAAGCCCTGGGTCCCCTCATCCGCTTAGGGGGGGTGGTGGAAGGGGGCTCCATCCACTGGGACGAAACCCAACGCATTTTGCACTTCCGCGTCTGCGACAGCGAAAATACAGAAAAAGTCTGCGTCAAAGTGCAGTCCACCGAAGTCCCGCCGCAAATGTTCAGAGAGCATATAGGCGTCGTCATCGAAGGCACCCTCGGCAAAAACGCCCTCTTTACCTCCAAACGCCTCATGGTAAACCACTCCAATGAGTACCAGGCGCCCAAGGACGGGAAATTGCCGGCCGACTGGAAAACTTCGGTCTCTGAATCCGCCCCCGCCGCCCCCTAAAATGAGACTCTTATGAATTCCATATTGGGCTATTCCAGCGTCATCGCCGGCCTCGGTTTTGCCGCTCTGGCTTTTGTGCTGTCCTTCGTTTGCGCCAACGCCCAAAAACCGCAGCTTGCGCTTTGGGTGCGCCGCTGCCTCTATGCTTTTGCGGCTTGTATGCTGCTTTCCAACTTCGTCATGGTGAAAGCCCTGCTGGAGCATGACTTCTCCGTCAAATATGTCGCAAGCGTCGGCAGCAGACTAACGCCGGTGCACATTACGCTGGTTTCTCTGTGGTCGGCGCTCGAAGGCTCCATTCTGTTTTGGGGTGGCGTCCTCGGGGCCTATGTCGCGGCCTTCGCTTTTCATGTGCGTAAGGAAAGCAGCACGCAGTGGGTGTGGGCGATGGGGGTGATGGCCGCTACCTGCGTTTTTTTTGCGGCCCTCATCGCCTGGCCCGCCAACCCCTGGGCCGCCCTCCACCCCGCTCCCCTGGACGGGCCCGGGCCCAACCCGCTTTTGCAAAACCACTGGTTGATGATTTTGCACCCGCCTACGCTTTACATCGGTTACGTCGGTATGGTGGTGCCCTTTGGTATTGCTTCGGGCGCACTTCTGTCGGGTAACCTCGACGACAGTTGGGTGAAACCTCTGCGTCAGTGGACTTTGTTTCCGTGGGTGTTTCTCACCATTGGCATTGTGCTGGGCGCATGGTGGGCGTATGCGGTGTTGGGGTGGGGGGGGTATTGGGCGTGGGACCCCGTCGAAAACGCCTCCCTTCTCCCCTGGCTTACCGCCACCGCCTATATGCACGCCACCTTGGTATTGGAGCGCAAACGCAGCCTCAAAATGTGGACGCTGTCCCTGGCCATGCTGAGTTTTATCCTCACCATTCTGGGCACCTTTATGACGCGCTCGGGTGTCTTTAACTCCGTACACGCTTTTACGCAGTCCAGCATAGGCCCCGTTTTCCTGGGCTTCATTGCGGTGCTTTGCGTTTTTTCCGTGCTGCTTCTGGCCTGGCGAAGCACGCGCCTGCATTCCGAAGCCGGCAACATGGGCTGGTTTTCCAGGGAAATGGCTTTGCTGCTTTCCAACCTGGTTATTGTTACCTTAACCGCGACGGTGTTGCTGGGCACTGTTTTCCCCCTCCTCACCGAAGCCTTCCAAAACAAAAAAATCAGCGTGGGTGGCCCCTTCTTTAACCAATTCGCTTTCCCCCTGGGCATTGCGCTTGTGTTCCTCATGGGCTTGGGGCCCGCCCTGCCCTGGGGAAATATACGCGAGAAGGGCCTTCCCAAAAGGTTGTGGGTTTCTTTGCTGCTGGGGGTGGGGGTGGTGGGGGTATGCATGCTGGCAGGCCTTCAAGAGCTCTGGTCTCTGGGTATGTTCGGCTGCGTCACTTTTGCCGCGGCCGTCACCGTACACGCTTTGCTGGCACCGGCATGGGTGCGCAGTAGGCAGCACAAAGAGAATTTCTTTGGGGCGCTGTGGCAAAGTGCCGTGCGTGCGCCGCGGCGTTTTGGCGGTTTTGTGGTGCATATGTCTTTCCTCATTACCATGGCGGCGGTGGCGGCTTCTTCGGCTTATGTGGACTTTACCCCGGCAACCACACTCAAACCGGGGGAGGTTTTGAAGGTGGGCACATACCAAATACGCTTTGACGGTTTTGCCGAGGGCCGCGAAAGCAACCGCTCTTTTGTGGGCGCCAACATAACGGTACTTCCTCCTTTGGGGGCTGCCCTCCCCCTCCACGGCCCCTTAAGCCCCCGCCTCAACTATTACCCACGTATGAATGAGCCCATTGCTTCACCGGCCGTGGACAATGGGCTTTGGCGTGACGTTTATGTCTCCCTGGTGGCCTTTAACGAAAAAAACCAAACGGCCACACTCAATGCCTGGGTATTCCCCCTGGTGGGGTGGATTTGGTATTCCCTGCTGCTTTTGTGCTTAGGCAGCTTCTGGGCTTTCCTTCCCGTCAAAACGCGCTCCACCACCACCCATGCGCAAGGAGAAAAACCATGAAGCGCATTTTTGGCGTCCTCCTTGTTTTTGCACTCCTGGCGGCCCTCGTGTTTGCCATGCTGAAAGGTTTTGGCAAAAACCCCCGCGAAGTCCCCTTCAAACTGCTGGGGCAAAGTGCCCCCGCCTTCTCCATGTCCACCCTGGAGGGAGGCCAACTCAGCTTGGAAAACCTGCGCGGGCGCCCCCTTGTCCTCAACTTTTGGAGCAGCTGGTGCGGGCCTTGCGCAGAAGAAGCCGGTGTGCTTGAGTTGTCCTATAGGAAGTGGGGGAAGAAGGTGGCTTTTGTGGGTGTTGTTTTTGAGGACTCCGAGGTGAATGCGCGCAACTTTTTGCGCAAATTCCCCTCCAGTTACCCTCAACTTTTTTCGCCGGTTTCCACCATGGCCATTGACTATGCCGTCACGGGGGTACCGGAAACCTATTTTATTAATGCGCAAGGTGTTATTGTCGGCAAAATTCCGGCGCCCATTTTCAGCACCGCGCAGTTTGACGCTTTGCTGTTGGAATTTCTTCCTCCAACCCCCGGAGCTGCACCATGAATGCCCGCATATGTACTTGCCTCGCCTGGGTTTGGTTTGCTTCCCTGCCCGCCTTCGCACAAACGCTGGACGACATTCACGCCCAGCATGCGCCCACGCGCGAAGGCATGGCGCCTCTGGCACCTCAGCTGGAAGCACGCGTGCAGAGGCTCGGCAGAGAAATACGTTGCCCCATGTGCCAGGGCCTCTCGGTGGCGGACTCCAACTCTTCTTCGGCGCGTGCGCAAATGGACAAAATTCGCGAGCTGGTGCTGGAAAACAAAAGCGACGAAGAAATTCGAGACTTCTTTGTCTCGCGCTATGGCGAATGGGCACTGTTGCAGCCTGCCAAAACGGGTTTTAACCTTGTCCTGTATACGGCGCCTTTTGTGTTGCTTGTCCTCGGGCTGCTGGTGCTTTTCTGGAGGCGCTCCAAGGCTTCGGCTGTTTTTCCCCACGCTGCCGCTGCCACACCCCACACCCACGCCCCTTCGCCGTCTGCTGCCGAAGACACATACCTTGCGCGTGTGCTTCGAGACATGGACGCGCCCCCTTCCGCTCCACCGCAGGGAGAAGAAGCCCTGGCCCTCTATGCACGTTATGAGAATGTGCTGGGGCAATTGAGAGAGCAGCGCGAAGAGAAGCACCTGCTTTCCAAAGAAGAGGCCGACAAGGAGGAGGCGCGGCTTCTGGAGGAGGCCGTTTCCTGTCTGCAAAAGCTGGACAAAGCCTCGCCTGTGTGGGGCACTCAAAAACCCGCTCTGGTTTCGGTTTCTGCCTCTGTCAAACAGCGCCTCTGGGTAACCGCTTTGGGGGGTGTGCTTGTCGGCGGTTTTGCTGTCCTCCTGGGCCTGCAATTGCTGCAGCAGGCGGAAGTCCCCTCTCCCAACCCCCATGCCGACATGGAGGACAAAGAGTTAAAAATGGCCTTTGCCTATTTTAATGCCAACCCGGCGGACTTGGACGGGGCCGCTTATTTGGCCAAACTCTTTTTGCAGCGTGGACAATGGAATGACGCCACCTTGCTTGTTTTAATGGGCTCACGCGTGGACCCTTTGCATGTGCCATTCAGAATTTACCGCTGCCTGCTTGAAGGCATCAACAGTGAGGAGCCCAGCCTGCGGCGTGCGCGTGCAGACGAGTTGGCCAAACTCTTTGCCACCTATGACGGGGCCTATGAGGCCGCCTATTGGGCCGCTGCGCTTTACAGCACGCTGGAGGACACAACCCAAACTCTGGCCATGCTGTTGGCGTTTAAGGAGCACGCCCCCTTGGAAGAGTTGCCTCCTCAGTTGGAAGCACTCATTGCTGAAAACCAAACTTCGCTGCCTGACTGAAAGCACTCTTTACCAGGCTTGCCTGTGTTTGTGGGCTTGCTCCAAAAGCGCAAGCAGCGTTTTTTCTCCGGGCGTTTCTTCCAGGGCAAGCTGAATGCGGCACAGCTCCTGCTGGTAGCGTTTGAGGGCTTGCAAAAGTGCCTCGCGGTTGGCCATGCAAATGTCCACCCACAAAGAAGGCGCACTTTTGGCCAGACGCATAAAATCAAAAAACCCGGGCCCCATGCCCGCACGCACCAGCGGGTTGCCTTCCTCCAAAACACCGGCCAAAGCAAAGGCCAACAGGTGCGGCAAATGGCTGGTGAAAGCCAGAATTTCATCGTGCTCCCTGGCTGTCATCTCCACCACTTCGGCACCGAGTGCTTGCCAGAAAGCCCTCACCTCCTCACGCGCCCCCGCTGCCAAATTCTCATGTGGCACCAGCAACAATTTTTTGCCTGCAAACAAATCCGCGCGCGCCGCCTTCGCCCCCGCCTTCTCGTCGCCCGCCATGGGGTGGCATGGCACAAAATGGGCCGGCAACTTCCCCAAAACCGCCTTCACCTGCTCCAACACATTCTGCTTGCTGCTCCCCACGTCCATCCACAACAAACCCTGCTCCAAAGCAGGCCCCAACTGCCTAAGCACCTCGGGCAAATAACGCATGGGCATGGCCAGGCACAGCAAGTCCGCGCGCACCACCTCCTCCAGGGGCACAACCACATCCACAGCACCCACGCAGCGCGCTTCCTCAAGTGCCCGGGGGTTGCTGTCAGCTCCCCATATGCAAACCTGAGGAAAGGCCCTCTTGGCTGCCAGCGCCAGCGAAGCCCCCATGAGTCCCGTGCCCACAACGGCTATGTTCCTCAAATGCACCCCTCCTTCACTTAAATGCACCATAGGCCTCTTCGTTTGAAAATTCTTTGTGGTAATTTATTTCCCTGGGTGGCAGAATAGCATTTGTTGTGCTACAAAGCATAAAACTGGGGCTGGGCGTATTCTCAACCAACACGCAAACACACATTTACAGCATTCACATGTAGGGGGGGCGGGGGAATATGCATGTTGGCTGCAACTCACATCTTCCTGCATTTCCTACGCATTTAAGTATCATTGAAAAAATCTGTCGGGGGTGTTATGCTAGGCTTGCAAAATTTGGACTTAGGCCTCACCACAACCGTTGGGGTGAATAAACAGAAGCAGCGGCCCGGGAAATACAAAATAACGGCCCAGCAGGGCACTGAGGGTTATGCATTAAGTCACTTGAGCACAGTTCCAGCATTCGGAGGCCAAGCATGAAAGGTTTGTTCGGCGACTTGCAGACGATGCCTATAGAGGAAACCATTGTCTATTTGGGCAAGCAGAAGGCCTCAGGGACGCTCAACCTCGAGCGTGGGTGGATACGCAAACAGTTGCGCCTTCAAAAGGGCACCATCGTCAATGCAAGCTCGAACGACCCGCGCGAATTCCTCGGCCAATTCCTCATCAACCTGGGTTATATTACAGAAGAGCAGTTTCACCGCGCTTATGAGACACAAAAACAAACCAAAATTTTCTTGGGGCGCATTCTCATTATGACGGGGGCTGTCACCGAGGAGATGGTGCTTTCGGTGCTTAACCTCAAAATGCGCGAAACCCTCTTTGAAACTTTCCTCTGGGAAGATGGCTCCTTCGCTTTCCTTCCCGAAAGAGCGCAGGCCACTTTGTCAGAGCTGAAACTCTCTGCGCCCATGCTGGAAATATATGCCGATGGGAAACAAAGGAAAGAGCAATGGAAAACCATTCGCCAGCTGCTTCCTTCCACAGACATTCAATTTCGCGTCTCCAAAAAAAATTTCGCTGAAATCCCCTCCAAAACGTCTCTGGATGCGCGCATTGTGCAGCTGGCGGAAGAAAACCACAGCATCGCCGAAATGGCCCTGCAACTGCATGCCACCGACTTCTTCCTCTTCCAGCATATTTATGCATTGGTGAAAGCAGGCATCCTCTCCCCCAAAACCAAGGAAACATCCTCTCTCAACCACTCGGAAGAAGAAGAGGCTTCCAGCAGCAAGTCCCTGCTGCAGAGGGCACACTCCTGCCTCAAAGAAGGTGAGTTGCGCGAAGCCTCCCTGCTGGCCAAACGTGCCCACGCGCGCACCCCCACAGCCGAAACGCTGGCGCTTTCGCAGTCCACCGAAAGCCACCTCCTCCAGGAATTGCGCGACAAATGGCTGGAGCAAAAACGCACGCCCGTCCTCACCATCCCCGTGGAGCAAATCAAACAACTCATGCTGACAGCCCCGGAGCGCTATCTCCTCTCCCGCGTGGATGGGAAACGCAGCTTGTCCGCCATCATCCACGTCAGCCCCCTGCGTGAGGTGGAGGCCATTATTTTTTTCGAGCACTTCTGGGAAAAGGGGTGGGTGAAGTTTCTCCAGTCCGAAAGCGCGGATAGCTCCACCAAAAAGACACACCCCTCTCTTCCTCCTCCCTGAGTGGGGAATCGTTTGCCAACCCTTCCCGCAATTTGCTAGAAGCTCTGCCTAAAGCAAAACCAGAGGTTTTGCGAAACTTTGAAACTCCATGACGAAGCAGCCTGTCTGCTGCTTTTTTGTATTTTTTTGTGTTTTGTAAATAGAGGACTTTATGAAGTTAAACTCCGTGCTTATTCTTCTGGTTGGGTTGGTTGTTGGTTTCGTCTTAGGCAGCATCATCGGCCCCCTGGGTAAAAGAGAAGCTCCGCCTCCGGCAAAAGCAGTGGAGGAGGTGCGCGTCGAAGAGGCCAAACCCACCACCCCCACCCCCCCTAAACCCAGGCCGCCCCGTAAGCCTCCACAAACAGCCTATAAAGTACCTGTGGGGAATGCGCCTGTGGTGGGCGCGGCGGACGCGCTGGTCACCGTCGTCACTTTCTCGGACTACCAGTGCCCTTTTTGCTCCAAACTGGACACCACCCTTTCGCAGCTGCAAAAGGAAATGACAGAAAAAGGAAAACCCTTTCGTATTGTCATGAAACAATTCCCTCTGGGTTTCCACAAAGACGCCAAACCGGCGGCCATGGCTGCCCTGGCCGCGGGTGCTCAAGGCAAATATTGGCAAATGCATGAGTTGCTTTTTAAAGACACCAAAGCGTTGAGTGCCGCTTCGCTCAAAAGCTACGCGCAACAGCTGGGCCTCAATATGTCCAAATTCGAGGCTGACTTGGAAAACGAAAGCTTCAAAACCCAAATAGAGGCGGACATGGAGTTGGGCTCCAAAGTCGGCGTCAAAGGGACGCCTGCCACCTTCATTAACGGGCGCTTCCTTTCCGGTGCCTGGCCCAAGGAGGACTTGGAAAACCTCATAGACGAAGAAATGCTTAAAGCGCAAAAGCTGGTGGAGCAGGGCACACCCGCGGACAAAGTATATGAGAAAATTCTGGAGTCCGCTTTAGAGGAAGTCCCCGTCCCCAAACCTGTCGTCAAAGACAACATCCCCATCCCCAACAACGCCCCCAGCAAAGGGCCCAAAAATGCCCCCGTCACCATGCTCATCTGGTCGGACTTCCAATGCCCCTATTGCTCCAAAGTCGTCCCCACTCTGCAGGAGCTGGAGAAAAAATACCCCACCCAGGTGAGGTTTGTCTTCAGGCACCTTCCCTTGGACTTTCATAAAAACGCTCAAAAAGCAGCCGAGGCTTCCATGGCCGCGCATGCTCAGGGCAAATTCTGGGAAATGCATGACTTGCTTTTCGAAAACCAAAAGGCCCTGGACACCGCCGCCCTCCTCTCCTATGCCAAAAAACTCAACCTGGACATGAAGAAGTTTGAAACGGCGCTGAATACCAATGCCCATGCGGAGTATGTGAAAAATGACTTCGCTGTTGCCAAGGAGCATTCCATCAACGGTACGCCCACTTTCGTTATCAACGGCAGGGAAATTTCAGGCGCGCAACCTGTAGAAGCGTTTTCAAAAATCATCGACGCGGCTTTGCGTAAACCCACGCCCAAATAAAAAAACGCAGCAGGAGAAGGCAGCCCTCTTCAAACCTAAACCGGTCAGGAGGGCTGCTTTTTTTTGTGCCCGTCTTTTGGCAATGCAGGCCGCTCTTTTTCGCGGCTTTCCTGCATCAACAACTCCAGCTCCTCCAATTGCACTTGCAAGGCCACCAGTTGTTCCGGTTGCTCTTCCGCCAAGTCAAACAAGTGCAGAATGTGGCTGACACAGCGCTCTATATGCTCCGCGCGCTCCACGCTGATGCGGCGAAGCAGCAAATCCGCCCCCGCCTCCATCAACACACGCGCCACAGCATCCCTGGAGCTTAACTTCTCAGGCTGCTTTTCTCCATGGCCCACAATCAACCGCAAACCATGTGAGAAATGCCCTGAAGCTTGAGGCTCCCTTTTCCTTTGTTTCATAGGCACAAACCTATGCGTGGAAAAGCAACAATGAAAGAAAATCACCGAAAGCCGTTGGGAGGGGGGGGCGCCTGCGGCTCGAAATGACGGATGGGGGACACTTGTTTTCTCTGCACGCCACCCCATTTTTATTTCCTCGCAAAAACAAACCATGCTATATGCCTTCGCACGGCGCAGAAATACTGCGTGCCAGCTGCGTTGTGGAGCAGCCGGGATTGAAACCCTGGATTATAGAGCAATAAGGGTGGGGAGGTGCAGGGGGCGAACCCTGCGGCTCCTTGCTGTTTTAGGGCCACCGGGTTTCGGCGGCCTAGGCGAGGAGTCTCAGGACTCGCCGGTCTCTATTGTTCTATGCCGGAGTTTCAACTCGTTTGGGCCGCCTTGCGGGGCGCCGGGTTGCCTGGCGCTTTTTGAGTTGCAGAAAACCACCTCGCACGGGCGGCAGGTTGCCGCCCCTACACGAGGTGGCAACAGCGTTTGTAAAACCTCGCGTAGGGGCACTAACCTGCGCCCGGACTCTTCGACGCTAACCTAACGAGACTCTCCACCTTGAAACAGCCTGTGTTGTGGGGGCTGAAAACCCCTCAGGGGATGCAGGCGCATATGTTGCTGTCGCAACGCATTCCGGCGGGGCAGCCGCCACAGGCAGGGGGGCAAATGCATATGTCTGTGTCAAAGTCACAGGTGAAAAGGCCATGGCAATGGCCTGGCGCGCTAAAATGAAAGTAGGGGTTGTTTTCGCAGGGCGGGTGGCTTGAGGCTTCCCAGGAGCGGTAGGAAAGGGTGACAGAAATGTGCTGGCCCGGCTGCGGGCGACAGTCTCCGAAGAAAGAAAGGGTTTGTGCCATGCCGTCATAGTCAAAACCCTGTTGCCGACTCCTTGGGACGTTGGCTGCATGGCAGCTGCCCTCAGGCATGGGGTTGTCCATGGACACACGCAAAGAAGCCCCTATGGGTGGCTTTTGAATTCGAATGCCTGCGGCGCCAATGCTTCTGCTCACAATTTCCGCCATGGTGTTTGGAATGACAGCCGCTTGGATGGAAGACAAAATGCCGCCTGTCTCATTTGCAATCTGCTCAATGCGCGCAGGGCGTATGTCGGGGACTGGGTCGTCGCCGCAGCCTGTGCCTGCCGGACAATAAATGGCATGCACAGGAATGGTGACTCCGGCCCGAGCGGGCTCCAGCTCGCCCGTATGGCCTGGCACATTGTTGGTTGTTTTTCCTTGGAAGAAGTCGACAAAGTTTTGAATGTTTTCCCGCTGGCTTGTATGTGAAGCACGCAAGCCACTGGTTTGGTCCGGAGCGTCACTCAGGAGAATCACCACAATGTCGGCCCCAGGTTGAAAGCGGAAGCTTGCGTCAGGGGCGTGCATGTCCAAAAGTGCCAAGCGTGCAGCCCCCAATATGCCTTCCTGGGCGACACCCTGGGTGCCAATCCAACAACCACCGTTGGCTATAGTGGGGGCAAGGGTGCAGGTCGGCGCATCGCCCTGCCATTCGGGAAATTCTGTTCCGGCAACACATCTTGTGACGGAGTCAATGGTTTCTGTTCGAGCGCAGCCACGTGAGCATCTTCCTGCCACACACCAGCTGTTTGGGCGCAACCACGCCTGAATTTGTTGCGCGTTGTTCGTGAAGCCGCGAACAATGCCTCTGTTGGAAGCACTACCCACGAGGTGATAAGAAGACGTCACCAAAGCCACGCGCCAATCCACATGGCTGTTGTTTAAGGCATTCACCATGGCGTCGACAGTCTCAGCCAACCGGCTGTGCTGACTCGCCATGGAAGCAGAATCATCCACGACAAACAGGAAGTCCACGGCTTTGCGCGTGGCCACCAGGCGCTCGCACTGCAGCCTTGTCTTGTCAAAATAGCTTGCCAGTGCAGTGCCGCCGGCCACGTCATTCAAACCGAAAAACCCGGTGCTTCCTGTCAGGCTGTCGTTGTCCAGCGCCACCGCCACCACCACCACCCCCTCACCCTGCTCACCCAGCACATATTCCGCACGTATGTGCTGAATGTCTCCAGCTGTGCCGGTGTCCGGCAGGCTGCCGCTTCCGGGCCCCAGGAGTTTTTCGGCAATGTCGTTTGCGCGCTCCGCCGGACTCATGCTGCCTGCCATTTGGAAAACCACACTTAAGGCATTGGCTTGTGCCGACGGCACACCCCAGGAAGTGAAGGGGCCATAAACCAAGTTTTGCGCGGACAATGTGGTGGCGTGTTGCTGCATGAAAGCTGTCAACGCGGCCATGTCGCTAAGGGTTTCGAGGTGCTGCCAGGCCACAAAGGCCACATTTTGGTTGCGGGCGGCGTCAAACGCCACGCCCATCAGGCCCCTGGTGTTGCCGCGCTGAAGGGCCACACCGTTGTTTTCAAAACCCATAGGCAAACCCAGCGTTATGTGCGCAGACTGGTTTCGTTGAATGTCCACGGGCACCCTGTTGGCTTCAGCGCAGGCTTCCGACTCCTCATTCTCACCGCGCTCCTCCAAGTTGAGCTCCAGTGGCAACTCAGGGCTGGAAGGGGCTTCGTCTGAAACGTTTGCCTGCGTGCATATGCCGAGGCTGCCTTTCCTGGGGCGCTCTCCACCATAACAAAATGCACCCGCAGGACAGCTTGCTTCTTCGCCCACCGTGCAGGTGTTTTCCAGCACACAGCTGTGCGCGAGGAGCGCCAACACAAGGGCATATGCCGGTTTTCGTGCTTTCATGGGCACCCTTTTCAAAAATGCATTGTCTGCTGCTGCCCCCTTCACCACCCCCACCTGCATGGCTTCAATACCTCTCAAGCTTTGAAGAGCCTACTGAAGAAAGTGTTTTTTTGTGGAGGCAGGCGTGGAGGAATGGTGGCGTGGGTGTCGCCGCGGCGCCCCCCTCCCCCCCCTTACCCACTCAAAAAAACAACTCACCTTGCCAAAAGCAGGCACTTGGTGCAGAGGCTTAGCGCTTATGAGTGCGCAAAGGGAGGGCCTTCGGCTGTGGAACCAGGAATTTTGGGGGCTGTTTCGCCTGGCGACACCCCTGGCCCTGGCGCAGGCGGGCAATGCACTCATGGGGCTGGTGGACATGGTGGTGGTGGCGCGCGTTTCCGACACAGCGCAGGCGGCGGTGGGGCTGGGCAACGCGTTGTTTTTTGTGTTTGCCGTTTTCGGCCTGGCCACCCTCTCCGCGGTGGACCCGCTGGTTTCTCAGGCCTTCGGCGCGAAGGAGCCGGCCACCGCCCGCACACATTTCTGGCAGGGCGTGGCCGTCAGCTGCGGGCTGGGCCTTCTGCTGTGCCTGCCCGTGCTGGCCTGCAGCTATTTGCTGGAGTCCTTTCATGTGGAGCCCCAGGTGGCCCAACTTGCGCGTGCCTACATTTGGGCCAGGCTGTGGAGTATGCCGGCCATGCTGCTGTTTTCCGCCAGCCGCGCCTACTTCCAGGGCGTAGACAAACCCGGCCTCATTTTTTTTGCGGTGCTTATAAGCAATGTGTTTAACGTGCTGGCCGTCCTGGCCTGTGTGCACGGTTTTGGCCCCATTCCCGCCATGGGGGCCATGGGCTCCGGCCTGGCGACGGGGTTTTGCAGCTGGGTGGGGGTGGGGGTATTGGCCTTAGCCATGGGCCCCCGCCCCCAAGGCACCCAGCGCCGTCCCTCGTGGAAAGCCGCCAAACACATATTAACGCTGGGAGTCCCCTTGGGCCTGCATGCCGTTTCCGAAGTCAGCATTGTTGCGCTTATGGGCATATTCGCCGCCACCTTAAGCGCCACCGCCTCCGCCGCCCACTATGCCACCATGACGTGGATGAGTTTTTCGTTTTGTTTTGCCCTGGGCCTGGGCAATGCGGCCTCCGTGCGTACCGGCTGGGCCATTGGGCGCGGGGACTTTGCCTCTCTGCGCCGCATAGGCGCCGTGGCCATGGCCTCCTCCATAGCCCTCATGGCGCCGTGGACGGTGCTGTTTTCGGCCTTCCCCCACTTGCCGGCAAGCCTCACCACGGACTCTGCGGAAGCTTTGGCGCTGGCCCTGCCTCTGTTTGTTATTGGCGGTTTGTTTCAACTCATGGACGGGCTGGGCGCCGTTTCCGCAGGGCTTTTGCGGGGCGCCGGCGACACCAAACCGGCCTTTTATGTCACCATGCTGGGTTATTATGTGCTGGCAGCCCCCGTGGGCATTTATTTGGCCCTCCAGGGTATGGGGGTAAGGGGTTTGTGGTGGGGCACAGCGGTGGGGGTGGTGTTTATAGGCCCCGTCCTCGCCGCGCGCTTCTACTGGCGTATTTCCAAACCCCTCGCCCGTGTGTAAGGCCTAAAAAACCAAAAAGGGCGCACCCGGCCAACGGGTGCACCCTTTTCCTCCTCCCTCGCCGCCCTTAAACAGTCGCTTCTCCACCACTTCCAGCCCTGTTTCCCTCTGCTCCAAACCTCACCCACCCCTCCGTCCCCCGGACTGCCACCCCAACGCCCCGCCACCCCAAAACACACCCTCCACAACGCCCACACCTCAACAACACCCAAAACAAACTTCAACAACACCCAAGGAATACAACTACAACAACGTCTTAATACACACCCACCACAACGCCCAACAACACGCCCTCCACAACGCCTGAAAAACACCCACCACAACGCCCAACAACACGCCCTCCACAGCGCCCAAAAACCACCCACCACAACGCCCAACAACATACCCACCACAACGCCTTAAAAAACCCCCATACGCACCCATATGCCCTCGGCGCCCACCTCGGCACTGCCCTTGGCACCAGGTGCCACCCGCCACGGCCGCGACGTCACCCGGTACCCACCCCGTGCCCACCCCTTGCGTACCCGGCTCCCGCCCCAGCACTGCTCCCTGTTTCACCCCAGGCCCACGACGACACCCACACCACCCACGGTTACCCTTAACAACACCCCGTATTCACCCCTGTTTGCTTGCTCCTGCTTCACCCACCACCTGCGGCTTACTTCCAACCTCCAACCCTTCCTCCAAGCCTACCTCCAAGCCTACCTCCACCTCCTGCTGCTCCCCGGTTTAAACCACCTCCACCTGCCTCCGCCCACACCACCGCCACCCGCTGCTTCCATGGAAGCTTTTTCCGAAAAGCTTTTTTTTCGCCCTACAAACGGTAAGGCGCTGGGAAAGAGAAAATGTTACGCAAAAAAATTTTTTTTTTTTTGCAACTCAAAGCTTGCGGGGAATTTCGCGGACTTAAATGAAGGCTTCGTTCCACGGTTGACGGCGAGGCCAAGCTGGGACAAGACGGTGCATGCGCTCAAAGAAGCAGAAATTCATTTTTGTCACGGGTGGCGTGGCTTCTTCCCTCGGCAAGGGAATTGTCTGCGCAAGCATTGGCAGTTTGCTTGAAAACCGCGGCCTCTCCCTCACCTTGCTGAAGATGGACCCCTACATTAACGTGGACCCGGAGAGAATGAGTCCTTTCCAGCACGGGGAAATTTACGTTACCCACGACGGCGGCCAGGGGGACTTGGATTTGGGCCACTATGAGCGGTTTACGCGTGCACAAATGAACCGCAGCAACAACTTCACCTCGGGAAAAATTTATGACGCCGTCATTCAGAAGGAGCGCCGCGGCGAATACCACGGCCAGACGGTGCAAGTGATTCCACACATAACGGACGAAACCAAGCTGCACATTTGGGCGGCGGTGGAGGGTTGTGAGTTGGCGGTGGTGGAAATTGGCGGGACGGTGGGGGACATTGAGTCCCTGCCGTTTTTGGAAGCCATTCGCCAGCTGCGCTTTGACGTGGGCATGGGCAATTGCTGCCATGTGCACCTCACTTTGCTGCCCTATATTTCAGCGGCGGGAGAGGTGAAAACCAAACCCACGCAGCACTCCGTTATGAAGCTGCGCGAAATTGGCATTCAGCCGGACGTGCTTATTTGCCGCGCGGACCGCCTCATTGAAGAAAGCATTCGCGACAAACTGGCCTTGTTTTGCAACGTGGAAAAGCGCAGCGTGTTTGTGTCGCCGGAAGTGGAGTCCGTCTATGAGTTGCCCATGGAATTCCACCGCCAGGGTTTGGACGAGCGGCTGACGGACATTCTCAACATTTGGGCCGCCAAAGCACGCCTCAAAGACTGGGAAGGCGTTGTCGACAAATTAAAGCACCCCTCGCGCGGACAGCTGAATGTGGCCGTGGTTGGAAAATATGTGGAGTTTAAAGAAAGCTACCGCTCCCTCACCGAGGCTTTGGTGCATGGCGGCATTGACAATGGCTGCCGCGTGCAGGCCGTGTTTGTGGATGCGCAGGAGGTGGAGAAAAAAGGCACAGAAGTGCTGCAGGGCTATGACGGCATTGTGGTGCCCGGCGGCTCCGGCATGGGGGGCAATGAGGGCAAAATTGCCACAGCAGGCCACGCACGCAAAAACAAACTCCCCTATTTGGGCATTGCCCTGGGCATGCAAATGGCCGTGGTGGAATTCGCCCGCAATGTGGCCGGCTGGGTGGGCGCCAACTCCCTGGAGTTTGACAGCAAAACACCTCACCCCGTGGTGGTGCCCTTTGTCTCCGGGCAGGAGTTTCGCCTGGGCTCCTTCGAGTGTCGCCTTGCACCTCAAAGCCTGGCCGCCTCCCTTTATAAAGCCGAAACCACCCGCGAGCGCCACCGCCACCGCTATGAAATAAACCCAGGCTGCATTGACAAACTCCAGGAGTTGGGTTTGCACTTTTCAGGCAGGGAGACAAGCAAAGGCTATGCGGACATTTGCGAGTTAAAAGAGCACCCCTTCTTTTTGTGTTGCCAGTTTTTGCCTGAATTCCAAAGCAAACCCTTCGCCGCACACCCCCTCATTTCGGGTTTTGTGCATGCCGCCATGCAATACAGAGACGAGCGCCAGCAGCAAAAGGAGCGCGGATGATTCAGGTATGCGGCCATATGGTGGGGCCAAAGCAAAGGCTTCTGCTGCTTGCAGGCCCTGACGTCATTGAGTCCGCAGAAAGCGTGCGAAGGCACGCAGAGCGCCTCAAACAACTGTGCACCCAACTGCAGCTGCCTTTTGTGTTTAAATGCAGCTTTGACAAAGCCAACCGCACCTCCGCCACCGCCTACCGCGGGCCGGGACTGGAAGAGGGTTTGCGCATTTTAAAACAGGTGAAGGAGGAGGTGGGGGTGAGCATTTTGACGGACGTGCACGAAACATGGCAAGTCCCCCATGTGGCCGAAGTGGCCGACGTGCTGCAGGTGCCGGCCTTTTTGTGCCGCCAGACGGACTTAATTGTGGCGGTTGCGAAGACGGGCAAAGGGGTTAACCTGAAGAAGGGCCAGTTTGTTTCGCCCAAAGACATGTGGCAGGCCGCGCAAAAAGCCATACAAGCCGGCAACACCCAGGTGCTGGTGACAGAGCGCGGCGCCAGTTTTGGCTATGGCAATTTGGTGGTGGACATGCGCAGCCTGGCCATTTTGAAAAACCTGGGGCTTGCCACCTGTTTTGACGCCACGCACTCGGTGCAACTGCCTTCAGCCGAAGGCGGCAAAAGCGGCGGAGAGCGCGACTTTGTGCCGGTGCTGGCAAGGGCAGCTGCGGCCGTGGGCATAGACGCTTTGTTTGCGGAAGTCCACGAAAACCCCGCAGCGGCACTTTGTGACGGCCCCTGCTCCCTCACCTTTGAAATGCTGGAAAACCTGCTTCTCGAAATATTCGCCATTCGAAAGGCCCTGGGACATGAATGAAACCAAAAACCTGGTTGCAAAAGTGCAGGCCGTGCGCCTCTTTGTTTTTGACGTTGACGGTGTGCTGACAGACGGCCACATTGTTTTTGACGCACAAGGGGAGGCTTTTAAACTGTTTAATACCAAAGACGGTTTGGCGCTGAATGCTTTGGCCGCACTCAAAATTCCAACAGCCGCCATTACAGGGCGCACTTCGCCCATGGTGCTAAAACGCTGCGAGGAGTTGGGCTTTTTGGTGGTCATGCAAGGCCAGAAGAAAAAAGCGAAGGCCCTTTTGCGTTTGTGCGAGGAGGCGGGGGTGGAGCCTTCGGCCTGTGCTTTTATGGGGGATGATGTCAACGACTTGCCGGCCCTGCGCCTGGCGGGTTTGAGTGCATGCCCCGCGGACGCGGCTTTGGACGTGAAGGGGGTGGTGGACTATGTCGCCACCCTCAAAGGCGGCGAAGGTGCTGTGCGTGAGTTTGTCGAGTGGGCCCTTCGAGGGCAGGGACTCTGGGAGAAGGTGCTGGCGGCGTTTGAGGAATAGAGGGCCTGTGCAACATGCTGCTGGAGCTTGGGTGTGGGCTGGGTTAGGGTGCGGCCAAAGAGGAGTTTCCTATGAAATTTTTTGTGGACAGTGCCGACATCAACGAAATTAAAGTGGCTGTGGACATGGGTTGCGCGGATGGTGTCACCACCAACCCCTCGCTGCTGGCGAAGGTGGGGCGGCCGCTGAAAGCGGTGATTCGCGAAATTGCCGCGCTGGTGGACGGGCCCATCAGCGTGGAGTGTGTCTCCACCCGGGCGGAAGACATGGTGAAAGAAGGCATGGCCCTTGCGGCCTGGCACCCCAACGTGGTGATTAAAATTCCCATGGGGGTGGAGGGCTTAAAAGCCACACGTGCTTTGGCGAAGAAGGAAATTCAAACCAATGTCACCTTGGTGTTTTCTCCGGTGCAGGCTTTGCTGTGCGCGAAGGCAGGGGCCACTTTTGTTTCGCCTTTTGTGGGACGCCTGGACGACATAGGCCAGGAGGGCATGGAGACGATGCGGCAAATTGTGGACATTTTCATCAACTATGACTTTAAAACCGAAGTGTTGGTGGCCTCCGTGCGTAACCCCATCCACGTGCTGGAGTCCGCGCTGGCCGGCGCCCACGTCGCCACCCTTCCGCTGGCTGTGCTGAAACAACTCACGGAGCACCCGCTGACGAACATAGGCATAGAGCGTTTTCTGGCCGACTGGGCGAAAGTGCCCAAGGGTTAAGTCAGCAACCTCAACTCCTGCTGCGCCAGCACATGCTGCGCTTCCAAAGACAGACACTGCTCAAAAAATTTCTTCGCCAGCGCCGTTTCCTTTCGCAGCTTGGCCAGGTGCCCCAAAAAATAATAGGTGTCCGCAAAGGCGGGGTTTTGCTGCCGGGCCTTCTCCAAGTCCCTAAGCGCCGCCGCCTCGCCATACTCCGGGAGGAAACGCTTGGCATAACCCAAATAGGCCCAACATTCCGCCGCCCCGGGGTTTAACTTTAACGCTTCCTGCAACAGAGGCAAAGCCTCCTCAAACCTGCGCGAGGACACCCTGCGCGCCGCCTTTTTAAACAAGGCCTCCGCAGCAAACAAAGCTTCCAAACCCATTTCCTCGCTTTGTGCCTCTCCTCCCAGCCTCAACAACAAAGCCTTGCGCTCCTCTTCGTTGCTTAAACAACGGTAGGCCTCTCCCAGCTGCGCAAACAAATGCGCCGCCAGCTTTTGGGTGCTTTCTGAAACCTGAGAGGGCAACTTGTCCGGGTGGAATTGACGTACCAGCGAAAAATAAGCGCGCTTGATTTCCTCAGCCTGCGCCCCCCTCTCCACCCCCAATAAACCAAACGCATCCTTCCCCTCCCACGCCTCCTGCACCGCCTTAAGCCGCTTTGCCCATTCCACATCCACAGCAGCATTTTCAGTCGCTGTTTCAGGAGTCTTTAAGGGAGAAGGAGAAGGAGAAGGAGAAGGAGAAGGAGAAGTCACACCCTGCATTTTCAAAACCTCCGCACTTTGCATCCACATTTCTTTGGCGCTGGCCCAAATTTCTGCTTGCCACAGCACAAAGAGGACTCTGGCATACAGCCCCAACTCGCTGGCATGTGGCACGGCTTTGGCGGGTATTCTGAAAAACTGGAGGCGGCGTACGGCCTCCAATTCCGCTGCCTGCCAGGGCAGGGTTTCCGCGTGGTTTTCATTGGCCGCCTGCGGTCCACTTTTCCACGGCAGCGTCCACAGGGCTTCCAGGCGCTGCTTGAAAAAGTTTTCAGGCAAGGCCCTTGCGGCCGACAAAAACAAACTCCAGTTGTCTTTCCCGGGAAGCGGCATTCGCGCTTCGGGCAAGGCCTCTTCCCAAACGTAGCTGCCTTGAGTCCAACGCATGGCCCGCGCCAGGGTTTGCTGGGCGGCACTCCACAAAAATTTTAAAAACCGGGCCTTGTCCATTTTTCCTGAGGCAAGGTGCTTCAACAACCACTTCTCTATGTGGAAGCCCGGCAAACTCAACTCCATGGGGCTGAGCAAGTCCTCGGCCAGCAACCAGCGCTCAGGCGTGTCCCTGGGCCATGAGGACTCGGTGGCCTGCAATTTCCCCTGGTGGAAAACAAAACCCAAACGCCCCCCTTCGTTTTCCAGAAGCAGGTGTCCATGCGCGTGGGCCATGCTGAGGTGGTGAAGCAAACCCAGGGGTGAAACCCAGCCCGGTGGGCCCTCACCCAGCTGGCCTTTGGCCGGCATACTCACAAAAACCCTGTTTTCTGGTGAAGGCAAAAAAGAAAATGTCGGCGGGTTTCTCATATGGAAAAACTAACAAGTGGCCCTGGCTTCTTCATTCAAAAACCTTTGGCCGGCCAACCCGCCTCTGCCCCACCTTCTCCTCCACGGACAAACCCACACCCTGGGCCAGCTTTGCGCTTCAAATGGAAGCGGGCTTTAAATGTGAAGCCTTCTTTCATTTTTGGACGGCCAAAACACTCTTGTCCAAAAGAGCTGCAATCTCCATTTCGCTTCTTTAATGAAGCGGCTATAGTTTGTACTCCGTTGTTTTTTGCTGTCTCGCTGTTTTTCCCCATGCGCCAAAGGAAAAGGAGTTATGACGAACGCCCCCTCTCTCACCAACAACCAGCATCTTCTCAAATGGGTCAACGACATGGCAGCCATGTGCCAACCGGACAACGTCGTCTGGTTGGATGGCTCCGACGCTGAAAACAAGCGACTCATTCAAGAAGCCCTTGCAAAGAAAATTTTTCTGCCTCTCAACGAGGAAAAACACCCCGGCTGTTATTTGCACCGCTCCAACCCCAATGACGTTGCGCGCGTGGAGCACTTAACTTTCATTTGCTCCCGAGACAAAGAGGATGCGGGTGTCACCAACAACTGGATGGCGCCCGACGAAGCCTATAACAAACTCAAAGCCCTCTTTAAGGACTCCATGAAGGGCCGCACCATGTACGTCATTCCCTACGTCATGGGGCCACTGGGCTCTTCGCACTCGAAGGTGGGCATTGAGTTAACCGACAGCGTTTATGTGGCACTCAACATGCGCATTATGACGCGTATGGGCAAGGCCGCGCTGGACTTCCTCGGAGACAAAAACAACTTCAACCGCGGTTTGCATTGCACGGGCGACTTAAACCCGGAGCGCCGCTACATTTGCCACTTCCCCGAGGACAACACCATCTGGTCCTTCGGCTCCGGCTATGGTGGCAATGCGCTTTTGGGCAAAAAATGTCTGTCGCTGCGCATAGGCAGTTATTTGGGGCGGACGGAGGGGTGGATGGCGGAGCACATGCTTATTTTGGGCCTTGAAAGCCCGCAGGGCGAAACCTCCTATGTCGCGGCGGCTTTCCCTTCGGCTTGCGGCAAAACCAACTTTGCGATGATGATTCCGCCGAAGGCTTTTGCTGGCTGGAAAATTTATACGGTGGGCGACGACATTGCATGGTTGCGCGTGGGGGAGGACGGGAGGTTGTGGGCTGTTAACCCCGAAAACGGTTATTTCGGTGTGGCCCCCGGCACCAACTACAGCACCAACCCCAACGCCATGCACTGCGTGGACAAGGACAGCATTTTCACCAACGTCGCCGTCACCAAGGACAACACGGTGTGGTGGGAAGGCATGGACGGAGAAGTGCCGGAGGAGTTGACGGACTGGCAGGGCCGCCCCTGGAAAAAGGGCTCCACCGAAAAAGCCGCCCACCCCAACAGCCGCTTTACGGCGCCGGCCAAAAACAACCCCGTGCTTTCCAAGCATGTGGATGACCCGCAGGGCGTGCCCATTTCCGCACTCATTTTTGGTGGCCGCCGCAGCAACACGGCGCCGCTGGTGTTGGAGTCCTTCAACTGGGCGCACGGTGTTTATATTGGCGCGACTTTGGGCTCCGAAACCACCGCTGCCGCCATTGGCCAGGTGGGCGTGGTGCGCAGAGACCCGATGGCCATGCTGCCCTTTTGCGGCTACAACGTGGGCGACTATTTGCAGCACTGGTTGAACATGCAGTCCAGGCTGAAAAACCCGCCGCGCATTTTCCAGGTAAACTGGTTCCGCAAAGACGCGAACGGCAAATTCCTCTGGCCGGGCTACGGTGAAAACATGCGTGTGTTGAAGTGGATGGTTGACCGTTGCCAAGGCAAATGCGACGCTGTTGAAACCTTGTTTGGCTGGGTGCCCAAAGAAGGCCAGTTGGAGCTTTCGGGGTTGAATGTTTCTGCCGAGGCCATGCGCGAAGTCACCTCCATTAAACTCGACGAGTGGAAGGTGGAGCTGGAGTCTCAAAAAGCCTTCTTTGAAAGCATAGGCCCGCGTATGCCCAAAACCCTGGAGCTGATTCGCCAGCAATTGCTTTCACGCCTTGCTTAGCGCCCTCGAGAGAAGCGAAGCAAACCTGTGTTATTCCCCCCCCTGCCCCCAGGGGGGTGCAATATTTGAGGGGCAGGCCGCCACGTTTGGTTCCGGATTGGCCGGTCCACACAACAAACCCAACACCTCCTCCATCTCCCCTCACGCTTTTGCAGGTGGTGTTTTTCTCTTTTTCGCTTTGGCTGCAGGTTGGGTGTTTGCTTTTTTGGCAGCAGCGGCAGCCTGCTTGGGGGGTTTGGAGGTTTTGCCTGCCGTTTTGGGTGCAGAAGCTTTTGGGGCCCTGGGTTTGGTTTTGGGCTCCGCCGTTTTTGGGGCTTTGGGCGGCGACTCTGTGTGAATTTTCTCAACAGGCTCGCCCCAGGTAGTCCCCGGAGGCGTCTCTTTTTTGCCGAAACCACAAAAGCCTTTCTGCACTTTTTTGCCCCATTTGCTTTCTGCTTCCTGGGCATGCTTTTGCGCCATTTCAGCCACTTCTTTGGCCGTTGTCTTGGCCCACTCGGCGACGACTTGGAGGTTTTTTCTGAGTTTTGCCTGGTTTTCGAGCAACTCCTGCGCCTCCTGTTTTAACTCATTGCCCGCACGCCGCAGCTCTTTGCCTGCATATTTTAAAAAATCCTGAAAACTCTTTTCCCATTCTTTTGTCATAACGCTTCCTTTAAAAGCTTAAACCGCCTTCTCTCTTGCCTCTTCTTTGCAGCAGTCTAACGCAGTTTGCGCGTCTATCCACTTGTCTTTGGTTTTTTTGAAAACACCAGCGAAGCCAGCACGGCCAGCAACAAGGTGCCACCAATCACCGCCAGCGAGAGGTTAATGGGGACTTTATAAACCTCCACCAGCAACATTTTGGCTCCCACAAACAACAAAATCAGCGAGAGGCCATATTTCAGCAGGTGAAACTTGTCCATGACGCCCGCCAGCAGGAAAAACAAGGAGCGCAAGCCCAAAATGGCGAAAATGTTGCTGGTGTAAACAATGAAAGTGTCCTGAGTGACGGCAAACACAGCGGGCACCGAGTCCACAGCAAACAACAAGTCTATGGCCTCCACAGCAAGCACGGCCAGAAAAAGCGGCGTTGCTTTCCGTACCCCTTCCTCGCGCACAAAAAACGCATCCTTCACATAACGAGAGGTGGCCGGGAAAAACCGCTTGTAGCTGCGCACGAGAAAATTCTGCTCCGGGTTAATGTCCTCTTCCTTCTGAAACAGAAGCTTTATGGCGGACCACACCAGCAGGGCACCAAAGCCATACATCATCCAATGGAAACGCGAAAGCAGTGCCGCGCCGGCGAAAATAAACACGGCCCGCAACACCAATGCGCCCAGCACACCCCAAAACAGCACCTTGTGCTGGTTTTCCCTGGGCACCGCAAAAAAATTCATAACAACCAAAATGACAAAGAGGTTGTCGACGGAGAGGGCCTTTTCTATGAGGTAGCCTGCAAAATATTGCTTGCCTAACTCTGCACCAAAGTGCTGCCACACCCCCACCCCAAATACGCAGGCAAGCCCTATCCACACCATGCTCCACACAAAGGCTTCTTTCAGAGACACCGCATGCGCTTTGCGGTGGAATACCCCCAAGTCCAAAGCCAACATTGCCAATACAAACACACTAAACCCAACCCAAAGCAAAGGCGTTCCCACAGTTGACATGTCCCCTCTATGCCTTTTTTGGCCCTCAAAGTCGAGAAGGCTGTTGCAGAGACAAACCTGTCAAAGTGGAAGCACTCTACTCTTCGGGGGAGCAGCTTCTTAAGGCGGCTACCATCACCAGCGCCAGGGGGACATTGTTTTTTTGGGCCGCCGCCAGGCAGTCGTCAAACTCAGGCTTGGCCTGAATAAACTTGCCTTCCAAAAAACTTTGTTTGACGCGGACAACACCATAGTCCGTTTCTGCCCAGACAATTTTTCGCAAAAGCACTTGTCGCTCCACAGGCCAGTGCCGAAGCCCCAGGGCGGTGGACTCGCGAAACAACAACCTGGAAATGGCCGACGCGCGTATGGCCTCACACAACACCCCCAGGCATACGCCCAGACGCCCTTTCTTCATGACGCAGGGAATTTGCCACACGTCCAGGGCACCTTCGGCGCGCAGTTTGTCTGTCAGCGCCGAAAGCATTTCAGGCGAAGCGTCGTCCAGGTTGGTTTCCATTTGGCACAAAGCCGACTGCCTGGGTTGCAACTCCACAAGGCTTGCGCGAAGCACGTTGGGCAAGTCGGCTGTGTCACGCTGCCCAAGGCCATAACCCACGCGCAGCACGGCGGACTCGGGAGGCGGGGTAAACTGCGCGAAGGCCGCAAGCAAGGCCGCTCCCGTGGGGGTTGTCCTCTCCCCCTCCCCCTCATAACGTACAGGTTTTCCCTGAAGCAGCCTGAGGACTGCCGGCGCCGGCACAGGCAATACACCGTGGGCCGCCTGCACCTTGCCCTGGCCCATGGGAGGAGGGGTGCAGTGAATGAGGGGGTAGCCCAAACTCTCCCAGGCCACCACAAAACCGCAAATGTCAATGAGGGCGTCCGCCGCGCCCACTTCATGGAAGTGCACTTCCTCGGGTGTCGTGCCATGCACCTTGCCCTCCGCTTTGGCCAGAAGGCCAAACACCTTCAGAGACAACTCCTTGGCCCTGGGCGAAAGGCCCGAGGCCTGAATGAGTTTCTCTATGTCCTCCAGGTGGCGGTGTGCAGGGGCTTCCTGCGTTTCAACCAGCACGCGTGTGCCCGAAAGGTGGTGGCGCTCCTGCGTTTCGCTGCGAAAACTCCACGCTTCCAGCGGCAAGGTTTTGAGTTGAGTCAGCAAGGCCTTCACCTCAACACCCAACTCCAGAAAGGCTCCAAGGCACATGTCTCCGGAAATGCCGCCTATGCATTCCAGAAAAAGCCGCTTGTCCGCCACCGCTTCCGCTTCCGCTTTGTCCATGGGAAACCCATATACCATTCACAGCGGCTTCTCAAAGAGGCTTCTCAACGGGAGGGCTTCTCCTTCTCCTTCCTCTTCCTCCCTCTCTGGTTTACACACAACCTTTTTGCAGACTGGCCGACAATAAAATGTATTTATATTGTGGGCGGGGGAAGAAAAAAAAGAGGGGCGGCGGGGGGAGGAGCTGGAAGCGGCTAAGGCAGCCATGATAGAGCAGCAAGCAACAAAGGAAGAGGGCCATGAAGAGAATAGGATTTGTAGGCTGGCGCGGGATGGTCGGCTCAGTGCTGATGTCCCGTATGCGCGAAGAGAAGGACTTTGAGGGGCTTATGCCGGTGTTTTTCACCACCTCGAATGTGGGCGGCGAAGCGCCCCGCGTGGGGGTGGAAGTGCCGCCATTGAAAGACGCGTTTGACATAAAGGCGCTTTCGGAAATGGAGGCCATTGTCACCTGCCAGGGCGGCGACTACACCAACGAGGTGCACCCGCAGCTGCGTGCGGCCGGCTGGAAAGGTTATTGGATAGACTCGGCCTCGGCGCTGCGTATGAAAGACAACGCCGTCATTGTGTTGGACCCAGTCAACCGCCACGTCATTGATGCGGCATTGCACAAGGGCCTCAAGGACTATGTGGGCGGCAACTGCACGGTGAGCCTCATGTTGATGGCGATGGGCGGGTTGTTCCGCCACGGCCTTATCGAATGGTTAAGCAGCATGACATACCAGTCCGCCTCAGGCGCCGGCGCGCAGCACATGCGCGAGTTGCTTTCGCAGATGAATATGCTGCAGCAGGCGGTGGCTGCGGAATTGGCGGACCCGGCTTCTGCCATTTTGGACATAGACAAAAAGGTGGCGGAAGTTTTGCGCGGCGGCACTTTGCCCGTGGCGAATTTTGGTGTGCCTTTGGCGGGCAGTTTAATTCCGTGGATAGACAAGGAGGTGGAGGGGGGCCAAAGCCGGGAGGAGTGGAAGGGGCAGGCGGAGACGAACAAAATTCTGGGCCTTGAGAAAGCACCCGTGCCTGTGGACGGCATATGCGTACGCGTCAGTGCCATGCGTTGCCACTCTCAGGCATTGACGGTGAAACTGAAGCGCGACATTCCGCTTGCGGAGATAGAAAACCTGCTGGCCTCCGGAAACGAATGGGTGAAGGTGGTGCCCAACCACAAGGAGGAGACGGTGAGGGAGCTGACGCCAACCGCCGTAAGCGGCACGCTGACGGTGCCGGTGGGCAGGCTGCGCAAACTCAACATGGGCGGAGAATATTTGACAGCGTTTACCTGCGGAGACCAGCTGCTGTGGGGCGCCGCGGAGCCTGTGCGGCGCATGCTGATGATTCTAAGGCAGACCGCTTCCACTTTGACATGATCTCTTCGTGAGGCTCGCTTCGCTCGCCTACTCCGCTCCGAGAATCATTTTAACTTAAAAACAGTCTGGAAAAAGTGTTGAGGGAGGAGGTGCTTCCCCTCCCCCAGCCTTCTTAACGCTTAACTGTTTTTTCACTCATTCCAGAAGCGCATGCTGCCGGACTTGGCGAGTGCCAGGTGCATTTTATAGCACTCGTCGAGCAGTTGCGGCTCATGGTGGAAGCCCGTGGTTCTTTCGGCGCGCAGCAAATAGTCGTCGAGGTAGTCGCGGTAGGCGGGGTGGGCGCATTTTTGAATAATGACGCGTGCGCGGTCCTTCGGCGCAAGTCCGCGCAAGTCAGCGAGGCCCTGCTCCGTGACAAGGACGTCCAGGTCATGCTCTGTATGGTCCACATGCGGCACTTTGGGGACGACGCAGCTGATGCCGAGCTCATCTGTTTTGGAGGGGCGGACGGAGGGGCAATGCATCATACTCAAATAGGTGTTGCGCAGAAAGTCCCCGGAGCCGCCAATGCCGTTGAGCATTTTGGTGCCGCCGGCCAGCGTGGAATTCGCATGCGCATAAATGTCAAACTCGAGGGGCGTATTCATGCCGATGACACCCAGGCGCCGAATGACTTCGGGGTTGTTGGACACCTGTTGCGGGCGCAGAAGCACCATGTTTTTGTATTTGTCGAATTTGGCCCACCACTCCACAAAGCCTTCTTTGGAGAGGGAGAGGGAGGTGCAGTTAATAAATTTGCATTTGCCGGAGTCCAGGAAGGGGAGGAAGGTGTCCTGCAGCACTTCGGTGAAGACGACCAGGTTTTCGAAGGGGGACTGAGTGAGTCCGCCGACAACAGCGTTGGCAATGGAGCCCACGCCGGACTGCAGCGGAAGGAGGTTGGCAGGCAGGCGGCCGGCCTTCACTTCGGCGAGGAAGAAGTCGACGATGTGGTCCGCAATGGCCTGGGACTGCTCGTCGGTGCCTCTCAGGGCGCGGCCGTTGTCGGGTTTGTTGCTTTCGACAATGGCGACAATTTTGGATTTGTCGGTGGGCACCCAGGGTGTACCGACGCGTTGGCGCACGTCTGTAATGGGGATGGGGCGTTTGTTGGGGGGCAAGTCCGTCATCCAAATGTCGTGCATGCCTTCGAAGGAGGGGAGGCTGGTGTTGATTTCGACAATGATTTTTTCGGCGATGGCAATAATTTCCGGGGCAGCGCCGACGGAGCCGGCGAGGATGATGTGGCCCTCTTCGGTAATGCCGGAGGCTTCAATGAGGGCGATGTCGAGTTTACCGCCCTTGTCCGGCGTATAAAAGCCATAGCGCAAGTCCTGGGCGAACATGGAGAGGTGTTTGTCACCCATGCGTATTTGTCCGGTGTTAATGCCCTGGGCGATGTTTTTGCCGGTTTGGTAGGGCCAGCGTCTGTCAATGAGGCCCAAAGCCGCCCAGCGGTCCTCGGTTTCTGCGCCGACGGAGGCGCCGATGAAGAGGTTAAATTTCCATTTGCCTTGCAGGCCATTTTTTTCGACATGGTCCGCAATGGCGACGGGCACCATTTTGGGGTAACCCACCGGTGTAAACCCGGACCACCCCAAATTCATAGGTGCCGAAGCGGCAGCCTGAAAGAAGGGAATGGTATCCTCCGCCTTCATCACCTTGGACAGCAAGCTTTTGTCACGGATACGCTTCTCAAGTTCGGACATATTCATTTCCTTCGTGAAAGGGGAAAGAGAGCGCCCTTTGCGCCCTCGGAGAAGCAGCAGCTAACACCTTTTTGAGAAGAGACACAACGAAGGAGAATGTGAAAAGACTGCGTACTTGCCTTCCCTCCCAGTAGAGAAACGAATGCCGCATGTAAGTCATCTGCAGCCTCACAGAGGAAGAGGGGGGGGGAGGGCAAATTGGAAGCGGTCTAAAATGCGAGCCCTAAGCGCACCCAGGGGAAACCCGCCTCAAAGCGGCAGCTGAAGAGGTGACTTAAGCGGTATTCCGCGCCCAGAAGGGCCACGGGGAAAAACTCCACATTGGTTTTTTCCTGGTGGCTGACAATAATCCAACCCACACCTGCGCCGACTTTGAAATAGGCAGCGAGGCGGTGGCGCAAAAAAAGGCGCCACCAGAATTCGGCAGGCGTGGATATCCACAACCCCTTGGCCATTTCCCCCACATCCACGCCCAGAGAGAGGCCAAACTGGTCATCATAAGTTTCGGAAAAACCGTGGTGCAAAATGACAATGTCTCCGCGAAAACCCACAGAGAGAGGAAAGCTGCGTCGTCGGACATAAGAGCGCTCTGCCTCGGGGGTTTCTTCCGAAAAACCTTCTGCGAGGATTTTTTTGCCCATAACCCAGTGTCCCCAGGGCAGCTGAGCAAAAACAGAAAGGGGGTAATGGCGAGGGGCTTCTTCCTGCGGACTCAGTCTGGGCTGAGCATGGCTTTTGAAGGAAAACAGCAGACAAGCCAGAAGGCCTGCGCAGCATAGAGGACGCATGGCCTCGGGTTTAACATGGAAGGCAAAGCGGCAGACTTTTTTTCTAAGGTACAAAGTGAAAGCGGTCTAAGGTTTGCGGTAGAGGCGGGCAATGACGGACATAACGAGGGGGGGGGGGGAGTGGCGC